>Ga0182006_1000609_pt1 | contig 25910 bp, 29 predicted proteins | sample Sormic07211104_1_FD_123022 | JGI IMG/M metagenome (GOLD analysis project Ga0182006, IMG submission 123022) | Rhizosphere microbial communities from Sorghum bicolor, Mead, Nebraska, USA - 072115-104_1 MetaG | ecosystem: Host-associated > Plants > Roots > Rhizosphere | place: USA: Nebraska...
CTTGAGACTCGTGGTCTTCAGGTTGCCGACGTAGCCGGTGAAGCGGTGGTACATCTTGTCGTCCAGCTTGGCACCGGTCACGGCCACCTTCTCGGCGTTGATCACGACGATGTAGTCGCCGGTATCGACGTGCGGGGTGAACTCTGGCTTGTGCTTGCCGCGGAGGCGACGCGCAACCTCGGTCGACAGGCGACCCAGGGTCTTGTTCGTGGCATCAACCACGAACCAATCGCGCTTGACGCTTTCCGGCTTGGCGGTGAACGTTTTCATTTCAAATACCTGGTTTGCCGCCTGGACAGACGGAACACGGAATCGGTGAAAGCAAAGGCGCGAGAGAATAGCGGACTTTTCCCTCATCGCGCAAGCCCACGTTGCACGTGAGCTTTGGGCCGACAATCATAACATGATGACCGGGCCGCTTCACAAGCCTGCCCGGTCGATGGGAAGGCGACCGCGGCAAGCGGCCGCAGCGCCTTCACCTGGCATCGGGCTGTGGGCATTGTAACGTGTGTCATCCCCGTACGTCAGGAGTCCTCATGTCCGTTCGCTCGCTGAACCGCCTCGACCGCCTGCTTTCCGGCCTCGAACGCGCCATGGAGGCCGTCGCGGGCTCGCCGGAGCCCGTTCAGCGTTCTCCGGGCGACGCGGTGCCGGATGCGCCCATGGATGATGCCGAGCGGCGCCACGCCGCCGGACTGATGCGGATCAACCATGTCGGCGAGGTGTGCGCCCAGGCGCTTTACGTGGGCCAGGCGGCGCTCGCGCGCACGGAAGAGACACGCCGTCACCTCATGCACGCCGCACAGGAGGAAACCGACCACCTGGCCTGGTGCGCGGAGCGCCTGAAGCAGCTCGACAGCCGTCCCAGCCTGCTCAATCCGCTCTGGTACGCGGGCAGTTACGCCATCGGCGTGGCCGCGGCGGCCGTCGGCGATCCGATCAGCCTGGGCTTCGTCGTCGAGACCGAGCGCCAGGTGGAGGCTCACCTTGCCGAGCACCTGGAACGCCTGCCCTCGCAGGACGAGCGCTCCCGCGCCATCCTCCGCCAGATGCAGGCCGACGAGGTCCGCCACGCCGATGCCGCGCAGGCCCGTGGCGGCATCGACCTGCCCTGGCCCCTGCCGCGCCTGATGCACGCCGCGTCCACGGTGATGAAGACCGTCGCCTACCGGATCTGAGCGAGACCTCAGCGGCAGGCGCCGAAACCGCCTCCTTGCAGGTGGAAGTGCGTGCGATGCGCCGCGTTGTAGTCGGGACCGAGGAAGGCGCCGAAATAGCGGCAGCCATCGCGTTGCACGCCGCGCAGAAAGACCGAGCCGTCCCGGCTGGTCCAGTCTTTCTCCACGCTCAGCCGTCTTCCGTTCGCTAGGCGCCAGCCGGTCACGTCGATGGCATCGGCCTTGGCGTGGCGACTCAACGGCGCCTGGTCCCGGTGATAGACGTTGCGGCAGGCATAGCTGCCGACGTGATCGATCGTTCGCACCGGCGATCCGAACGCGGCCTCGGCCTCGGGCTGGACCACGCGGCGCTGGAACAACACAAGGGATGCCGCGAGCGGACAGGTGACCATAGCCGGCGAGGCCAACCGCGCCTCACCGATCGACGACAGACGCACCGCGTCCGTCCACCCGCAGCCGCCGGCCTCCTGGCGATCCGCAAGCGGGGTGAAGACCGCCCCGGCGTCTCGCAGCGCCGCGTGGCACATGGCGGGATCGTCACCGAGCCGGGCCAGCTTGAAGCGCAGGAACATGTCCGGCTCCGCCCGGAGATCGAGCGGAGCCCAGGGGTTGTAGCGATCGGGCGGGCGCCAGCCGCCGAGCCACGCGGCGGCGACCAGGGCCAAGAGCAGGAGGAAGAGCAGCAGCGGACGCATGAAACGACGCTAAAGCGGCGCACGTGAAGACCGGATGCCTCATCAGGCCTCGATGCCAAGGAGAGGTCCGAGAGAGAGGCTCAACGCAAGGAAGAGGCCCAAGGGAGAGGCTCTGGTGGGAGCCGACCCTGTCGGCGATGGGTGCTTGCCGTAGCCTGGCCCGCTGCCGCGGGATCGCCGACAAGGTCGGCTCCCACCAGAGCAGCTTCCCTCCTCGGCAGCTTCCCTCCTCGCCAGCTTCCCTCCTCGGCAGCTCTCCTCCATGGCGGCCCTTCCCCCACGGCGGTCGTTCCATCGGTACCAAGAAAAAACCCCGCTTTCGCGGGGTTTTTCATCACATCAGGTTGCGGCCGTGGAAGAGTTCCTCGATTTCCCGGCGGAGCAGCGATTCGATGCGCTGGCGCTCCTTGAAGGAGAGGTCGTCGGCCTGGGCCTCGAAGAGATAGGTGTCGAGGTCGAAGTCCTTGATGTGCATCTTCGTGTGGAAGATGTTCTCCTGGTACACGTTCACGTCGAACATCTCGTACTTCTGGCGGATGTGCTTGGCCAGGTAGTCCTGCACCGAGTTGATCTTGTGATCCATGAAGTGCTTCTTGCCCTTCACGTCGCGCGTGAAGCCACGCACGCGGTAATCGGCGATCACGATGTCCGACTCGAAGCTGTCGATCAGGTAGTTCAGGGCCTTCAGCGGCGAGATGACGCCACAGGTGGCCACGTCGATATCGGCGCGGAAAGTGGCGATGCCGTTGTGCGGGTGGGTTTCCGGGTACGTATGGACGGTGATGTGGCTCTTGTCCATGTGCGCCACGACGGCGCCCGAGATCGTGTCGCGGCCGAGCTTCTCGACCACCGGCTCCTCGGAAATGAGGATGGTGACCGACGCGCCCTGGGGATCGTAGTCCTGGCGGGCGATGTTCAGGATGTTCGCGCCGATGATCTCCGCCACGTCCGTCAGGATCTGGGTCAGGCGATCGGCGTCGTACTGTTCGTCGATGTACTCGATATAGTTCTGCCGCTGCTGTTCGGAAACGGCATAGCAGATATCGTAGATGTTGAAGCTCAGCGCCTTGGTAAGGTTGTTGAAACCTTGCAGGCGAAGGCGGGGAAGCGGTTTGACCACAGCGACTCTCCGAGGCCGGGGGAACGGCCAGCAGCAGACGCGGGTTAGCAGCAAGGGTCCCCGCAAAGATGAAAGACGACGAACGAGACGAGAAGTCTGCCCGGCGCTTGTGTACGACGTAAGACAAGGGGTCTGGACGCCGAGGGGGTGAAATTATGGGGCAAGATGGCGAAGATTTGAACACGCGGCGCGCCCATCCCCCCAAATGGTGGATTTTGGCGCCCGGATGTCTGCAATAATCCCCAGGGGACATGGCGAGTCGGCGACGCCTGACGGAAATCCGTCGGCTCACCGCTGAAGGGGGACGCCATGCCATTGAGGCTCAACGGAATCTGCTGTGGCTCAACTCAAATATCTGTTGCAACAGGCGTTCGAACGGTCGCAGGCTCCCTCGAGCTTCGCGCCCGACCCGGCCTCCATGGGCCGCTTTCTGGATGCCTGCCATCGTCGTCGCTATCCGGGGAAGACGGCGATCATCCGGCCGGGCGACCCGGCCAACACGCTCTACTATGTCGTCGACGGCTCGCTTGCCGTCTGCACCGAGGACGAAGAAGGCCGGGAATTGATCCTGGCCTACATCAATCGCGGCCAGTTCATCGGCGAAATGGGGCTTTTCGTGGAACAGGCCCAGCGCGAGTCGCTGGTCCGTACCCGAACGGCCGTGGAAATGGCCGAGATCAGCTATGAACGGCTCTTCCAGCTCCTGGAAGGCCCGCTCGCCGCCGAATGCCCGAAACTGTTGTTCGCCATCGGTTCGCAGTTGACCCATCGCCTCCTGCGCACGTCGCGCCAGGTAAGCCGGATGGCGTTCATGGATGTGACGAACCGGGTCTCACGCACCTTGCTCGATCTTTGCCAGGAACCGGACGCCATGACCCACCCCGACGGGACGCAGATTCGCATCTCCCGCCAGGAAGTCAGCCGCATCGTCGGCTGCTCCCGCGAAATGGTGGGTCGCGTGCTCAAGCAACTCGAGGAAGAGCGGATGATCGACGTCGCGGGCAAGACCATCGTGGTCCGCGGCACCCGCTAGAAACGCCGGGGGCCGCTCATGGCCCCTGGTAGACCATGTAGACGTCCGCCCGCTCGTAATGCGAGCCGGGCCGGACGGATGCCTGGCGGACGAAGCCGGCTCGCTCATACATGCCCAGCGCCCGATCCAGGCGGCTGTTCGACTCCAGGAACAACTCCCGGCCGCCGCGGCGATGGTATTCGGCGATGGCCTCGTCGAGCAGCTTGCGACCGGCGCCAAGACCCCGGTAGTTCTCGTCCACGCCCATCTTGGACAATTCATAGACGCCTTCGCTTTCGCGAATGAGCGCGCAGGTACCCACGACCTCGCCCGCATAGAGGGCGAAGAAAATCGCCCCGCCCGCGTCGATGACCAGCCCTTCGGGATCGGCGAACAATGCGCGGTCGACCTCCTCCACGCGGAAGTAGCGCTCCAGCCACTGCTGGTTGAGCCGGCGGAAGTGCTCGCGCAGGCCCGGCTCGAAGGGCACGATTTCCACGGCCGCGCGCGACAGCTGGGCCCGCTGTTCGAGGATGGCCGTCACCAGCGGACGTTCGGCGAGCGCCTGTTCGCAGCCATCGATCGCCTCGAGCAACGCGAGGCCGCGCGGTCCCAGCGATTCGCTCATGCCACGCCGGATGGCCAGCCATACCGGGCCCAGCGCACCGAGCGCGCGCTCGCCCGCGTCGGTCAGGGCCAGCACGCTGCGGCGGCCATCCTGTGGATCGCGCTGGCGCACGACCATGCCGGCGTCGACCAGCCGGTCGGCGAGTTGGCTTACGGCGGAGTGGGTCTGGCCGATGGCCAGCGCCATGTCGGTGACCGTCGTGGGACCCACGTCGCGCAGATAGCGCAGCACCGGGAACCAGCGCGACTCGATGCCCGCGCCGCATGCCTTGTAGACCTCGTCGACGGCCTGGTAGAACTGGTCGCTCAAAGCCTTGAGACGACTGCCGAGCGCCAGCTCACGCAGGGAAGAGAGGTACATCGGCGGTCCAATGGGGAGGTTGGGAAAACGAGGCTAGCGGCGTCGCGATGCCGCACGCAAGCATTCCGTCCTTTCTTCATGCCGGGATCGCACCCACCTCGTATATGGTGGATCCCGACCCCTCCTCTGGACGGTACATGGACTGGAGCCAATTCCTGATTTTCGTCGGCGTGGGCCTGCTCGCCCAACTGGTCGATGGCGCGCTCGGCATGGCCTACGGCGTCGTTTCCAACGCCGTACTGCTCGCGCTGGGCCTGCCGCCGGCCGTCGCCAGCGCGACCGTGCACACGGCCGAAATCTTCACGACCGGCGTGTCCGGCGGCGCGCATGCCCTGTTCGGCAACGTCGACTGGAAGTCGTTCCGCCGGCTGGCCATTCCCGGCGTGATCGGCGGCGTGATCGGCGCGTGGTTCCTCGCCAGCGTGCCTGGCGACACCATCAAACCCTTCGTCTACGCGTACCTGTTGATCCTGGGCGTGGTGGTGCTGGTGCGCGCGGCCGGAAAGGTGGTCTCCCATCACCGCGTGCGCCACAAGGGGGTCCTGGGCTTCGTCGCCGGTTTGCTCGACGCCATCGGCGGCGGCGGTTGGGGGCCGATCGCCACCTCCACCCTGCTCGCGCGCGGCGGTGCCGTGCGGCACACCATCGGCACCGTGAACGCGGCGGAGTTCGTCGTCACCGTGGCGATATCCAGCACGCTGATCGCGCACATGGGCATACAACACTGGCCGATCGTCCTGGGCCTGCTCACGGGCGGGGTGATCGCGGCGCCGCTGGCCGCCTGGCTGGTGAGGCACCTGCCGCCGCGCTACGTCATGATCGCCGTGGGCTGCCTCATCATCGGGATCAGCCTCTATCAGCTGGGCAACTACGTCCTGCGTTAGAACCAGTACAGGATTTCGAGCTTGTCACCCAGGACGCGTCCGGCCTTCTTCGCGATCTTCGGCGTGGGATTGACCAGTTTCGCCGCGTCGGCCGCCTTTAGCAGGGGCAGATCCGACAAAGAATCGCCGTAGGCGACACTCCAGGGGCGCGGAATGCCCTCTCGTTCGAGGGCGCGGACCTTGGCGCCGTCCACGTTATGCCTGACGAAGCGCATGCCGAACAGGCCACCGCGGGTCTGCGAGGCCACCAGCTCGTGGCCTCCGAGGTTCACTTCGTCGAGGATCGCCTCGACCATCTGCCGGTCGTTGCCGCTAACGACGATCACACGGTCGCCGGCATCGACATGCCTGCGCAAGGTCGCCACCGCATCGCGAAAGAACACGCCGGGACGCCGGGCGTAGGCCCGGGCGTAGGCGTCGATCATTCGCCGGTACGAGGCCTCGCGGCGCCCGAACGTGGTCACGCGCAGGAACACGCGGCCGAGGAAACGATTGCCCCGCACGCTGCCGATCAACAGGGGCACCAGGGGCACGACGGGAAGCGCCAGCAGCAACCGCCAGCGTCCCGCGCCCGAAAGGCGTTCGCGAAAGAACATCTCCAGTGTCTGGTGGCGAACGATCACGCCATCGAAATCGAACAACACGACACGCCGCGCATCGGCGGCGGTATCGTCGGCCGCCGCCGTCGCCATCCCCTGTTCCATCGCGTCAGTGTCGGTGCGGTTGTTGCGGCTGGGTACCGAAGAGCTTCTGCAATTCGGCGCCCGGATCGGCGGCACGCATGAAGGCCTCGCCCACGAGGAAGGTGTGGATGCCCGCCTCGCGCAGCCTGCGCACGTCTTCGGTCGTGTGGATACCCGATTCGGCGACGATCGCCGTATCCGGACCGACACGGTCGTTGAGCTTCAGCGATGTGCCCAGCGAGGTCTCGAAGGTGCGCAGGTTGCGGTTGTTCACGCCGATCAGGGGCGCGGGAAGGCTCAGGGCCACTTCGAGTTCTTCCTCGTTGTGCACCTCGACGAGCACGTCGAGATCGAGTTCGGCGGCGAGCAAGGAAAGCTCCGTCAACCGGTTCTCGTCGTAGATCACGTCTTCACCGCCCTTGTCGGCGAAGGCGGAAACGATCAACAGGATGCAGTCGGCGCCGATCACGCGGGCCTCGTACACCTGGTACTCGTCGATGATGAAGTCCTTGCGGAGGATGGGAAGCGAACAAGCCTTGCGGGCCTGGTCGACGTAATCCTCGTGACCCTGGAAGAAATCGGCATCGGTGAGCACGGAGAGGCAGGTGGCGCCCCCGCGCTCGTAGCTGCGCGCGATCGCCGCTGGATCGAAATCGGCACGGATGAGCCCCTTGCTCGGGCTGGCCTTCTTTATCTCGGCGATGACCGCCGGCTTGCCGTCGTGCAGGCGCGCATCGATGGCAGCCACGAAGCCACGCGTATCCTCGAGGTCGGCGATGCGTGCCGCAAGGTCGTCGAGTGAGCGCTTGCGGCTGCGTTCGGCGACCTCTTGTACCTTGCGGTCGAGAATGCGATGGAGAATGTCAGGCATCGAGGGACTTCCTTGGGAAAGGCCGGGGCTTTCGGGGAGCCCCGACGATATCAGGCGCCGAGCCGTCGTGTCGCGGCCACGAACGCGTCCATTTTTACACGAGCCGCGCCACTTGCGATGGTCGCGCGGGCGAGGTCGATGCCGGCCTGTATGGAAGGCGTGACGTCGGCGGTATACAACGCGGCACCCGCGTTCAGGCAAACGATGTCGTGGGGGACGCCCGGGGTGCCGGAAATGGCGTCCAGCAACATGCCCATGGATTCCGTCGAGTCTTCCACGCGGAGATTACGGCTCGATGCCATCGACAGGCCGAAATCTTCCGGTTCGATCTCGTATTCGTGCACGGCGCCATCGCGCAACTCGCCCACCATCGTCGCGGCACCCAGCGAAATCTCGTCCATCCCGTCGCGGCCCCATACCACCATGGCGTGCCTGGCCCCCAACGCCTGGAGCACGCGGATCTGGATGCCGACGAGATCGGGATGGAACACGCCCATGAGGATATTCGGGGCACCCGCCGGGTTGGTCAGCGGTCCGAGGATGTTGAAGATCGTACGGACGCCCATTTCACGACGGACGGGCGATACCACCTTCATCGCCGGATGGTGGTTAGGCGCGAACATGAAGCCGATATCGGTCTGTTCCATGCAGACCGCGACCTGCGCCGGAAGCAGGTCGATGCGCGCGCCCAGGGCTTCGAGCACGTCGGCGCTGCCCGATTTGGACGAGACGCTGCGGCCACCGTGCTTGGCGACGCGCGCGCCGGCCGCCGCGGCGACGAACATGGATGCCGTGGAAATGTTGAACGTCGAGGCACCGTCACCGCCGGTGCCGACGATGTCGAGGAAATGGGGATGGGGGCCGGCCTCGACCTTCGCCGAGAGATCGCGCATCACGCGCGCGGCGCCGGTGATCTCACCGACGGTCTCCTTCTTCACGCGCAGGCCGGTCAGGATGGCGGCCGTCATCAGCGGGCTGACGTCGCCGCGCATGATCTGGTGCATCAACTCGATCATCTCGTCGTGGAAGATCTCGCGGTGCTCGATCGTGCGCTGCAGCGCCTCGGAGGGAGTCATCGGCATGGCGCTTTGATCCTTCTTACGCGGCGAGCGGCAACGGCATGCCGAGGAAGTTGCGCAGCAGGTCGTGGCCATGCTGGGTGAGGATCGACTCCGGATGAAACTGCACGCCCTCGATATCGAGCGTGCGATGGCGCAGGCCCATGATCTCGTCGATCGAGCCGTCCTCGCGTTCGGTCCAGGCGGTCACTTCGAGGCAATCAGGCACGGACTCCTTCTCGACCACGAGGGAGTGGTATCGCGTGGCCTCGAACGGATTCGGCAGGCCGGCGAACACCCCCTGCCCGCGATGCCGGACAGGCGATGTCTTGCCGTGCATGATCTCCCGCGCGCGGATCACCTTGCCGCCGAATACCTGGCCGATGGCCTGGTGCCCCAGGCAGACGCCGAAGATGGGCACTTCGCCGGCCATCTCGCTCAGGATGTCCATGGACACGCCCGAATCGTCCGGCGTACCCGGCCCCGGCGAGATCATGATCCGCGACGGCGCCAGTGCGCGGATGTCCGCGATGGTGAGGGCGTCGTTCCTTACGACTTTCACTTCCTGCCCCAACTCGCCCAGGTACTGGACGAGGTTGAAGGTGAAGCTGTCGTAGTTGTCGATCATGAGGAGCACGTGCTTATCCTATTGATTTGCGGAACCATTAAAGGACCGGATAGCCGAAGTATCACGCGTTTGTCAGTCAGTTGACCATTATCCGACTAACCCGCCGGCACGGACAGCCCGGCGTTCGGGCCCTCGGGACGAAGCGTCCGCGCCTGACCAGACCCCCGCCTCGCTTGTCCGCATCTCCCACACGGGCGATCCTAGGTGCCCCCTTTCCCGGAGAACGCCATGCCCTCGCTGGGTGCCGTCACTTTCCTCGTCCGCGACTATGACGAAGCGATCGCCTTCTTCGTCGACGCACTCGGCTTCGACCTGATCGAGGATTCGCCACAAGGCGACGGCAAGCGCTGGGTCACCGTGGCGCCTCGCGGATCGCGCGGGACGCACCTGTTGCTGGCCCGCGCGGTGAACGACGAGCAAAAAGCGCATATCGGCAAACAAGGTGGTGGCCGCGTCTTCCTGTTCCTGCAGACGGACGATTTCGCCGGCGACCATGCGCGCATGCTTGCGCATGGCGTGCGCTTTCGCGAAGAACCCAGGCACGAACCTTACGGGACGGTCGCGGTCTTCGAGGACATCTACGGGAACGGCTGGGACCTGATCCAGCCCGCATGACACGGGAAACCGCCATGAACGATGCAACGATGCGTATCGCGGTGCTCGACGACTACCAGGATGCCGCCTTGCGTTTCGCGGACTGGTCGCCCCTCGAAGGTCGCGCCGAGGTCACCGTCTTCCGTGATCACGAGGCGCACCACGATGCCCTGGTGCGGCGTCTGGCTCCCTATGACGTCATCTGCGTCATGCGCGAGCGCACGCCGATGACCGCGAATCTCATCGCCGCCCTGCCCCGCCTTCGCCTCATCGCATCCACGGGCCGCGGCAACGCGTCGATCGACGAGGCGGCCGCGGCCTCGCGCGGCGTGGAGGTGGTCCATACGAACTACTCGTCCACGCCGACCATCGAATTCACCTGGGCCGCCATCCTCGGCCTGGCCCGCGGCATCGCGGACGAGGCCGCTTCGGTACGCGCGGGCGCATGGCAGGCGAGCCTGGGCGTGGAACTGCGCGGAAAAACCCTCGGCATCCTGGGCCTCGGACGCATCGGTTCGAAGGTGGCCCGGATCGGCCAGGCCTTCGGCATGCAGGTGATCGCCTGGAGCCAGAACCTCGCCGAAGAAACCGCCGGCGCGCTGGGCGTGCGCCGCGTCACGAAGCAGGAACTCCTGGCCCGGTCCGACTTCCTCACCATCCATACCCGCCTGAGCGAGCGCACCCGGGGGATCATCGGGGCGGAAGACCTCGCCGCGATGAAACCCGGCGCCCGGCTGATCAACAGCTCGCGAGGCCCGATCGTCGATGAAGCCGCCCTGGTCGACGCACTGAGCCACGGCCGCCTGGCGGGCGCGGCGATCGACGTCTTCGACGAGGAACCGCTTCCGCCGGCTCACCCCTTCCGTACCCTGCCCAACGTGCTGGCTACCCCGCACATCGGCTACGTCACGGAGGAGATGTACCGGACCTTCTACGGCGATACCGTGCGCAACGTGCTGGACTGGCTCGACCGGCACGCCGCCTGAGTATCGGTCAGGACGAAGCGACCTTCTTCGGCTCGCTCTCGTCGTGATCGTGGCTTTCCTTCGGCTTGATCGTCATCAGTTCGAGCGGCTTGCCGTTGGCCGTACGCACACCCCATCCACGCTGCAAGTCCGCGAGGTCGTTGAGTTGTGGGCAAATGGCGTTGGCGCGGGCCTCTAGGCCTTTCGAGCGCTTGTCCATCTCCCGGTCCATGGCCTTGTCCAACGATTCGGCACGCGCTTGTAGCGCCGCCACCTTGCTCGAGTCGCCGGAGAGGGCGGCGGTCACCGCACTGGACGTGACCGAGCCGACCAGTTCACCCACCGAGTCCGATACCGAACCGGCCACCGTCTCGGTCATGCGATCCGACGACCAATGACCCGAGCCGATGCCTTCGTCGATCTCGCGCAATGCCTCGGCCTGCTTGCGCTTCAACTTCTCGAGCATTCCCGCGCGCTGGTCACCCTCGGCGAACGTCAACGTGACCGACGTCATCGCGGAGAACCCCATTTCCACGCCATCGCGGGCGATGGAAGCGATCTGCGGCATGAGCCGGCGAACGCCATCCTCGTAGCGGCGCAAGGCGTCGGCGTCGCTGCGGGAGACCGCGATGTCCTTGCCATCCACTCGTAACGAGCCATCGTGCAGGAAGACCCGGCCCGGAATGCCGTCCTTGCGATGAAAGGACAGGCCATCGGCCGTGACGTCCACATCGTAGGCCGTGGAATAATCGTGTTTGCAGGTGTCGGTGCTGAAATTGAAGCCTTTCGCCTGCCCCATGGGGGCGGCGAGGACGAGCCCGATGGCAACGGTACCGGCAATCAGTGAATGGCGCATGGTTCTTCTCCCCAGGGAACGGTTGGCTCCGGGTGGGATGCGCCCGGGTCGTCCAAGGTTTAAGCCGATTCGCGCGACACCACATGGGCGAATGGTCATACCCTGACTTCCAGCAGGGTCAGGAAGCGAGGCCCCGTTCACGGGCATATTCGGAAAGCCGGCTGTCATGATCGATGCCCAGCTTGCGCATGGCGTCGCGCTTTTGCCGGCTCACCGTCTTGACGCTGCGACTGAGGCGCTCGGCGATCTGGGTGATGGACATGCCACTCACATACAGGCGCACGACCTCGATCTCCCGGGCGGAGAGCCGCGTCATGTCGGTCGCGCTATGTACGCCGGCCTGGTCGAACTGGCGTCGGATCGTCTCGCTGAGATAGGGCCGCCCCGCCGCCGCATGACGCACCGCCACCGCCACTTCCTTGAGTGGCGCCCGCTTGTCGCACAGGCCCAACGCCCCGCGAACACGCATCGTCTGCAGCACCGCCGCGTTGTTCACCATGGTGAGCACGACGATCGGCAGCCGTGGATAACGTCGCCGGATCAGGTCGATCAGCGAAAGCCCGTCACCGTGACGACCTCCAGGCATGGAGAAATCGGTAACGATGACATCGCACGGACGGGAGGCCAGCAGGTCGACGAGTTGATCGCCATTGGCGGCTTCGCCGACCACGACGATATCACCTGCCGCTTCGAGCGCCGCACGGGTACCCATCAGGACCACCGGATGATCGTCGGCAATGATCGTGCGCAAAACCATTTCTTTCCCTCGCCGGCGGATAACTGCTGCCGCTCTCCATGAGATGTGTTACTCGTCGTACCATCGCGGAGATTACAGTAAACATCCGCTCGTGGTCGAAGGAACGCCATGCAGCTCTTGAGAATCCTGGTCAACATTCCGTTCGCGGTTTGCTCATGCGATGCCTTCGCCGACAGCGTCGGCGTGGCGTTGGCGCCGTGCCCGCCAGACAGCGCGTCATCCTGCTTGCCGCTATCCGCGGTCGCGCAGACTCACGAACGAACCCGACGCCTTCCAGCCTCGTTTGCCGACGCCGTTCCCGTCGAAGGCAGCTGCAATGGTCGAGCTACCAGCCCACATATCGCCGTGGGCGTGGATGGACTCGCAAGAGAGGGCGAGATCGCACTGACCGATGCCGAGCGAGAGTGGCTCGCGCACCTGCCCGTACTGCGTGTCGGCATCGATCCCACGTCGGCGCCACTGTCCCTGGTGGACCGGGGAGGGGCGCCTGTCGGCCTGGCCATGGACTATCTCGACGACGCCCTGTCCACGCTCGGCGTCGCCCACGAACCCGTCCGCACGCAGGACTGGGGGGAAACGGTGCGCAGGGCCACCGCCGGAGACATCGATATCCTTCCCGCGGCTTCACCTCGCAACGGCGAGTTGGGAAAGCGTTTCGATTTCACCGCGCCCTACATCGACTTTCCCGTGATGATCGTGACGCGTGATGACATGGCGACCATCGCGGGGCCGGCCGATCTCGGCGGGCACCGTGTCGCGGCCAACATGGCCCAGGGCGCGGTCGCCAAGGCGGTGCATCACCTGCCCTCGGTCGAACCCATCGAGGTACGCGACGCCGCCGAAGGCCTGCGTGCCGTGGCATCGGGACAAGCCGATGCCTATGTAGGCGACATCGCGACCGCGGAATACTTCATGCGCCGCGATCATCCCGCGCGATTGAAGCTCGCGGCGTCGACGGAGGAGCGCGCGGAACTCTCGATCGCCGTCGACCGGCGGTACGCCCCCTTGATACCGCTGCTCGACAGGGCGCTCGCCCGGATTTCCGAGCGTCGTACGCAGGCCATCCGCAATACCTGGTTACGATCCCACTACACATGGGGAGGGTCCTGGCGGGAAATCGCACGCAAGGCCGGACCGCCGGGTATCGCGATGCTCGTCCTCCTTCTCGCCGTGTCCCATGCGTACATGCGCCTGCGTCGCGAAACACGACGGCGACGATCGAGCGAGGAACGGCTGGCCGACATCACCCGGCATATCCCCGCCGTGTTCTATCGCTTTCGCTATGTCACCGGCGGGCGCATCGAGTTCATCCACGTGGGCGGGAACCCGGAACCCATCTTCGGTATTTCCGTGGATACGTTCCTTCACGACGAGCGCCGCGCGTTCGCACGGATCGACCCACGCGACCAGGCGCCGCTGCTTGCCGAGGTCGCGAGGGCGGCGAACACCCTCACGCCGATTCACGCGGAGATGCGCATTCGCGGCGTCGCCCCCGAACGCTGGATCGCTTCGCATGCGCTGCCACGACCCGTTACGGGAGCGGTGGAATTCACCGGCTACTGGATCGACATTTCCGACCGGCATGAACAAGCCGCCCAGTTGGCCGACGCCAGGCAGGCGGCTGAAGAGGCCACCGCGGCGAAAAGCCGGTTCCTCGCCACCATGAGCCATGAGATCCGCACCCCGATGCACGGGCTCATCGGCATGCTCGAAATGCTCCGCGAGACATCGCTGCAAGAGAACCAGCATCACCTGCTCGGCACCGCCGAGTCGTCGGCCGAAGCGCTTCTACGGATACTCGACGACGTGCTCGATTTCTCACGCATCGAAGCCGGTGCCGTCGAGACGGAGCATGCCGCCTTCGATCTTCGCCAGTTGCTCGACGACGTCGTGGCGTTGCATGCCCGGCAGACGGGGCAAAAAGGCCTTTCAGTGGCCGTCCACATCGATGCGCGCCTGGCGCCAGGGGTCATGGGCGACGCCGCGAGATTGCGCCAGGTGTTGCTCAACCTCGTCAGCAACGCCATCAAGTTCACCGCCCGGGGTGGCGTCGATATCACCGTCGACGTGATGGAAGACGCGGAGATGACCCAGAGGGTCCGCATCGACGTGATCGACACGGGCATCGGCGTCGCCCGGGACGATATCGAGCGATTGTTCGCGCCCTTCAGCCAGGCGGAGCTATCGACGACACGCCGCTTCGGCGGAAGCGGCCTCGGCCTGACCATCAGCCGGCACCTGGTGGAACTGATGGGCGGCGATCTCATGATGTCGAGCGCGGTTGGCGAGGGTACCCGACTGTCGATCGTGCTCGAGATGGAGCGATCACGACACGTCGCCAGCAGCAAGGCCGCGGGCGCGACAACGGTCGCCATGCCGTCTGCAAAAGCGGCGGCCCTCGACGTACTCGTGGCCGAGGACAACGCGACGAACCGGCAGTTGGTCGCGGCACAACTGACGCGTCTCGGCCATCGTTATGAGTTGGTCGCGGATGGCGCGGAGGCGCTCGCCCGCGCATCGTCACGCCGGTTCGATGTCTTGTTGACCGACCTGCACATGCCCGTGATGGACGGCTATGCGCTCACCCGCGCACTACGCGAGCAGGGTTCGTCCCTTCGCATCGTGGCGGTCACCGCGAATGCGCTTCCCGGCGAGGACGATCGCTGTCGCGCTTCGGGCATGGACGGATTCGCAACGAAGCCCTTGCGATTGACCGAGCTAGGCATGTTGCTCTCACCCGGCAGGAAGGATGATTCCACTCACTCGCCATGTGACCTGGATGCATGGCGGGAAACCTATGGCGATCTCACCCTGCTGCCTCTCATGGCGGCCCGGTTCGAGACGGCCGTACGCGACGACATGGCGGAAATCGCCGCCCTCGGCGACCCGGCCACCGCGGCGGATTGGGTACATCGTGTCCTCGGCGGCATGCGCGTTTTCGGCCCATCGGTCGAGGCTGCGTTAGCGGAACACCTGGAAAACGAACTTCGCGGCGCCGATGGCGCGGCCGCCATGCATCGTTTACCCGAACTCGCATCGGCGATAGAGGGCTATGCCTTGCAACTGCGGGCCGCGGTGGACGCACCTCAACGCACTGAGGATATGCTCAAAAATTAGTGCGAATTTTCAGACTAGTCCGATAGCTTCGCGCCGATGACCTCGTCATCCTGACCACAGCACGCCTTCAGGCGTCCGGCGGAGGACGAGGCATGAACGAACACGCAATCGAATATCACATCGCGGACATAGGCGAGACCTGGGGCATCTTTCGCGAGGGCGTGCAGATCGCCGTGCGCTCCGATCCTGCGGACGCGATCGCCTTCGCCAACTTCTTCGCCGATCGCGAAACACTGATGTCGGCATTCCCCGTCCGCGTTTCCGCCGACATCCACTTGCACCGCACCCTGCACGAGATACGTCTCGCCGCCTAGGCGATGCGTCAGCGCCCCGCGGCGCTGCCGAGGTTGGTCATGTCGAGATGCAGCAGGCGCAAGCGCGCGATATGCCGGCCGACCATCGCGCGGTCACCGGAACTCGCCTCGAGGCGAAGGAAGGCATCCAGGAGACGACGCTCCATCTGCTCCAGCGTCCGGATATACGTGACATCGGGATCATGTGACAGCTTTACCGACGCTTCCATCATGGTTCGCCGCACACCGCTCATGGGCCCACCCGCCGTCGCCGGGCGCACGCCTGCGGAGGACACTTCGTCCTGAAGATCCGTCGCGATGGCGGTCAGGGAAGCGGCGGATTCCTCCAGAATGGTCTTGAGTCCTGGCTCACGAACGCCACGTGCGGCCTGACGATAGAGGTCGCGGTCTGCAATCACTCGCCGGATCAGGCCGTTTACCACACGGGTCGAGTTGCGTTCCATGGAGCAGCACGTTAGTCCCGTCGGACTTAGCCGGCCTTAAACGCGCCGGGCGCCGGTCAGCCGGCGGTCAGCCGCCTGGTTCGAGCAAAAGCAAGGGCCTGCCGGTGGCATCGTGCAGACCCGACTGCAGGTCACCCAGCTGCCGGATCGATGGACACAACGCCTGGATGCGTGGCTTGAGCGCCGCTTCGAGCCGTGCCACCACGCGAGCCTGGCCACCGGTGGATACGGACGCAACGCGGTCGCGCAGCGCCGCCGCTCCCTGCAGGTCGCCGTTCATCGCCAACCCCATGGCCTCGCTGCCGACGTCCTGGGTAAGGATGGGTGTCACATCGGACACGATTTCCTGCGCATAGGCACGCATCGCATCCTCCTGCCAGTCGCGCGTGCTCTGGCTGGCGGCGATGCGCCGCTTGATGTCCGCCACACGGGCATTCAACACCCGGTCGAGTTCGCCGCTGCCCGCCGCGCCCGGGGCAGCCGTGGCGGCTTCGTCCCGCACGGCACGTGCGGCGAGGTCGACACCATCGTTCGCGATCGCCTTGACCTTCGGAACCAGCGCCCGGACGTTGCGTTCGAAAAGGGCGACGCGGTCCTGCTCATCGGGTCGAAGCGCTACCGCCCGCCCGTCGGTCGTCAGGCTGCCGTCTTGCATGCGCACGCTGCGCGGAGCCGCATCGGCGCGTTCGAACACGAGGCTGTCCGGCCGCACCGTCAGGTCATACGTGCTGGCCACCTGGCAGGTGGTGCCCAGGTCCTGGGCCGCCACCCCACCTGCAAGGCAGGTGGCGATGGCGAAGACGAGCAGGCGTGGTGTCATGGCGGGTCCCGGCGGAAAACGCTTCGATAGCCGGCGGCGAACGAATGCCGGCTGAACCGAACCGATCAGAACGCGGGCTGGGCGAACTGCTGGCGTACCGACACGCTGCCGAGTATCCACGACAGCCAGGCCAGCACGGGAACCGAAACGACCTTGAGCACCAGGCCGATCAGCAGGATCGTGCGGTGTTTCTGTCCGGCCGCCAGCAGGTCCGCCGGCAGTCCGGTCTGGGAAAGGACCGTGCCGAGCTGGCTCCATTGGTCGAACGAAACCCACGCGGTGTAGGCGGCCCAGACCAGCAGCAACAGGGCGACGACCCGCATCGCGCGTCGCCCCCATTCACGCCAGCGCAGCGTTCCGAGGCTCAAGGCCATCACGACGAAAGCCGCCAGCGCATAGGCGAGCGACCACAGCAGGCCGATGCGCGGGTCGCCCGCGCCCGCGGCGATCGCTTCGGCGCTCACCGCACCCACCGCATGGGCGAAGAGTACCGAGGCATAGGTATTGATCACGAAGCCGGCGGCGGCGAGCAGCATCACCAGCCAGACCACGATGCGCCACGGAGCGAAGGGACGGGCGCGCCTGGCACCCTTGGCGGCCTGGAACACGATCAGGCGCCCGCTTTCTTCAGCGCGGCGAGATCGGCCAGGACCTGGCCCGAGTTCTTCTCGGGATCGACATCCTTATAGACCTTGACGATCTTGCCAGCCGGGTCGATCAGGAAGGTCTCGCGCAAGGCGTACTTGGTATCGCCATGGCTGGTAAGCACGGCGTACTTCGTGGCGACGGCGCCGTCCGGGTCGGACAGCAGCGGGAACGGCACGTGGTACTTCTCGGCGAACTCCGCATGCGACTTGACGTCGTCCAGGCTCACGCCCAGCACCACCGCGCCGGCCTTGTGCAGCTTGGCGATGTCGTCACGGAAGGTGCAGACCTCGGTGGTGCAGCCGGCGGTGAAGTCCTTCGGGTAGAAATAGAGGACGAGCCACTTGCCCTGCTCGGTTTGCAGGGTGTGCCATTCGCCCTTCTGGTCCTGCAGGCGGAAATCGGGTGCTTTCTCGCCCACCACGGGGCTGGAAGCCCAGGCGGCGGCGGAGACGATGCACAGGGCGATGAGGCTGAGGAGGCGGCGCATGGAGGAACCTCGATGGGTGGGGATCGCGGTGAGTGTACTCGCGAGGCTCCCAAGGTTGCGCCCGCCACGCCGGAACGCAAGGTGGACAAAAAAAGAGCGCCTCCTTGGAGGCGCCCTCGAGACCACCACGCGCCGGTTGTTACTTCCGCGCGATCTCGAACTTGCTGACGTCCACGCCGAGGTTGAAACCGCGGCCGGTACCGGTGACGGCAAGGGACACCTCGCCCTTGGTCATCGCCAGGCTCTCGGCGCTCTTCACCGCGCCCGCATTGGCGCCGGCCGTCGCGTAGTCGCCGAAGATCTCGTTGATGTTCTTGACGTTGGTGAACTCGCCCTTGCCGTTCTCGATGCTGAACTTGCCGGCCGTGATACCGCCACCGCGGATGTGGATCATCACGGTCGCCGACTGGCCGTTATCGCAGCGCACGTGGCCCTGCCCATCGGCACGCTTGTAGATCGCGGCCCAGCCGCTCGTGCTGAAGGTCATGTGGCACTTGGTACCGCCCTCGGCAGCCTGGGCGGGCTGGACCGTAAAAGCACCTGCCGCCGCCAGAACCAGGGCGGCCATACCCGTGATGCGCTTGATCATGTTCGTTTCTCCGTTGAAAGGTGGCAGGGAACTGCGAGGCGGATTCTCCACTCACGAATGTGAAGAAACACGGAGCGCCCGACCGGCCGTTCAGGAACGGCCCGGCTAGATGGACGGCGGGTGAATTGGCCCCCTGGAACGCCGCCATGGTCCTAATATCGAACCGTATTCGCTCGATGGAGGATTCCCCCATGCCCAAGAACATCCTGGTCGGCTACGACGGTTCGGAAACCGCCCGCCGTGCCTACCTTTTCGCCCTGGAACTGGCGGCCTGCTCCAAGGCGAAGGTCCACGTGGTCTCGGTGATGCAGGTGGACAACGGCGCCGACACGTCCGCCCTGATGATGACCGACATCCTGGAGGAGCGCCTGGGCGGCCTGCGCGAGGAGATCGCCGCGCTCGGCCAGCCCCCCGGCGTGCCCGTGGAGGTCGAGCTGGTACACGGCAGCCCCGGCGACGCCCTGCTCTCCTTCGTCGCCGGGCACGGCGTGGACCACATCGTCATAGGCCACACCGAGCGGGGCGCGCTCGCCCGCTGGCTGGTCGGGTCGACCTCCACCGATGTCCTGGCCAAGGCGCATGTGCCGGTGACCGTGGTGCGTTGACGCGCCGCCTTTGTCACAATCCCGTCATTGTGCCCCTGGGCACCAAGACCTGTGATCGAGGAACCTTCCGCAGTGAGCTACGCCTCCACCTTGCCATGGACGCTCGAAAAACTGGACCTCTCGCGCATCGACGTGGAGAAGGTCAGGCACAACGAAGATCTTTTCCTGCTCCTGTGCAGTTCGTCCTTCGTCGAAAGCGGCTCGGACCTGTACACGCACAACCTCGTCGACCACTTCGCCGGTGACGAGGAACTGCAAGGCTGGCTGCGCGACCATTGGGAGCACGAGGAGATGCAGCACGGCCGGGCACTGGCCGCCTACGTGCGCCACGTCTGGCCCGATTTCGACTGGGACGCGGGCTTCAAGGCCTTCTTCGCCCATTACGGCTCGGTCTGCACGTCGGAGGAACTGGAGCCGAACCGCGGGCTGGAACTGGCCGCGCGCTGCGTCGTGGAGACGGGTACGGCGAGCCTGTACCGCGCGCTCAACGAGGTCACCGACGAACCGGTGTTGCGTGAACTGACCAACTACATCAAGAGCGACGAAGTGCGCCATTACAAGCACTTCTACCAGCACTTCCGCATCTATCGCGAGCGCGACGGCATCGGCCGCCTGAGCACGTTTCGTACCTTGCTCAAGCGCCTGCGCGAGATCAAGAACGAGGACAGCGACATCGCGCTGCGCCACGTCTTCAACGTGCGCTATCCGGACAAGGCCCAGGACGACGCGGAATTCCGCCGCGTCACCTCGCGCGCGGAAGGCCTGCTCAAGCGGCACATTCCCGCCGAGATGACGGTGAAGATGCTGCTACGCCCGCTGGACCTGCCGCCGCGGGTGAACTCGATGCTCGAGTGGCCGCTGACGCGGATCACCGAGAAGCTGTTCCTGCACTGAGGTCATTTCTTCTTCGGCAGGGGCGTCCACTTGTCCGGATCGAAGCCGCCGGTCTCGAAGACGAGGGTGGTTTCGCCGCGGCTGATCGTCACCACGTCGATGGTCAGCCGTTTGGTCCGGGCCAGGTCCTTGAGGAACTGCGCGTCGTTGCGGAACAACAGGGCCGGTTCACCGGTCGGCGGGCGGAACGCCTTGATCGTCTTCGCCTTGCCGTCGAACGTGGCCTTCAGCGAGCAATCGCCCTTGCAGACGAAGCCCTTCCCGGTCGTGGCATAGAGGAAGACGCTCTGCCCCCAGTCGGTATGCCGGCGAAGGATCAGGCGCACCGTCTGCTCGCCCGTCGGCCGCGAGGACTGGATGGTGGCCGTGCTCTGCGTGCCGCCCTGCATGGGCGAGGTCTGGTAGAGCCACAGCGCGGCGAGGCGGGCTTTCTCGCTGGCCGCCTTGTAATTGGCTTCGAGTTCGTCGAGGGTCTTCTTTACTTCGGCCGCCGCGGGCGTGTCCGGGTATTTGTCGATGATTTCATGGCCCAGTTGCACCGCCGGGCCATCGTTGTGCAGCTTCAGCAGTTGCTGGTAGGTCTCCAGCTTCTTCGCGGCCTCCGCGGCCTGGTCGTTCGCGGCCGAAACCGGCGCGGCGGCTTGCTGGTCCTGCGATGAGGAACACGCCGTGGCAAGGACGGCGATGGCGAGGAGGATGGCGATACGTCGCATCATCTTGCGATTCCTGCTGGAAAGCCCCTAGCTTCGCCGCTCGATGCCGCGCCTGGCAAGGCGCGGCGTAAAATGCGGGGACGCCCCAAGGATTCCCCATGCCTTCGCCCACCACGGAAGCGGTCTCGCTCCTGCGCCATCGCGCCTTCCTGCAATTCTGGTTCGCCAAGAACGCCTCCAGCTTCGGTTTCCAGATGATGTCCGTCGCCGTCGGCTGGCAGATCTACGAACTGACCCACCGCGCGTTCGATCTTGGCCTGATCGGCCTCGCGCAGTTCGTGCCATCGGTGTTGCTGGCCCTTCCGGCAGGCCATATCGCCGACCAGTTCGACCGGCGCCGCATCGTCACGGTATGCCAGGCGATCGAATGGATCGCCATTGCCTTGCTGGCCGGATTCAGCCTGTCGGGCCATCTGACCGAGACGGGCATCCTCGCTCTGGTCTTCGTGGTCAGTGTCGCCAAGGCTTTCGAATTCCCCGCGCTCCAGTCGATGCTGCCCGCGCTCGTTCCCACCCACGTGCTTCCCCGCGCGATGGCCGCCAACGCCTCGGCGGGGCAGGCCGCGATGATCGCCGGACCGGCGCTGGGCGGCTTGCTCTACGTGGCCGGCGCCGCCACCGTCTATGGCGTCTCCGCGTTGCTCTACCTCGTGGCACTGACGCTGATGTCGCGCCTGGCCTACGACCACCTGCCGCCACGACGCGAGCCAGCCACCCTCAAGACCCTGTTCGCCGGGGTGCACTTCATCCGCCGCCGGCCGGCCGTGTTCGGCGTGATCTCGCTCGACCTCTTCGCCGTGCTGCTCGGCGGCGCGACGGCCCTGCTGCCGATCTTCGCCAAGGACATCCTGCACACCGGCCCGTGGGGCCTGGGCATCCTGCGCGCCGCGCCGGCGGTCGGCGCATTGCTGATGTCGGTATGGCTGGCCCGGCATTCGCTGGAACGCCGGGTCGGGCCGATCATGTTCGCCTCCGTCGCGGGCTTCGGCGTCGCCACGCTCGTCTTCGCGCTCTCCACCACCCTCTGGCTGTCCGTGGTCGCGCTGTTCGCCCTGGGAGCCTTCGACATGGTCAGCATGGTGATCCGTGGCGCGCTGGTGCAACTGGAAACGCCGGACGACATGCGCGGACGGGTGAGTGCGGTCAACGCCATCTTCGTGAACACGTCCAACCAGCTCGGCGAGTTCGAGTCCGGGCTGCTGGCGGCCGCCGTGGGCGCGGTGAACGCGACCCTGGTCGGCGGCATCGGCACGCTCGTGGTGGTGGGCTTATGGATATGGTGGTTCCCTTCCCTGCGCCGCCGGCAAGGCCTGGTGTCGGACCCGGAGCCGGTCGAGGGCGCCAGCGGCACGATCTGACACGGCGCCGGAAACGTGCTATTAGGTGGACGTCTATACCTCCAAAGGGTGAGGGTCCACCATGAAGCGCTTGCTCGTCGCCGTCCTCGTCATGTTCGCCGCGCCGGCCTTCGCCGCGCATGGGTCACCCTCCAGCCTCGATGCCGCGCTCGCCCAGGGCAAGCGTGAGCACAAACCGGTGCTGATCGATTTCCAGGCCGTGTGGTGCTACTCCTGCTACTACATGGCCAGCCATGTCCTCAACGGCAAGGAATGGGACGACCTCGAAAGCAAGGTCGTGTTCTACGAAGCGGACGCCGACAAGCCCGCCGACCAGGCATGGATGAAGAAGCTCAACGTCCACTTCCTGCCGACCTACGTGGCGATCGGGCCCGATGGCGAGGAGCTCGGGCGCATCCTCGCCGAACGGCCCCGTGACAAGTTCTATCCCGAGGTCGCGGCCCTCCTTTCCGGCGATGCGCGACTGTCCAAGCAGAAGTCCGACGCCGCCAAGGGTTCGATGGCCGCGGTGGCCGACGTGCTGGATACCTACCAGCAGCGCTACCAGGGCAACGAAGGCATCGCCTGGTTCGACACCCTGCCGGCGATGGTGCGCAACGTGTCGGACAAGGACAAGCGCGTGGCCTTGGCCAAGCAGCGCCTGCTCCTGCTGCAGGCGAAGGATCGCAAGGACGACAAGGGCATCGCCGAGGCCGCCACCCGGGTCCTCGCCGGCAACATCGGTTGTGAGCGTCCCTACGTGCTGGACGACCTCATCGGCGCCACCGAATCGCAGCACCCGGATTCCCGGCAGTCGGCGCTCGCGCCGCAACGGACGCCCTACGAGCAGTTCCTCGCCACGCAGGTATTCACCGCCACGCCCGCATGCGCCGACCAACGCAGCGCGGTATTGACGGCGGCGGACCTCGATGCGGCGCTCGGCGACCACGCCGCCGAACAGGCCGCGCTTCGCAAGGCCATCGACCTCAGCCGTGAAAAGCTGCACGGCGATCTGAAGAGCGACCGCAACCTCGCCGATAACTTGCGCGTATACCTGGTCCGCGCGAAGGCGGGCGACGAACTGGATACCCTCGAAAAGCAGCTGATCGCGGCCTATCCGGACGACTACGTCTACAACTACCGCTACGGCCGCCGCCTCGTCGAGGGCGGCAAGCCCGCCGAGGGCCTTCCGTACCTCGACGCGGCATCGAAGAAGGCGTATGGCGCGAATCGCTTCGCGGTCGCGACGTATCAGGTGAAGGCTTTGCGCGCCTTGCATCGCGACGACGAAGCACGCAAGCGCGTGGCCGATACCGTCGCGGCGGAAGGCAAGGCGTTTCCCGAACAGACGAAGAAATTGCAGGAGGCGTTGGCCGTGGCGGGTTGATCGGTTCGGGCTCCCTGTGAGCCATGCCGCATCCCCGCTGCTAACCTGCGCATACCTCCCGGTCCGAAGCAGCCATGATCGTCATTCATCATCTGAATAATTCGCGGTCCCAGCGCGTGCTCTGGCTGCTCGAAGAACTTGGCCTGCCGTACGAACTCGTGCGCTACCAGCGCGACCCGAAGACGATGCTGGCCCCGAAGGAACTTCGCGCCATCCATCCCCTCGGCAAATCGCCGGTGCTGGTGGACGGCGACATCACCCTGGCCGAATCCGGCGCCATCGTCGAATACTTGGTCGGGCGCTACGGCGAGGGGCGGCTCAAGCCCGCCGCGGGCACGCCCGATGCGCTGCGCTACAGCTACTTCCTGCATTACGCGGAAGGGTCCGCCATGCCCCCGCTGCTACTCAAGCTCGTGTTCATCCGCATGGAATCGGCCCCCGTGCCCTTCTTCGCCAAGCCCATCGCCCGCATGCTGGCACGCGGCGCGCAGAAGGCCTTCGTCGACCCGCAGATCACACTGCACCTCGACTACCTGGAGGGCGAAATCGGCAAGACCGGCTGGTTCGCAGGCAATGAATTCAGCGCGGCGGACATCCAGATGAGCTTTCCCCTCGAGGCGGCGTCCAGCCGCGCGACGCTCGACGCCACCCGCCCGGGTTTGCACGGATTCCTCGAACGTATCCATGCCCGCCCCGCTTATCGAAGGGCATTGGAGCGGGGCGGCGACTACGACCTCGTCCGTGCCCGGCCAGGCTGAATCCCTCTTCAACCCTCGTGCGCCTGTTTACATCACGCTCACGAGGCGGACCGCAAAGTCGCTTTCCAACAGTAACGTTGTAGAGGGAGCCATCCGATGAGCAGAAACCGCGAATTCGCGCGTCAGGTCGAGAGCGCCGTCAACGGTGTATCGGGTCGCGTCCGCCAGTACGCCGACGAGGCCTCGGGCGTCGGCAACGACCTGCTCGAACGCAGCCGCCGGGTCACGAACAAGTTCGCGAAGCGCAACAGCATCAGCGGTCAGCGCATCCGCTACCTGGCCGAAGATGTCGCCGACGAAGCAACCTACCAGTACCGCAAGCTGCGCAAGCAGGTACGCCGCAACCCGGGGCTCACCATCGGCATCGCCGCCGCGGCGATCGGCACCTTCCTGCTGATCCGCCACGTGCTGCGCGAGGACGATTGACACCCGTCGTCAGGGCTAGCGACAGGAAAGGCCGGGAGCGATCCCGGCCTTTTTTTGGTTCACTTCACCGGATGCTGTTCGACCACCTTGTCGACATGCCATGTCACGCGTGACGCATCCTCGGGGGCGTCCTTCGCGTGCACCTCGGTGATCTTCAGCAGGTATTCGTTGCCTGGCTGCCAGTCGAAGCCCTCGATCGGCACGTAGGTCAACTGCCAGGCGTCCGTGGCCTCTTCACGATACTGGAAGCACTCGGTCTTCATGACGCCGTTCGTGCACGGCACCTTCGTCGCGGCGATGTATAACAGGCGGGAACGCGAACCGTGATCCGTCGGCGCCGTGGCGCACGCGGCCAGGCTCAAGGCGATGGCGGCAAGGAAGGCTAGGCGCATGGCGTGTATCCGCGTTCGTCGACAAATCGATAGATAACAGGATACCCATCGACACCGCGTGATGCGAAAACGACGAAGGCCGGATCGCTCCGGCCTTCGTTAACATTCCATCGCGCTGGCGGTCAGACCGTCATCGGATTCGGCTTGTCCATGTCGAGCTTGTATTCCTTGATGGCACGGCTGACGTCCTTGGCATTGACCTTGCCGTCCTTCGCCAGGGCGGCGAGGGCCGCGTGCGCGATCCAGTAGCGGTCCACCTCGAAGTGGCTGCGCAGGTTCGCACGTGTGTCGCTGCGGCCGAAGCCGTCCGTACCCAGCACCGTGTAACGCGTGCCGTCCGGCATGAAGGCGCGGATCTGGTCGGCGAATTCACGGACGTAGTCGGTGGCGGCGACGGCGGGGCCCTGGCGGTCCGACAGCAACCCGGTGACGTACGGCACGCGCTGCGGGCTTTCCGGATGGAGGCGGTTCCAGCGCTCGGCGTCGAAGCCTTCGCGGCGGACTTCCGAGAAGCTCGGCACCGACCAGATGTCCGAGGTCACGCCGAAATCCTTCTCCAGCAACTCGGCGGCCGCGATCACTTCGCGCAGGATCGTGCCCGACCCCATCAGCTGCACGCGCGGCTCGTTCTTCTTCGCCTTGCCACCGTCCTTGAACAGGTACATGCCCTTGACGATGCCTTCCTCGCTGC
>Ga0182006_1000611_pt1 | contig 25791 bp, 28 predicted proteins | sample Sormic07211104_1_FD_123022 | JGI IMG/M metagenome (GOLD analysis project Ga0182006, IMG submission 123022) | Rhizosphere microbial communities from Sorghum bicolor, Mead, Nebraska, USA - 072115-104_1 MetaG | ecosystem: Host-associated > Plants > Roots > Rhizosphere | place: USA: Nebraska...
GACGTGCTCGCCGCGCGCGATGCGGGCATGGACTTCGTCCTGGTGAGCTACGGCTATCGCAAATCGCTCGACCTGCGCGGTGCCGGCGCGGTGGCCGTGATCGACCGCATGCCGGACCTGCTGTCGCTCGCCTCGTCCGAGGCCGTCGGCTAAGCCGGCATGCCTCACCGCGTGGCCGCGATGGCCGCCTCGATCAGGCCCACGTCGTCGACGATGCCGTAGTCGGGCGGCGCGGAGTAACCGAAGCGCACCACCACCAGATGCTCGGATGGCACGACGTAGATGCGCTGGCCCATGGTGCCACTGGCGAAGAAGCCGTCCTTCGGGAAGCCGCCCGCGACCCGCCGGCGTGCCAGGTCGCTCGGCCCGTCGTTGGTCCAGAAGCCGGCGCCGTAAGGGGCTCCCAACGTGGAGGTTCGCGACCAGCCCACCCAGCCTTCGGGAAGCAGCCGCGTCCCGTCCGGCGCGATGCCGTCGCGCAGGTAGAGCATGCCGAAGCGCGCATAGTCGCGGGCGCTGGCGTACACATAGGTGGAACCGACGAACGTGCCCTGCCCGTCGAATTCCATCGTGACCTCGCCCATGCCCAGCGGGTCGAACAACTCGCGCCGGGCGAACGCGCGAAGCCCCGCGGGACCTCCGCCCACCTTTTCGCCGAGCAGGCGGTCGAGCAGTACCGTGTTTCCCGAGGTGTATTCGAAGGACGAGCCCGGGGGTTCCTTCGCCGGCTGCGCGGCGGCGAATCCCGCCATGTCGGCATGCAGGAATTCCATCCTGGCCACGGGACTGAAGGCCGATTCGGCTTCCTCGATGGCGAGTCCGCTGCGCATGCGCATGAGATCTTCGATCGTGATCGCGGCGCGCGTGTCGCCCGGCGCCTTCCACTCGGGCGCGCCGACGGGCTGGTCCGCGCAAAGACCACCCTTCCGCGCGAGGATGCCGAGGAAGGCATTGGTGAACGACTTGGCGACGGAGAAGCTGATCAAGGGCGTGCGCACGCCGAATCCAGGCGCATAACGTTCGGCGATCACGCGGCCATCCTTCACCACCACGACCGCCTTCACGCGCTTGGGCGGCTTGCCCGGCGCGTCGTCGAAGACGCGATCGATCGCGGCGGCGATCGCGGGTGGCGCGGCGGCGACGGCATCGGCGGGCGCGAATCCATCGGCGGCCGCCACGGCATGGCTCGTCGCATCGGTGGGCAGCGGACGGTTGCCAGGCAAGACGAGGCGGCAACCGTATCCGGGGACGAACTCGGCGCGGGCGAGCGACCGGAACGGCCCGGAAACCTCCACGCCAGCCGGACTTCGCGTTACACGGGGCGTGAGCAGGCGCGCGGCCGTATCGCCGATCATCGGCGTCACCAGTTCGTCGTACGTCTGCCTCGGGTCCTGGTTCCCCACGAAACTCATCGAGCAGACATGGTGGGCCGCGACACCGGCGGCGACACGCAGCGCCACGTCGGGACGGAACACGGCCCATCCCACGGCGCCGAGCGCGATGACGACTCCGGTTGCAATAAGGGCTTTCTTCGCCATGGTTGATCTCCGACAGGTGGACGGAGTGTGGAACGGCGTACGCCGCCCACGGGTGCCACCAGGGACGAAGTCAGGAGTGCCGGGGACGAATCCTGATCAGGAAGGCCGCGGCGGCCGGGACAAGAGCCTCCGCGGTCAGGCGCCGAGCGACAGGCCTTCGGGCAGGTTGGCGAGGTAGCGGCGCGTCCAGGTGACGCGCGCGCCGTCGGCCATCAGGAGCCGCCGTTCGCCGTCGGGCCAGGGTTGTACCTCGCGCACCGCGTCGAGACGGACGATCGCCGATCGGTTCACGCGCACGAAATGACGGGGATTCAGGCGGCCCTGCATCGCGTCCAGCGTCCCCCGCAGCCGATGGGCCGTGCCGTCCACATACACATCCAGGTAATTGCGATCGGATTCGATGCGGTCGATACGCTCGACGCGCACCAGTTCGGCGGCGTCGCCGCTGGGCAGCAGCAGGCGATCCAGATAGCGCTGAGGCGGCGGTGCGTCCCCCAGCAGGCCGTCCACGCGTCCTGCGATACCCAGCGCGGGGGCCACCTTGTCGCGCAGGCGCGCTATCGCGCGGGCGAAGCGCTCCGGCCCCACCGGTTTCAGCAGGTAGTCGAAGGCATGCACCTCGAAGGCGCGCACCGCCTGGTCGTCGTGCGCGGTGACGAAGACGATTTCCGCCGGCAAGGGATCGCCCAGGGCCTGCAAGACGGCGAAGCCATCGAGGCCGGGCATGCTGATGTCCAGGAAGACCACGTCGGGACGGTCGCGCTGGATCAACCGTACCGCTTCCCGGCCATCGGAAGCCTCGCCGATCCATTGCACGCCTTCGCTTTCGGCGAGATAGCGGCGCAGCTTGGCCCGTGCGGGGGCCTCATCGTCGACCACGACCGCGCGCAGGCTCACGCGGCCTCCCAGCGCCGGGCGGGCAGCCAGACGCTGACGATGCTGCCGCCACCGACCACTGGCTCGAGCCGCACCCCCGCCTCTTCGCCATAGAGGTGGCGAAGCCGTGCGCCGACGTTGCCCAGGCCGATGCCGTGCCCCGGCCGGGCGATGGCACCGCCGCCGTCGTCGCGCACGCGAACGGTCAGCCGGCCGGCCTCGCGCGAGGCGTCCACGCGCACGCGCCTTCCATCGCCGGAGCCACCGTGCTCGATGGCGTTCTCCACCAGCGGCTGGAGCAGCAGGAAGGGAATCCGCAGGTCGTCGAGCGAGGGATTCGCCTCGACCTGCACGTCCAGCTCGTCACCGAAGCGAACGCGCTGGATGTCCGTGTAGAGCGAGACCAGTCGCCATTCTTCGGCGAGGCTGTGCTCGTGGCTGGACGCGGACAACGTGTTGCGCAGCAGTTCGCCGATACGTGAAAGCATTTCGTCGGCCACGCGCGGCCGTTCGTACATCAACTCCGACACGGCGTTGAGCGTGTTGAAAAGGAAGTGCGGATTGAGCTGCAGGCGCAAGGCATCCAGCCTCGCCTCGGATAACGCGGATTCCAGTTGCGCGGCCCGCAATTCCCGTGCCTGTCCTTCCCTGTAACGGTCGAACAGCCACACCCCGGCCACGATCACCACGTAGAAGAACAGCTGCGTCGGCATCTCCATCAGATAACGCCAACGCGTCGGAAGGTAGGCGAACTCGGGCATGCCGGCCGCGCGGAAGACGATCTGGCGAAAGACGATCATCACGCTGGTCTGGGCGACCGACAACGCGAGGAACAAGCCCGCGTGCGCGAGCCAGGTACGCGGCATGCGCCGCAGCATCAGGAACAGTGCCGGCAGGAAGACGCCGAAACTCAGCGACCCGGTGAGTTCGTCGATCAGCTTGGGCGCGAAGAGCGACGGATGGCTGTTGGCGACGTCGACGAGATACCGGTTGGTGGCGCGCAATACGCCGATGGCGACGAGCAACGCGAACCAGGGCCACACGCCGTGGCCACGTCGCCAGGACGGTCGAGATCCCGTACCGATCGCATTCTCCATGCCTTGCCCGCCCCCTGCGTTGCCAGCACCCCGCGGCTCTTATACCAGAGCCGGGGGTGCTGCCGGGTCAAGTGGCGCGGCGGGGCAGCACCCAGTCCGGCCGGATGAAGTGGCAGGTGTACCCGTTGGGGTACTTCTCCAGGTAATCCTGGTGCTCGGGCTCGGCTTCCCAGAACGGTCCGGCCGGCGCGACCTCGGTCACCACCTTGCCCGGCCACAGGCCGGAGGCGTTCACGTCGGCAATGGTGTCCTCGGCCACGGCCTTCTGTTCGTCGTCGAGGTAGAAGATCGCCGAGCGATAGCTTTCGCCACGGTCGTTGCCCTGCCGGTTGAGCGTGGTCGGATCGTGGATCTGGAAAAAGAACTCCAGCACCTTGCGGTAGCTGAGCTTGTCCGGATCGAACTCGATCTCGATCGCCTCGGCGTGGCTGCCGTGGTTGCGATAGGTCGCGTTGGGCACGTCGCCGCCGGTGTAGCCGACGCGGGTGGCGATCACGCCCGGCTGCTTGCGGATCAGGTCCTGCATGCCCCAGAAGCAACCGCCGGCGAGGATGGCGCGCGAGCTCATGCGACACCTCCCTTCGCGTCGCCGGCGAACAGGCTCGCATACTGCCCGTAGCCTTCCTTCTCCAGGTCGGCCAGGGGAATGAAGCGCAGCGAGGCGGAGTTGATGCAGTAACGCAGGCCGCCACGGTCACGCGGGCCATCGGGAAAGACATGGCCCAGATGGCTGTCGGCGTGGGTCGAGCGGACCTCGGTCCGGACCATGCCGTGGCTGGCGTCCTTCTTCTCGACGACATGCTCGTTTTCGAGCGGCTGGGTGAAGCTCGGCCAACCGCAGCCGCTGTCGAACTTGTCGAGCGACGAGAACAGCGGCTCGCCCGAGACGATGTCGACATAGATGCCCGGCGCGTGGCTGTCGTGGAACTCATTGTGGAACGGCCGCTCGGTGCCGCTCTGCTGGGTGACCCGGAACTGCTCGGGGGTCAACTTGGCCAGCGCTTCGGGGGTCTTGCGATACTCGGACATGGAGGCCTCCAGGGGAAGGAAGGTTGCCTGGGAATGGGGCTCGGGGGACCCTCTCCCGGCACTCTCCACATAATGCGGCCGCCCGTCTTGGATGCAATGGGACAGGCGGCCGGGAGGCGCTTCAGGCGGCGATGTCCTCGACCCACTGATGACCCGCCTGGCGCAGCAGTTCGCGGGCCGAATCGGGGCCCCAGGTGCCGGCTTCGTAGGTGTCGGGGCCGTTCTCGTCCTCGCGCCAGCCTTCCAGGATCGGCGTCACCCACTGCCAGGCCGCCTCGGTCTCGTCCTTGCGGACGAACAGTGCGGGGCTGCCCTTCACGGCATCCAGCATCAGCCCCTCGTAGGAGTCGCGGTAGCGGATGCGGCCCGGCTCGCCGAGCCGGGACAACGCGTCGACCTCGTCCAGGCCGAAGCTGTTGCCGGGGTGCTTGACGAACAGCGGCAACGTGACGCTTTCGTTCGGCTGCACGCGGATCACGAGGCGGCTGCCCGGCCGCGCCTCGCCGAACAGGCCCGGCTCGCCCGCGCGGAACTGCACGACCACTTCGGTAAGCTTCTCGGGCATGCGCTTGCCCGAACGCAGGTAGAAGGGGACGCCGCGCCAACGCGCGTTGTCGATCTCCGCCTTCAAGGCGACGAAGGTCTCGGTGTTGCTGGGTGTTTCGCCCGGCAACTCTTCACGGTACGCCGGCACCGGCTTGCCGCCGGCGGTGCCCTGCACGTACTGGCCGCGCGCGACGTTCGCGCGCAGGTTGTCGCGATCGAGTGGCTTCAGCGATTTCAGTACGCGCACCTTCTCGTCACGCAAGGCATCGGCGTCGAGCGACCCGGGGCGCTCCATGGCGACCACCGTGAGTACCTGCAACAAGTGGTTCTGGATCATGTCGCGCAACGCGCCGGAACCGTCGTAGTAGCCGCCCCGGCCTTCGAGGCCGACGGTCTCGGCGGCGGTGATCTGCACGTACTCGATGGAATCGCGATCCCACATGCGCTCCAGCATCGGGTTGGCGAAGCGCAACGCGATGATGTTCTGCACGGCTTCCTTGCCGAGGTAATGATCGATGCGGAAGATGCTTCCCTCGGGGAAGTAGCGGCCGACGCCTTCGTTGACCTTGCGTGCGGTTTCCAGGTCGGTGCCGATCGGCTTCTCCAGCACGATGCGCGACGATTCGCTGCGCAGGCCCTGCTCCGCCACGTTGCGGGCGATGTCGCCGTACAGGTCCGGCGCCGTCGCCAGGTAGAAGACGCGCACCCGGTCGGCGGCGGCGTTCGATTCCAGCAGGGACTTCAGGCCTTCCCAGTTGCCCGTGGATTCGGCGCCATTGAGGCTCACATAGTGAACCATGCGCAGGAACCGGTTCACCGTCGCGTCGATGAGCTCGTCGGCGCGCACGTGTTCGCGCAGCGCCTGGCGCGCCCGCTCGCGATAGCTTTCGTCGTCCAGCGGCGAGCGTGCGGTGCCCACGATGCGTGAATCGGCGGGAACCTGCCCTTCGGCGAAACGCCGGTACAGCGCAGGCAACAACTTGCGCATCGTGAGGTCGCCGGTGGCGCCGAAGATGACGTAATCGAAAGAATCGACGGGTTCGAGCGCGGTGGAAGAGTTCATGAAGGATTTCCGATAGAGCGATTGGGTGGGGCGGCGTGCTGCCGTCACCTCGACCGGAACATGAATAAGGCGCCGTTGGCGCCTTTCAAGTGCGTCTTTCCCAATCACCATTGCTTCAGCGGCATAAGTGTTATGCGCCGGAAGGTATGACAGCTCGCACGGCCTCGTCCCCATGGATCGGTGCAGGGCCCCGCATCGGGGCCGACCGCCCGTCGGGCGGACTCTCACTTAGTCATGGAACATCAACATGAGCAAGCTCAAAGACAAGGTCGCACTGGTCACCGGCGCATCCAAGGGCATCGGCGCGGGCATCGCCAAGGCACTGGCGGCCGAAGGCGCATCGGTCGTCGTGAACTACGCGTCCAGCAAGGCCGGCGCGGACAAGGTCGTGGCCGAGATCGAGGCGGCCGGTGGCAAGGCCGTGGCCGTGGGTGGCGACGTGTCCAAGCAGGCGGAGGCTGAAAACCTCGTCGCCAAGGCCATCGAGCACTTCGGCCGCCTGGACGTCGTGGTGAACAACTCGGGCGTGTACGAGTTCGCTTCGATCGAAGTGACGACCGAGGAACTGTACCGCCGCACCTTCGACATCAACGTGCTCGGCACCCTGCTGGTGACGCAGGCCGCCGTGAAGCACCTGGGCAAGGGCGCGAGCATCATCAACATCGGCTCCACCGCCACCCGCATCACGCCACCCGAAAGCGCCGTCTATACCGGCACCAAGGGCGCGGTGGATGCGATCACCGGGGTGCTCTCCCGCGAGCTCGGCCCGCGCGGCATCCGCGTGAACGCCGTCAACCCCGGCATGGTGATCACCGAGGGCGTGAAGTCGGCAGGCATCGAGGGTTCCGACTTCGAGACCTTCGCCATCAACCAGACCCCACTGGGCCGTATCGGCCAGGTGGACGACATCGCCCCGATCGTCGCCTTCCTGGCCTCGGATGACGCACGCTGGCTCACCGGCGAACTGATCATCGCCTCGGGCGGCATGCGCTGAACCCGGACGGCTAGACGGAAGGCCGGAGCCCATAGAGCTCCGGATGGAGGAACGGCGCCATCGCCAGCACCATCGCCTGTGTGTACGCGCTCTCGCGTGTGGCGTGGCCGTTGGTGACCAGGCCGATGGCGCCGCCCTGCTGCTTGATGTTCACCGTGTTGAAGAGGCGATCCATCACGTCGCCGAGTTCCTCGCCCTCGAGCAAGGCTTCGTAGACCGCTGGCGGCAGGGGCAACCATGCGCTGCACCCGACCGATACGTCGACGCCGTTCGCGATGGCGACATAGCCGAACGTACCTGGGCCATCCTCGGTGACGTCGACGCCGCCTTCCAGCGCGACATAGAAATCCGCCTCGCCGTTCTGCCGGCAGAAGTTCATGCGATTGAGCGCGCCCTCGCGGGTTTCCGCGGCGGACATCGGCTGGTCGTGCACGCCCGACGGCGCATGCATACCCTCGCACTCGACCAGGCGGCCGGGAAACAGGGGCGCCAGTGCGTTACGCACGGCGCCGATCTTGACCGGATTACGCGAGCCGACCAGGACCTTGATCGGCGTGTTTTCGTTGGACATCGGGAACCTCGGTATCAGCCGGAGAGCGCGCTATCGACCATCGCCTGTGCCTCGGCGAGGACGGTCTGCAGATGCTCCTTGCCGCGGAAGCTCTCGCCATAGACCTTGTAGATGTCCTCGGTACCGGACGGTCGCGCGGCGAACCAAGCGTTCGCCGAGATCACCTTGATGCCACCGATGCCCTGCCCGCCCGCCTTGTTGATCACCTCGACGATCGGATCGCCCGCGAGGGTCCTGGAAGTCACCTGCTCCGGCGCGAGCTTGGACAGCTTCGCCTTCTGCGCATGGTTGGCGGGTGCGTCGATGCGCGCATTGGCGGGTTCGCCCAGCTGCTTGGTGATGTCCGAATACAACTCGCCCGGGTCCTTGCCGAGGCGGGCCGTCATCTCGCCGGCGAGCAAGGCGGCCACGATGCCATCCTTGTCGGTGGACCATGCCGAGGCGTCCTTGGCCAGGAACGACGCACCGGCGCTTTCCTCGCAGCCGAAGCCGAGGCTGCCGTCGTACAGGCCCGCGACGAAATACTTGAAACCCACCGGCACCTCGCGCAACGGCCGGCCCAGGTGCCCGGCGATGCGGTCGAGCAGCGCGGTGCTCACCGCGGTCTTGCCGACGGCCGCGTCGGCACGCCAGCCAGGGCGATTCTGGAACAGGTACCAGGCCGCGGCCGCAAGATAATGATTGGCCTGCATCAGGCCCGAACTCGGTGCGACGACGCCGTGCCGGTCGTGATCCGTGTCACAGGCGAAGGCCACGTCGAACTTGTCCTTCAGGCCGATCAGCCGCTGCATCGCATACGAGGACGATGGGTCCATGCGCACGCGGCCGTCCCAGTCGAGTGACATGAACGAGAACGTCGGATCGACCGTCTCGCTCACCACCGTGAGGTTCAGGCCATAACGCTCGCCGATCGCGCTCCAGTAATGGACGCCCGCGCCACCGAGCGGATCGACGCCCATGCGCACGCCCTTCGCGCGGATGATCTCCAGGTCGAGCACGTCGTCCAGGTCGCCGACGTAGCGCTGCAGGAAATCGAATTCGTGCGTGGTTCCGGCCTTGCGGGCCTGGGTGAAGGGAATGCGTTTCACCTCACGCAGGCCACCTTCGATCAGGGCGTTGGCACGCGCCGCGATCCACGACGTGGCGTCGGTATCCGCGGGACCGCCATGCGGAGGGTTGTACTTGATACCGCCGCTCTCGGGCGGATTGTGCGACGGGGTGATGACGATGCCGTCGGCGCGGCCGGTGTCGCGGCCGCGGTTGTGGACCAGGATGGCGTGCGACACGGCGGGTGTCGGCGTGAACTCGCCGCCGGCGGATACCTGTGTTTCCACGCCGTTACCGGCCAGCACCTCCAGGGTGCTTTCGAACGCCGGACCGGATAGCGCATGGGTGTCGATGCCGACGAACACCGGTCCATCGACACCATCCTTCGCGCGATATTCACAAATGGCCTGGACCACGGCCAGCACGTGCCATTCATTGAATGAACGGTCGAACGACGAACCACGATGACCGGACGTACCGAAGACCACCCTCTGTTCGGGCACGGACGGATCGGGCTTGAGGTCGTGGTAGGCGGCGAGCAAGGCCGCCACGTCGACAGGCTGGCTCTCCGTCGCGGGCTTTCCCGCAAGTGGGCTGATCTTGGCACTCACCATGGCTCTCCTGGAATCCGGTCCCCAAGCATACGACGTGTTTTGAGAAATCTTCCATGTCCGTCGCGTCCGGCGATGGTTATCGTGGTGCCTGGCGATGGCGCGTCACAAGCGCAACCGCTCGATGTACTCGAAAATTTCGGCATCCGTGTCCAGCCGCAACTTTCGCATCGCGTTCGATTTCTGCTGGCTGACGGTCGACAAGCCACGCCCCGTCGCCTTGGCGATATCGGTGACGCTGTTGCCGGCGGCGAACAACCGCAGGATCTTCAGCTCGCGCGGTGAGAGGTCGGCCAGTGTCCCGGACTTGCCCAGCGGCTCGCCGTGTGGCGTAGCGACCAGATCGCGCACCGAACCACCGAGGTAGACATGATTCGACAGGATTTCCATCAACGCCTCGGGGATTTCCCGGGTGTCGCCGGACTTGCCGATGAGGCCGAGCACGCCTGTCCCGATGATCTCGCGATACAACGCCGGATTGGCCAGCGTCGTGATCACCATCACGGGAAGCGTGGGATGCCGTCGGCGTATCTCGTGCAACATCACGAGACCATCGCGTCCCGGCGCGGGCATGCTGAAGTCGGTGATCAGCGCGTCGCAGGGCGTCACCGCGAGCAGGCCGAGGAGTTCGTCCGGCGACTGCGCCTCGCCTACCACCGTCGCGAGGCCGTCTTTGGCCAGGGCGAGGCTGAGGCCCTTCAACACGACGGGGTGATCGTCCGCCAGAATGACGCGGTAGACCATGAGTGATCCATCCTTCCTTGCTTGTCCAACCACCCACGTGCCGGTCTGGAGCATCGTGGGCGGGCCGCAGAGTTGAGCACATCGCGCCCGCCGATGCCACTCCTGCATCGCATCGCCGCATGGTGGAAGGCCCGTGGGAACGTCGCTTCGCGGCGTCGCATCGAGGCCAGCGACAGCCTGCCCCAACTGCTGGGCCGGATTGGCCGCCGCTACGCCCAGGATGCGCTCGCACGCGGCATCCGGCTCGACTTCGAGATCGACCCCGCGCTCGCCGGCGACCTGCAAGGCTCGTTTTCCACGCTTGGCCGTGCACTGTCCTTGCTGCTGGAACACGCGCTCCACGCGCGCGGCGGGCATGTCGCGTTGCATGTGGACGTGGTCGGCGACGACGCGGGAACGCAGATCGTGCATTTCACGGTGGCCGACGAACACCATCCCACGGCGGACGACCACGCATGCCTTGACGAGGTAGCGAGGATGATCGCCGCCGTCGGCGGCGTGGTCCATCGTGAATGGGACACGGACATCGGCAACCGGATCATCGTCGAACTCGCCTTCGAACGGCCGCGCGTGCCACCACGCATCGACGTGGACGCCTTGCGTTCCACGCTCGGAGGCGAACACGCGCTACGGGAAGTGATCGTCGCACTCGACCGCGCGCTGAGCAGCGACCTCGCCGGCCTCGGCGCGCTGCTCGGCGAGCCGGGAATCGTTCACCTTCAAACCTGGCTGCACAGGGTATCGGGCGCCCTCGGCATGGCCGAGGCCACGGAGCTGTCCTGCGTGGGACTGGCGCTCGAACGGGAACTCGAGCAAGGGCGCCACCGTTACCTCGACCAGGCGATCATCCGTTTCGCCGACGATGCCGGCCAGTTGCTGCAGGCCCTTCGGGAACACGCAGGACCGATGGGCTATAGTTCCGGACCGTGAGTACCCTGCCCTCCCTCGACACCGCCACCGCAGATCCGTTGCGCGGCTTCATCGACGCGCATCCACGCCTGTTCGTCCTGACCGGCGCGGGTATCAGCACCGATTCGGGTATTCCCGACTATCGCGACGATCGCGGGGCATGGAAGCGAAGCCCACCGATGACGTTGCAGGCATTCATGAGCGGGCCGGCCGCGAGGGCGCGCTATTGGGCGCGCGGCATGATCGGCTGGCGTCATTTCGCCGGCGTCGCGCCGAACGTGGCGCATCGCGCCCTGGCGGCCATGGAACATGCGGGCCGTATCGAACTGCTGCTCACGCAAAACGTCGATGGCCTGCACGAGCGGGCCGGCAGCCTGAATGTCGTCGACCTGCACGGCCGGCTCGACCGCGTGCGTTGCATGCAATGCGGCGACCTCACCACGCGCGAGTCCATGCAATCGCGCCTGGAGGAAGCCAACCCCACATGGATGGCCTTGCAGGCCACCGTCGCGCCGGACGGCGACGCCGACCTCGACGAGGTCGATTTCTCCGCGTTTTCCATCCCGCCTTGCACGGTGTGTGGCGGCATCCTCAAGCCGGATGTCGTCTTCTTCGGCGAGAACGTGCCCCGCGCCCGCGTGGACACCGCGTGGGCGCACCTGGGCCGGGCCGACGCCATGCTGGTCGTGGGCTCGTCGCTGATGGTTTATTCGGGTTACCGGTTCGTACTCGAGGCCTCGCGCCGCGGCTTGCCGATCGCTTCGGTGAACCTTGGCGTGACACGGGCCGACGGCCTCATCTCGTTGAAGATCGAGCGCTCGTGCGCTGAAGCGCTGGCGCCGTACGCCTAGCGCCTGTCGCGGAAAAAGCGGCGCAGCAGGTCGCCCGCCGCCTCGGCTTCCAGGCCGCCCGACACCTCGACACGATGGTTGTGCCGTGGCGACACCAGGGTGTCGAAAACGCTGCCGGCCGCCCCGGTCTTCGGATCGGTGGCCCCGAACACCACGCGTGCGATGCGCGCGTGCACCATCGCCATCGCGCACATCGCGCACGGCTCCAGGGTGACGTAGAGCGTGGCCCCGGGAAACCGGTAATTCGACAGTGTTTCGCCCGCCGCCCGCAGTGCCTGGATCTCCGCGTGCGCGGTGGGATCGTTGAGCGTGATGTTCCGGTTCCAGCCCTCGCCGACCGCCACGCCATCGAGCACGACCACGGCGCCGACCGGCACCTCGCCTTCGGCGTCGCGCGCATGCACGGCCAGTTCGAGCGCACGAGCCATCCAGGCACGATCGGCCTCGTCGAACACGGCATGGTTGGCGGATGGAATGGCGTCGTTCGGAAGCAAGGCGGCGACCCAGTATGCGGAACCCGGAATTCTACGCCACCGCCGGCACCCCGATGGCAGCCGACCCTGCCATGTCCATGCCCTGGTGGGAGCGGACCGTGCCGTGTCCATGCCTGGTGGGAGCGGACCCTGTCCGCGATGTCCCCCTCAGCGCCGGAAACACCCCAACGCATGATCGTCCACGATCCCCACCGCCTGCATCCAGGCATAGGTGATCGTCGGCCCCACGAACTTGAACCCACGCTTCTTCAGGTCTTTCGAAATGGTGACCGAAAGCGGCGTCTGCGCCTGCACCGTACGGCCATCGCCACGCAGCACCTTGCCCTCCGTGAACGACCAGCAGTAGCGATCGAAGTCTTCTCCACGCGCCCGCATGTCCTCATAGATACGGGCACCGTCGATCGTGGCCTCGATCTTGGCCCGCGAGCGGATGATCCCTGCGTCGTCGAGCAGCCGCAGGATGTCCTTCTCGCCGAAGCGGGCGACCTTGGCGGGGTCGAATCCCTTGAACGCTTTCCGGAAGTTCTCCCGCTTGCGCAGGATGGTGATCCACGAAAGGCCGGCCTGGAAACCCTCGAGCATCAATTGCTCCCACAGCATGCGCGAATCGTGCAGTGGCACGCCCCATTCCGTGTCGTGATATTCCAGGTATAGCGGGTCCGTTCCCGCCCAGGCGCAACGCTTGGGTTCTTTGCTCATGAATCGTCCTCGGCCTCGTATCCACGCACGGCCGGCGAAGATATCAGAGGCCGAGGTCCGACAGCCCCGGGTGGTCGTCGGGGCGGCGGCCGATCGGCCAATGGAACTTGCGCTCGCTTTCCTTGATCGGCAAGTCGTTGATGCAGGCGTAGCGATGGTGCATCTCGCCCGCGCCGTCGAATTCCCAGTTCTCGTTGCCATAGGAACGGAACCAGTTGCCACTGTCGTCGTGCCATTCATAGGCGAAGCGCACGGCGATGCGGTCGCCGGTGAAGGCCCAGAGTTCCTTGATCAGGCGGTATTCCTGCTCCTTCGCCCATTTGCGGGTGAGGAAGGCGACGATGTCGGCCCGTCCATTGACGAATTCCGCGCGGTTACGCCAGCGGCTGTCCGGGGTGTACGCCAGGGCCACCTTTTCGGGATTGCGGCTGTTCCAGCCGTCTTCGGCCAGGCGGACCTTCTGGACGGCGGTGTCGTGCGTGAACGGGGGAATGGGCGCTGCCATGCTCGCGCTCCAGGCTGGACGGAGCGCCCAGTGTAACGACGGCTGCGACAGGGCGACTTGCATCATCTTGTCGCAGCCCCGTCACCTCACCAGTACGCGCCGTTCTCGTCCCGCTCCCACGATGCCGTCGGCCCGACGGGCCCGTCGACGCCGAACAGGTGACGGTGCCGAGCCGGTTGCGACCGCAAGTATTGTTTTGGCGGAAGCACGGTGGCCCCCAACTCGGCTGCCGCATGCCAGGGCCAGCGGGGGTCGTAGAGGATGGTGCGCGCCAGGGCCACCATGTCCGCGTCGCCGGTGGCGACGATCGCCTCGGCCTGCTCGGCGCTGGTGATGAGGCCGACGGTCACCACCGGCATCTTCACCGCCTGCTTCACGGCGCGCGCGAACGGCACCTGGTAACTCGGGCCGGCGGGAATGCGCTGCGCGGGATGGAGCCCGCCGGTGGAAACATGGACGGCATCGCAGCCACGGGCTTCCAGCGCCCGGGCGAAGGCGATCGTCTGCTCCAGGTCCCAACCGCCTTCCACCCAGTCGGTGGCCGATACACGCATGGTGACCGCCCGGTCGACGGGGAATGCCGCGCGCACCGCCTCGAAAACCTCGAGCGGGAACCGCATGCGGTTCTCCAACGAGCCGCCGTATTCATCGGTGCGCTGGTTCGACAAGGGCGAGAGGAACTGGTGCAACAGGTAGCCGTGCGCACCGTGCAACTGGACGAAGTCCAGCCCCAACCGCGCGGCGCGGACCGCCGCCGCCGCGAAGGCATCACGGATACGGACCATGCCCTCGCGGTCCAGGGCCACCGGGGCCACGTCGCCTTCATTGAACGGGATGGCCGATGGCGCGACCGTCTGCCATCCGTGCGGATCGTCCGGCGGGAGCTGGTGCCCACCCGCCCAGGGAACCTCCGTGGACGCCTTGCGTCCCGCGTGACCGAGCTGGATGCCGATCGCGGTGTGGGACCAGCGGCGAACGCTTTCGAGGGTGCGCCGCATCGCTTCCTCGGTCGCGTCGTCGTACAGGCCGACGTCGCCCCACGTGATGCGGCCTTCGGGCAGCACGCCCGTCGCCTCGATCGTCAGCAGCGATGCACCGGACATGGCGAGCTGGCCGAGGTGTATCTGGTGCCAATCGGTCATCCGGCCGTTCTCGGCCGAGTACTGGCACATCGGCGCGATGACGATGCGGTTGGGCAACTCCAGGCGACGTACCTGGATCGGCTTGAACAGCGCGGGTTGCGCCATGGTGGTTCTCCTGAAGGGTTTTCGAAGGTGCAAGCCCACCACATGGTGTCGCGGAAGGGATTGGCAACCCTTCCTCAACCCGGCGATGCGGCGAGGAGCGCCCTTATGCGTGCCGCATCCTCCGGCGCGACGGGGTTGTAGACGATCATGCTGAGGTCGGGCCGGCCATCGACCGTGAACGCGGAGTATTCCATCGTCAACAGGCCACCGTCCGCGTGGCGAAAGACCTTCGTTCCCCCGCCGTGGCCGCTCACGTCATGGTTGCGCCACATCGCATCGAACTCGGCGCTCTGGCTGCGCATCTCGGCGACGAAGGATTCGATCTCCCTGGATGCCCCCGCGCGCGCGACGTCCGCACGGAACGACGCGACGACGAAGCGCGCGACGCTCTCCCAGTCGAGCTGCCGCTCCCTGACGCGGGAATGGGAGAACATCAGGCGCAGGATGTTGCGGTCCGCGGCCATGAGTTCGCCGTAATCGGTCAGGACCGCCGCGGCGGCGCGATTCCAGGCGACCACGTCCCACGTGGCGGTGCGCACGATGGCCGGGCAGAGTTCGAAGGCATCGAGCACGCGCTGCAAGCGCGGCGTCACATCCCCCATCGCCTGATAACGAACCTCCGGCGGCCGGCCCAGACCGAGCAGGAAGAGATGCTCGCGTTCGACATCGGTAAGCATGAGCGCGCGTGCGATGCGGTCGAGCACGTCGGCCGATGGCGCGCCACCTCTCCCCTGTTCGAGCCACGTGTACCAGGTGGCGCTGACGTTGGCGCGTTGGGCGACTTCTTCGCGGCGTAAGCCCGGTGTACGCCGCCGTACCGACGGGAACCCCAGGGCGGCCGCGTCGAGTTTCTCGCGGCGGTCCCTCAGGAATTCTCCGAGCGCGTTGTCCTTGGCAAGCGGCACACTCATCGTGTTAGTTCCCATACCCGTATAACGTCACTACTTCACCCCGATCGATCATCTGCGGAGAGTACGCCCATCATTCGATCGATGGGAGATTTCCATGCGTGTATTCGTGACAGGTGCGACGGGTTTCGTCGGCTCGGCCGTCGTGAAGGAATTGCGAAACGCGGGACATGCCGTGCTCGGTCTCGCCCGCTCCGACGCGGGCGCCGCGTCGTTGCGCGACGCAGGCGTGGAAGTGCATCGTGGGTCGCTGGAGGATCTGGACAGCCTGCGCCGCGGGGCATCCATGGTGGATGCCGTGATCCATGCGGGCTTCAACCATGATTTCTCCCGCTTCGCGGAGAATTGCGCGATGGATCGCGCCGCCATCCTGGCGCTCGGCGATGCTCTTCAGGGTTCACAGCGTCCGCTGCTGGTCACCTCTGGCGTCGCGCATCTCGCCCATGGTCGCCTCGCCACGGAAGAAGACGGCCCCGTGCCGACCTCCAGCACCTATCCCCGTGCATCGGAAACGACGGCGTTCGAACTCGCGGCACGTGGCGTGCACGCATCGGTGGTTCGCCTTCCTCCTTCCGTGCACGGCGAAGGCGATCACGGGTTCGTGCCTCGCCTTATCCAGTTCGCACGCGAGAAAGGCGTGGCCGCATATATCGGCGAAGGGACCAACCGCTGGCCGGCCGTGCATCGTGTCGACGCCGCGCGCCTGTACCGGCTCGCCCTGGATGCCAATGCGGTCGGTGGCCGCTTCCATGCCATCGCCGAAGAAGGCGTGCTGTTCCGGGACATCGCCGCGGTGATCGGCCGCCGCCTGGGCGTTCCCGTCGCGGGCAAGACAGTCGAGGAAGCGCAGGCCCACTTCGGTTGGTTCGCCATGTTCGCCGGGATCGACGCGCCGACATCGAGTGAACGGACGCGCGCGCAACTCGGCTGGCAGCCGACGCAGCCAGGCTTGCTCGCCGATGTCGACCAGCCGGCTTATTTCGGAGGCGCTTGACGAGCCAGCACGACGTGCATGGCGTTCTCGCCCTGGGCATGCTCGACCACCGTGTAGCCCAGGGCGGGAAGATCGATGCCCTCGAACAATGCTTCACCCCGGCCGAGCAACACCGGCGAGATGGCCAGGTGCAGTTCGTCGATCGCGCCGGCTTGCAGGTATTGGCGGATGGTCGAGGCACCTCCGCCGATGCGGATATCGGCTCCTCCGGCCGCTTCCCTGGCGCGTGCAAGCGCTTCGTCGATGCCACCGGTCACGAAGTGGAAGATCGTGCCGCCTCCCATTTCGACGGGTGCCCGCGCATACCGTGTCAGGACGAAGACAGGGCAATGATAAGGCGGCGTGTCGCCCCACCAACCCTTCCAACTGTCGTCGGGCCACGGGCCGCGAACGGGGCCGAACATGTTGCGGCCGAGAATCCAGGCGCCCATGCCTTGCATGGATCGCGCGGCATACGTCTCGTCGACCCCCGACGTGCCGCCTTCCTCGCCCGTCATCGCATGAAAGGTTTTCGTGCCGACCAGCCATCGGTGCAACGCCTCGCCTCCCAGCCCGAGGGGATGATCCAGGCTTTGTTCGGGTCCGGCCGCGAAACCGTCCAGCGACACGGTGAATCCAGCGACACGTACCTTCGTCATGTTCCGTCCCCTTTTATGACAGCTTCCCTCGTGCTCGGCATTTCGTCGTTCCGCACGTTGTATCAACCGCCCGCCCCCAGGTGTCCGGTGCTGAATCGCCTAGTGAACCGAACAGAGGTTGACCCGCCGGCGGTGCGAAGACGCCCTTCGACAGATGCAGTGCCGGCTCGATAGAAAACCGCGCGTCGCAACCGAGCCACTCCTCGCTGTACTCGAACGTGGCGGTTTCACCTCGCCCGGAGACGTGATGCCGAAGCAGGCCCACCGATTGGGTTATACCCGCAAGTTCGATGTGAACCTCCACGTCAGACATCGGTTTTCCTTTCGCGCGGGAACCGCACGCGCTTGGGAGACCTTGAAGCGACGAGAAGTTGGCCTTGGCTGTCGGCGGCTATATCAGCGGCTCCGGCCAGGCCGTCCAGCAAGCCGAGCGCCTGGAGTACCGAGGCATAGATACCCATTCCGACCGCAGGATCGCCAGCCTCTACGCGCTGCAACGTCGCCCGGGTCGTGAAGGCGCGATCGGCCACGACCGCCATCGTCAGGTGTCGGCGGATACGGGCGTCATGTATGTCGGCACCGAGCTTCCGGAGAGCCCGGCGCACACCTGCGGAGGCGGCATGCGGGGTAGCCATTTGTATGCTTCGTAATGCCTTAAGTGAACTTAATGTATTACGAAGCGTACATAACTGATAGTCAGGAGTAAGGCGACCCCTAGATACGCACAGACAACTCGACATCCCCATCGAACGGCATCGACAGGTAGCTACGCGCCGGGGAACGCACGCGTGCGACGTAGTCGGGACTGTAATCGGCGTTGTCGGCGACGATGAAAGCGCCCGGCCGCAGGCGGCTTTCCACCAGGTCGAGGACCGCGGGATAGAGGGCCTTGGCACCGTCGAGCAGGAGCAGGTCGATGCTTTCGGGAAGATTAGTGGCCAACGTCTTCAGCGCATCGCCCTCGCGGATCTCGACCAGGTCGGCGAGCCCCCCGGCAATGAGGTTATCCCGGGCCCGTGCCACCTTGGACGGCTCGAACTCCGTGGTGATGAGGCGGCCACCGCCGTTATCGCGCAGGGCCGCGGCAAGGTGCAGGGTCGAGATGCCGAACGAGGTGCCGAACTCGACGATCGTCCGTGCGCCGCAACCACGCGCCAGCATGTAGAGCAGCTTGCCCGTCTCGCGGGACACGGCCAGCGGCATGTCCTTCAGGCGCCCATAGAAGTCCAGGTATTCGGTGGTGCTGCGCATGAGGCGTTCATGGTCGTCGCGCGACAGTTCGGCGATGGCGGGCGCGGCTGCCGGGGAGGTCTGGTCCGCCTCGTGGAACAGGCGGTCGATCAGCGTGGCGAGCGGCGTGGCGGTAAGAGTGGACATGCGGTTTCTCCGGTCTGAAATGCGCTCGTGTTGCGCCGGATTAGAATGCGATGGTTTACTCGCGTTTTCTAATCGCATTACGGCGCCGCCCATGACCGATCGTAGAAATCCGCCTATTTCCTCGCGAAAACAGCCCAAGCAGGCTCGTTCGTCCGGGCTCGCCGCGACCATCCTGGAAGCCGCGGCTCAGGTTTTGGCCAAGGAAGGCGCACACCGTTTCACCACGGCGCGGGTGGCCGAGAAAGCGGGCGTCAGCATCGGTTCGCTCTACCAGTATTTCCCGAACAAGGCGGCCATCCTCTTTCGCTTGCAAAGCGACGAATGGCGGCAGACGACGAACCTGCTATGCGAGATCCTCGAGGACACGCGCCATCCGCCGCTCGCACGCCTGCGCACCCTCGTCCACGCCTTCATCCACTCCGAGTGCGAAGAGGCCGCGATGCGCGTGGCCCTCAACGATGCCGCCCCGCTCTATCGCGATGCGCCCGAAGCGCGGGAGGCGAAGGCAGCGGGCGAACGTACGATCAAGCTCTTCATGCGGGAAGCACTGCCGGAGGCTCCGGAGGCGGTCCGCGCGCTTGCCGGCGACCTGATCACGACGACGTTCGGCGCGGTGGGCAAGCAGTTTTCGGAAACGCCACGCACGCACACGGAAATCGAGGCATACGCCGATGCCATGGCCGATATGTTCTGTGCGTACCTGAAGGCCATCCAGGACGCTTGAGGTCACGGCGCGGACACGATCTCGACGTCCTTCGCGAACTTCTGTAGCAAGCGTACGAGGTCATCCAGGTCTTTCTCCTCCCAGTTCGCGAGGAGCTTTCGACCGAGACGCTCCCGAGCGGCGTCCAGGGCATCGGTCATCGCCTGGCCCTTCGGCGTGACGACAGCCTCGCGTACGCGGCGGTCCTCGCCGCCGGCGCGGCGCGCCACCAGGCCGAGATGCTCCAGCTTCGCCATCTGGCGACTCACGGTGGTGTAGTCGCGCCCCACCCGCCCAGCGAGATCGACGACGCCGATCGGTCCGAAACGCTCGGTCAACACCAGGAGCGGGAACAAGGCCCGATCGAGCGCGATGCCGGCCTCACCGATCAGCCTGTCGTCGCCTTCGGGACGATTCATGACGTGGACGATGCTTAGCAACGCGCCATGCAGCGCGCGTATCCGTTCCGACATATGTGCATCTTGCACATTTTTCTTCGCAGGCATACCCTCTCCTCCACTTGTATGCATATTACACATAAAGGAGCGGACATGACGAACGACACCAGGGTGGACGTACTCATCTGCGGCGCGGGCGCGAGTGGCCTCACGCTCGCCATCGAACTGGCGCGGCGCGGCGTCTCGTTCCACCTCGTCGAACAAAAGGAAACGCCCTTCCATGGCTCGCGTGGCAAGGGCCTCCAGCCGCGGACGCTGGAAGTTTTCGAGGACCTCGGCATCCTGGAGCGCATCGTGGCGGCGGGTGGCCCTTATCCCTCGCCGCGCTCGTATCGCGACGACGGCGGGTATACCGAATCCGTGCTGATGGAACACGTGGACCCCACGCCCGCCGAGCCCTACCCCGCCGCCGTGATGCTGCCGCAGTACCTCACCGAGCGAGTGATGCGCGAACGGCTGGCCGAACTCGGCCATCGGCCCGCTTTCGGGCACACCCTCGTAGGGTTCGAACAGGATGCCGACGGCGTCTCCGTCCGGATCGCGGGTCCGCAAGGCGAGCAAACCTTCCATGCCCGTTACCTCGTGGGCACCGATGGCGGCCGGAGCACCGTGCGCCAGATGGCGGGCATCGATTTCCCCGGAAAGACCCTGGGCGCACGCGGCCTGGTGGCCGACGTGGTGTTGACGGGTCTCGATCGGGACGCGTGGCACCGGTTCCGCGAAAACGATCCACAGAGGCAGATCGCGATATGCCCGCTCGCCGGGACCGACGTGTTCCAGATACAGGCTCCGGTACCGCTGGAAGGGGACATCGATCTGTCTGTAGAAGGCCTCGCGGCCATGGTCGCCGAGCGTACGGGCCGTGACGACATCCGCATCGTTTCGGTGGCCTGGGCTTCGGCCTTCCACATGCATGCGCGGCTTGCCGATCGCTATCGGGCGGGCCGCGTTTTCCTCGCCGGCGATGCCGCCCACACGCATCCACCGACCGGAGGACAAGGCCTCAATACCAGCGTTCAGGACGCCTATAACCTGGGCTGGAAACTCTCGGCGGTGATCGCGGGCGCGCCCGATGCCTTGCTCGACAGTTACGAGCAGGAACGCCGTCCTATCGCCGCCGACATGCTCGGTCTCTCGACGCAACTGCTCGACTCACTCAAGCGTGGCGACTTGCGGCGTGGCCGTGAGGTTCGCCAGCTCGACCTCGGTTATCCGCGGTCGGCGCTCGCGCTTGAGCGCCCCAAGCGGGCAAGTGGCCTCGCGGCAGGCGACCGCGCCCCCGATGCGCCCGTGCGTGGAGCGGCGGGCATGCCCACGCGCCTGTTCCAGCTGTTCAAGGGAACGCACTGGACGCTGTTGGGCTACGAGGTGGAGCGTGACGCGGTACCGCCACGCGAGGGGCTGCACATCCACACGTTCGGCGCGCGTGGCGACCTGATCGACGATGGTGGGCACTTCGTCGATGCGTACACACCCTCGCCAGGCAGTTGGATACTCGTTCGACCAGACGGCTATATCGGCGCAATCGTTTCGACAAGCCATCTCGATGCGCTGGAGGAATACCTTCGGCAAGTCGGTTTCGTGGAGGAAGGCGTGTCTGCCTGATGAATGTCTAGAAGGCCGAGGCGCGCACGAAATCGACGAATGCCTTGAGCGGCGGCGGCACGAGTCGCCGCCCGGGGTAATAGAGGAAGGGTCCCGAAAAGCTCTGCCACCATGGCTCGAGGATCGGTTCGAGCGCGCCGCTGTCCAGGTGAGGGCGAAGCCAGTCCTCGAAGAGGTAGATGATGCCGGTGCCCGCGAGCGCGGCGTCGACATTGAGATCGGCACCGCCGCCGATCCGCACGATCAACTGTCCGGTGGGGTCGACCCGAACGACCTCGCCATCGCGTTCGAATTCCCACGGTGGAATCGTGCCACTCGGGAACCGGCCCCGCAGGCAGGCGTGGTGGAGAAGGTCGTGCGGATGCTCCGGGCGGCCACGACGCGCGAGATACGACGGTGCGGCGGCCGTGGCGAAGCGCTGCACGCGCGGGCCGATCGGGACCGCGATCATGTCCTGTTCCAGGCGCTCGTCGTAGCGAATGCCTGCGTCGCATCCGGCTTCGAGGATGTCGACGAAGTTCTCCTCGGCGATGATCTCGAGGCGGATGTCCGGGTAGGCGGCGAGGAACGGTGGCACGATCGCGGGCAGCACCAGCCGTGCCGCGACCACGGGCACGTTCAAGCGGAGCGTCCCCGCCGGCCGGTCGCGGAAGTCGTTCACCGTCTCGAGCGCCGCTTCCACTTCGGTCAATGCGGGGGCCAACCGCGACAACAAGCCCTTGCCCGCATCGGTGGGGGCGACGCTACGGGTCGTCCGGTTGAGCAAGCGGACACCTACCTGTGCCTCCAGGCGGCGCACCGCTTCGCTGAGGCTGGATGCGCTGGTCCCGTTCGCCCGTGCGGCTTCACGGAATCCACCGGCCCGCGCCACCGCGACGAGCGCGTTCAGATCGTTCAGGTCGACTTTCATCGTTCGCCACTCCGTACAGCCCGTGCGGATTGTGCCGGATTATCGGAATGGTGGAGAGTGGCTATCTTCGTGGCTCATCCGCCTTCGAAGAGATACCTCCATGTCCAGCATCGACCCGTCCGGAACCTTCACCCTCGGCGACCGCCAGGTGAAGCGCCTGGGCTACGGCGCCATGCAACTCGCCGGCCCTGGCGTGTTCGGCCCGCCCAAGGACCATGACGCGGCGGTGGCCGTGTTGCGTGAAGCCATCGCTTCCGGCGTGAACCACATCGACACCAGCGATTTCTACGGTCCGCACGTCACCAACCGTTTGATTCGCGAGGCGCTCGCACCCTACCCCGACGACCTCGTCATCGTCACCAAGATCGGTGCCCTGCGCGGCGAGGATAAGTCGTGGCGCCCGGCCTTCTCGGCAAAGGAACTCACCCAGGCGGTCCACGACAACCTCCGCAACCTCGGCCTCGACGTGCTCGACGTGGTCAACCTGCGCGTCATGTTCGATGTGCACGGCCCGGCGGAAGGTTCGATCGAAGCGCCTCTCACCACGCTGGCCGAACTCCAGCGGCAGGGCCTCGTGCGCCACGTCGGGCTGAGCAATGTCACGTCGGCGCAGGTCGCGGAAGGACGGCGGATCTGCGAGATCGTGTGCGTGCAGAACCAGTACAACCTCGCGCACCGCGGCGACGATGCACTCATCGACGAACTCGCCAGCCAAGGCATCGCCTACGTGCCGTTCTTTCCCCTGGGTGGTTTCAGCCCGTTGCAGTCGTCCCTCCTTTCCGACGTGGCGCGGCGCCTGGACGCCACGCCGATGCAGGTGGCGCTCGCCTGGTTGCTTCGCCGAGCACCGAACATCCTGCTCATTCCCGGCACGTCCTCCGTCGCACACCTTCGGGAAAACCTCGCCGTGACGGCGTTGGATCTGCCCGACGACGTGATGACGGAACTGGATGGCGTGGCGACACGGCCGGCATGATCAGGTTCGCGCCAGGAATTCGCCGATCAAACGGGCGATCGGCCCTGGTGCGTCTTCCAGGCTGTAGTGCCCGACACCGCCGAGCGTGTGCACGGGCGCATCCGGAAACACTTCGCTGAAGAGCGGAAGGAAATGCTCGGCCTGCAAGGTACGGTCGGCCGTCCCCCAGACCGCCAGCGCGGGCCTCGATGAAAGCATGCGCACGGCGCTGGCGTCGGGAGCCTCCATGCGATGTGCGCCCGTGGCGAAGCCCTTGGCCCAACCGATCGCACCGGCGCAATCCGCCGGCGTTTCGAAGTGCGAGCCATAGGCGCGCAACCACGTGTCGTCGATCAACGCATGGTTTTCGAAACCGTTGAGCTTCAACGTGCTCAATATGTTGTAGCCCAGTTCCCCCAGTACGTTCTCGAGACGACCGCGAGCGTCGGCTTCCACGATCCACTGGAACCACGGTGACGTCCGGGCGTTCGCCACCAGGCGCTCGTCGAGTCCCGCCTGCCCGAAGGGCGTCGGGCCGTTGGTCGAGATGACACGGCGAATGCGTCCGGGGTGACGTGCCGCAAGCCCCATGCCGACCGGGCCGCCGAAATCGTGAAGAACCAGCGTGATGGCCGTCAGGTCCAACGACAACACGAAGTGTTCGAGGTTGTCGATGTGGTCCTGCAGCCAGTAGGTACGGTTCGCCGGTGTCTCGCTCTTGCCGAAGCCCATGTGGTCGGGAACCACGACCCGGTGTGTGCCGGCCAGGGCATGCACGAGATGCCGGAACAGATAGCCCCATGTCGGCTCGCCATGCAGGCACAGGACGACCTCGCCATCGCGCGGCCCCTCGTCCACGTAGTGCATGCGGAAACCCGCGGCCTGGGTGAATCGAGGCATGAAGGGAAACGTGCCATCGAAGGATGCATCGGAGCGAATCATGGGAAATCCTTGTTTAGGAATTATGGTTTCAATATAAAACCAGTTGTCTTTTAGCAGACGAGGTTTTACCTTGCAACCATGGTCAAGAGAATCACCCATGAAGACTCGGCGTGCGGCGTCGCGCGCCCGCTCGATGCGATCGGCGACGGCTGGTCGCTGCTGATCGTCCGCGATGCGTTCGGTGGCCTGCGCCGCTTCGGCGAATTCCAGAAGAGCCTGGGGCTGGCCAAGAACATCCTGGCGGCCCGGCTGAAGCACCTGGTGGCGTACGGCATCATGGATGCGGTGCCCGCCTCGGACGGCAGCGCCTACCAGGAATATGTGCTCACCGAAAAAGGACGCGGCCTGTTTCCCCTGCTCGTCGCGCTAAGGCAGTGGGGCGAGGATTATTTCTTCGAACCGGGCGAACAGCACGTATCCCTCGTGGATCGTCAGGCGGGGCGCCCCGTCGCGAAAATGCGGCCGCGTTCCGAAGACGGGAGGGTCCTGCAGCCCGACGATACCGTCGTCATGATGCGTCCCCTGCGGGGCGGCAAGCGGAAGGTGGACTAGCCGGTCGTCACCACGGCACTGGCTTCTTGAATCCTGACGAAACCGCCGAAGCCGTCCATGGCTTCTTGCAGCGCAACGTACCCTCTTAGCCTCCGCGAACGGCCGCCTCGATCTTGGCGATATCGATCTTGCGCATCGACATCATGGCCTCCATCGCCCGCTTGGCGGTGGCGCGATCAGGGTGGCTCATCGCCGCGAGCAAGGCGCGTGGCGTGATCTGCCAGGAGTAGCCCCAGCGGTCCTTGCACCAGCCGCAGACACTCTCCTCGCCGCCACCGTCGACGATCGCGTTCCAGTAGCGATCCGTTTCGGCCTGGTCGTCGGTCAGGACCATGAAGCTGACCGATTCGTTGGCCTTGATGTCCGGCCCGCCGTTGATGCCGACGAAGGCCTGGCCGAGCACGGTGAACTCGACGATCAACTCGGTGCCCGGCGGGCCGCCAGGATGGTCCGTCGCGGCACCCACATGGCTATCCGGGAATGTCGCCGCGTAGAACTCCGCGGCCTTGCGCGCTTCGTCGCCATGGAACAACAGACAGTTCGTGAATTTACCGTCGGTCATCTCGCTTCTCCGTGGTCGGGGGGTGGCATCCCCCGCGACTTTAGCCACACCGGCCGGACGTGTCGAACCCGCCGGAAACGCGCACGTCAGCGCCCGCCTTGTGACGCGATGCCGCACAAAATGAGCTCGACCCCCGCGAGGAAGTCGGCACGGTCGTCGTGCTCGCGCATGCGATCGGCGACGCTGCGCGTGAAGGGATAGTCGTTCGGGTCGAGTTGGGACCAGACGGTTGCCATCGCTCCCAGAAAATCAGCGCGGTAGATGTCGTGCGCACGGGCGAATTGCGTGTTCGCGGCGTTCTGCCCGGCAACGCCCAGGATGTAGTGCAACAGCGCCGACGCTGCCGTCCATTGGCCTTCATCGGAC
>Ga0182006_1000612_pt1 | contig 25748 bp, 15 predicted proteins | sample Sormic07211104_1_FD_123022 | JGI IMG/M metagenome (GOLD analysis project Ga0182006, IMG submission 123022) | Rhizosphere microbial communities from Sorghum bicolor, Mead, Nebraska, USA - 072115-104_1 MetaG | ecosystem: Host-associated > Plants > Roots > Rhizosphere | place: USA: Nebraska...
CACCGCCACCTACACGGCGGGCAACAACATCGCCATCACGCAGAACGGTGCGGAGGTGCAGATCGCCACCAGCGCCACGCCCAGCTTCACCAGCGTGACCACGGGCGGCACGGTGCTGAACAACAACGGCCTCACGATCACGGGTGGCCCGAGCGTGACGAACACCGGCATCAACGCCGGCAACACGGTCATCACCAACGTGGCACCCGGCGTGGCGCCCACCGATGCGGTGAACGTGACCCAGCTGGGCGACACGGTGGCGGCCAACAAGACCAAGTACTACAGCGTGAACGACAACGGGGTGGCGGGAGCCAACGTCAACAACGACGGCGCACAGGGCATCAACTCCATCGCCGCGGGCGTGGGTGCGAGCACCACCAAGGCGGCCACCGGCAGCGTGGCCATGGGCAACAACGCCGCGGCCAGCGTCGTCAACGGGCTGGCGCTGGGCTCCGGCGCGGCGGCGGGTACCAACGCGGGCGACGTGGCACTGGGCTCCGGCTCCGTCACGGCGGCCGTGGTCAACACCCCCGGCGTGACCATCAACGGCACGCCCCACACCTTCCAGGGCACCACTGCGACGAGCACCGTGAGCGTGGGCGCGGTGGGCGCCGAGCGCACGATCACCAACGTCGCAGCCGGCCGGATTTCCAACACCTCGACCGACGCGATCAACGGCTCGCAGCTGTTCGCCACCAATGCCGAGCTGGCCAACATCGGCTCCACGGCCAGCAAGGGCTGGAACATGACCACGGCCCGGACAGGCACGGGCACGGCGACGGGCACCAGCGTGCAGAACATCGCCCCGGGCGGCACCGCCACCTACACGGCGGGCGACAACATCGCCATCACGCAGAACGGTGCAGAGGTGCAGATCGCCACCAGCGCCACGCCCAACTTCACCAGCGTGACCACGGGCGGCACGACGCTGAACAACAACGGCCTCACGATCACGGGCGGACCGAGCGTGACGAACACCGGGATCAATGCCGGCAACACGGTCATCACCAACGTGGCGCCCGGCGTGGCGCCCACCGATGCGGTGAACGTGAGCCAGCTGACCACGCAGGTGAATGCGTCCAAGATCCACTACTACAGCGTGAACGACAACGGCACGCAGCAGGGGAACTATGCGAACGATGGGGCCACGGGCATCAATGCCCTGGCTGCCGGCGTGAACGCCCTGGCCGCGGGTGCAAGCGGCATTGCCATGGGCAACGGCGCGCGCGCCAGCGCCGCTGACACCATCGCCATCGGCAGCACTGCGACGGCCGATTCGGCGGAGGCGGTGGCCATCGGCAAGAACGCGAAGGCCACAGGCGGCAAGGCGATCTCGATCGGCTCGGGCAACACGGCCTACGGCGACGGGGCTGTTGCCATCGGCGATCCGAGCTATGCCAGCGGTACCGGTGCCTTTACGGGCGGTGCCAACAACATCGCCAACAGCGACGGCACGGCCTCGGCCACTGCGGCCAACCAGGCCAATGGTGCAGTCGCCATCGGCAATGGCAACAAGGCGATCGGCCAGGGCTCGGTGGCACTGGGCAACGGCTCCACGGCCGGTGCGGCCGGCAAGGCCGGCAGCGTGGCCATCGGCGATGCAGCGACGGCGACTGCCAATGCGGGCGATGTGGCGCTGGGCTCCGGCTCGATCACCACGGCGGCCGTCGGCACGGCCAGCGCGACCATCAACGGCAAGACCTACAACTTCCAGGGCACCACGCCGGCGAGCACGGTGAGCGTCGGCGCGCCGGGGGTGGAGCGCACGATCACCAACGTGGCCGCCGGCCGGATCTCCAACACCAGCACCGATGCGATCAACGGCTCGCAGCTGTTCGCCACCAACCAGTCGATCGAGGACCTCAGCACGACGGTCACGACCAACAAGACCAAGTACTACAGCGTCAACTCCACCGGCGGCACCAACGAAGACAACCTCGGCGCCACCGGCGCCAACGCCATCGCGTCGGGCAAGAACGCGGCGGCGGCCGGCGCTTCGGCGGTGGCCATCGGCCTGGGGGCCACGGCCGCGGACGCCAACAGCGTGGCGCTGGGCGCAGGTTCGGCCACGGCCGCTGCCGTGGGGACTGCGAGCACGACGATCAACGGCACGACCTACAACTTCCAGGGCACCACCCCGGTGGGCACGGTCAGCGTGGGCACGGTCGGAGCCGAACGCACCATCACCAACGTGGCCGCCGGCCGGATCTCCAACACCAGCACCGATGCGATCAACGGCTCGCAGCTGTTCGCCACCAACCAATCGATCGAGAATCTCAGCACCACGGTCACGGCCAACAAGATCAGGTACTACAGCGTCAACTCCACCGGCGGCGGCAACGAAGACAACCTCGGTGCGACGGGTGCCGATGCCATCGCGTCGGGCAAGGATGCGAGCGCAACGGTTGCCGGTGCGGTGGCCATCGGTTCGGGTGCCGTCTCCGACCGGGCGGTCGCGCCTTCCACCGGCAGCATTCCGGCCGGCAGTTCGCTGATCTCCTACAACACCACCGACCGCACCCTGCTGGGCGCACTGTCGGTCGGCAGTGCGACCACCTACCGCCAGATCACCAACGTGGCCGACGGCACACAAGCGCAGGACGCGGTCACGGTGCGGCAGCTGTCTGGCGCGTTGACGTCTTTCGCGGTGACGCCGACGCTGTACTTCCATGCCAACTCCGCCGCGGCGGACTCGCTGGCCATTGGCGCGGAGTCGGTGGCCGTGGGCCCGCAGACCGTGGTCAACGGCAACAACGGCGTGGGCATCGGCAACGGCGCGGTGGTGCAGCAAAGCGCGCCGGGCGGCATTGCGATCGGCCAGGGCGCGACCTCGCACATGGCCGACTCCATCGCGCTGGGCACGCAGTCGTCGGCCGCCGCCGTGCAAGGCGTGGCGCTGGGCGCGGGCACCAGCGTGACGCAGGCCGGCGGCGTGGCGCTGGGCGCGGGCTCGGTGGCCTCCACCGCCGCGGGCGTGGCCGGCTACATCCCGCCCACCGCCACTGCCGCGCAGCGCATTGCCATCGGCGCGACCACCAGCACGCTGGCGGCGGTATCGGTGGGCAATGCAGCCAGCGGCCAGTTCCGGCAGATCACCGGCGTGGCCGCGGGCACGGCCGACAGCGATGCGGTCAACGTTTCACAGCTGCGGGGTGTACAGGGCACGGTCGCTGCGATCGACCAGTCGGCGGTCAAGTACGACAGCAATGCGGACGGCACGATCAACCACAACAGCGTGACGATGGGCGGCAGCAACGCCACCGGCCCGGTCACGGTGCACAACGTGGCGCCGGGCGTGGCGGGCACCGACGCCGTCAACGTGAACCAGTTGAACGCGGTCAGCGGCGGCCTGAACAACCGCATCGATGCGACCAACAGCCGCATCGACAACGTCGAGAAGAACGCGTATGCCGGCGTTGCCGCGGCCATGGCCCTGCAGATGCCTGCGAGCTACGTTCCGGGCAAGACGGTCATGCGCATCGGCGCGGGCTCCTTCAAGGGCCAGGGCGCGGTGGGCATCAGTTTCCGGCGCACCTCCGAGAACAACGCCTGGAGCATCACCGGCGGCGTGGCCACCAGCCGTGCCGGGGTGGGCGCCACCGTTGGCGCGGAATGGGTCTTCAACTGATCGCCATACGGATGAACTGAACGAACTCCATCATGAACAAGCCTCTTCAAGCCAAGACTTTCTTCACGGTCCGTACCGCACCGCTCGCCGCGCTCTGCCTCGCGGCACTCGTGGCCGGCGGCTGCGCCAACCCGAGCTACACCATCACGCCGGAGATGCAGGCCAGGGCCGCTTCGGAGAACCCGGCACCGCCGAAGGACGAGGACTTCCCCGCGCTGGACTCGGCCAAATGGCAGCAAGGCGCCTTTCCGAGCCTCGAGGCCCTGCGCGCCATGCGTGCCGGCATGGGCAAGGACCAGGTGCGCGAGCTGCTGGGCTTTCCGCACTTTCGCGAAGGCCTGGGCGGCGTGCGCGAGTGGAACTACATCTTCCACTTTCGCACCAGCGCCGGTCCGGAATACGTCACCTGCCAGTACATGGTCCGCTTCAATGCAGACGTGCTGACCAACGGCATGTACTGGAAGGGACCGGGCTGCGCGGACCTGCTCAAGCCGATGGCCGCGACGAAGCCCGCCGCTACCGTCCAGCCGGTGGTTCTGCCTGCAAAGACGACGCTCGGCGCCGACGGCCTGTTCCGCTTCGACGGCCGCTCGCTGGCCGACCTGCTGCCCGAAGGCCGGCGCAAACTGGACGCACTGGCAAGCGACCTCGGGAGCAGCGCCAGACCGGTGGACTCGATCAAGGTGACCGGGCATACCGACCGGCTCGGCAGCAACAGCTACAACCAGGCGCTCTCGCTGGCGCGCGCCAGCACCGTGCGCGACTACCTGGTGCAGGCCGGCGTGCCGGCGCAGGCTGTGCAGGTGCAGGGCAAGGGCGAATCGGAGCCGAAGGTGCAGTGCGCACAGACGAGGCGCGCGGACCTGATCGACTGCCTCGCCCCGAACCGCCGCGTGGAGATCGAGGTGTCTGCGCAGCGGTGAACTCCGCGGCGGGCCATGCCGAACGCACGGTCCGCCGGCGGTTTCGACCGTAAGATGGCGCCGCGCCGCCGCAGAGCGGTGTCTGGAGACACGATGCCCCGTTTCACCCTCCGTGCCTTCGCTCGAGCCGCCCTCACCGTGGCCGGGCTCTCGCTGACGGCTTGCGGCACCGTGCCGCCGACCGCCGAGCAGCCAGCAACTTCCTGTGCGTCTCTGGCACGCCATGTCATCGAACCGGGAGCCATCGGCTTGCCCAGCGGAAGGGCCTCGGTCACCTCCGCCGTGCTGACGCCCGCCACGGCAGGAACGGCCAACGCCGGTGCATTTGTGCCGGCCCTTCCCCGGTTCTGCAAGGTCACGGGCACGATCACATCGCGTGACCCTGCCGCGCAAGTCATCAACTTCCAGCTGAACCTTCCGACCGAATGGAACGGAAAGGCCCTGCAGTACGGTGGCGGCGGCTTCAACGGCGTGTTGATCACCGGCCTCGCGCCCTTGCGCGACGCCGCGCCGGGCGACCCGCTGCCCATCGCGCGGGGCTATGCGACCTTTGGCCAGGACTCGGGCCACCAGGCGAGCGCCTTCCCTCCCGGCGAGCCAGGCGCCTTCGCGCTGAACGACGAGATGCTCGAGAACTTCGCGTTCGCTTCGTACAAGAAGGTGAAGGACGCGGCCGTGGACCTCATGCGCGCCTACTACGCACGACCGCCGCAGCGCACGTACTACTTCGGCGGCTCGGAAGGCGGGCGCGAGGGAATGATGATGGCGCAGCGCTTCCCGGCCGACTACGACGGCATCGTCAGCGTGGTGCCCGTCATCAACTGGACCGGCCTGTTCCATGCATTCGTACGCAACCAGGTGCCACAGCACGACGACTGGCTCCAGGCCGGCAAGATCCCGCTGATCGCGAAAGCCACCTCCGATGCCTGCGACGCGCTCGACGGGCTGGCCGACGGCGTCGTCAACAACTACATGGCTTGCCAGGCCCGCGTCGACCTGCAGCCGCTGCGCTGCCCCGGTGGCGGCGATGCAGGCTTGCAATGCCTGTCGGACGCGCAGCTGCGACTGGTGCGCGGCATCCACTCGCCGTATGTTTTTCCCTTTCCCATCGCCAACGGGCTCACCACCTACCCGCAGTGGCTGTACGGCCATGAGGACAGCCTCGACGGTCCCTCCGCCCTGAACATGGTGCGCTGGGTCTCCGGCACGGCGGCGCCCGTTGCCCCTCCGGATGCGGCGCGCCATTCGACGCAGTGGATCTACGGCAGCAACTGGATCCGCTACGCCGTCGCCCGCGACAAGGACTACGACGTGCGCCGCTATCGTCCCCAGGAGTTCCGGGCGCAGGTCCAGAAGACCTCCGCGATGATCGACGCCACCGACCCGGACCTTTCGGCGTTCTTCGCTCGCGGCGGCAAGCTGATCGTGCGCGAGAACGCCGCCGACCGCGCACAGAGCCCCCTCATGGGAATCCAGTACCACGGCGCGCTTGTGGCGCGCATGGGAGCACCGGCCGTGGAAAGATCCGTGCGGCTGTATGTTTCACCGGGCTCGACACACAGTGGCAATTCCCGGGCGGTCGGAGGCGGCGCGCCGGTGCCGACGATGGTGGACCTCCTGGATCCGCTGGACCGATGGGTGAGCACGGGCGCTGCGCCCGCAGACGCGCTGGTGCAAACGGTCAACGCGCCGCTGCCGCCGTTTGTCGTCCAGGCGTCCCGACCGATGTGCCGCTACCCGGCATACCCGCACTACACAGGCGGCGACCGCATGCAGGCGTCCAGCTACCAGTGCCGCGCGGCGACACCTTGAGCAGGCTCCATCAAAGGAACCCGATGGAGAGCCACGGCACCGCGGCGACCAGGACGGTGCCGACCAGCAGCGCGAGCATGTAGCCGACGATGGGCCGGATGCCCTTGTCCGGGTGCACCCGCCCGATCGCGCATGCCGCGTAGTAGCCCACGCCCAGCGGCGGCGCGAACAGCCCCAGTCCCATCGACAGCACGACGACCATGGCGTAGTGCACCTCGTGGATGCCGAGCTGGCGGGCGATCGGGAACAGCAGCGGGCCGAACAGCACGATGGCCGGGATGCCCTCGAGCACCGAGCCGAGCACCACGAAGGTGACCAGCGAAACGGCCAGGAACATCGGCGCGCCGCCCGGCAGCCCGGTCATGGCCTGCGCCAGCGAACTGGAGAAGCCCGACTGCGTCAGCCCCCAGGCCATTCCCGTCGCGGTGCCGATGATCAGCAGGATCGCGCCCGACAGCGACGCCGTCGCCACCAGCATCGGTCCGACGCGCTTCCAGTCGAACTGGCGGTACACCAGCAGGCCCGACAGCACGGCATAGACGATGCCGATGGTCGAGACCTCGGTGGCCGTGGCCACGCCTTCGACGACAGCCGCGCGGATGATGAAAGGCAACGCCAGCGCCGGCACTGCAATCGCCGCCAGCTTGGCCACCTGCCGCCGCGAGGGGCGCTCGACATGGCTGAGATCCTCGCCCCGCGCCCGCAGCCAGACGACGACGCACAGCGTGAGACCCAGCACCACGGCCGGCAGGAGGCCGCCGGTGAACAGCGCCGCAATCGAGACGCCCGTGACCGATCCGATGGTGATCAGCACCAGGCTCGGCGGCACGGTCTCGGTCTGCGCGCCGGTGGCCGAGAGCAGCGCCACCAAGTCGCCCTCGCTGGCGCCGCGCTTCTTCATTTCCGGAAAGAGCGCGGGCGCCACCGCGGCCATGTCGGCGGCCTTCGACCCCGAGATGCCGGAGACGAGGTACATCGCCCCGACCAGCACGAACTGCAGGCCGCCGCGCACGTGGCCCAGCAGGCCCGCGAGGAAGGCGATCATGGCCTTGGCCATGCCGGTCATTTCGATGAGCAGCCCCAGGAACACGAACAGGGGCACGGCCAGCAGGATCAGGTGCGACATGCCCTCGTCCATGCGGCCGATGATCACCGGCAGCGCGGTGTCCGTTCCCAGCGCCAGGTAGCCGATGGTCCCCAGGCCGAACGCAAAGGCGATGGGAATGCCGCTGAACACGCTCGCCCCGACCACGCCTACGAAGAAGATCAGCAGGTTGTAGCGCCCCAGGTCTTCGAAGACGCCGCGGCCCAGCGCGAAGGCGCCGATCACGATGGCCACTGCGGCGAAGGCCTTGGTGCCCGTGCGCCAGTCGGCATCCTTGAACAGCCGCAGCACCGAGAACAGCATCATCAAGGCGATGCCGCAAGGCAGCGCCGCAGCGCGCCATGCGTTCGAGATCTCGAGGGCCGGCGTGGTGATGAAGCGCTCCTCCGAGGCGTATTCCCACGCTGGCCAGGCCGCCATCGCGAGGAAGGCCAGCGACGCGCACACGCTGATGGCCTCCAGCAACTGCTGGCGCGCGGGCGCCTGGCGCGAGACCAGCGCCGTCATGCGCATGTGCTCGCCGCGCCGCAGGGCGACCACGGCACCGAGCATCGCCAGCCAGATGAAGAGCATCGAGGCGAGTTCGTCGGACCAGACCAGCGGCCTATGGAACGCGAAGCGCGCCACGACGCCGGCCAGCAGCACGGCGATGTCCGCCAGCACGAGCGCACCAGCGGCCGCTTCGACGATGAACCCGAGAACGCGGTCGATGCGCGCCGCCCGCGAAGCGGGGCCCACCGCCGGAGACGCCTGCACGCTGTGGCCGGCGGGGCTCATCGCGCTCATGCCAGCTTGCCGACGGAGCGTTCCAGGAGGGCCCATGCCTCGTCGCCGTACTTGCTCTTCCATTCGCCATAGAAGCCGGCCTTGCGAAGCTGGTCGCGGAAGGCGGCGGCGTCCGGCTGGTTGAAGGCCAGGCCCTTGCCGGCCAGTTCCGTCTGCAGCCCGGCGTTGAGCTGCGCCACGTCGTCGCGCTCCTTCAGGCCGGCCGCGTCGATGTGCTTGGCAACGATGGCGCGCAGATCGGCCGGCAGCTTCTCCCAGGCGCGGCGGTTGGCCAGGAACCAGAAGCCGTCCCACATGTGGTTGGACAGCGAGCAGTACTTCTGCACCTCGAAGAGCTTGGCCGTCGAGATGATGGCCAGCGGGTTCTCCTGGCCGTCGACGATCTTCGTCTGCAGCGCGGAATAGACCTCGGCGAAGTTGATCGACGCCGGCGCGGCATCGAGGGCCTTGAACATCGAAGTCCACAGCGGCGACACCGGCACGCGGATCTTGAAGCCCTTCAGGTCGGCGGGCGTCGCGATGGGCCTGGACGATGAAGTGATCTGGCGAAAGCCGTTGTCCCAGATCTTTTCCATCGGCACGATGCCGGCCTTGGCGATCTGCGCGCGGATGTAGGCACCCAGTTCGCCATCCATCGCCTTCCACACGCTCGGGTAGTCCTTGAACGCAAAGCCGACGCCGCTGATCGATGCCGCCGGCACCAGCGTCGAGAGGATCAGGCCCGAGAGGGTGAAGAACTCGACGCCGCCCGAGCGCAGCTGGCTGAGCACATCCGTGTCGGAGCCGAGCTGGTTGTTCGGGAAGATCTGGATGAGGACGCGGCCGTTGGTCTCGGTGCGGATCGCATCGGCCATCTCCTTGGCGCGCAGGTTCATCGGATGCGTCACCGGCAGGTTGTTCGCGTACTTGTAGGTGAACTCGGCCTTGGTTTGCGCGAAGGCGCTGCCCGCGGGGGCGGCGACAACGGCGGCCGCGGCGGCGCTGCGAAGAATGGTGCGACGGGAAATGTTCATGGTTTGTCTCCTTGGTGGTTCGTCATTGTGATCGGTGGCTCAGCCGTGCATGGCCGGCTGCGATTCTCCACGCTCGACGAGGCGCGTTCGGATGTCGTTCTTGGTGAACCTGCCGTAACCCGGCTTCGGCAGCGAATCCCAGAAGAAGAAGCGGCGCAGCCAGCGGTACCTGGCGCAGCGCCTCGGCCGTAAGGCCCGGCCGGCTCGCGACGGCGATCTCGCCCCATCGAGCTTGCCGAAGCGCGTGTGGCCTCAGCCGATGTACGGCAGTTTCGTCATGCCTTGGCCCCTTGCAGTTCGGCCCCGGCTTCGGCCTTGCGGCGGCGAAGGGTCGGCAGGCCGACACCTGCCGCATCGAAGCCGCCGTCGACAGCCACGACCTGGCCGTTGATGAAGCTCGCTTCGGGGCTGCACAGGAAGCCGATGACATTCGCCATCTCCTCGGTGGTGCCGTAGCGGTTCAGCGGAATCGCGTCGTAGTAGTCGGAGCGGATCGCCACGCTGTGCACGAGCTTGGCCATTTCGGTTTCTACCGGGCCGGGGGCAATGACGTTCACGCGCACGCCGGCATCGCCGAGCTCGACCGCATGCTGCTTCGTCATGTGGATGAGCGCGGCCTTGCTGGTGCCATAGGCCACGCGCAGCGTGCTGGCCCGCAGCCCGGAGATCGAGGCGACGTTGACGATGGCGCCGCCGCCGTTGCCGGCCATCACCGCGCCGAAGGCCTGCGTGCAGAGGAAGGCGCCATCGAGGTTGGTGGCCATCACCGTGCGCCATTCCTTGAAGGAGGTTTCCAGCACCGGCTTGAAGATGGCCACGCCGGCATTGTTGACCAGCGCGTCCACGCGGCCGAACTTTGCAACGACGGCCGCCACGGCGCGGTCGACCTGCGCCGGATCGGACACGTCGCAAGGGACGCCGAGCAGATCGCCGGGGCGCGCGATCTCCGATATCGTGCTGTCGAGCGTTGCGCTGTCGCAGTCGAGCAAGACGACCTTGCAGCCATGACCAAGAAACCATTCGCCGACGGCGCGGCCGATGCCGCGGGCGCCTCCGGTGACGACTGCGATGCGGGCTGGTGATGTGGTGCTCATGATGTGGTGCGTTGGGTTGAAGGGAAAAAGGAACTCGGGATCCGGAAGCCGGCGGCCATTCCTCGGGCGTGACAGGCAGGAGCCCAGGGCATTGGGGCCGCCGTCGATCAGCGTCATCGCATCGACGACGCGATCGAACATCGGTGTTGTGTCTCCTGCTGCCACTTGTGGGAGCGCCCCCCGTTCACGTGCTTGGCGCGCGGGATGCGATGCAGTCTAGGGATGCGCTTCGATCCAGAGAAATTTAAAATCTGGATCGGTCGATACAGAAGGCAAATCAATGGACATGCGCCACCTGCGCTGCTTCGTCGCTGTTTCCGAGGAGCTGCACTTCGGCCGCGCCGCCGAACGGCTGCACCTCACCCAGCCGCCCGTGAGCCTGGCGATCAAGGAGCTGGAAGAAGAACTGGGCGTCACCCTGCTCGAGCGAACCTCGCGCCGCATCGCGCTCACACGGGCCGGCGAGGACGCATTGCGCGACGCACGCGCCGTGCTGGCCGCGGCCGACACCCTGCGCAAGCGCGCCCTGGAGGCCGCTCAGGGCTTGATGGGCTCGCTGTCGCTCGGCTTCATCAGCCTGCCGGCCTATTCATTCCTGCCGCCGATGCTGCGCGCCTTCACGGAGGACTACCAGCGCGTGAACGTGTCGCTGCTGGAAGGCACCACCGACCAGATCATTCACGACGTAGAGAGTGGCAGGCTCGATGTCGGCCTGGTGTTCCGGACGCCCGACCTGCCCGCGGCACTGAACTCGAGGCTGGTCCATACGGAACCGCTGCTCGTGGCGCTGCCCGCATCGCACCCCCTGGCCGGCGGCACGCGCATCGCGCTCGAAAAGTTGTCGAACGAACGCTTCCTCGGATTCGAGCGCCATCAGGGTCCGATGATGTTCGACGCCATCGTCGCCACCTGCATGCGGCATGGCTTCAGCCCCAAGCTGTTTCCGGCGCGGCAAATGCACACCATCGTGAGCCTCGTGTCCGGCGGCATCGGCGTGGCGCTGGTGCCCGGCAGCGTGCAGGCATTGCATCGCGAGGGGGTCGTCTATCGAAGCATGAAGGGCGAGAAGACCATCGTCGAGACCGTCGCCATCTGGCGCAAGTCCGACGATTCGCCGCAGGTGAAGGCGCTGCTGTCATGCTTGCCGAAGATCCGGCAGCGGGGCGGCTGAGTGAATGCCTCGATCTACGACGCATCGAAGATGGGCCTTGCCGAAAGGCGTCAGCAGCAGGCCTCAAAATCGCATGCAGCGGCTTGTTCGTCCGCGAAGCCAGCCGCCCCCTCCTCTTTCAGCGATACATGTTCACTCTGACCCGCCTGACGATCCACCGCGCCAGGAAAGAACGCTTGCCCCAGGTCGCCGGAAGCCTGACATTCACGACCTTGCTGTCCATCGTGCCCTTGCTGGCGACGAGCTTCGCGCTGTTCACGCGATTCCCGATCTTCAAGCGATTCAAGGATGCGATTCATGAGTTCCTGCTGAGCAGGCTGCTGCCGCCAGACATCGCGCGCACGGTCCTCAAGTATCTGGACCAGTTCGCCGCGAATGCCAGCAGCCTGACCTGGGTCGGCTCGCTCTTCCTGCTGGGGACCGCAGTCGCGATGTTGCTGACCGTCGAGAACGCTTTGAACCAGATGTGGGAGGTGAGGAGGAATCGGCCTTTCTTCAGAAGAGTCGGCCTGTACTTGCTGATGTTGGCCGTGGGGCCACCCGTGATGGGTCTGAGTCTGTGGGCAACGTCGTACGTGCTGGGCGTTTCCCTGGGTCTGATCGGCGCCTTGCCACCATCGCTCGCCTTCGTGCTCGACCTCGGGCCGCTCGTGCTCGGCGTGACCGCGCTGACGAGCATGTTCTATTTCGTTCCGAACACGAAGGTGCGGCTACGCGACGCCGTCGCGGGCGCCCTGATCGCCAGCGTGGCCTTCGAGCTGGGCAAACGGGGCTTCGCCACCTATCTCGTCAAGGTGCCGACCTACAAGGCGCTGTACGGGGCGTTCGCGGCCTTTCCGATCTTCTTGCTGTGGGTGTACTTCTCGTGGCTGATCACGCTGGTCGCGGCCATGATCACGGCCAACCTGGCTCTTGCGCGACGGCGACAGCCGGGGAAGGCAGCTCGAGCCTGGCAGTTCGGCCGGGGCTGATGCAGGCGCCGCTCATTCGAAACCGGCCCTCCTTGCAGGCAGCGGCGAGAAGCCCACTCGCTTTTTGGCTCTTCCTGTGCCGCTCACATTGCGCGTCATGCCGAGTGGCTTGCACGACAAGCACCGCTATGGAGCCGCCGGCAAGAGCTCGCCAGCCGACAGTACACCATCGAGGTACTCGATGGTCTTGCGCAGGCCCTCCTCGAGCTGCATGCTCGGCTGCCATCCGAACAGCCGATTTGCGAGGCCCACATCGGGCCGGCGCTGCATCGGATCATCGGAAGGCAGCGGCGCGAACGTGAGCTTCGACGAAGATCCCGTGAGTTCGATGATCAGTTTCGCGAGATCGCGCACGGCAATTTCCGCCGGATTGCCGATATTCACTGGGCCCGGTCCGCCCGGACTGGCCTCCATGAATCTGTTGAGCCCTTCTATCAGGTCACCTACGAAGCAGAAGCTGCGCGTTTGCAGGCCCTCGCCGTAAACAGTGATCGGCTCGCCGCGCAGCGCCTGCACGATGAAGTTCGACACAACGCGCCCGTCCCTTGGATGCATGCGCGGACCGTAGGTATTGAAGATGCGCGCCACCCGAATGTCCACGCCGTGTTGACGGTGGTAGTCGAAAAACAGTGCCTCGGCGCAGCGTTTGCCCTCGTCGTAGCAGCTGCGCACGCCGATCGGATTGACATTGCCCCAGTAGCTCTCGGGCTGTGGATGCACATCGGGGTCGCCGTACACCTCGCTGGTCGATGCCTGCAGGATGCGCGCACGCACACGCTTCGCAAGGCCGAGCAGGTTGATCGCCCCGAGGACGTTGGTCTTGGTGGTCTGCACGGGGTCGCGCTGATAGTGCACTGGCGAGGCCGGGCATGCGAGGTTGTAGATCTGGTCGACCTCCACGTAGAGCGGGAATGTGACGTCGTGGCGCATCAGTTCGAAGTGCGGATTTCCGAGCAGATGCTCCACATTGCGCTGCGCGCCGGTGAAGAAGTTGTCCACGCACAGCACGTCGTGACCCTGGGCAAGGAGGCGCTCGCACAGATGGCTGCCCAGGAAGCCGGCGCCTCCGGTCACGAGAATTCGGCGCCGGGAGTTGTGGACACGCATGAGGGTTCCTCCGGTTTCTTCTTCAGCGGCCGATGGCCTGGTAGTCGAATCCCTGCGAGCGGATGTCAGGGTCATAGAGGTTGCGGCCGTCAAAAATCAGTGGCTGCCTGAGAACCGTCTTCAGTGCGCTGAAGTTCGGACTCTTGAACGCTTTCCAGTCAGTGAGGATCACGAGCGCATCAGCGTCTTCTGCGGCTTTCATCGCGTTGTCGACATAGCGCAGCCGGGCGAGCAGATCCTGCCTGCCGTCCAGGTCGCCCTCAAGCACCTTGCGGGCCTCGGCAATAGCCACCGGATCGTGCGCCACCACATCTGCCCCGCGCATCAGCAGCGCCTTGATGACAATGCGGCTCGGCGCTTCGCGCATGTCGTCGGTGCCAGGCTTGAAAGCCAAACCCCAGATGCTGAAGCGGCGCCCGCGCAGGTCTTCGCCGAAGCGCTGCACGATCTTCTCGACCAGTACCAGTTTCTGCGCATCGTTCACCGCACGCACGGCTTCCAGCACCTGCAGGCGCTGGCCGTGGCTGGCGGCCGTATGTACCAGCGCCTGTACGTCCTTCGGGAAGCAACTGCCGCCGTAGCCGAGACCTGCATAGAGAAAGCTGTAGCCTATGCGCGGATCCGAGCCCACGCCACGCCGTACCTGCTCGATGTCTACGCCCATCTTCTCCGCGAGGTTCGCCAGCTCATTCATGAAGCTGATGCGCGTGGCGAGCATCGCGTTGGCGGCATATTTGGTGAACTCGGCCGCCTCCACGTCCATGTGGATCATCCGGTCGCGCTGGCGGTTGAAGGGCGCGTACAGGCGGGTCATCATCTCGCGCGCCCGTTGTCCGGCTTCACCGGACTCGCTGCCGAGCACGATTCGGTCAGGCCGCATGAAGTCAGCGATGGCCGCGCCCTGTTTCAGGAACTCGGGGTTCGAGACAATCGCGACGGCAGCGCCCTGAAACCCGCTGCCGGGCGCATGACCTCCGCTCGCGCGCCGTTGCGCGAGCTCTTCTGCTATGACCGTGCGCAGCTTGCCGGCAGTGCCCACCGGCACGGTGGACTTCTCCACCACCACCTTGAAACCCTCCATGTGGCGCCCGACGCTGCGGCCCGCGGCAAGCACGTATTGGAGGTCTGCGCTGCCGTCCTCGCTGGGCGGCGTACCTGCCGCAATGAAGATCAGATCGCCATGGTGCACGGCGCGCGCGACGTCGGTCGTGAAGTCCAGCCGGCCGGTGAGAACATTGCGCTCGATCAGCTGCGGCAGCCCCTCTTCGTGGATCGGCACGCTGCCTGAGCGGAGCAGTTCTACCTTGCGTTCGTCGACGTCGACGCAAACGACTTCGTGGCCGATCTCGGCAAGGCAACTGCCTGTGACGAGGCCTACATAGCCGGTACCGAGGACGGAGACTTTCATGGGATAGGAGCGGCGAAGTGATCGAAGCTCTAGTCTTCGACGATGCCCTTCGAGGCAGAAGACTGGGTCGCTGCATTGGCGCCGACCGGATAACTGCAGACACGAAACCACAAGAGATACCAGAGCGCCTTGAGTCCGTCGCGCCAGTTGATCTTCTTCCCCTGTTCGGCAGTGCGGCCCCGATAGCTGATGGGAATTTCACGGATCTTCCATCGGCCGGACCGGACAATTTGCGCGCTTATTTGAATCTCACATCCAAAATCGGCACAGGTGATGTTCAGGGTGTCATTCACCTCTTTGGTGAACATCTTGTAGCAGACCTCGATGTCGGAGAACCTTTTCCAAAAGAGAGCGGCAAACAGCGTCGAGATCAACCAGTTTGCTGCGACTTGGGAAAAGGAAATGAACCTCGCGCGCCCCAGACGCCTGCCTTTGAAGCGCGACCCATAGACCACGTGGGCGGTCTTTTGATTGACGATCAGGTCATACATGGGCGCCCAGTCTGCGGGGTCGTATTCGAGGTCCGCATCCTGGATGACGATGACATTTCCGGTCGCGGCAGCCAAGCCGGTTCTCAGGCCGGCGCCCTTGCCGAGGGTACGCTCGTGATAGAGCGCACGAACCGTGATCCGGGCAGTTGTCGGCTCGCCAGCTCCGAGGTGCGAGGCCGAACACTGCCCATCCGGAAAATTGGTCTTGATCCATTCCCGCGTTCCATCGACCGATCCGTCATCCACAAGAAGGATCTCCTTGTCCACCTCGGGAAGAGCCCTTGAGACGGCGATGAGAACACCAGGCAGCGTATGGACCTCGTTGAGGACGGGAATCACGATGGACAGCATGAGGGTTCGGTACCTGATTGATTTCTGATGGTTTGCGGGAGCCTGCCGATGCCGCTACCACGGGGGAACGGCAGCCAGCATCGCCAAGCCCAGGACCACATGGATGTTCCTGTAGACGGTCTGGAGCCGGCGGACGCCCGCGTAGGTGAGGCCGTCTCGCAGGGCCCGCCAGGACGCGTGCAGATGAATGGCGTACAGCACGATGGCCAGCGACAGTTCGCGAGGGACAAGCCCGAGCAGCGCGAGCACGGTCAGCAACATGTAGGCTGAGCTGAACAAGAACAGGCCGGCAAGAAATGTCCTCTTCTGGCCGAACGCGACGGCGTTCGTTCGGATGCCATTGCGCAGGTCGCCATCGTAGTCGCGCGTCTCGTGGGTCAGATGTCCGGCAGCGAACACGAGCCCGAAGTAGCAGCCGACGGCCACGCTGTGCGGCGAGATCGACGACAGGGCTGCATAACCGAGCAGAAAGTGGAGCGCACCGCCGAAAAAATGAAGCAGCGAGTTCAGCAACGGCACCCCTTTGCCGTGAATGCCCGGAAAGGAATAGATGGCGCTGAACGCCGCGATGATCAACGCAATGGCGAACGACACCCGACTGACCAAGCCAAAGACCAGCAGGCTGAGCGCCAGCAGGGTCAATGCCAGACCACCCATCCTGGCGGAGTTCTCGCCTTTGGCCAGGTAGGTCCTGGTGGCGCGGTGCGGATCCTCGAGGTCGCCATGCACACCTGACCAGTCGTTGAGCACGAAGACATGCGCGACAAGCAGAAGGTTACCGGCGACCAGGGCTGCAATCGTGAAGAAGGTGCTGGCACTGAAGTCGACCATCGCGAAGCACGCACCAATCATCGGTGCCCCCTGCAGCACGCAGACCTCGTCGATGCGGATGCAGGACAGGAGGCGCCACAGCGATGCGGCGCGTGCTTGCGCGGGGACGGTCTTGGCCTCGGGCTGTGTCATTGGCCGGCGCCTTCCGGGGTACGGGCAGGTTCGGCCTGCAGTCCCATTCCCTTGGTTCCGTAGTAGAGCCTCAACCAAAGCGCGTAACCCACATCCGGCGACCAGTAGTAGCGCCGCACGGTGCCGCTCATGTCGTTGTGATAGAGCAGGGGCGGATTGCCGGCCAGTGCCGAGAAGCCATTGGAGGCGAGTTCCCGCAAGAGCCGGATGGCCTCGGCGTTCACCGCCGTACTTCGCGGTGCGCTCTCCAACTGCGCCAAAAGCGTGGCCGCCCGAGCCCACACCTCCTGGCTGGGAACAGCAGGCTGCAGGCGTGATGCCGGCAAGAGGAGCGGGCAGCCGGCGCGATGCAGATCCGCAAGCCTCAGGATCATCATCGGCGGCGCTCCTGCGTAGTAGACCCAGAGGCCACTGTCGGCCGAGCGTCGCATCAGCGCTTCGCACAGCGAGCGCGCTGCAGTTGGATCCTGCCTGGCGAGCAGCATGTAGATATGCATCTGGATGCCGATGTCCGCTGGATTCGGGTCCGCGCCTGGGTCCAGGCATTGGTAGTCGGCGCGTTGGGCGAGCCAGGTGCGATACAGCCCGTCGCCCGTTCGGAACTGCCGGATGGTTCGCAGCGCGATCGCCAGCTTCGCCTGGCTTTCGCCCGGCGCCACGCGCCACACCAGGGCCGTGTCATCCGAGTCAGGCGTGATGGCGCATCCAAGCACGCCGATGGTCGGTGCATCGGACCTTCCGTGATAACGCACGAGGCCATTGGGCTCGATCTGGCTGGCAAGGTAGCTGCGCGCCTTGGCGAGCATGTCCTGCATTTGCGCTGGGGCCGCGATCGGACCTGCGATGTCGAGCATGATCGCGTTGAGATAGGTATTGAGCTCGGGCTGCGGCTTCTCGAAGCGGGTATCGCTGGTGAACGACGTGAGCCAATAGCCTGGCGCCTGTTGCCCTTGGGCGATGCGCTCAACCGCAAGGCGGGATGCGTACTCGAGGAAACGGTCCACCGGATCGGCGGCGCTTTCTGCCGCCAGATCGAAGGAGCGTTCACGCAGGAGCCGCGCCTCGCCACCAGGATGCGCGCGAACGAGAACCGCCAGCACGTGCCTGCCGGGCCGCAACTGGCCGAGGGGTGCGCTCAGCCGCCATCCGGCAGGGTGCTTCTCGCCCAGCGTCCGGACCACATCGGGACGCTCGAAGAAGCGACTTGTTCCCGCCACCTCCCGTCCGTCGATCAGCACCGCAATGTCCTGGGGCGAGTTCGAGTCCACGAGCGCCCATCCGGCGACGTCGAGTTGCCGTTCGATCCGATCGCCCATTGCAGCGTCGTGGACGACCACCTCGATCGTATCGATCAGATCTACGTTGCCGCGCAGATCCATGAAGAGATCGGCGTGCGCGGGCGGGTGGCTCAACTCGGCGATGAACGCCGCGTTACGGAAGTCCCACATGGGCCGCATCCTGTCTTCGGCCTTTGCCGTCAATACCGCCGTGTCGATGGCCCCGGTGTACCAGAAGGCGCCGACGGCCTGGATACCGATTGCCAAGACGCCTGCTGCGCCGAACAGCACGCGGCCGCCCCGCGACAAGGCGGCCACGATGGGGGGGAGCATCCATACGAGCAGCGGCACCATGTCCGTAAGCCATCGTGGTCCCCACGCAATGCCCTGCCGCCAATCGACCATCGCATAGCCGCCGATTTGCACGACCATGGCTGCGCACAGCGCCAACGTGAGGCCGCGCGCGCTTCGCTCCCGAAGCGCGTAGAGGAGCAGGCACGGCACGAACAGCAGAAACGGCGAGAAGATGAACAACCCCCGCGTCGGGCTGACCAGCAGGCCGGCGACTCCCTCGGTGAAGCTGTCATTGAAATCGCTGGGATGAACACTCAGCGCATACGCGCCGGCCACATGGCCGACCAACTCCAGGTTGTAGACCAGCGTGAAGATGACCGGGACAGCGCCGGAAAGGACGAGCCAGGCCCACCGCTTCCCCGCCCACCAAAGTCCGTAAAGGCCAAGCGCCGCGGCGAGTATGGCGTCGGGTGGCCGGTTCGCGGCAATCAACGCACAGAGGAATCCGGCTACTGCCACACGAATCGGCGTACTCGGCCCTGTGATCAGCCACATCGTCGCGATGATGAGAAGCTGTGCGACGCCATGCATCCACAACGCTTGGCTGCTGATCACCCATGCGGTGGTGCCGAAGGCAAAAACGAGACTGAGAAGGATGGCGGTGCGGGGGCTGCTGCGCCTGCGCAGCAGCAGATAGAGCAAGGCCACCGATGTCGCCGCGATCAAGGAGGCACAGAGCTTTTCCATGATTCGGGCCATCTTTTCGAAAATGTGCGTATCCCAGGCGATGGAATCGAGATAGCGCACAGCCGGCAAGTAGAGCGGCGCGACGATCAGCGGGACCACGAGCGGATACTTGGAAACGAGGTGCTGGTCACGCCCCCTCATGATCCAAAACGCCGTGCCGTCCTCGCCCCCGGCTACCGGCGGGGTTCGCCCCAGCGCGACGGGGCTGACGATCGGATCCAGCAATACGCTGTGATTTCGCAGGATAGAGAACGGCAGATACCGCGCCGCATACGTGTCGGCGGCCGAAATCAGGCGACCGTTGGCATTGAAGACCACGAACGAGACGATCGCCAGCAGCAGCGCGATCACCCCGTCAGAAAGGGAAGACCTTGACCGCCGTGGTTGTGCTGCATCGCTCCCTGGCCATTTGGACGCGATTCCGCTCATCGATCTTCTTTCTTGCTGTAGCCTCGCGCCCGTATCGGCGACCTTGTAGCTTCTGTAAGAATTATGCCTGACAGTAAATTATGTAAAAATTTGCCGCTTGCGGCGCGGAGTCGTCATGCAGTCCCGCAATTCCGGCAACAGATATCCGTTGCCCACCACCGATCTTGCAATCTTCACGATCTGCGCAAGCAACTATCTCGCCCATGCTTGCGTACTCGGAGCCTCGGTGCGCCAACATCAGCCGGGGGCCACGCTCGTCGTTTTTCTGCTCGATGAGCCGCCTGCAGACATCGAGTTGCCCGAATGCGTAACCATTGTTCCGGCCGAAGCGGCCTTCCAGCGCAGGGAATGGAACCATCGCCGATGCCACTACAGCATCCTCGAGTTCGCAACGAGCGTGAAGCCGGCCTGCTTCCGCTACCTGTTCGACCAAGGGGCCGGGCGCGCCGTCTACCTCGATCCGGACATCCGGCTGTTTCAGAGAGTCGATCAGTTCTGGAACGCAGATGCGAACGATGCTGAACTCGTGCTCACGCCGCATATTCTGTCGCCGCTCCCGGACGACGGATGCATGCCGGACGATCTCGTCATTCTGCGTGCGGGCCTCTACAACCTCGGCTTTGCGGCATTGCGGGACACCGATCGCGCACGCTTCCTGCTGGAATGGTGGGACCACAAGCTGCGAACACTCTGCCTCGAGGACGTGCAGACTGGCGTCTTCACGGACCAGAAGTGGATGGACTACGCACCGCTGCTGGTGCCCGGCGCGACGGTGCTGCGGCACATGGGCTTCAATGCCGCCTATTGGAATCTTCATGAACGCACCCCTCGCCGCCTGGACGACCACTGGCGAGTGGAAGGCCGGGCGGGAGATGTCCATGACCTCATCTTCTTTCACTTCAGCGGCTTCAACCCCGACCTGAAGCAACTCTCACGCTACGAGAGCCGCTTCGGGTGGGATCTGCCCGGAGATGCGCGCAGCCTGTTCGGCGATTACGCCAAGGCCCTGATCGACGCCGGCATCTCAAGATTCAGGGCGCTGGGCATTCCGCAGGTCACCTTTGCCGACGGCACCGGCTGGGATCGGGCATGCCGCGCGCTGTACCGCCAGTCGCTCGCGGAAGGACTGGATCTGGGCGACCCGTTGGAGAATCCGGACTTCCTGGAATGGGCGGGATGCCAGGCGCCGGGCGATCACGTGACACGGTATCTCCGGGTCGTGCTGCGCATGCGCGGCGATCTGGTGAGCACCTTCGACGATGGCCATGACATTCGCGGCCTGATGGCCTGGATGCGGACCTCGGGCGTGCGCGAGGCCGGGTTCGACCGGAATCTGGTCGAACGCCTCGGCGCTCCCGGCAAGGCGCACCGCATGAGCGCGAACTATGTGGGCTATCTACGCTCGCATCTGGGCGTCGGGGAGGCCGCTCGCAACAGTGTTGCGGCGCTCGATGCGGCGGGCGTTGCGGTTCATTGCCACGACATCTCGACCGATGCGCCGGCGCCGACGGGCGACTACACACCCCCGGGCCAGCGTTGGTCGTCGGGCACGCCTGCAGCCACCATCCTGGGTTGCAATGCGGACATGCTGCCCGACGTGCTGTCGAAACTGCCGGAGCACCTCCTCACCACCTATCGCGTCGGTTGCTGGTATTGGGAAACGCCCGATTTCCCCGATGAATGGGCGGATCGGTTCGATCTGGTGGATGAGATCTGGGCCGGTACGCAATTCATAGCCGACGCGATCAAGCGGAAGGCGAAGATTCCCGTCGTCGTCATGCCGCCGATGGTCATGCCCCCGCCCGTTGCGAGGGACCGCGCATGGCTGGCAACCCTGCTGCCGGAGGCTTCGCGCGACGAGTTCATGTTCCTGTTCCAGTTCGACGTGGCCTCGATCCCGTTCCGCAAGAACCCGGAGGGTGTTGTTGCGGCCTTCGTCGAGGCATTCCGGCCAGCCGACCCGGTGCGATTGATCATCAAGGCGCTCAATGGCGAGGCGCATCCCGAACTGATGCTGTCGTTGCGCGCGGTGGCCAACGGACATCGGGTCTCGTTCCTGACCACGGCCCTCGAGAGCGTCGATCGCTTCCGGCTCCTGGCCTCGGCCGACAGTTTCGTCTCGCTTCACCGGGCCGAAGGCTTCGGCCTGTCGATTGCAGAAGCGATGGCGTACGGCCTGCCTGTGGTGGCCACCGGCTGGAGTGGCAACGTCGATTTCACGCATGCCAACAACGCCGCCCTGGTGCCCTTCGATCTCGTTCGCAGTGAAGTCTCGCACGGACCCTATGCGGCCGGCACACTCTGGGCAGAACCTCAGCTCGCCGCCGCCGCCCGCCTAATGCGGCGGGTGTGGCTGGACCCTGTGTGGCGCGCGCAGATCGCGCAGGCCGGCCAAGAGACCGTGGCCGCGAAATTTTCGGCCACGGCCGTGGGTCCTGCGATGCGTGGACGCCTCGATCAGATCGCAGGTCTGGCCAGGGGCCAAGCCAGCCCGCGCGAACAATCGGCGGCCGAACGCACGGATCTGACATCCGCCTCGCGCGCCAGGCCGCTCTTCGTCAGGGTGATACATGATGTGCTGAGTTACCCTGGCTACTACCTGGTGCGGCTGCCGCGTGTACCCCGGATACTGTGGCGCTATGGCGTTTCCGGCACGTTGAAGAGGGCCGAGTTGGTCGCCGGTGCGGCTGTGGACGTCAAGGGCCAATACCTCGTCACCCAGGTCCTGACACGACTTCGCAGGCGGCTCCTGCGCTGGCGATACGACGGTTGGCGTCGGCGGTAGATGGCGCCTCGCGGGGCACACGCCTTCGCGCCTCTCGCATGCTCAGCCATCATGACATTCGCCGCGTGGTATATCCGACGGTCAGGGCCATGGTACTGGCCGCCGGGATCCGCAAAGGGCAGTCGCGCCCAATCCATCGGCCGACCAAACGGCACGTCAACAACTCCGGTGTACCTCATGCGTCAGGCCGGCTTGCGCAGGAAGCCCTGCTGGGCACCGTTGCGATTGGGCGCGAAGCCATTGGCCTGCAGCGTCTCTTCGATGGTTTCGTAAAACACGCCGATCTTCATGATCTCGCGCGCCTGCTGCGCGGTCGCAATGGGGCGACCGAATTCAGTCGAGATGCGCACCAGTTGCCGGATCTGTTCGACCGAGCTCATCTTGCCGGTGCGGGTCTGGTTCCACAGCACGTCCTCAATGCCGCAGCGCACGTGCAGGCCTAGGGCGATGCCGATCATGTTCACGGGCAGCACGTTGAGCACCGAGCTTTCCACCGTGACCACCGAGCCATCGGGTGCGGCGCGCAGGAAGTTGGCCAGGTTGTAGATGTTCGCCTGGTCCATGCCGCCGCTGATGGCCACCCAGTTCATCACCAGCGGGCCCTTGTAGACGCCGCGGCGGATCATCCGCTCGATGGTCTCGAAGCTGTTGATGTTGTAGCACTGGAACTCGCTCTGGATGCCCGCGGCCGTGAGACGGCGAATGTGCTCCTCGACCCAGCTGGGGTTAGAGGGCACGATCATGTCCTTGTACGTCGAATAGAGCCTCGGGTCGCCGCGCGACAGTCCCTTGAAGTCGTCCAGGCCGGCGTGCTCGGTCACGTTCATCTGCGTGGTGTTGACGGTCACGGTCACCTGGTCGGGGCGGGGCGTGAGTTCGGCCAGCATGTGGCGCGTGTCGTCGCTCAGCCACTTGGCCGCGGCACCGTCGTCCTCAGGCGCGAAGCTGATCGAGCCGCCCACCTGGATGATCATTTCCGGCACGGCCTTGCGCACGCCGGCGATCAGTTCGTTGAACATCGACAGCCGCTTGCTGCCCCTGCCGTCGGCCTCGCGCACATGCAGGTGCAGCACGGTGGCGCCGGCTTCGTAGCAATCGACCGCCTTCTGGATCTGGTCTTCCATCGTGACCGGGATGTCTTCCGGAAAGTCGGCGGGAATCCACCCCGGCGCATAGGGCGCGGCCGTGATGATCAGGGGCTGCTGGTTCTCGGGATACAGGTGGCCGTCGAGGAAGTTCATGGGGTTTGTCTCCGGTGGGAAAGTTGCTCTGGCGCCAAAAGTGTCTGGCGCACCCCGGAAAACTTCTTGCTCATTCGGGACTGCGACTTGTCTTTGCGGGACATTGAAACGGTCCTTGCGAAGACCGGTTTCGCAGTCTCCATCTGCACCAGACACTGAACGCCATGGCCGATCACAATCGGGCCATCATCAAGACACAGCAATCCAGGATCAGCCCCCGGGCGGGCACGGGGCTCCTGAAGAATCCACCATGAAGCACCTCGGCCGACTGATGCGTAGCGCGAGCCTCAGCGGCTACGTGGACCTGGTGCGCTCGCTCGGCCGGGACCCGCATGCCTTCCTGCGCACCGTGGGGCTGAAGGCCCAGTTGCTCGAGCACCCCGAGATGCTGATTCCAGGTGACGCCGTGCGCGAGCTGCTCGAGATCACCGCGCGCGCCACGCGCACCGAAGATTTCGCGCTGCGGCTCGCGGCGCAGCGCAAACTCTCGGCGCTCGGGCCGATCAGCGTCGTGCTGAGGGAAGAGCCCACGCCCCGCGACGCGCTCGACACGCTGGGCCGCTACCTGAAGCTGGTGAACGCCTCATTGAGCTTTCGCCTGGAGGATACGGGCGACATGGTCATCCTGCGCGAAGACCTGCTGCCCAGCCCCGGGCTGCCGATGCGCCAGTCGATGGAACTGGCCGTGGGCATCATGTTCCGCGTGCTCACCGAGCTGATCGATCCGCAGTGGCGGCCGCAGCAGGTCTGCTTCACGCACCGCCCGCCGGCGGACGTGTCGGCGCACCGCGCCTTCTTCGGGCGCCACGTCAAGTTCAACCAGGATTTCAATGGGCTCGTGTGCCTGGCGGCCGATCTGCGCAAGCCGCGCGAATCAGGCGACCAGGGCGCGGCGCGTTTTGCGCGAGAGTACCTGGAGGCGGCCCTGAAAGACCGCGGCGAGAGCACGCGCGAAGCCTGCCGTGAACTCATCCTCGCGCTCATGCCCGGCGGCGGCTGCACGGCGCAGGAAGTGGCGCGGCACCTGCGCGTGGACCGCCGCACGCTGCACCGCCGGCTCGAGGCTGAAGGCTTCACCTTCAGCAGCCTGCTCGACCATGTGCGCTCCGACCTCGTCAAGCGCCACCTGCGCGACAGTGACCTGCCGCTGAGCGAAGTGGCCGAGCTGCTGGGCTTCTCGGGGCCAAGCAGCTTCAGCCACTGGTTCCGCCACCACTTCGGCTGCAGCGCCTCGCAGTGGAGCAAGCAGACGGCCAGCGCGGTGGCTCAGGGGACGGTGCGCGCGTTCTGAGCCAGGCCTTCAAAGCGGAGGGCATGCGAAAGGCCTTCGAGCAGGCGCCAAAAGGCGCGCGTGACAGACCTCGTCATCACCACGCTCACTCTCAAGCCGCCTTGCGCAGGAAGCCCTGATTGGCGCCATTGCGATTGGGTGCGAAGCCGTTGGCCGCCAGCGACTCTTCCGCTGTGTCGTAGAAAACGCCGATCTTCGAGATCTCGCGCGCCTGCTGCGCCGTGGCAATCGGACGGCCGAACTGGCGCGAGATTTCCACCAGCTGTTCGATCTGCGCCACCGTACCGATCTTGGCCGAGCGCGTCTGGTTCCACAGCACGTCTTCGGTGCCGCATCGCACGTGCAGGCCCATGGCGATACCTATCATGTTCACGGGCAGCACGTTGCGCACCGAGCTCTCCACGGTGAGCACCGCGCCATCGGGCACCGCACGCACGAAGTTGGCCAGGTTGTAGATGTTCGGCGCGTCCATGCCGCCGCTGATCGCCACCCAGTTCATCACCAGCGGACCTTTGTAGACACCGCGGCGCATCAAGCGTTCGACCGACTCGAAGCTGTTGATGTTGTAGCACTGGAAGGCGCTCTGGATGCCGGCCTTAGTGAGGCGACGGATGTGCTCCTCGACCCAGCCCGGCTGCGCCGGCACCGTCATCTCCTTGTAGGCTTCGTAGATGGCGGGGATCTCGCGCGAGGTGCCCTTGAAGTCCGCCAGCTCGGCGTGCTCCGTGACGTTCATCTGCGAGGTGTTGACGGTCACCGTCACCTGTTCCGGCGTGGGCTCCAGCTCGGCCAGCATGTGGCGCGTGTCGTCGCTCAGCCACTTGGCCGCGGCGCCTTCGCTCTCCGGCGCGAAGCTGATCG
>Ga0182006_1000613_pt1 | contig 25728 bp, 20 predicted proteins | sample Sormic07211104_1_FD_123022 | JGI IMG/M metagenome (GOLD analysis project Ga0182006, IMG submission 123022) | Rhizosphere microbial communities from Sorghum bicolor, Mead, Nebraska, USA - 072115-104_1 MetaG | ecosystem: Host-associated > Plants > Roots > Rhizosphere | place: USA: Nebraska...
ATTACCGCGCCCGCCTCGAAAAGGGCGAGCCGCTGATCGCGATCGACCCCAATCCCACCCGCGACATCCCGGTCGACTGGACCCGTTTCCAGAAGAACAAGCTGTCGATGGAAGTGGACACGGGCGTGTCGCGCGACCAGTTGGGCAAGGTGCTCGACGTCATCCTCGACGTTCCGTCGGATGTCACGCTGCACCCGCGCGTCGCCAAGATCTACGAAGACCGCCGCAAGATGGCCGCCGGCGAACTCCCGGGCGACTGGGGCTTCGCGGAGAACCTCGCCTACGGCACGCTCATCGCCGAGGGCAACGACCTCCGCGTGGTCGGCCAGGACGCCGGCCGCGGCACGTTCTTCCATCGCCATGCGGTCCTGCACGACCAGAAGAGCGACGACACTTACATGCCCCTGTCCAGGGTGCGCGCGGACGCCCGCGTCGAGGTCATCGACTCGCTCCTGTCCGAAGAAGCCGTGATGGCCTTCGAATACGGTGAAGCCACCACCTCGCCGGACCAGCTCACCATCTGGGAAGGCCAGTTCGGCGATTTCGCCAACGGCGCCCAGGTCGTGATCGACCAGTTCATCAGCTCGGGCGAGGCCAAGTGGGACCGCCTCTGCGGCCTCGCGCTGTTCCTCCCGCACGGCTACGAAGGCCAGGGCCCGGAGCATTCCTCCGCCCGCCTGGAGCGCTTCCTGCAGCTGTGCGCGCTGGACAACATGCAGGTCTGCGTGCCCACCACGCCGGCCCAGGCCTTCCACATGATCCGCCGCCAGCAGGTGCGCCCGGTGCGCAAGCCGCTGATCGTGATGACGCCGAAGTCGCTGCTGCGCCACAAGCTGGCCGTGTCCTCGCTCGACGAACTGGCCAACGGCAAGTTCCAGCTGGTGATCGGCGAGCATCGCGACCTGCAGGCGAAGAAGGTCAAGCGCGTGGTGCTCTGCTCGGGCAAGGTCTACTACGACCTGCTCGAAGACGCGGAGAAGCGCCAGCTCACCGACGTCGCCATCGTGCGCGTCGAGCAGCTCTACCCGTTCCCGCGCCCGGAAGTCTCGGCCGAACTGGAAAAGTACCCTTCCGCCAAGGAAGTGGTGTGGTGCCAGGAAGAACCGATGAACCAGGGCGCCTGGTTCCAGATCCGTCACCACCTGCAGGCCAGCGTGGGGCCGAAGCACAGCCTGTCCTATGCGGGACGCGCTCGTTCGCCGGCACCGGCCGCGGGTCACCTCAACACCCATGTCGCCGAACAGACGGCGCTCGTCGAACAGGCGCTGGTCGCGCCCGTCGGCACCGATCACGCAGCGGAGTAAGACAAGCATGTCCATCGAAGTCAAAGTCCCGGTCCTGCCCGAGTCGGTCTCCGACGCGCTCATCGCCACCTGGCACAAGAAAGCCGGTGATGCGGTCAAGCGCGACGAGAACCTGCTCGACCTCGAGACCGACAAGGTCGTCCTCGAAGTCCCGGCGCCGGTCGACGGCGTGTTGAAGGAAATCAAGTTCGAGGAAGGCTCCACGGTCACCAGCAGCCAGGTGATCGCCGTGATCGAGGAAGGCGCCGCCGCTGCCGCGCCTGCCCCGGCCGCCGCGCCCGCCGCCGCCGAAGCGCCGAAGGCCACCAAGGCCGACGCACCTGCCGCGCCCAAGGGCGTCGATGAATTGTCCCCGGCCGGCCGCCGCGTCGCCGTCGAGGAAAACATCGACCCGTCCAAGGTCGCCGGCACCGGCCGCGATGGCCGCGTGACGAAGGAAGACCTGGTCAACGCCGGCAAGGGCGGTTCCGCTCCGGCCGCACCTGCCGCTCCGGCCGCCAAGCCGACCCCGGGCAGCCGCCCGGAAGAGCGCGTGCCGATGACCCGCATCCGCACCCGCATCGCCGAGCGCCTGATGCAGTCGAAGAACTCCATCGCGATGCTCACCTCGTTCAACGAGGTGAACCTCGCCGAGGTGGTGAAGCTGCGCAAGTCCCTGGGCGAGCAGTTCGAGAAGGCCAACGGCGTCAAGCTCGGCTTCATGAGCTTCTTCGTCAAGGCGGCGACCGAAGCGCTCAAGCGCTACCCGGTGGTCAACGCCTCGGTCGACGGCAACGACATCATCTATCACGGCTACCAGGACATCTCGATCGCCGTGTCGACCGACAAGGGCCTGGTCACGCCGGTGCTGCGCGACGTGCAGGACATGTCCTTCGCCGACGTCGAGAAGGGCATCATCGGTTACGCCAAGAAGGCGCGTGACGGCAAGCTCGGCCTGGACGACCTCCAGGGCGGCACCTTCACCATCACCAACGGCGGCACCTTCGGTTCGCTGCTCTCCACCCCGATCGTGAACCCGCCGCAGAGCGCCATCCTCGGCATGCACACGATCAAGGAGCGCCCGGTGGTCGAGAACGGCCAGGTGATCGCCGCCCCGATGATGTACATCGCGCTGTCGTACGACCACCGCATCATCGACGGCCGCGACGCCGTGCTGTTCCTCGTCGACATCAAGAACCAGCTCGAAAACCCGCAGCGGATGCTGCTCGGCCTGTGATGGCCGGTTGAGCCGAAACGTGAAGGCGGGAGTCGAAAGACTCCCGTTTTCATGTTCCGCCCCCATATTGGCGGTAGCAGATACCGCAGTGACATCCGGAGCTAAGCAATGAGCGACAAGTTCGACGTCATCGTCATCGGTGCCGGCCCCGCGGGCTATGTGGCCGCGATCCGCGCCGCGCAGCTGGGCCTGAAGACCGCCGTGGTCGACGCCTTCGTCGGCAAGGACGGCAAGGCCGCCCTCGGCGGCACCTGCCTCAACGTGGGCTGCATCCCGTCCAAGGCGCTGCTGGATTCCTCCAAGCAGTTCCACAACCTCACGCACAACTTCAAGGATCACGGCATCACCGCCGAGAACCCGAAGATCGACATCGGCACGTTCATCGGCCGCAAGGACAAGATCGTCAAGCAGTTCACCGGCGGCGTGACGATGCTGTTCAAGGCGAACAAGGTCACCTCGTACTTCGGCAAGGGCAAGCTGCTCAAGGGCAACCAGGTCGAAGTCACGGGCAACGACGGCAGCGTCCAGACCATCTCGGCGACCAACGTCATCCTAGCCTCGGGTTCCGTGCCCATCGAACTGCCTTTCGCGAAGTTCGACGGCAAGCACATCATCGACAACACCGGCGCGCTCGACCTCACCGAGGTGCCCAAGCGCATGGGCGTGATCGGCGCCGGCGTGATCGGCCTCGAGCTCGGCAGCGTGTGGAAGCGCCTCGGTTCCGACGTGACGGTGCTGGAGGCGCTGCCGAAGTTCCTCGCCGTGGCCGACCAGGACATCGCCAAGCTGGCCGCCCGCGAGTTCGCCAAGCAGGGCCTCGACATCAAGGTCAACGCCAAGGTCACCTCCGCCGAGGTCAAGGGCGACGAAGTCCACGTCGGCTACACCGACAAGGATGGCAACGCGCAGTCGCTGGTCGTCGACAAGCTGCTGGTGGCCGTGGGCCGCCGCGCCTACACCGCGGGCCTGCTGGCCGACGACACGGGCGTGAAGCTCGATGAGCGCGGTCGCATCGTCGTCGACGAGCACAACCACACCGGCGTCGATGGCGTCTGGGCGATCGGCGACGCCGTGCGCGGCCCGATGCTCGCGCACAAGGGTTCCGAGGAAGGCGTCATGGTCGCCGAGTTGATCGCCGGCAAGCCGGGCCACGTCAACCTCGACACCGTGCCCTGGGTCATCTACACCGAGCCGGAAATCGCCTGGGTCGGCAAGACCGAAGAGCAGCTGAAGGACGAAGGCGTTCCGTACCGCACGGGCTCGTTCCCGTTCGCCGCCAACGGCCGTGCCGTGGCGATGAACGAAGGCATCGGCCAGGTGAAGATGATCGCCCACGCCGAAACCGATCGCATCCTCGGCGTGCACATGGTCGGCCCGGTCGTTTCCGAGCTGATCCACGAGTGCGTCGTGGCGATGGAGTTCAAGGGCTCGTCGGAAGACCTCGCCCGCATCGTCCATGCCCACCCGGCGCTGTCGGAAGTGGTGCACGAGGCGGCACTCTCGGTCGACAAGCGCGCCATCCACAAGGGCAACTGATCGTCCCTGTGTCACCGGAGCCCGCCCCTGCCGCAACGCATGGGCGGGCTTCGTCGTTTCGGGGAACGTGGAGAACTTGAACATGCGTGAGATCACATCCCTTTGCGTCTACTGCGGCTCCAGCAGCGGTTCGCATCCGGAATACACCGAAGCCGCCAGGGCCTTTGGCACGCGGCTGGCGAACGAAGGCATCGCGCTGGTCTACGGCGGCGGCAAGGTCGGGCTGATGGGCACCGTCGCCGATGCCACGCTCGCCGCCGGCGGACGTGTCATCGGCGTCATCCCACGCCAGCTGGTCGAGAAGGAAGTCGCCCATACCGGACTGTCGGAACTGCAGGTCGTCGAGACCATGCACCAGCGCAAGACACGCATGTACGAGATCGCCGATGCGTTCGTGGCCCTGCCCGGCGGCTTCGGCACGATGGACGAGATGTTCGAGATGCTCACCTGGGCGCAGCTAGGCCTGCACAGCTATCCCTGCGCCTTCCTCGACGTGCGCGGCTTCTACCGCGGCCTGTCCGCGAGCATGGACCACATGGTCGCCGAAGGCTTCGTGAAGCAGAACCAGCGCGAGCAGGTGTGGTTCGGCGAAGACATCGACCAGTTGTTCGACTGGATGAAGCACTACGAATCCACTTACACGCCGAAGTGGATCACGGGTACGTCTGTCGATAGCATCGACTGATCGCTTCCGCCCAAGGACACACGCATGACGAATTTCCGCGCGTTCCGTATCCGCCAGGACGACGCCGGCTATCACGCCGGCATCCAGACCATGGACACCGACGCCCTCGCCCCGGGCGAGGTCCTGGTCAAGGCCGAATGGTCGTCCGTGAACTACAAGGATGCGTTGGCCGGCACCGGCAAGGGCAAGATTCTGCGGACCTTCCCCTTGAACGGCGGCATCGACGTGGCTGGCACCGTGGTCGCGTCGACCAGTCCGGCCTTCAAGGAAGGCGACAAGGTGCTCGCCACCGGGAGCGGCCTCTCCGAGACCCGCGACGGCGGCTACGGCGAATACGTGCGCCTGCCCGCGGAATGGACGGTCGCCCTGCCTGCCTCGCTGAGTACGCGCGAAGCGATGATCATCGGCACGGCCGGCTTCACCGCCGCGCTGGCCCTGCTGCGCATGACCGACAACCGCCAGACACCCGCGCTCGGCCCGATCGCCATCACCGGTGCCACGGGTGGCGTGGGCATGCTCGGCATCGACATCTTCAGCCGCGCCGGCTACGAAGTGCATGCCATCAGCGGCAAGGCCGACCGCTTCGACTTCCTGCGCATGCTCGGCGCCAGCGAATGCGTGGATCGCCACCAGCTCGCTTTCAGCGGCAAGCCGATGGATTCCGCGACATACGGCGGCATGCTCGACAACGTCGGCGGCAAGACGCTGGCGGGTTTCCTGCCGCTGATCGCCCCCTACGGCAACGCCGCCATCTGCGGTCTGGCGGGGAGTCCGGAGTTGTCGACCACGGTGATGCCCTTCATCATCCGCGGCGTGAGCGTGCTGGGCGTGGCCTCGGCAGGCACCGCGCGCGACGTTCGCGACGAGGTGTGGAAGCGCCTCTCCGGCGAGTGGAGGCCACGTCACCTCGACGCGATCTGCACGAAGGAAGTGGCACTGGAAGACGTGGCCAGCGTCTTCGGCACGATGCTCGAAGGCGGATCGTTCGGCCGTACCGTCGTCCGTATCGGCTCGTAAAAGCCTGCTGGGACCGCCATCTGTGCTTCCCACCATTGATACCCGCGCGGCGGCCGGTAGAATGACCCCTCGCCAGAGGCGCCACGCGTGACGTTTTCTCGTCACCGCGGGTCCGAGACGTCAGCCGGGATGGCCGGCGTCACCAAAGAGAACACATCGGGCATCGGCCCGGGGGAAAGTGAATGGCTCGTATCCTGATCGTCGACGATTCGCCGTCTCAGTTGCTTGGCATCAAGCGCATCGTCGAGAAACTGGGCCATGAGGCCATCACCGCCGAAGACGGCGCCCAGGGCGTCGAGGTGGCCAAGCGCGAGATCCCCGACCTCATCCTGATGGACGTGGTAATGCCGAATCTCAACGGGTTCCAGGCCACGCGCACGATCAGCAAGGAAGAAACCACCAAGCACATCCCGATCATCCTGGTGACCACGAAGGACCAGGACACGGACAAGGTGTGGGGCCTGCGCCAGGGCGCGAAGGCCTATGTGGTCAAGCCGATCAAGGAAGAGGAACTGGTCGCGGCGTTGAAGGAACACCTGCCGGGCTGAGGAACTATCTGCCGGGGCGAGGAATACGTGCCGGGCCGAGGGTCTTCAGGCCTTGGGGCGAGGCCATCGCCGACAGGTTCGGCTCCCACCGAAGCGCTGAGGAGATCGCCGCTGAAGCGGCTCCCACAGAGTGCTTCGGCAGGATGGCAAGTACCGCGGCCATGGGAAATGCCGCGGCTGTGTGGGAGCCGCTTCAGCGGCGATCCGCGCGCAGCGCGGCCAGGTTCTCCCTGACCTCCCAGCCGCCTCCAGCCCTCACCCTCGCCGCGGATCGAACCCCGCGAACGCATCCTTGAACTCCGCGTACGCCGCCTGCTCCTCGTGGGTCTCGGGCACCGGCACGCGGATCTCCAGCACGACGATCTGGTCGCCCGGTTCCGAACCCGGCAGGCCACGCCCCTTCAGCCGCAGCTTCCGCCCCGATTGCGAGCCCGCCGGAATACGCAGGTCGACATGCCCACCGAGCGTCGGCACGGGCACCGTGGCCCCGAGCGCAGCTTCCCAGGGCGTGATCGGCAGCACATGGGTCACCGTGCGTCCGTCCAGCCGAAAGCGCGCATCGTCCCGGATGGCGATCTCGAGCAACAGGTCACCCGAGGGACCACCGGACGAGCCGGCATGTCCCTGCCCGGCAAGCCGGATCGTCTGTCCGGACGTGATGCCGGCGGGAATCTTCACCTCGAGCACGCGTTCGCCGCCCGAGGAATCGTTCAGCACCACGCGCGTCTTGCCGCCGTTGTAGGCCGTCTGCAGGTCGGTCTCGATCCTGGCCTGGATATCCCGCCCGCGGCGCGCCTGCGGCTGCTGGCCGCGGGCACGGCCGCCGCCACCGAACAGGCTCTCGAAGAAGTCGCTGAAATCGCCGCCACCGCGGCCACCCATGTCACCGAAATCGAAGCCGTTGCCCTGCTGGCCCCAACCCGGCGGCGGACGGAACTGCTCGCCCTGGCGGTAGCCGCCAGCGCGGAACTGGTCGTAGGCGCGGCGCTTCTCGGGGTCTTTCAGGGCCTCGTTGGCCTCGTTGACCGCCTTGAACTTCTCTTCGGCACCGGCTTCCTTGTTCTTGTCGGGATGGTACTTGCGGGCAAGCTTCCGGTACGCGGCCTTGATCTCCGCGTCGGTCGCGTCGGGCTTGACCCCTAGTGTCTCGTAATAATCCTTGAACTCCACAGGCTCTCCCGGGCTTGTGTCGAAAACCAAAAACGAAGCACCCGCGGCGGACAGGGTCCGCCACGGGCCAGACAGCTAAGCTTAGGCCGTTTTAGCCCGCAGCGTTAATGGCGATACGGCGCGGTGCGCTCTGCGCCTTCTTCGGAATCGCGATCTCGAGCACACCATGGGCACCCGACGCGGTGATCCCTTCGGCATCGGCGCTCTCGGGCAGCGTGAAGCTACGCTTGAACGCACCGGCCGCGCGTTCCACGCGGCTGAACTTGCCCTCGGTCTCGCTGGCAAACGGCTTCCGCTCACCCTTGATGCTGAGCACGTTCTTTTCCATCTGGATCTCGATGTCGGCCAGGTCCACGCCCGGCACATCGGCCAGAATCAGGAAACGTCCGTCCTCTTCACGGATGTCCACGCGCGGCGCCCAGGCACTGGAAACGGTGCTGGCCGGCACGGCGATGTCGCCGCCGAAGAAGTGTTCGAACACATTGCGGACATCGCTGCCGAACACCGGCGCACGGCGAAACGATACCTGACGAAGCTGGTTCATCTGTTTGACTCCAAAGAAGTTTCGGCCCCGTGGCCGTCTGACGTGAAAGATATGACCGGCCACGGACAATTCAAGAGCGAGGCCATACCGGTTGCCGTTTCTTCAGCTCTACGAGCCTTGACGTACACTCGGCGTTTTCCACGAGGAGGCAGTCCCATGACCATCGCAGTCGGCGAACGACTTCCGGAAGCGACCCTCGCCATCTACGAAGATGGCATCAAGACCGTGACCAGCACCGACGTTCTCGGCGTAGGCAAGGTCGTGCTTTTCGCCGTGCCGGGTGCCTTCACGCCCACCTGCTCAAACAAGCACCTGCCGGGCTTCGTGCAGCACATGGATGATTTCCGCCAGCGCGGGATCAAGGTCGCCTGCATGTCGGTGAACGACGCCTTCGTGATGCATGCCTGGGGTGAGTCGCAGGGCGTGCCCAAGGAGCTCCTGATGCTGGCGGATGGTAACGCTACCTTCGCCAAGGCATTGGGACTGGAGCTCGACGGGACGAAGAATGGCATGGGCATTCGCGCCAAGCGCTTCGCGCTGTATGCCGAAGATGGCGTGGTGAAGGCGATCCAGGTCGAGGCACCGGGCGAGTTCCGCGTGTCGACGGCCGAGGCGATACTGGAAGCCATCGACGCCTGACATCGCCGCCGCCCGGTGCAGGATATCCTCACCGGGTGGGACTTCCTCACCGGTGTGGGACTTCCTCACCGTGGTGGGAACTCCTCACCGTGGTGGGAACTCCCCACCGTGGTGGGAAGCGGACTCGTCCGCGAACCGTCAACCTGTTTCGAGCGAACGAGGCGATGCGTCGCATTCGGGCGAGCGGTGGAAAGCCTCGCCCGATCACGGCAAAGCCTCTTTCGCCACCGGATAGTTCGAGGACTCGCGGACCAGTCCGCTTCCCACCCGGTTGCGGCACTCGGCATGGCACGCACGAACGGAACGGTGAGCGCAAAGAAAAACCCGCGTCGCCGCGGGTTTTTCTTTTTTACGCTTCGCCAGACTCGGCTGGATCGCCGTCCCCCGTGGGACCGCTCTCGATCGGCGGCATATCGGCGGCGGCTTCGCCATCGGGCGTCTCGCCTTCGCCTTCACCTTCGATCTCTTCCTCGGCCTCCAGGCGGACGACACCGATCAGCGTCTCGTCCTTCGGCAGCTTGATCAGGGTGACGCCCTGCGTGTTACGGCTGAGCTGGGACACCTCGGAGACACGCGTGCGCACCAGGGTTCCCTGGTCGGAGATGAGCATCAGCTGCTGCGTTTCCGTGACCTGCTCGGCGGCGACAAGGTTGCCGTTGCGCTCGGAGCACTGGATGGCGATGACGCCCTGCGTGCCGCGGCCCTTCTTCGGGAATTCCGCGAGTGCCGTGCGCTTGCCGTAGCCGCGCGCGGTGGCCGTGAGGATATCGCCCTCGCCCGCCGCCACGATCAGCGACACCACTTCGGCATCCTCGGCAAGACGCATGCCGCGCACGCCGGTGGCCGTACGGCCCATGGAGCGTACGCTGCCCTCGTCGAAGCGCACCGATTTGCCGTTCGACGCGAACAGCAGCACGTCGCTTTCGCCGGCGGTCATCGCCACGTCGACCAGCGCATCGCCCTCGTCGAGGTTGATGGCCGCCTTGCCCTTCTGCAGCTGGAAGGCGAACTCGGTCAGCGGCGTCTTCTTCACCGTGCCCTTGCGGGTGGCGAAGAACACGAAGCAGGTCGGATCGTAATCGCGTACCGGCAGCAGCGCCTGCACCTTCTCGCCCTCGCCCAGCGGCAACAGGTTGACGATGGGCTTGCCACGTGCACCCGGACCCGCCTCCGGCATCTGGTAGACCTTGAGCCAGTAGACGCGGCCGGTGCTGGTGAAGGTGAGCAGCGTGTCGTGGGTGTTCACCACCCACAGCTGCTGCACGACGTCTTCGTCCTTCAACGCCGACGCCGAACGGCCCTTGCCACCGCGCTTCTGCGCACGGTAGAGGCTGGCCGGCTGACGCTTGATGTAGCCGGTGTGCGAGAGCGTGACCACCACGTCTTCCGGCGCGATGAGGTCGAGGACGTTGAGGTCTTCCTGGGAATGCTGGATCTCGGTGCGCCGTGCGTCGCCGTAGTCGGTACGGATCTGTTCGAGTTCCTCGCGGATGACTTCGAGCAGGCGGTTCGGGTTCTCGAGGATCTCGATGAGACCGCGGATCGTATCGAGGATCTCGCGGTATTCGTCGGAGAGCTTCTCCTGCTCCAACCCCGTGAGGCGGTGCAGGCGCATCTGCAGGATCTCGGTCGCCTGCGCTTCGGACAGCTGGTAGCCATCTTCGCGGAGGCCATCGCGCGGGTCCATGTCTTCCGGACGCGACGCGGCCGAGCCGGTGGCGGCGAGCAAGGCCTTCACCAGGCCCGGCTCCCAGCGGCGCGCGACCATGCGCTCGCGCGCCTCGGCCGAGGACGCGGAGGTGCGGATCAGCTCGATCATCTCGTCGATGTTGGCGAGCGCGACCGTGAGGCCTTCGAGGATATGCGCGCGCTGGCGTGCCTTGCGCAGCTCGAAGATGGTGCGGCGGGTGACCACCTCGCGACGGTGGCGGATGAAGGCCTCGAGAATGTCCTTGAGGTTCAGCAGCTTCGGCTGGCCATCGAGCAAGGCCACCATGTTGATGCCGAAGGTGACCTGCAACTGGGTCTGCTGGAACAGGTTGTTCAGCACCACGTCGGCCATCGCGTCGCGACGGATCTCGATCACGACGCGCATGCCGTCCTTGTCGGACTCGTCGCGCAGTTCGCTGATGCCCTCGAGCTTCTTTTCCTTGACCAGCTCGGCGATCTTCTCGATCAGGCGGGCCTTGTTCACCTGGTACGGCAGCTCGTGGATCAGGATCGTCTCGCGGCCGTTGGCCTCGGTCTCGATCTCGGTCCGCGCGCGGACGAGGATACGGCCGCGGCCGGTGCGATAGGCCTCGACGATGCCCGATGAACCGTTGATGATGCCCGCGGTCGGGAAATCCGGACCCGGGATATACGTCATCAGATCATCGACGCCGAGCGAGGCATCCTCGATCAGCGCCAGCGTGGCGTTGATGACCTCGGTCATGTTGTGCGGCGGGATGTTCGTCGCCATGCCCACGGCGATGCCGGCGGAACCGTTGACGAGCAGGTTCGGCACGCGGGTCGGCAGGACCAGCGGCTCGTGTTCGCTTTCGTCGTAGTTGGGACCGAAGTCGACGGTTTCCTTGTCGATGTCCGCCATCAGCTCGTGCGTGAGGCGCGCCATGCGCACCTCGGTGTATCGCATGGCCGCCGCGTTGTCGCCGTCGACCGAACCGAAGTTGCCCTGGCCGTCGACCAGCATGTAGCGCAGCGAGAACGGCTGCGCCATGCGGACGATGGTGTCGTAGACCGACGCATCGCCATGCGGATGGTACTTACCGATCACGTCACCGACCACGCGGGCCGACTTCTTGTACGGCTTGTTCCAGGCATTGCCCAGTTCGTTCATCGCGAACAGCACGCGGCGATGCACCGGCTTCAGGCCGTCGCGAACATCGGGTAGCGCACGCCCCACGATGACGCTCATCGCGTAGTCGAGATAGCTCTGGCGCATCTCGTCTTCGATGTTGACGCGGATGACTTCTTTGGCGAGTTCTGCCATCAATCGGCTTCCTGGATGTCCGTGAAAATACCCCCGCCGGCGCTATGTATCGCGCTCACGCGATGCCGTCGGCTCAACCCGGGAATCATATCACATCGGGCGTGGAAATGACAGCAAAAAACCACGCAGATTCAATGACTTATATCGACGTCTTGGCGGTACGGAAAAGCACCGCGCGGGCCAGCAGGAAATTCGCTATGGCGCCCGCCGCCGAGCCCACCGCCACGGCCACCGAGGGCCACGCGTGCAAGGCGGGAAACACCTTGAAGGACAGCACGTAGAGACCGTTGTTGATCACCGCGCCGAGCGCCATCAGCCCCATCCAGTGCAGCCATTCGGCGCGGTGGCCGCGACCGGAATCGCGGTGGGCGAAGGTGTGCGTGCGGTTCCACCACCAGGTCACGGTGGCGGCGCTGAGGAAGGAAACGACACGCGCGGTGTAGACGTTCCAGCCCGCCAGGCCAACGAGCGATTGCGCGATGCCGGCGTCGACGGCCAGCCCGAGGATGCCGCCGACCGCGAACAGCGCGACCTCGCGGCGCAGCCGTGTCACGGAAAAAGAATCCGCATCTGCTCTTCGTCGGGACGGAGGATCACGCCACGCTCGGTCACGATCGCGTCGATCAAGTCCGCCGGTGTCACGTCGAAGACGGGATTCCAGGCGTCCGCGCCGTCGATCACCGTGCGCGTACCCGATACCGACAACAATTCCGCGGCGTCGCGCAATTCGATCTCGATGTCGGCACCCGTCGCGGTCGCCATGTCCACCGTGGTGGACGGCGCGACGACCATGAACTTCACGCCATGGTGCCGCGCGGCGATGGCGAGCTGGTAGGTACCGATCTTGTTCGCGGTGTCGCCGTTGGCGGCGATGCGGTCGGCGCCGACGATCACCCACTTCACCTTGCCGTCCTTCATCAGGTGCGAGGCCGCCGAGTCGGCGATGAGCTTCGCCGGAATGCCGTCGCGCACCAGTTCCCACATCGTGAGCCGCGCGCCCTGCTGCCAGGGCCGAGTTTCCCCGGCATATACCTGCTCGATGTGTCCCGAGGCTACGCCGGCGCGGATCACGCCCAGCGCCGTGCCGTAGCCGGCCGTGGCGAGCGAGCCGGTATTGCAATGCGTGAGAACGTGCGAGCCCGGCTCGATCAAGGCGGCGCCCAACTGCCCCATGTGCTGGTTGGCGGCGAGGTCTTCCTCCTGGATCGCCTGCGCTTCGCGTTCGAGCGCGGCGGCATCGGCGCCTTCGAGGATGCGCAGGTTCATGCGATCCAGCGCCCACATCAGGTTCACCGCGGTGGGACGCGCCGCACGCAGCGTGGACATGGCCACGGGCAGGTCCACGCCGGCCTTCGCCGCGAGCACCACGCCCCAGGCCGCCGCGATGCCGATGGCCGGCGCACCGCGCACCGCGAGATCGCGGATCGCACGTGTGACATCGTCGGAGGTGGTGCAATCGAACCAGGTCTCCTCGACAGGGAGACGGCGCTGGTCGAGCAGGCGCAGGCGGTCGCCGTGCCACTGCACGGCACGGATGGAATCGTGGGAGGCGTGGGAGTTCATGCGGGGATTATCGCATGGGGTGTGACTGTGGGAGAGCTATCGCCGACAGGGTCGGCTCCACCAGGCACCCATCGCCGCTGAAGCGGCTCCCACACCAGAAGCGGCTCCCACACCCATTGTGGGAGCCGCTTCAGCGGCGACGCATTTCGACCGGGTGGGAAGCCGCTTCAGCGGCGATGCTCTTCCAGGTCGCCGTCACGCTGGTTCACGAAGATCAACACACCCAGCAACGCCATGTAAAACCGGAACGCCCCCTCCTGCCCGTTCCAGACCTTCGACTGCCACATGGCGAACCACTCGCCGCCGACGACCATGAAGCCGAAGAACCAGACGAGGAAGCCCAGCGTGCAGCCAGCGACAACCCAACGCTTGGCCGCATCGAACCGCACGCCACTCGCGCGCCGGGCACGCCAGAGCGTCACCGCGCCCAGCGACAACAGCACGCACGTCACGCCCTCGGTCGCGATGATCAGCCCATAGCCGACATGCCACAGGGCCGGGATGGTGATGGCACGGCCCATCAGCGCGTTCCCCGGAAACGTGGTGTCCATCGACAACACATGCCGCACGAAGGCGAAATTCGAACCGTAGTCGACCAGGTTGTCGTAGGTCACCACGAAGGCGAAGGCGGCGAGCGCCAGGGTGAGCAGGATCTTCGCCAGCCGAACCGTCATCGATCGGCAAGCCATGCGTGGATCGCCGGCGGCACCTGTTTCTGCGCACGTCCGGAGACGTAAATGCCGATATGCCCACCCTGGAAAGCCAGCGCGGTGTAGTCGTCGCTACTCACGGCCTTGCCCAAGGGAGCCGACGCCGCGGGCGGAACCAGGTGATCCTGCTCCGCGTAGATGTTCAGCACCGGCTGGGTGATGTTCTTGAGGTCCACCCGGCGTGCGCCGATGCGTGCCTCGCCCTTGATCAGCAGGTTCTTCTGGAAGAAGTCGCGGGCGAACTCCCGGAACGCCTCGCCCGCCTGGTCGGGTGAATCGAAGATCCACTTCTCCATGCGCAGGAAGTTCTCCACTTCCTTCGGGTTGTCGAGGATGTCGACCAGGCCGATGTACTTCTGCTGGTTCAGGCGCAGCGGCTTCAACGTGAGATACGCGAAGTTCATGACGTCGGCAGGTACGTTGCCGGTGGCGTCGACGAACAGGTCGATGTCCACGTTGCGCGCCCAGTGCGAAAGCATGTTGTCGGGGGTGTGGAAATCCACCGGCGTCACCATGGTGACGAGGTTGCGCACCTTCTCCGGATGCAGCGCCGCGTAGCAGAGCGAGAACACGCCGCCCTGGCAGATGCCGAGCAGGTTCACGGCATCCAGGCCGTGGCGTTCACGCACCACGTCCATGCAACGGTCGAGGTAGCCGTCGATATAGTCCTCGAGCGTCAGCCAGCGGTCCGCACCATCGGGATAACCCCAATCGACCAGGTAGACGTCCTCGCCCTGTTCGAGCAGGTTGCGCACCATCGACCGATCTTCCTGCAGGTCGATCATCCACGGCGTGTTGACCAGCGCATAGCAGATCAACAAGGGGACCTTCGCCGTAGGCGTTTTCTCGCCCTTGAAATGCCAGAGTGTCAGCTTGTCTTCGGTGTAGACCGCCTCGCGCGGCGTGATGCCGAGTTCGATCGGACCGACTCGCTTGAGTGTTTCCAGTCCGGCCTCTAGCTTGCGCCGGAACGCCTCGACTTCGGCGTGAGCCCGTTCCGGGTCGAACGGGAACGGAGGCATGTTCATCGTGCCCGGCCCTTGGTCGTCGCGGCGCGCTTGCCCGTCGCAGAGGCGGGTTTCGTCTTCCCCACGGCCTTCATGCCGCCGGCGCGATTCGCGGCCGCGGCCACCTTCTTCGCCGTCGCCGCGGGTTTCTTTTTCACGCGGTTCGGTCCGGCCGTCTTTACGTCCACCCCGGCGCCACGAAGTTTGGCCACCTCATCCTTCAGGGCGGCGACCTCGGCGGCCAGGCCCTGCAGATGACGCAGGTCGCGGCGAACGGCCTGCAGGCGCTCGCCCAGGCTGTCCACTTCCTTGCGCGTGGGCATGCCCGCCTGCACGGCCATCCGCTCGACCTGCCGCTGCTGGAGCATCCGCAGGCGCATCTGCGCGTTCACCAGCGCGGCATAAACCTCGCGAAACTCCTCCGACAGTGCCGCCTCGGCATAGCTTTCCTCGGCGAGGTTCACCCAGCGGTCGTAGACCGAACGCATGGAGTCGGCGTCCGTGGGCGGCGCCTGTTCACGCAGCGCCGCGTTCGCCCGCTCGTGCACGCCTTGCAGCAGCGCCTGGTAACGCTGGTAGTGCCCGGCGTAGTCGATCCATGCGCGAAGAAGCGCCTGCTGCTCTTCCTGCTGTTCGCGGGTCAGGCCGAAGGCCGGCATCGACAGCGTATCGTTGGCGACCCGCGCCCACTCGTCGAAGTCGGGAGGCACGCCAGGCCCATGCCCGAACGGCGGCATGCCGCCGGAGAAGCCCGCACCAGGCGTTTCGCCACCGGCGATGGATCGCATCCAATCGCCGAATCCGCCAAGGCCGGCGAACAGCCGCCCCATGACATCGGTCACCGGCGAACTCTCCGCGGGAGCGGCCTTCGGATCGAGCTGTTTCGCCCAGGCCTCGACGCCCTGGCGGACGAAGGCCTGGTACTGTTCGATGAAATCGGTCGGTTTATCTGCCATGCGCGTATGGTACGCCGTCAGGGCGCGATCTCGAACGCCGCCTGCTGGTCGGCCTTCGAACTGCCGCCGACCCAGACGGTGTACCGTGCCGGTTCGACCACCTCCTCGCTTTTCGCGTTCCAGAACGACAGTTCCGGAAAGCCGAGCTGGAAGATCACGCGCCTCGACTCACCCGGCTTCAAGGCCACGCGCTGGAACCCCTGCAGGCTGCGAACCGGCTGCTCGACGCTCGCACCCAGGTTGCGTACGTAGAGTTGCACTACCTCGGTGCCGGCGCGGCGCCCGGTGTTCTTCACCGTGGCGGTCACGGTGACCAGGTCCTTCGCGCCTTTGCGGTTCGCTTCCGCCAGCGGCACGCGGTTACGGGACACCTGCACGTCCGAGTAGCCGAATGTGGTGTAGGACAAGCCATGGCCGAAGGCATACAGCGCGTCGTTGGGCACGTCGATGTAGCGCGAGATGAACGCCGTGCCACGCGATGGCGGCTTCGAGAGATCCGCATCGCCCGGCGGGCGGCCGGTCGGGAACTGGTTGTAGTAGAGCGGCTCCTGGCCGACCGCGCGGGGGAAACTCATCGTCAGCTTGCCGCTGGGGGCGACGTCACCGAACAGCACGTCCGCCACCGCGTTGCCGGCTTCCGTGCCGGGAAACCACATGGCCATGATCGCGGGGACGTTGCGATCGGCCCAATCGAGCACCAGGGGACGGCCTGAGAACACCAGCAGCACCACCGGCTTGCCGGTCGCGGCGATCCGCTGGAGCAAGGCCTGCTGGTTGCCGGGAAGATCCAGGTGCGCGCGCGAACCGGCCTCGCCACTCATGCGCGACGATTCGCCCAGCGCCATCACCACCACATCGGCCTTGGCCGCCGCGTCCATGGCCTCGGCGAAGCCCGCTTCGGAATCCGTTTCGATGTCGGTGCCCTTCGCGTACAGCAGCTCCCCGCCTTGTTTTTTCATGCGCGCCGCCAGCCCGCCGCGCAGCGTGACCACGTCGGGGAAGTGTTGGGCGCCACCCCAGGCGCCCTGCATCTCGCTGGCCGCATCGGCGAGCGGGCCGATCAGTGCCAGCGTCTTCATGCGACGGTCGAGTGGCAGCACCGGCGCCGTGCCCTGTCCGCCATTTTTGAGCAGCACGAAGGACTCTTCGGCGGCGCGCCGCACGAGGGGACGATGCGCGTCGACGGCCTGCACCACCTCGGTGCCACGAGCATAGGGGTGCTCGAACAATCCCAGCGCGAATTTCACCCGCAGCACCCGCCGTACCGCTTCATCCACGGTCGCCATCGACAGCTTGCCTTCCTCCAGCAGCTTCGGAATCTGCGTATCGTAGAAGTGACTCATCATGTCCACCTCCACGCCGGCCTCCAGTGCTTTTCGTGTCGCCGTGGCGACGTCCAGCGCGATGCCATGATGGGTCAACTCCATCACGGCGGTGAAGTCGCTCACCACGAAACCGTCGAAGCCCCACTCCTTGCGCAGGATGTCCGTCATCAGATATGGACTGGCGGTGGCGGGCACGCCATTGAGCGCGTTGAACGCGCTCATCATCGTCGCCGCGCCGGCTTCGACAGCCGCCCGGTACGGCGGCAGGTACACCTGGCGCAAACGGACGTCCGACATGTCCGTCGTGTTGTACTCGCGACCTGCCTCGGCCGCGCCATACGCCGCGAAATGCTTGACCGATGCCGCCACGCTCCGGGTCCGCGAGGCTCGTTCCCTGGTATCCACGAATGTAGGCGCGCGCCATGGCCGCGCCGAGATAGGCATCTTCTCCCGCACCTTCGGTCGAACGCCCCCACCGTGCGTCACGCGAGATGTCGACCATCGGCGAGTAGAACCACTTCACGCCGCCGGTCGTCGCCTCCACGGCGGCCATGTGCGAAAGCTCCTGCACCAGCGCCGGGTCCCACGTCGCGGAGAGGCCCAAGGGAACCGGGTAGATGGTGCGGTATCCATGGATGATGTCGGCGCCGAACAGCAGGGGAATACCCAGGCGGCTACCAAGCGCCGCTTCCTGGAACGGCCGCGTCTTCGCGACACCGACGACGTTGAGCATCGAACCCAACTCGCCCTTCCGCGCCAACGCCATCGCGTCGACCTGTGTAAGCGTCTCCGGATTGACGGCAACCGCATTGCCGTCGGCAGGCGTGGCCGCACCGCTCGCGCCGTACTGCACGAGTTGGCCGATCTTCTCGGCCAGGGTCATCCGCGCCAGCAGCGCGTCCACCTTCCGCTCGATCTCCGGCGAAACCAGCTGCGCGTTAGACGCGGGAACGACGGCGGCATCACCCGCCGACGTGGCGCACGCGGCACCGGCCAGGGCGAGCGACGCACCGAGCAAGAGCATGCGCGTGGACAGACGGGAACGGGGTCGGAAGCTCATGCATTCTCCGGGGAGGCGTCGCCAGCTGAGGACGACAGGATGACTCCGGAATGTAAACGTTTGCGGCAGCCTAGGTAAACCTTGCTGGATCGCCTTCGCATTGCTCTCACTCAAGTCGCCGTGCGGTCGGAGGGGAGCCGTGGGCTGTCGTTCTCGGAGCGATTCCGCAGGGAGGCGAAGGCCGGACGAGGACTTAGCGACGAGAATGGCAGCCCACGGCTCCCCCTTCCTCGACGCAAAGAACCAACACGATGGCGAAGCCGAGCCACCCGATACCACACAAAAAAAACCCGGCATCTCGCGATGCCGGGTTTCTTGTTCAACGCGAAAGCCGAGGATCAGCCGGTGACGTTTTCGTCTTCGGTGACGGCCTTCATGGACAGGCGGATACGGCCCTGCTTGTCGACTTCCAGGACCTTGACCTTGACCAGGTCGCCTTCCTTGAGCTTGTCGGAAACCTTCTCGACGCGCTCGCTGGAAATCTGCGACACGTGGACCAGACCATCCTTGCCCGGCATGATCGTGACGAACGCGCCGAAGTCCATCAGCTTGGCGACCTTGCCTTCGTAGATGCGGCCCGGCTCGACGTCGGACACGATCTGCTCGATGCGCTTGCGCGCGGCTTCGGCGGCTTCGCGGTTGACCGACGCGATCACGACATTGCCATCGTCGGTGATGTCGATGGTGGTGCCGGTCTCTTCGGTGATCGAACGGATGGTGGCGCCACCCTTGCCGATCACTTCGCGGATCTTGTCCGGGTGGATCTTGATCGTCAGCAGGCGCGGCGCGAACTCGCTCATTTCCGAACGGGCCGTGCTCATCACCTTGGCCATCTCGCCGAGGATGTGCACGCGGCCGCGCTTGGCCTGGGCCAGCGCCGTGCGCATGATCTCTTCGGTGATGCCTTCGATCTTGATGTCCATCTGCAGCGCGGACACGCCATCGGCGGTACCGGCCACCTTGAAGTCCATGTCGCCGAGGTGGTCTTCGTCACCCAGGATGTCGGAGAGCACGACGAAATCGTCGCCTTCCTTCACCAGGCCCATCGCGATACCGGCGACCGGCGACTTCAGCGGGACACCCGCGTCCATCATGGCCAGCGAGGAACCGCAGACCGAGGCCATCGACGAGGAACCGTTCGACTCGGTGATTTCCGAGACGACGCGAACGACGTACGGGAACTCTTCAATCGTCGGCTTGACGGCCTGCACGCCGCGCTTGGCGAGGCGGCCGTGGCCGATCTCGCGACGCTTCGGGCTGCCGACGCGACCGGTTTCGCCGACCGAGAACGGAGGGAAGTTGTAGTGGAAGAGGAACGTGTCCTTCCACTCGCCTTCCGGCGCGTCGATGATCTGCGAGTCGCGGGTGGTGCCGAGCGTGGCGACGACCAGGGCCTGCGTCTCGCCGCGGGTGAACAACGCCGAGCCGTGCGTGCGCGGCAGGACGCCGACGCGCACCGAGATCGGGCGGATGTCGTCGAGCTGGCGGCCGTCGATGCGGACCTTGGTGGACAGCACGCCGTCGCGCAGGGTGCGGTACTCGACCTCACCGAAGGCGGCGCCGATGTCGCCATCGGTCCAGCCGTTGGCTTCGGACTGGGCGGCGAGCGCGGCCTTCACCTCGGTCTTCAGCGCGCTGATGACGTCGCGGCGAGCCAGCTTGTCGCGGATCTGGAAGGCTTCGGCGAAACGGTTGCCGACAACGGCCTTGACCGCGTCGTACAGCGCCGTCTTGGCGGCCGGGGCTTCCCACTTGAACGACTTGGCGCCGGCTTCGGCGACGAAGGCGTTGATCGTGTCGATGGCGGCCTGCATCTGCTGGTGGCCGAAGACCACCGCGCCGAGCATGACGTCTTCGCTGAGCAGCTTGGCTTCCGATTCCACCATCAGCACGGCCTTGGCCGTACCGGCGACGACGAGGTCGAGGTCGGAGGTCTTCAGCTGGGCGGCCGTCGGGTTCAGGATGTACTGACCGTTGGCGTAACCGACGCGGGCAGCGCCGATCGGGCCCTTGAAGGGCACGCCGGCGAGCGTCATGGCGGCCGAGGCGCCGATCAGTGCCGGGATGTCACCGTCGACTTCCGGGTTCAGCGACACGACCTGTGCAATGACCTGGATCTCGTTGCGGAACTCTTCCGGGAACAGCGGACGGAGCGGACGATCGATGAGGCGCGAGGTCAGCGTCTCCTTCTCGGTCGGACGGCCTTCACGCTTGAAGAAGCCACCCGGGATGCGACCCGCGGAGTAGAACTTCTCCATGTAGTCGACCGTGAGGGGGAAGAAGTCCTGGCCCTCGCGTGCCTTGGGGGCCGCGACGACCGTCACCAGGACGACCGTGCCGCCCATGCTGACCATGACCGCACCGGAGGCCTGCCGGGCGATTTCGCCCGTCTCCAGTGTGACTTCGTGACTACCGTACTGGAATGACTTGGTTACTTTCGCCACTTCGATCTCTCCTCGTCCTGTTCCGGTGGTTTAGCGGCGCAGGCCGAGGCGTTCGATCAGGGTCTGGTAGCGAGCGAGGTCATTCCCCTTGAGGTACTGCAGGAGCTTCTTGCGACGGTTGACCATGCTGATCAGGCCGCGACGCGAGTGGTGGTCCTGCTTGTGCGCCTGGAAGTGATCCTGCAGCGCGGTGATGTTCGCGGACAGCAGCGCGACCTGGACTTCGGTCGAGCCGGTGTCGTTTTCCTTGCGACCGTAGTCCTTGATGATCTGGCTGGTCTGTTCGACGGTGAGCGACATGTGTATCGATTCCTTAAAAGCGGGTGCGAGACTTGCGCAACCTCAACGACTACCGATGAAGTTGCGCAAGCCTCGCTTTTGATGAAAGCCGTTAAACGAGCACGTAATTGTAACGTCCTGCGCGTAGTGGCAACAAGCCCGGTCAGACGGGCGGCAGGTTGAATCCCCTGAGGACGCGAAGGATACCGTCTTCACCGACCTCTCCCAAGGCCATCAGGCGCCCGTCGGCACCCCGGACCCCGCACCGGCCCGGGACCGCGCCCTGCCCCAGCGGCACGGGCTGGCCGAATCCCAGCACCCGGGTCTGGTCCGGATCGAGATCCACCCGGGGGATATGGGCCAGGCCCGCTTCCACGGGAAGGAGGCAGGCCTCGAGCTGGTCCGGACCCGTCTCGGCGGCCTCGTGCAACTGCTCGAGCGTGACCATGGCGGGCGCCATGAAGGGTTCGACCCAGAGCCGGCGCAGGCCGGTCAGGTGGGCACCGCACCCCAGGTTCGCGCCGAAGTCGACCGCCAGGCTGCGCACGTAGGTGCCCGAGCCACACTCGACGAACAGGCGCACGGTGTCGCCCTCGCGGCCCAGCACCTCCAGTCGGTAGACGTCGACTTCGCGGGCGGGCACCTCCACGGCCTCGCCGCGGCGGGCACGGACATACAGAGGCACGCCATCCTGCTTGATCGCCGAATAGGCGGGCGGGACCTGGACGATGTGGCCGCGCAGGGGCGCCAGGGCGGCCTCGATGGTGGCGTCGTCCAGTGACGGAACCGGACGCGTCTCGACCATCTCGCCTTCCAGGTCGGCCGTGGTGGTGGTGACGCCCAGGCGCACCTCGGCTTCATAGGCCTTGCGTGAGCCCAGCAGCCAGCCGGCGATCTTGGTGGCCTCGCCGAAGCAGAGCGGCAACAACCCCGTCGCCAGCGGATCGAGGCTGCCCGTATGTCCGCCCTTGGCCGCGCCCACGAGCCGTCGTGCCGTCTGCAAGGCCTGGTTGGAACTCAGGCCCAGCGGCTTGTCGAGCAGGAGGATGCCGTGGATGTCGCGGAAGGTTCGGCGGTTCATGGGTATCGGAAACAGGGGGCGGTGCCCAGGTGGAGCCGACCTTGTCGGCGATGCTCTTGTGGGAGCCGGCTATGCCGGCGATCCCGCGGCAGCGGGCAATCTTGTCGCGAGCACCCTATCGCCGCTGAAGCGGCTCCCACAGGAGCCCATGGGCTCCGGTCTCTTAAGACCACTTCAGGTCTCTTAAGACCACTCAGCTTTCGTCCGACGATTCGGGTTCGGCCGGGGGAACCGGGTTCTCGCGCAACAGGCGCTCGATCCGCTCGCCGGTGTCCACGGATTCGTCGTACTTGAACTTCAACTCGGGCACGCGGCGAAGGCGCATGGAACGCGACAGCGCGCGGCGGAATTCCGGGGCTAGTTCCTTCAATGCCTTGACCGCGACGACCGACTGCTCGGGCATCAGCGCGGTGACCCACACCGTGGCCCAATCCAGGTCCCTGGTCACTTCCACGTCGGACACGCTGACCGACGGCAACGCGTGATCGCGTACCGCGGCGTGCACCAGGAGGCCGATCTCGCGCCGGAGTTCGGCGGAGACGCGGTCGGTGCGCTTGAAATCACGGGACGGCATATCCGCCTCCAGTTTTTAGGGGTGCAATAACGAATAAAGCCTCCCCGGCGCATGCCGGGGAGGCGCATTGCCCGCGGTTACAGCGTGCGGGCGACTTCGATGCGCTCGAAGCACTCGATCTGGTCGCCGACCTTCACGTCGTTGTACTGCTTCACGGCGATACCGCATTCCATGCCGTTGCGAACCTCGTCCACCAGTTCCTTGAAGCGGCGGAGCGACTCCAGCTCGCCCTGGAACACGACGACGTTGTCGCGCAGCACGCGGATCGGCTTGGACCGCTTGACGAAGCCCTCGGTGACCATGCAACCCGCCACCGCGCCGAACTTCGACGAACGGAACACGTCGCGGACCTGCGCGATACCGATGATCTCTTCGCGGATTTCCACGCCGAGAAGACCCGATGCCGCCTGCTTCACCTGGTCGATGACGTCGTAGATGATCGAGAAGTAACGGACATCGAGGCCGTTGGTGTCGATCACCTTGCGTGCCGACGCGTCGGCACGGACGTTGAAGCCGATGATCAGCGCCTTGGAGGCCGCCGCCAGCGTGGCTTCCGACTCGGTGATGCCGCCCACGCCGGACGAGATCACGTTCACCTTCACCAGGTCGTTGCCGATCTGGGTGAGCGAATCGCGCAGCGCTTCGACCGAACCCTGCACATCGGCCTTGACCAGGATGTTGAGGGTCTGCTGGCCTTCGCCCTGGCCCATCTGGGCCATGATGTCTTCGAGACGGTTCGACTTCGAAACGAGGCGGTTCTCGCGACGCTTCTGCTGACGCTCGGCGGCCACCTGGCGGGCGAGGCGCTCGTCCTCGACCGCGACGAAGTCGTCACCCGACTCCGGCACGCCGGACAAGCCCAGCACCTGCACGGGAATCGACGGGCCGGCCTCGTTCACCTGCTTGCCGGTTTCGTCCACGAGCGCACGCATGCGGCCGTACTCGATACCGCAGACGACGAAATCGCCCTTCTTCAGCGTGCCCTGCTGGACCAGCACCGTCGCCACCGGACCGCGGCCACGGTCGAGGCTGGATTCGATCACGACACCCGAGGCACGGCCATCGGCCACCGCCTTGAGTTCCATGATCTCCGCCTGGATCGAGATCGCGTCGAGCAGCGCTTCGACACCGTCGCCGGTCTTCGCCGAAAGCGGCACGAACGGCGTGTCGCCGCCCCACTCTTCCGGGATGACTTCGAGGTTCGCGAGGCCTTGCTTCACGTTGTCCGGATTGGCGTCGGACTTGTCCATCTTGTTGACCGCGACGATCAACGGCACCTTGGCGGCGCGCGCGTGACGTACGGCTTCCTGCGTCTGCGGCATGACGCCGTCGTCCGCGGCGACCACGAGCACCACGATATCCGTGGACTGCGCACCGCGTGCGCGCATCGAGGTGAACGCGGCATGGCCCGGGGTGTCGAGGAAGGTGATCACGCCGCGGCTGGTTTCGACGTGGTACGCGCCGATGTGCTGCGTGATGCCACCGGCTTCGCCCGAGGCGACCTTGGTGCGGCGGATGTAATCCAGCAACGAGGTCTTGCCATGGTCGACGTGACCCATGATCGTGACCACCGGCGGACGCGTGACCTTCTCGCCCTCGAGCTCGACGCTCTGGGTGTGCGAGGCCAGCGCGGCTTCCGCGTCGTTCTCGGTCGCGCGGACCGGGTTGTGGCCCAGTTCCTCGACGACGAGCGCCGCGGTGTCGTGATCGATCGTCTGGTTGATGGTCGCCATGACGCCCATCTTGAACAGCGCCTTGACGACCTCGGCGCCCTTCACGGCCATCTTCTGCGCCAGCTCCGCGACGAGGTTGTTATCGCCGATCACCACGTCGCGAACCACGGCGACGGTCGGCCGCGTGAAGCCGTGCGGACCGCCCGACGAAGCGCCGCCACGCGGTGCCTCGGCACGGCCCTTGGCCTTGCCGCCACGGCGATTGCCGCTGGAACGGCGCGCGCGATCGGCGTCGGACAGGTGCAGTTCGCCAGCGGCGAAACGCTTGCCACCCGCCTCGCGATCGCGGCCACCGCCGCCACCGCCACCGCCGCCCTGTTTCGGACGCGCGTTGCCGCGCGAATCGTTGGCGGCCGCCACCGCGCCCGGTGCCGGGCGGGGAGCGGGCGTCGACGCCGCGGGACGCGCGGCGACCGGAGCCGGCGCAGGCGCCGGAGCGGGTGCCGGCGGCGGAACCGGAGCGGGTGCCGGCTTGGCGATCACGCGCTCGCGCTTACGCGGCTCGTGGATGCGCGGCAGGATCATGCCGAGCGAGCGCGTATCGAGCTTACCCGTCTGGTGGGTCACGCCGTCGTCGTTGCCGGACGCGGCCGCTGCCGGTGCGGATGCCTCGACCGCCGTCGCCGGAGCGTCCGCGGGGGCCTGCGCCTGCTCGGCGCGTGCACGTTCCGCCGCGGCCTGTTCGGCCTCGGCATGGCGACGCGCTTCCGCGGCGGCCTCTTCCTGGCGACGCGCTTCGGCCTCGGCTTCGCGACGGGCGGCCTCGGCCTGTTCACGGCGCTCGGCTTCCTCGCGGCGGGCCGATTCCTCGTGCTCGCGCTGGGCGTGCGACTCGGCCAGCTTGCGCGCGGCTTCCTCGCGCTCCGGCTCGTGCGCGGCATCTTCCGCGATCGCGCTGCGCTTGACGTACGTGCGCTTGGTGCGGACCTCGACGTTGACCGTCTTGGCGGCGCCAGCGCCACGACCCGTACCGGAGTTCACTTTCAGCTCGCCAACGGTGCGGCGCTTGAGCGTGATCTGGCGCGGCGCCGACTCGTCCGCTTCAGGAGCGGCGTCGTTCTTGCCATGCGTGCGACGCAGGAAGCCAAGCAGCTTGAACTTTTCAGTGCTGCTGATGACTTGCTCCGCATCGGAGAATTTCATTCCGGCTTCGCCAAGCTGCCCAAGCAGCTTGTCGACCGGCAAACCCAGTTGCTGGGCGAGTTGTTTGATAGTGACGTCCGACATCGTTATTTATTCTCCGCCGTTCCCGCGCGTAACCCTACGTGCCGACGATGACCCGTACGGCTGCCTCCATCCATGGCGGGAGACCTCATGGCCTCCCTCGAGGCGTCCGTCCAGGACG
>Ga0182006_1000615_pt1 | contig 25646 bp, 43 predicted proteins | sample Sormic07211104_1_FD_123022 | JGI IMG/M metagenome (GOLD analysis project Ga0182006, IMG submission 123022) | Rhizosphere microbial communities from Sorghum bicolor, Mead, Nebraska, USA - 072115-104_1 MetaG | ecosystem: Host-associated > Plants > Roots > Rhizosphere | place: USA: Nebraska...
CGGACGCTCCCGAGGACAGCTGCAGGAAGGCCATCAGGACGTCCGTCAGGCCGCCGAACTGGAGCTGCTTCTGCTCGTATTCTTCCTCGGCGTCCATCACCAAGGTACCGTTGATCCCCTTTCCGATCGCGGCCAGCTGGAGCCGGTTGAGGACCTTTTCCTCGTAGCCTGCATCGGCGAGCTGTGCCATGAAGTTCGGAATCTTGATCACATCGACCTTCGCCTCGAACACCAGCGAAGCAATGTTCCCGGCGGTGGCGTCGGCGTCCTTGATGGCCTTGCTGATCGCCAGCAGCACCGAATCACCCCAGCCGTCACCTCCATTGAGCTCCGGGTCTGGCCGCACCGCGCCGTGGAGGATTACCAAGCGCGATGGGTGGATCTGCACCTGCCCGGCGGTACCGCTGCTGAGCGTGTAGAAGGCCGGCTGTCCGTAGCCCGGGGATTCCGGATCACGGTCGAGCTCGCCCGCCTGCAGCACGCGCTTGGACAGCACGTTGATGTGCCGGATGCCGGCCTTGCCCAGCGCCTCCGGCTTCAGAGGCTGCATTGGGTCGGATTGGCCAGTACCGATATAAAGCGCTGCCCCACCGGTGAGGCGTGCGCGGATCATGGCGAGCAGCAACTTCTGCTGCAGCCCCAGCCGCTTCTCTTCCGCCTCCAACGCGGTGATCTGGGCTTGGTCCGCACTCCAGCCGCGCCACTTTCGGCAGCTGTCCAGCGCAGGAATGTCGATCACCTTCCTTGCCAGCCAGGTGCCGCGATATGCGTTTTCGGCCTCCAACTCGGTCAGCATGGGAATGGCGTAGACACTCGATGCCGCCTTGTCCCGCGGCGTGCCCAGGTTGGAAACCAGGTTGACGAGGCCGTCCCTGATCTGTGCGATTTTGCCCATCAGAGTGCGTTCCCGAGGTTGTAGGTGCTGCCCGTTACCAGCTCAGCAAAGGCGCCGGACAGTGCGTCGACCTGATCGTCGTGCTTGGCGTTGGGAAATTCGGCGATCTCGTCCAGAAAGGCAGCAACCCACGGACCATTCACCAGCTTGATGTTTCCGGCCTCGGCCTGAGCTTCAACCGGTGTTGCCCGGACCTCCTTGGATCCGGATTCCAGCACCGCCTTGACGTCCCAGCCAGCCAGCAGCTTCACCTGGTGCGCGGCGTTGCTCTTGCCAGCGGCGCCAGGATCCTGCGGGATACGAACCTTGATGCCCTTCCCGTCCTGCATCGCAGTGTTCTTCAGCATCCGCTCAACGCCGGCGGGTGACACCTGGTCGCGCACGACGTCGATCACGTAGTACGTGCCGCCAGCCTCCCCCAACAGCAGCCCGACGGTATGGTCCGGGTCGCTACTGGTTTTTTCCTTCGGGTCGGTGGCGGCGAAGTCCCATCGCCGAACCTTCCGCGCCGACGGGATGGCCGGGGCAACCTCTACCACCTCGAACCATTCCCGCTTGAACCGGCCGCCGTCGCGCGGCGTGGGCCGCTGCTGGTACTGGCCAGCGTATGCGTAGCTGCCCTTCGCGCGCTTCAGCCTGTCGACCTCGGCGCGCGGGAAGCGCTCTGGGAAGAGCAGTTCGCCGTCCACCGTGCGCGGATCTTCGAAGAACAGCTCGCCATCGACGTAGGTGCGGCACGGGCCGCCCGATTTCTTTCCGTCCTTGTCGACGCGCTCCGCCTCGAACTCCATGGGCAGGTTCAGGTGAACGAAGCCCAGGTCCAGTTCCAGCGCCACTGCGGCAACGTCCTGCTGGTGCAGGCGCTGCATGATGATCACCATCGCCGACGACGTGATGTCGTTGAGGCGATCCGTGATCCCCTCCCGGAAGATGCGGACCGCCGTCTTCCGCTCGGCATCGCTCTCGGCCGTCTCCGTTGAATGCGGGTCGTCCACCTTCACCCGGTCGCCGCGGCCACCGGTCATCGAACTGAAGGGCCTGGCCTCACTGAAGCCGTTACCGGTGTTCTCGAACTTCCCCTTCGCGTTCTGGTCCCCGCGCAGCTTCATCGGCCACGCTGCCTGGTACTGGTCGCTCTCAATGAGGCGCCGCAGCTTCAGGTTGTCGCGCAACACGTTTGGCTGACTGTAAGACGTGGCCAGCATCTGCAGGTCCGGGCGGCCGACCGGCCCCCACTCCCACGCCGTCCAGAACACCATCAGCAACGACTTCATCATTCCCGGCGGCACGGTCATCAACAGGAACTGGATGCGGCCTTCGGTCACCGCTTCCAGATGCCGGCACATGGCCCGCAGCGCCCAGCCGAACTTCAGCGGCCTGACCGGCTCCAGCACATGCCAGTGCTCGAGGATGAAACCCTCCAGCGACTGGGACCGAGCCCTTATGCCCTCGACATTTAGGGCGATGCGCTCCCGCTCGCGCTCAGATGCCCTCCTCGCCCGCTCCGCTCGGATCTCCGCCAGCGTCGGCAAGCGGACCGAGGATCTGTTCAAGGCGGTCGAGGTCATGGTCCGATAGGTCTTTCAGGTTGTAGGTGCCCACGGCGCCGGAGTGCTGCCGCTTTTCAACCAGCAGTCCGGCCAGCTTCCCTTTGCCCATCGTGGCGGTGACGGCGGCGCTGACCTGCTTTTCCTTGAGGGCGAGTTTCCGAGCCTGCTCCAGCTCGGCCATCAGTGTTTCAACGGTGACCTCCGCCTTCCTGGCTACCTTCTTCTGCCCGGCCTGCACAGCCGCAAGCACCCGTGGATCGGTCAGCAAACGCGAGCCCTGCTGCTTGGCAGTCTTCTCGCTGTAGCCGGTGCGGATCGCCGCCTGCGTGCCGTTCTGGTCCTTGAGGTACTCGTGGACGAAGCGCTGCTGCTTGAGCGTCAGGCCGCCAGCCTTGGCGGCCGCGGTCTTCTTCGTGCTCATGGGTCAGCGCTCCACGCCCGTCTTCGGGGAAGGGTTGGCGACGACCCAGGCCATTAGCAGCATGGCGAGGCCGACGAACGCGAGCGACGCGGCGAAGCTCCAGTCCACCGCATGCAGGCCCGCCACGATCAACAGCACGGCGATGATCCACGCCAGCACTCTCACTGCGTCGCCTCCGGCACAGGCTTGCCCTGCACCTGGTCGATTCCGTCCAGCTGGATCTCGTACTGCATCAGGCAGCGCTTCCGGCCATTGCTGATCTCGAATACTGCCGAGGGCTTGCCGTCGCGCTCCCAGCTGCAGCGCTTCCGCAGCGCGGGATCGATGGGTACATAGGTGGCCACCGGCACGTTGACCACGGCTGGCGCCGGAAGATTTTGCTTGGGCTCGGCCGACTGGCAGGCAGCCAGCAGGGTCGCGGTAGCGATCACGAAGAGGCGCATGTCAGTACCCCTTCAGAGCCGGGCAGGCTGAGTCGAGCAGCTCGAGCGCGGCCTTGCAGCTGTCAGGCCGCTGCTGGTATCGCTCGCGCCAGGTGGTGGCATCCTTCTCGGCCGCCTCGATCTTGCCGGCCAAGCCATTCAATGCGGCGGCGCTCTCGGCCTTCAGCACTTGCAGCTTCTGCGCCTCAGCCCGGAGCGTCTCCGCTACCTCGGCGAGCCGCGCATCGCGCTGTTCCACATCGGACTGCAGGCGGTCGGTGTCGGCTTTCCAATCCGAGCGCACCTTCACAACCTGAGCGCTGAGGTCCTGGATCCGCTGCTCCTTTTCATACGCAGAGAGTCCGGCAACCATGAAGCCAAAGGCCAGCACGGCGCACACCACTTTGATCTTGCTGCCGGGCTTGCGCAGCCATTCCACCGCATCGGCGATCGCGCCGACGATAAGGCCCCACAGGGCCGTTGCCAATCGAAGCAGCACGCTCATGGCTTCTCGCCTCCAATGTTGCCGGTGATGCGCTCGACCACCTTCAGGTAGCCCGGCAGCATTCGGCGGATGACCACGCCAGACAGGCCGGCCAGCGGCAACTGCGGCGCGCCAGCAAGAGACGGGAACCAGGTAGCCGCCACGGCAATGAGCCAGGCGGCCACGATGGCGTAGGAGATGACGGCCAGACCCAGCGCCAACAGGCGCGTCGCCGTTTGGAACCACCGGTGGCCGCGGGTACGGCTGGCGTCGGCGGCAACCCGATCAGCATCCTTCTCCGGTAGAAGAAGCACACCAATCAGCGCGCCAGCGATCGCCACCAACAGGACAGACTGAGGCACGCCCAGGATCATTCGCTCCGCCGCGCGAAGCGCATCTGCGGTCGCTGGCGCCACCACTGCCGCCGTAAAGGTGCCGACTATGGTCTTCATCGTGCTCACGGGCTCGCTCACGGCGCGGTCGCCCCGCCGGCCTTCCGATAGATGGAGAGCAGGTTGTCCAGCTTCTGCTCGTGCTGACCGTAGCCGGCACCGGGCAGGCTGGCCCAGATGTTGCGCACGGCCGCGATTGCCTCTGTGATCTTCCCCGCTTGGATCAGCGGCAGCGCACGGCGCTCGCGGATCTGCTGCAGGGCGATCAGGTCTTGGCTCAACGGGCTGAAGTCCTTGAGGCCCAAGGTTCGGCGGTAGGCGTCGAAATACCGCCGCAACAGCTGGTAGCGTCCAGCAGCCGTCGATTGGATTTTCAGTCGGGGCAGGTCAACCAGCACCCGCGGGTGGTCGGCATACCCGCTGAAAAGTTGACCACCGACAATTACGTCGTAGCCGCGGTCCTTGGTTGCCTGCCGTCCGTTGTCGGTCCCTTCAGACCACGCGAGCATGTCGAGGAAGGCCACGACGTTCGCGCCGCCAGCCTGTTTGGGGGTGACCTGCGCCATGCGGCGTCTCCTGCATAGGTGCCCGCCCCGCTACCGGCTGGCGCGTGGTTCGTGGTTGGTCCGGGGGGCCGCGGGCGTAGAAGGCCGATCACCACCGCTGGATAGGCACCGCCGGGGTCATGGACCCAGCTACCCTCCGCCCGGAGGTCTTGGTGCCGGCCCGTGTCGCCTCACGGCGAGGTTTTGCTGGGCCTGGTCGCTCGGTGGTCAATCGGTGTTGGGGGCCAAGAACGCAGAAGCCCCGGCTTTTGGCCAGGGCTTCAGGGACAATTCTTGACAGTTGCAGAATCAGACCATTTGCTGACGTCACTGTCAACTAGGGAATGAGTTTTTCCGCGTGACCTCGCATGATCACGTAGGGGCGCATCAGCGGATTCACAAAACGGTACCGAAGCTTGCGAGCAGTTCCGGTTCGCGTGATTATCCCTCCCCTGCCTTCCTCACTGAACTCTTTCAAATGCCGGGCGAAGTTGGGGATATCCAGCACGCGCCCTGCAATGCGGCTCAAGGGCGAGCGGACCGCAGCCGCAGTGAAGTAACCCATTTCGTCTACGTCCGCCATAGCGCAGGCTAGCAACACCTGCCGATAGATATTGCCAGGCTGAGGACTCTTCGTCGCGTAGTAGTAATCGGTCTTGATCGACTCTTGCCATTGGTCGAGAGAGTCAATAATTCCCCCATCAGCGTCAACGCGCATCACGGTATCCGACCCTCGAACGATAGCGCGTCGCGCGGTGTTAAGCGCAAGCAGATGCGCGATGTATGGAAGGCCCTGAGAGAGACTGCGAAGGTGGGATTTTGCAGACTCATCCATCGTCATGGCTAAACGTGCCATTCCCTTCTCGAAAATCTGATCAATCTCCTCATCCGTCATGCGAGGCATGGGGATTTGCACCAAGGCGCGCTCGATCGAAAGATGGCCCTCAATCAGCTCCGAAATCGATTCAGCCACACCAATGAGGAGTAGTGACGCAGCTACGCCGAAATCTGACAGGGCCTTGATAGTGTCGGCGACCAAGGTCTGTGTGCACCTGTCCTCAATCCGATCAAATTCATCAAATATGATCAGTACCGGCATATGGGCACTCATCTGCGTGAGAACACGACGGACGTCGTCAGGCTGGACAGTACTGGGAAGACTGTCCGCAACAGAAACCATAGTGTGGCTCGCGGACGGATTGAAGCCCACTCCGGGATTGGTCTGGGTGAAGGTAATGTCCCGCAGCGCCTTCTTCCATAATGTAGAGAAGGTGTCGCTCGCATCGCAATTGACCTTGCCGATAATGTACGTGCCCTGGACCGCAGGGATCAGCATGTTCGCCAGCGACGTCTTCCCAACGCCTCGCTCCCCGAACAAGACGGCGTGGTACCCCTTCTGGGATACCGCGCCGATGATGCGTCGGAGTTGGTCCAGGCGACCGGCGAAGAGGTCTTGAGTGTTCACTGGAGACCCAGGGGTAAAAATCTGGCCTGCGTGAATGTATTTGGCTTGATCCATCTTCGGTCGCCTCGGCTAAGTGAGCAAAGGCTACCCTTGAAGCTTGAAAGGCGTCAAGTGTTTGGCCAAACCCATCAAGTAATGGCCGGCTGGCTGATGCTAAGCTGCTACTGCGCCACGCAGCCACTCCAAGCTCTTCCCGAGCTCATAGCGATACTGCCGGAGGGTCAGAGCGCCACCGTAACGCTCCGCAACCAAGCGGGCCTTCACAGCTTGGCTGGCCGAAGCCGTGAACTCGGTGCGAACGATCATTGCCCGGAGCGGGTGTTGCCGCTGCATGGAGGCCAGCGCCCTATCGACCCACCGCAGCTCGTCGGGGGTTCCCAGGTCGACGGCAATCTCGGGGTTGTCGTGCGGTTTGCTTGCGTCATTTGAGGATCGGATCGGATCCACAGCCCACATCGGCAGCGTGTGCATCCCGACCACGCCAGTGCGCGCACCCATGAAGCGCCGACGGTCGCCGCCGTCCCGGCCAACCAGCTCCCGTAATGCCCGCTCCCGAGTACCAGGCGCCAGATCCCGGGCATGCTGCAGCACGTGCACGCCGCGCTCGGCATGACTGAAGGCGTAGCGGTTCACCTGGGCATGGCCCCAACGGCGGAGGTCTTCGGTCAGAGGGTCATTGCTACGCATCGCGAAGTTGCTCCAGTACATGATCATCGAATCGAAACGCCGGCAGCTTGCCATCGGTGTCGCAGGTGGCCACCCGGTCTGGCCAGCCCTTGCAGTGGTAGCCGGCGTCGCCCTGCCCCCGGAACTGGCAGACCGCACACCGGCCGTTCTTCTTCAGGTAGTGGGCGTAGCGCTTGCGAAGCCGCAGCTCGGCCACCGTCATGCGGCCTTTCCCATGGCGACTTGGTGCGCCGTCCAGAGGCCGATCATCAGGGCGTCGGCGCGCCCGTCATCCTTTTTCCGGGTCAGGTAATGGGCAGCGGCGGGGAACCGCTGGATGGCCAGCAGGCGGCATGCGTCCTTATCCTTGCCGACCAGGCCAAAGCGGCGCTTCCAGCTCAGCGGCTCCGCGCGGATCGTGGGGATGCCCAGCAGCTCCAGCACTGCCTTCGCCTTGCCGTAGTTGTCGCCGAAGTTCATGGATGACTGGGCACCCTGCTTTCGGCCCTGAGCCGGCATGGCCCGGACTCGCTCAATGCAGGCAAGCACCTCGGCGCCCGGATGCGCGGCGCGCTGCTCCCGGATGAACACCGCGATGGCGCGGGCATCGATCTCTGTCCGCCCGTCCACCTCCATGGTCGGCATGTCCAAGACGGCGCAGGGGAACCCGTCGGCCAGAGCCGCCACCGCGCCGTAGAGGCCCGGGTCAACTGCAAATATCAGGCGGCTGGTCGCCATGAAGTCTTCTCCAGGTGCTGTTCAATCAGGGTGTTCTGCAGGTCAAGCAGGTAGTCGTCGTTGCCGATCTCCTGACGGAACCGGCGGGGTTGCTTGGCGTAGGACGGACCGAACATCTCTTCGCACCTTGCCGCCGACCAGCCGCAGAAGGGTTCGCCGCGGTGCGACCATGGGTTCAGCCCGATAGTGAAGTCGTGGCCACGTCGCTTCTGGCCGTGGCGTCCGCCCACAGTCAGGTGATGGACCTCTGCCGGTATTGGATCGTCACCCAGGCTGATGCCCAGACTCTTGGCGACGATGCAGCCAATCTCGGTGATAGCGTCCATCCTCGCCTGCTGGGCGGCGGTGGGCTTGCCGGTAGAACGACCGCGCCTCATGCTTGAGCCTCCACCAGGGACAGGGGATGAACGTGGCTGATCCGATGTACTGCGCAATGCCGTTTGATGCTCCTTGCATGAAGCCGGAGGTCTGGGCCGCTTGGGCGCAGGCAGTGCTTTCCGTAGCGGCGATTGCTGCCGCCGAACGTTTCGCATCCCGAAGAGAGCGGAAAGAGCTTTCCAGAAAGACCGACGTCTACGTCAACCTTCTCTCGATGGCGGAGATTCGTTGCCATTCCCTCGCGATGTACACGCCAGGAGATGTCAGGACGCTGAGAACTGGAAAATCCGTCAACGACTATCAGATTCGGGATATGGAACAGTTCGCGGCTGCGTTTCGTGCGATCACGCTCCAAGATGTGCCTGACTACCGGCTGCTGCCACCTCTTCGTGATGCTGCGGATACATGCCAGATCTTGGTTGAGCATCTGAGCGGGATCGACGGCATCAAGCCGATGTCTATTACTGACGAATCGATGCACATTGGTAAGGAGATAAAGCACGCGCAGTGGCGCCTGAACCAGTGTTACCTGCAGGCTGCTGAGGTCTCCAATGAGTACGCGATTCCAAGCCTTTCGCAGCGCTGGCACCGAATCAAACTTGCCCTTCTGGCCAGGTTTAGCCGGCCGCGGAGCTGATGCGGTGATCATGCTGCCTTCCCCTGCTGCTTCCCGTTGACCATTCGCCAGTACTCGCCGCGCACCTCTTCGAGCATCACCTGGGCATAGTGCTCTCCGATCCAGGCGGTGATGCCGTCGAAGAACAGGCGGAAGTCGGCCTCTTCCATCGAGTCAAAGGCCAGGGACTGGGCGTGCTTCACCGGTATCGTGCGGATCTCCGGTAGCACTCCGGCCAGCACCTTCCGGGCGCCCTTGCCCAAGACCGCCTCGGCTGCGTCCAGTAGCGCGCCCACCACGGGCGTGGCGTCCATTTCGACCATCTCGCAGCAGATCCCGGAATCGAGCTGGACCTGCTTGAGAGCGGCGTGCGCGTCCAAGTCACGGAAGGCCTCGACGTTGTCCACAAGCAGGTGCCCGATGGCGTGTGCCAGGCGGTGGAAGGCGGGGTTGCGGGATTCCTTGATCTCCAGCCGGTATTCCTGCCCGACGCGGTAGCCGCGCTGCTTGGCCAGCCGACGGTCGATCTCATGCACGGGCACGAAGGCACCCAGTTCCTCACCGGTGCCGGGCTCGACCAGACGCATGCAGGTGGCGTAGATGGGCCGGCTAGCGCGCTTGGCGCGGATCTTCTTCGCTGCAGCGGTCATCGCGGTCATGCGGCACCTGCTTGGGGAAGGTGGGCGGCCAGGCCGGAGCGCTTCTTCCGCGGCGCTGCCCCAGGGCTGTCCTCATTGGCCGCCGTCTGCTTCGGCTGCCACCATTCCGGCAGCGTGGAGAACCGGAAGTACTCCGGCTGGTACTGCACCCTCGCGATGCCGGGCGCGCCGTCGCGCTGGATGGCCACGATCAGTTCTGCCGTGCCCTCCCAGCGGCTGTCCTTGTGGTAGATCTCGTCGCGGTAGATGAAGATCACCGCATCGGCGTCTTGCTCGATCGAGCCGGAGTCGCGGAGGTCGGCCACGATGGGCCGCTTGTCGCCAGGGCGCTTCTCCACGTCGCGGTTGAGCTGGCTCAGCAGCAGCACGGCGATGTCCAGCTCGCTGGCAAGCAGCTTCAGCGCGCGCGTGATGTCACCGATGCCGGAGGCGCGGTTGTCACCGGACACGTGCATGAGCTGCAGGTAATCGATGACGACCAGAGCCAGCTTCGGGTCCTGCGCCTTCATGCGCCGTACCTGCGCGCAGACGTGCTGGACCTTCGCGATGCGGGGCCGGCTGATACGGATGGATGCCTCGCCGATCCTACGCGTCCACTCGGTGACGTTCTGCCAGTCGATCTCGTCCAGGTTGCCGCTCCTCAGCTTGTTGCCGCTGATGCCGGCCTGGTTGCACAGCATCCGCTTGCCGAGCTCCTCGGGCTTCATTTCGAAGCTGAAGAAGGCAACCGAGCGGTCCAAGCGCAGGGCCACGTATTCCGAAATGTTCTGCGCCAGCGTGGTCTTCCCCATCTTCGGGCGCGCCGCCAGAACGTAGAGTCGACCGGGTTGCAGCCCGTCCAGAATCACATCGAGGTCCCACATGCCCACGGGCAGGCCGGTGATCCCGTTCGGCGTCGTGGCTGCCCGGCTGATCTGGTCGAAGACACGCGCCATCACCGGTGCCACCGGCTCCAAATCGCAGGGCTCGTTGTCCAGCAGACCGCCGATACGGCTCTGTGCTTGGCCCACCAGGTCCAGCGCGCTGCGCCCTTCCGGGCTGTACGCAGCGTCGATCAGGTCGTGTCCGGCATCGATGAGCGCACGCAGCTTCGCTTTCTCGGCCACGATCTCAGCGTAAGCAACGATGTTGGCTGCCGACGGCGTGGTGGAGCTCAGCTCGATCAGGTAGGCACCATCGCGCACTTGGTCCAGCTTGCCGCGCGACTCGAACCATTCGCCAATGGTCACCGCATCGAACTCGGTCGGGCGAATGGCCTCCATCGCCTGCCAGATGAGCCGGTGGTCATGCCGGTAGAAGCTGTCCGCACTCAGCAGGTCAGCAACGTCATCCCAGGCGCGGTGGCGCAGCATCAAGCCACCCAGCACTGCCTGCTCAGCGTCGACGCTGTGCGGCGGCAGGCGCAGGGCCTGCTGGTCCCCGTACAGGCCGGCCAGGCGATCCGTTTCGTCCCGAAGCCCGCTCACGCTGCATCCTCCGACGCCGCCCGGTCAGCCAGCTTGGCAATGACCGTCTCGCGCAGCAGGTATTCGAAGTCTGGCCGCCAGTTTTCGTGCGGCGCAGTGTAGGGCCCATTCCCGTTGTGAAAGTCGTCGCCGGCAGCCGTTTCGAAGTAGGCCTGCCAGAACTGCGGCGTCACCTTCTCGCTGCCGAACATCGCCTGACACAGTTGGCGCACGGTCGGCAGGGCCTTCTCCACGGCCTTGAGGCGCGGCCTGTTGACCACGGTGCAGGCCGGCAACTGACCGTTTGGCTTGGCCAGGACGGCGTTGTAGGCGGTGCGGGCGTCCTCGAAGATCTGGCGGATCCGGTCTGCTCGCTTTGCCTTGAGGTCAGCCGGGGCAGACGGGTCGCCCGTCAGCGCAAGCTGCGGGGACGACTCCGAGCGAAGCGAGGAAGCTTCTTCCTGTTCCTGTTCCTGTTCCTGTTCCTGTTCCTGTTCCTGTTCCTGTTCCTGTTCCTGATTAGGCATAGCCTTCGGGGAAGGCTTTCCGGAAGCCTTCCCGAAAGCCTTATCGAATGCCTTGGTGAAAGCCTCTCCAAGCCCATAAACAAAGGCCCTAAGCGCGTCCAATGCTTCCCACTTCAAGGGGCATTCGGGAATGAGGTCGAACTCTGCCGCCCAACTCAGGACGACGTTGGGCGACTCCGGCCGGTTGTGGTTTATCGCCTTCGGAACCCACACAACCCGGGCCTTAAAGTCGGCCTTGACCATGCCTTCCCGAAAGGCTTCCCCGAAGGCTTTGTCGAAGGCTTCAACTTCCCAATCCAGCTCTTCGGCCATAGCTGCCCGGCCTGCGCGAAACAGGCCAGGGATGGGGCCAGTGTGGGGTCCAGTGATCAGGAAGAGCCAGAGGCCCTGCCCGCACGGCGGCATCGGCGACAGGCGGCGGAACTTCTCGTCCCCCCACGTGCGCACTTCGACCTTCCGATAACGACCTTTGGCCTGGCGGACGTCTGTCTCAGCCATGAAGGCTTTCTCCCTTATGATCGACGGAATTCCGCCCGAGGAGATTCGTCATGAACGACAAAAGCGTCACGGCGCTCAGCCAGATTGTGCTGGTCAGAACGGAACGGCACGAAGACCACGTCAACAAGCTGCTGAAGGAAGGCTGGCGACTGCTGCTGGTCGACAGTGTGCCGATGCCCGAGGGGCCGGATGGATATGTCGAGTTGAAGTACCTGCTGGGTTTCCCAGGACAGGACCCGTTGTAAGACCGGCTCACAGCTCACCTCGCAGCACCTGCAGACAGCCGGATACGTGCCAGAGCTGGCGGACGACGATCATCGCCTTGGCGGTAGCGTTCATACCCCGCCCCGCTCCGCTGCTGCCTCAGCGTGCTGGCTTACCTGCACGATGGCCGCCATGACCTGGGCACAAGCGCGAGAAATGGCATCGGCCTCGTTCGGGGAGATCCGGTTGTCGGACATTGCCTCGGCGATCAGCTCAGCGAGGTCGCCTTTGGCAGCAGCCGCCGAGAGCAACGCGGTGATCAGGGTGCCGCTCGCCGGTGCATCCACCCGCTGGGCTACGAAACCATGCTCTGCGCAGAGGGCGTGCAGGATCCGGAAGTCGCCGGTCCGCCCCATCAGCGTGTCCGCCTCCTGGAGGCTGAGCAGGTTGCGGTCCGTGTTGGGATTTACCTTGCCGCGAAGGGTTGCGGCGGACATGCCCATCCTGGGCGCCAGAGCCTCACTACCACCCCGGTACTGGTGGACGGTGTCATAGGCGGCATCGGTGACATTCATGGGCGGAGCTCTCGATTGGAGACGTCGTGGCGACGGCGGCGCAGGATGAGCGCCATGGAGAAGATCAAGTCAGGGAAGACCGGCGCCCCACCCCAGCCGAATACCTGCGGTCACCACACACGCAGGCCGGCTGGGGTGGGACATAGCTCACGCGGCGAAGTCCGTAGCGCCGGAGTCGTTGGCCGACTCGGCCGGTGGCCAAATATCGGGCCGAAGCTCGCTCCGAGAGACGGCGCCGCCGCTATGGATGTCGAGCTGGCGGACCAAGCCCCCATCAAATCGCTGGCCCAGGCTCATAGCCTTGCGGAGATAGTTGATGGTGGTGCCGGCGCGCTTGGCGTACACCGCCTGATCTGCCGGGCTCAACGTCGAGAGGTAATGTCGGAGGGTGTCCATGCCGGGAACATTACCACATGGTAATTCTCAGTCAACACCATTTGGTGAATTACCCTCTGGTATCCGAAACTCGCCGGATGAAGACTGACACCCCGGCCGTGGCCAGACGCAGGCAGCGCCTGCAGCAGTGGATTGACGAACGCTTCCATGGGAAGCAGGCCGACTTCGTGCGTGCCACCGGCATCAATCAGGGTGAGCTGTCTGGACTGCTGAAGGAGAAGTCTTTCGGCGAAAAGCGCGCCCACTCCATCGAGCAAGCAGCTGGCATGCCGGCTGGATACCTCGGTGACGAATCGACCAAGGTCTCAACGGTCGCAGAGATTGCGACGACCAGCGACTACGTTCGCGTCGAGCAAATCGACGCGGAGGCACAAATGGGAGCGGTAGGTCGGGTGAACGAGGATTTTCCGGAGGTCGTACGTGCGATGGACTTCGCGCCCAACTACATCCGTTCCGTGATCGGGTTCATGCCGCCCGCTGGTCGGCTAAAGCTGGTGACTGGCGTTGGCGACTCGATGGCGCCGAAGATCAAGCCAGGTGAGATGGTGATGGTCGACACTGGTTGCCATGAATTCGTGGGCGACGGGCTGTACCTGATCAACACTGGATATGGCCACCAGATCAAGGCGCTCCAGGCCCAGCCTGATGGGATCTGGGCCCGGAGCGCGGACCAGGTCCTCTATCCCCCTTTCCGCTTGACCGACGAGGCCATCATTGGCGGCCGCGTTTATCTGATCCAGCACCTGGAGCGCGTGGCCTGACAAAGCGAGGCGGGAAGTGCCCCGTCTCTGCGTTACTGCTCGCGCGTCAGGCGAAGACTTCCGTCCGAAGGAAGCAGCACCCGGTACGCCTGACGCTCGCCCGGGGCCAGCGTCAAATTCTGAGACGTTGAAATATTGGGGCATAGCCCGCCGCCGGTCTCCAGCTTGAGGAAGTAGGCGCCAGGCGCGAGGTGCAGCGTTGCCGTCTCCGCCTGTCGCAGCGCAACTACCTTCTGGTTGTTGACCGAAATGTCATGCGAGCACCCCGACCCGGAGAACCCCTTGTCGCGGGCGATGACCACCACAGCCGAGCGTTCCGGCGACGCCTGCAGATACTCGGCCGCGTAGATTCGATCAGCCGGAACCGCCCTGGCCTGCCCTTCAGCAACGGGCGCCGTGGAGCATCCAGCGGCCAGCGCTGCGCACAAAAGCGGTAGATAGCCTGAAGCCTTCATCGTTTCCCCTCCATGTTGAGGCTCGATTCTATCGAGTTGGATGCGATTGAGCTGACTTGTCCACACCTCCCTGAACGTCTTTACCAATTATTTTACCTGATGGTATTGACACATCATTACCGTTTGGTAATCTCTCCGCACGCCCCGACGCCTCACTCCGAGGAAGGGCGACGGAGACCGTCATGGACCAGCCCGCTGCCAACTCCAACCCCTTGGCCCACCCCGCTGAGGAGATCCGCTTCCAACGCCAACTCGCATCCGTCCTCGCCGCCCAGCTGCTGAGCCACGGGCTGACCATGCCGGGCTGCGAAGTTGCGTACCTCGGCGCGCACTGGGCCAGCGACGGCAACTGCGAGCTGGCTTGGGAAGCTGCCCGCCGGCACCAGCTCCAGATGCTCGGCGATGCGATCGACATCGTCCCGACCGGCCGGGATGCCCGTAGCGACCGTTCTGGGATGACCACGGACGCGCTGCAGAAGCGCCGCGCCGCCCGTCAGGAAGAGATCGACCGCGTCCGCGCCCTGACCAACCCCTTCGCGGCGCAGCAGCCGCATGCCGATGGCGAGCTGCTTCTGGGCAACGCAGACCTGGAGCGCGCGGCATGACCCCGCACTTCAACCCCTTCCTTTCGATCTTCGGCGGCCTGCTCTCTGCGCGGCCCGAGCCGATGACCAACGCAGGTCGCTACCTGCAGCAGCTGGAAATGGGCGACTGCCGCTTCTCCACCAACGACGAAACCGTCAGCGAAGAGCTGCTGGCCGGCCTGCGTCGCATCCAGATCACGACCTCCAAGGAGCCGCAATGAACACCAACGTTCGCCAGATCGCCGAGTTCCGAGCTGTCCGCGACGCAGTGGCCTGCACCGGGCTGAACCCGGCCCCGCTGTTCCAGCGCCTCAATGCTGAGCAGCGCCAGGGCTATCGCGGCCTCTCCGTCGTCAACAACGCGCTGCGCCTGCGCCGGCAGTTCAAGGACGAGTTCACCACCCCGACCGGCCCGGAGGCGGCATGAAGTTCGAAGAATTGATCGCCGAGGAAACCGCAGGCATGTCGCGCGAGTTCGCCTTCTACGGCGCGGTGGTCGGGCTGGTGCTGGGCATCGTTGGCACGCTGGTGGTGCAGGGAGTTTTCCAGTGAGCCGGCCCGTTGCTCCGATCCTGGCGCCGCTGGCCATGTGGGCGCTGTTCTGCGGCTTCGCCGCCGCCGGCTGCGTGCTGGCCGTGGTGCACGACAGCCTCTTCGCGCTGCTGGTGATGCGCGGCGTGCTGGCTGCGTCGGTCTACCAAACCGTTCTGGAATGGCAGCGCGCAGAGAAGGCGCTGGCCACCCGCCGAACTGCCGCCGCGACGATCCCCGCCGTTCCCCAAGACCTGCAGTAACCACTGCCGGCGCGGCCGGCCCAACCTAAGAGGTTCCCATGTTCCATCTGGACAAAAACCCCGCCGTGATCGGAAACGTCAACGTGCGCATCGAGCGCCACGGTGAAGAGCGTTCCCTTGCGGTCGACGTCACCTTCGTCACCAGCACCGGCAACACAGTCCTGGACCACTTCGACAAGGAGCTGCGCAAGGCGCTGTTCCGCAAGCCCAAGGCAGGCGAGCAGCAGTCGCTGCCGACCATCGGTGAGCACCTGACCGAAATCAAGATTCCCAGCCTGGAACCGCTCAAGGTCGGGCATGAATTCAAGGGCTTCGAACTGCAGATCGATGGCGAGCTGGATGGCACGCGGCCGATCTTCCTGGTCGACGTGAAGCTCAAGAAGTTCGTCATCGCCCCGAAGGAAGGTGGCAGCGTGGAACTCTCCTTCAAGGCGTCGGCGAACGTCGATCCGGATGAAGTGGCGGAGCTCACCGAAGCGCTGATCCGTGAATCCGTCGTGCTGACGCTGCAGCCCGGCAAGGCCAACGACGAACCGCAGCAGGAAGACCTGGCTGCCGCCTGATCCCCTGCCCTGCGCTGCCCCCCTGTGGCGCATGGCTGACAGCCCGGAAAGACGGGCACCTCTTTCCGCCCAGGAGCACAACATGTCCAGCACTTCGCCGGCCCCGCGCCGCATCCAGCTGATCGACGTCGATTCCTCGCAGATCCACAGCATCGGCCACGACCCTGACACCGACACCTTGGCCATCTGCTTCAAGCGCGGCACTGGTGCCGCCCGTGGCCCGGGTTCGATCTACCACTACGAGAACTTCAGCGCGGCCGAGTTCGAGGCGTTCAAGAACGCCGACTCCATCGGCAAGCACTTCGGCGGCTACATCAAGCCTTTCCCGCTGAAGTATCCCTACAAGCGGGTCAATGAAGAGCAGCAGGCAGCCGCCTGATCGACCACGGAGAGGAATGCGCAGGCTGATGCGCAGCGAGATGGAATGCCGCAGTTCAAGGGCGCGGCTGCCATAGGTGGTAATGACGGGGCGCTTCGGCATAACCGTCTAAGCGCTGGATCAGTGCCACCCAGCCAGCCGGAGATCAGCACCGGCCCTCTCCACCAGTAAATCGCGGGTTCGATTCCCGCTAGGTGGCGACGTTGTGGTCAAGACGAGATGCGGTTCGATTCCGTGAGGGGGCCTTGGAAGCCAAAGCCCGCGTGGTCCCGGCGATACGGGACACCCCATTCCCATCAAGCCGGTCATGCCGGCCGGAGATCCAAAGCCATGAATGCCCAGGTGCAACAACAGGTCGCGGTGGCACCCCAGCCGCGCCAGCAATTCGACCTCAGCCCGCAGACGTTCGAGCAGGCCCTGACCTTCGCCGACTACCTGGCCGACAGCGACTTGGTGCCGAAGGACTTCAAGGGCAAGCCGGCCAATTGCCTGATTGCCATGCAGTGGGGCGCCGAGCTGGGACTCAAGCCCCTACAGGCTCTGCAGAACCTCGCGATCATTAACGGTCGGCCCGCGTTGTGGGGCGATGCCGTGATTGCGCTGGTGCGCAGCTCACCGCTGTGTGAGTACATCACCGAAGCGGATGACGGCCATACCGCAGTTTGCCGGGTGAAGCGCCGCGGCGAAGCCGAGGAGGTCCGCACCTTCAGCATGGACGACGCCAAGGTGGCCGGCCTGCTCGGAAAGGCTGGCCCTTGGACGCAATACCCGAAGCGCATGCGCCAGATGCGCGCCCGTGCCTTTGCCTTACGCGACGTGTTCGCGGACGTGCTGCGCGGCATGCCCATCGCCGAAGAGATCATGGACATCCCGGTGGCAGGAGCCGCCCAGGCCGAGCCGTCGCGAGCTGCCATCGAAGGCGAGTCGGCGAAGCAGCTCCCCTTCTATCCGGAGGCGGACTTCAAAGCGAACCTGCCGAAGTGGTGGGACCTCATCGCCAGCAAGAAAAAATCCGCCGACGACCTGATTGCAACCCTGCAGACCAAGGCGCGTTTCACGGACGAGCAGCTGAAGGACATCCGTAACCCGCCGAAGGATGAAGACCCGGGCGAGCCGCAGACCGACGTCGCGGCTGCTGCTGGCGGACTGACCCAAACTGCCGTGGAGCGTTGACCATGAAGATCGTGAGCCTGATCCAGGGCACCCCGGAATGGCACGCCCACCGCGCCAGCCACTTCAACGCCAGCGATGCACCGGCGATGCTGGGCCTGTCCCCGTACAAGACCCGCGCGCAGCTGATCCGCGAGCTGGCGACCGGCGCGGCCGAAGAAATCGACGCCGAGACGCAGCGCCGCTTAGATGATGGACACCTCTTCGAGGCTCTGGCCCGCCCGGTGGCCGAGCAGATCATCGGGCACGAGCTGTACCCGGTGGTCGGATCGGATGGTCCGTATTCCGCTTCTTTCGACGGCCTCACGTTGCTGGGCGATCTGGCCTTCGAGCACAAGTCGCTGAACGACGCCCTGCGTGCCGCCATGGTTGAAGGGTGCACCGGTGCTGACCTTCCAGAGCTCTACCAGGTGCAGATGGAGCACCAGCTGATGGTCAGCGAGGAATCTGATCGCGTGCTGTTTATGGCGTCGAAGTGGAAGAAGGACAGCCAGGGCGAGTGGCAGCTGGTCGAAGAGCGCCACTGCTGGTACACGCCCAACCCCGAGCTGCGCGCACGCATTGTCGCCGGCTGGGCCCAGCTGGAGGCCGACGTGGCTGCCTACGAGCCGGAGGCACATGCAGCGCCGGTCGCCGCCGGCCGCGCGCCGGACCAGATGCCCGCGCTCCGCATCGAAGTGACCGGCATGGTTACCGCCTCGAACCTCGCCGACTGGAAGGAGCGAGCCATCGCAGTGTTCCAGGGCATCAGCCAGGACCTGGTCACCGATCAGGACTTCGCCGATGCCGAGAAGACCGTGAAGTGGTGCAGCGATATCGAGAGCCAGCTGGCCGGCGCCAAGCAGCATGCCCTGAGCCAGACCGAGAGCATCGACCTGCTGTTCCGCACGATCGATGACATCAGCGAGCAGGCCAGGGCCACACGCCTGGCGCTGGACAAGCTGGTCACGAAGCGGAAGGAGGAGCGCCGCACCGAGATCGGCAACAACGCCCGCCGCGCGGTGCAGGATCACGTCCGCGCCATCAACGAGACGCTGGGCGAACACGGCCTGCCGATGCCGACCACGCTGATCGCCGACCTGCAGGCGGCAATGAAGGGCAAGCGCTCCTTCGCCAGCATGCAGGACGCGGTCGACACGGTGGCCACGAACGCCAAGATCACCGCCAGCCAGACCGCCGACCGGATCCGCGCCAACATGGCGATCCTGGCCGAGCAGCCCGAGTATTCCACCCTGTTCTCCGACCGCGTGCAGCTGTGTGCCAGCAAGGCGCCGGAGGACCTGCGCAACCTGGTCGCCGCCCGCATCGCCGAGCACCAGCGCGTCGAGCAGGCCCGACTGGATGCCCAGCGGGAGAAAATCCGTGAGGAGGAGGAGGCCAAGGCCCGGAAGCTGGCCGCCGATGAAGTCGCAGCCCAGCAGCAGCGAGAAGCGGAGGAGCGTGCCGCGGCTGCTCCGGCCCCTGCTCCGGTCGAGGCCGCGCCGCCCGCTCAGCAGGTGGGCGCTCCGGCGCCGCGCCCGGTACCGACGGCAGTGTCCAGCAGCAGCGCACCGCCGGCAGCGGCGGCACCGCGCGAGGTGGTCAAGATCAAGCTGGGCGACATCAACGCGCGCATCGCCCCGCTTTCGATCTCCGCCGACGGCCTGGCCCAGTTGGGGTTCAAGCCTCTCAACACCACCGGCGCGGCGAAGCTCTACGACCAGGCGCAGTTCCCGGCCATCTGCAAGGCGCTGATCGAAGGCCTGCGCGGCGCCGCCGAACAGTACCCGATGGCCGCCTGATGGACACCAAGACCTGCACCGGGTGCCACCGCTGCCTGCCGCTGGATTCGTTCCCGCGCGCCGGCAAGCGGGGCCATGAGTCGACTTGCGCCATGTGCACCAACGACGCGCGCCGGTTGCGCACGCCGCTGCCGGCAATCAAGCCGGACCCGGTGCAGGTCCGGATCAACAACACCTTCAACCTGTGGCACGGGCCGGTGAGCCGCGCGCCGCTGAGGATCGCAGCATGACCGACATCCATGCCCGCCCCTTCTACGACAGCCCCACGCGGCGCCAGAAGGAAACCGAACAGCAGAAGCTGGAGGCCGACATTGCGGCCTTCCAGAAAGCCGGCGGCCGCGTCCAGGTGCTGGGCGACACGCCGCTGAAGAAGGCGAAGAGCCGTCGTCAGGTGATCGAGGGGCGACTGCCCTCGCCCAGCCGGAAGGAGCAGGCTGCATGAGCCGGACAATCTCCCGCCGCGCGCCGAAGCGCAACGGCGGCTTCTCCTGGGGCCGGTACCCGATGGGCAACACCGGTGTTATCGCCTATCGGCTGTTCCGCCGTGACCTGACCGGCGCCGTGCACTTCGAAGGGCTGGATTTCTACCCGCAGGACAACCGCCGCGATGTGGCGATCGCGCTTCGTGCGGCGTGCCACCGCCTTCGCGATCGCGTGGATGACCTGGACCTCGTTTCTCTCGGAGTGGCAGCGTGATCTCAGCGGCCAGCCGGCACCAAAAAGACGCGACGAGCTTTCATCACGCCGTGGATCAGCTGCGCCTCCGAGTGCATGCGGCGCGCCGTTTTCTCAAGAGCTTCGAGGACTCCCACGGCCTGCTCGTCGCTGGCCAGCTCACCGGCATTTACGGTAGTGCGAAGAAGGCTGAGCGTACCTTTCAGCCGGGACAGCGAGTAGCAGAGTTCATCAGGAAGCACGTGCAGGCGGTCGAAGTGAGCGTCCACCTCCGGAATTGCCAGAGTTTCCGAACGACGCGCGACCGCGACGCGAACTTCCGAATCATGGGCGTAGCGCTGCCCATCCGATTCAACGTACTTGAGGAACGTTGCAAGGCTGATCGCAAGCATGCCGACTTCGCCCTCAAACAGGATGGTCAGGATGTCGGCTTCACGTTGTCGAATACGACTGTTCTCTGCGTCGGTTCGGCTGACTTGCTTGTTTGCTTGCCTGCCAAGGTAGGCCACAGCCACCGCGCCTGCGAGCGCCACCAACGCGGCCGCCATTCCCACTATGACTGCGGCCCAATCCGCGAGCGATCCGATGTCGCCACTGATCGTGAAAGTTCCCATTCCCATCCCTCCTCCCTGTTGGAGCCGATTCTGCCATGAACTGCATCCACCCCAACGACCGCGCGTATGCACTCGAGCTCGCCCTGGCCGCAGCCACTGCCCAAGACGAGGACCGCAAGGTGCTGGAAGACCTCCGCGAGATCCTGGCCGAGGCCCGGCGGGACGCCCGCTGATGAGCGCCTTGGTGCTGGCGCCGGCCACAGGCCCTACCCCGGGCCGGATGAAGCAGCCGACCAAGGCAGCCCTGCGCCACTGGCTGGTGCTGGCCGCCGAGCGGACCGAGCAGTTGCAGGCGGAGCTCGCCGAGCTGCGCGCCGCCGGCGCCACCACCAAAACCCAGCGCGAGCAGCTGCTGGCCGAGCTGGTCGAAGCCTCCGTCAGCCTCGGGCACCACGAAACGCTGCGCAGCAGCAGCGACGAAACCATCGAATTCTGGCGCGCCGAGGTTCAACGCCTTCGCGCCGCCCTCAACGGAGAAACCCATGGCTGACGGCTCCCGCTCGCCAGACATCCGCATCACCCCGAAGTCCCGCACCCGGACCGCATTGGTAGGGGACCTGTTTTGCGGTGCCGGCGGACTGTCCAACGGCGCGGCGCGCGCCATGCGCGAGCTGGGCCGGCCAGTGCAGCTGATCGCTGTGAACCACTGGCCGGTCGCCATCGAGACGAACCGGCGCAACCATGCGGATCACGCCAACCGCATCCACTGCGCAGACCTTGAATCGGCCCTGCCGCTGACGTTGGTGCCCGAGGGCCGGCTGGACCTGCTGATTGCTGCGCCGTCGTGCGTCTTCCACAGCCGCGCCCGGGGCGGCCGGCCCGTGCACGATCAGCAGCGGATGGATCCCTGGCACGTAGTGCGCTGGTGCACCGAGCTGCGCGTTACCCGCATCTTGGTGGAGAACGTGCCGGAGTTCATGGACTGGGGTCCGTGCAGCCTGGTCACCGGCCGCCCGATCAAGTCCCGCCGCGGCGAGTACTTCCGCGCTTGGGTAGCGGCGCTGGAGGCCGTGGGGTTCAAGGTCGACTGGAAGGTGCTGACCTGCGCCGACTACGGCGACCCCACCACCCGCCGCCGGTTCTTCCTCATTGGTCGCAGCGACGGCAAGCGCCTGCGCTGGCCAGAGCCGAGCCATGACCGCGTCGGCGGTACCGACCTGCTGGGCAGCCGGCAGCGCTGGCGCGGCGCGCGCGAGGTGATCGACTGGACGATGACCGGCAACAGCATCTTCCGCCGGAAGAAGCCGCTGAAGCCGAACACCCTGCGCCGGATCCTCGCGGGCGCGCAGAAGTACCGCTGGCCGCAGCCCTACGTCGATGCTGTGCAGGCGCTGCTGGACGGCACGACTCCGCGCCTGGTGTTCGACCGCGCGGAGGCTGTGGCCCAGGGCCTGATCGAAGTCGACCCGATGCTGGTCCACCTGCGCGGCACCAGCCAGCAGCACCTGCAGGCGACTGCGAAGTCGGTGGACGTTCCCCTGCCCGCCCTGACTGCCGGCGGCGGCCATGTGGGGCTGGTGCTGGCCACGGGCAGCGGCGGCGCAGCGCGCGACCTCGAACAGCCCTTGCCCACGATCACCACCGGCGGTGCCGGTAGCGAGCGCCCCGGCAACGCGCGGCCGCAGCTGGTGGAGCCGATCATCGTTCCGACGTCGAACAGCAGCAGCGCCGGCGTGCCGCGCTCGGTGGCCGACCCAATCCGGACGGTCACGACAGCGAAGGGCGGCGATCAGGCCATGGCCGTGCCGTTGGTGGCTCCCTACTACGGCGGCGGCTCGGGCCTTACCGCCGCATCCGTGTCGGAGCCGGTGCCGTCGGTCACCACCAAGGCCCGCTTCGGTCTGGCCGAGCCGGTGCTGATGCGCGCCTCCCACGGCGACAGCGACGGCCGTGACCCGGCTGGCCGCGTCCTGGACTTGGACGGCCCCCTGCCGACCTTGACCGCTGCCGGCGGCGACATCAGCGTGGCGCAGCCGATTGTCATGCGTGGCAACGTCGGTACCGGCCGCACCGGCGACATGCGGCCGGCCACTGAGCCGATGCCTACGATCACCTGCAGCGAATCGCTGGCGCTGGCCGAGCCGTTCACCATGCCGGTCACCCATCACGGCCACGACCGCACGCGCGGCATGGGCGATCCTCTGCCGACCGTGACCGGCGCCAACCGGGGGGAGCTGGGCCTGATCCAGGCGGCCGCCGAGCTGGCCGACCAGATCGAGATCGACATCAACTACCGCATGTTGCACTGGCGGGAATTGGCCAGGGCCACTTCGTTCGACGACGAGGGAGAGGTCTACGATTTCGCCGGCACCGCCACTGAGATCACCAAGCAGATCGGGAATGCCGTCCCGAACCGCACCGCGAAGGCGCTGGTCAAGTCGCTGATGCAGGAGGCCGCATGACGGCCGCCGTCCGTACCCGCCGCCAGAAGGAATACAACCGCCGCGCAGGCCTGGCCCGTGCTCGGCTCTTCGCCCACGTGGTCGAAGGGAAGCTGCTCACCAGCCGGGAGATCGCCGAAGCCCTCGGCACGAGCGTCGAAACCGCATCCACCCGGGCCAAGCGCGGCCCGTTTCCCCTCACCTGGGCGTCGCTGCAGTCCGCGCGCTCGCCCCAGCAGCAGAAGGAGCAACAGCCATGAACAACGCGCAGCAACCTGAGAAGAGCACGAGTCGCGCGTCGCACCTCACTTGGTCCGGGCTGCAAGCCGCAGCCTCGTCGTCCGCGCCGGCGCTTATCTTCGGAACCGGCAAGGAGATCTTCCGGATTCAGCCGGACGGCAGCGTTCTGCTCGCCGAGGGAGCCCAGCCCGATGACGCCGCGCGCGCGTTCTGGGCAGCGGTGGACTGGCTGCGGCCGGCAACGCTGTCCACCGTGAAGCCGGGAGGCGCCGTGCACCTACCAGGCCATGTCCCGCACCTTCGGCAGGAGTTGCTTGACCGGGCGGAAACTCTGGAGCGGCAGGCCGCTGGCGACCGGGAGACGGGCGAAAGCATCGAGCAGGCCATTGAAGACGGCGAAGGCTACACCCCCGACGAGCCGCAGGACGTCGCGGCTGGCCTGTCGAATGACGCAGACCGCGCAGAGGAGATTGCCGGGCTGCTGCGACGAGCTGCGACTGCCCTCGCCGCCCGCCAGTCGGTGTGGCAGGAGCCGGAGGACGATGAGGTCACGGAGCGTATCCAGAGGCTTCGCGACAGCGCTTCATGGGAGGCAGTCGGTCTCGACACGATTGTGATGACTGTAGGCCCCAAGCATTTCGATGCCCGCTACGTCGTCACCTTCGACATCAACGAGAACCACAATGGCGTTTGGGTAGCCGAGTGGCAGAACGAGAGTTTGGAGCCTCGCCGTGTCGGACTCTTCGCCAGCGAAGAAGAGGCCAAGGGTGCCTGCGTAATCGATGCAGTCAAGGAAGACAACGACAGGTGGGTGTGGACCGGACCGACCATCGCCGCCCCGCCCGCGCAGGGCATCGACCTGGGGCAGTTCCGTGTATTGCTGCAAAGCGCAGCGATGTTCTACGACAGGGGTCTGAAGGGACGCTGTAGGGGCAGGATTGACGACGCGCTCGCATTGATCGACAGCCAGCTTGATGCAGCACCGGGGGTGAGCCGTGGCTGATATCGACCAGATCGCCCTCGACGTGGCGCGCCGCTTCACCCAGGACGATGAGCCGCAGCGCCGCGCGCAGCTGCAGGTCGCGGTGGTGGAAGCCATCCGCGCCGGCCAGGCCCCGTTCCCGCTGGTGGACCTGCTGGACATCCGCAACCAGCTGCACGTCATGGCCACCACCGTGGTGCCGAACTTCTGCGACATGGCTGCCGGGCTTCAGAGTCAGGTGCAGCAGCTGATCGACACCCACCGCCACATGCAGCCGGAGGAACGCCCGTGATCACCAGGCTTTTCAACAATCCGCACGTGCTGTTCCAAACGACGGATGACAACGGCTTCGCCGAGGTTGCCATCGGCGCTTCGGTCGACGGCGGTGGTTCCATCGTTCTGGAGCAGGAGGAGCGCTACATCGTGATCAGTCCAGCCGCGGTGCCGGAGCTGTGCAAGCTGCTGCGGAAGCTGCAGCGGGAGGGCGCGGGTGACTGACGACCTGCGCCTCACCTTCGGCGACGCGATAGAGCGCACCTCCCACGACCTGGCCGGCATGTCCGGCGTGGACCTCGCCCAGGCATCGCCGGCCGCCGTCCGCCTCTGGGAGGCCCGGGGCCTGGCCCTCCACCGCCTCGCCGCCGGCGACATGGACGAAGCGCTGAAGGTCATGGCAGCCGCCCGGGGCAGCTCCCCGCGCACCCGAAAGCAGAACCCCAATCAGCCGCGTGACGCGGCGAAGGAGACCCGATGAACACCAACACCTCACCGCGCCGCGTACCCAACCTGCTGCGCCTCAAGGAGGTCACCGCCCGGACGGGCCTGGCCAAGAACACCATCTACGACCGGATCCGCCGGAAGGAGTTTCCTGCGCAAATCGACCTCGGGGGCAACTGTGTCGCCTGGTCGGAGGACGAAATCGACGCCTGGATTGAGGCCAAATTGGCTGCCCGGGACGGGAGTTCGGAGGAGCTGCCGAAAGCCGCTTGAGCGCGGGGGCACATGTGGGGGCATCTGTACCAACAGGCCCGCCGCTCCCTTTGTGCCACAAGGCTTTCCAAGGTTTCAGCGGTTCCCCTTGGCTCCACCACATTCCCGCCGCCGTCTCCGGACGACCGCGCAACAAAAAAGCCACCCGACGGGTGGCTTTTTCGTTTGCGTGGCGCTGCCGTCAAGGTGTCTCAGCGGGGACGTCTCCTGCCCGCTCGGCAATCGGGCGTACCTGCTGTACGAGGCTGAGCAGGGTCTTGCCCGGTTCTTCGATCATTACTTCGTGCGCGGACTGCTCGAACCAGACCAGCTGCTTGGCCGGCGCCTTTACGCCCTGGAGCCACTCCGCCGCGAGCTCGGACGAGACGTTGTGGTCGTGCCGGCCTTCGAACAGGAACACC
>Ga0182006_1000617_pt1 | contig 25601 bp, 24 predicted proteins | sample Sormic07211104_1_FD_123022 | JGI IMG/M metagenome (GOLD analysis project Ga0182006, IMG submission 123022) | Rhizosphere microbial communities from Sorghum bicolor, Mead, Nebraska, USA - 072115-104_1 MetaG | ecosystem: Host-associated > Plants > Roots > Rhizosphere | place: USA: Nebraska...
AAATCACAAAATATTAATATGAAAAAAATTTACTTTTCAGTAAACTTGTGACCCGGCTGGGATTCGAACCCAGGACCCATACATTAAAAGTGTATTGCTCTACCAGCTGAGCTACCGAGTCGGCCATAATTAATAATGATAAATATAAAATTAATTTTTAATTATTCACCATTAATTATAAAATTTTCTTTGCAGTGCCTGCGACTGGACTCGAACCAGCACATCCTTAGGAAACCACCCCCTCAAGATGGCGTGTCTACCAATTTCACCACGCAGGCTATAAAATTACAAAAATCTAGTAATTTTTTCGCTTGTGACCCGGCTGGGATTCGAACCCAGGACCCATACATTAAAAGTGTATTGCTCTACCAGCTGAGCTACCGAGTCGGTCACTTTGCAACGATTTTACATTTGAATAATGTCCCTCGTTTTCAGTGGTGCAAAGATAGGAGTTTTTTCATTATCTCAAAACTTTTTTGCAAATTTGTTAAAAAAAAATTCATGGTTATTTCACTGATCGGATACATGGGATGTGGCAAATCTCACATTTCCAAAATTTTAAGCGATAAAATAAATTTTAAACTCATTGACCTCGATAAAGAGATTTCAAGAAGAAATAAATTAACCATTCCTGAGATTTTCGAAAAAAAGGGAGAAATTCAGTTTAGAAAGCTGGAAAGAGAGGCTTTGGAAGAAATTCTTGCTTCGGAAGAAAACGTGGTTTTAAGCCTGGGAGGAGGAACGCCGGTTTATTACAACAATATGGAAATTATCAACCTCAGCTCCATCAGCTTTTTTTTAAGAGCTTCTGTAGGTACTTTATACGAAAGACTTTCCAAACAGAAAGAAAAAAGACCTTTAATAGCTAATATTTCCGATGAAGACCTGCCTGAGTTTATTGCCAAGCATTTATTTGAAAGAAATGCATTTTACAGTAAAGCGCAGTTCAGCATCAACACAGATTCTAGAGATCCTGAAGATATTGTCCGGGAAATAGTAGAAAAGCTCTATCTCTAGAGCTTTTTATTTTTAATCTTCGTTTTCTTCGGGACCATCTGTTGTTTCTCCAAAGAAATCATCCCAGTCTGTAAAGTCTGAGGCAATATCATTTCCTACATATTCATCCATCTCACGTCTGTCTTTTTTAGTAGGTCTTCCTTCGCCTTTATTTCTATAATAGTCCTGCGACATCTTGCGGAGCTTCAATAATTCGTACTGCTCTTTGTCTGTCACATCCTGGATGTGAAGAGGAACAAGTTTTGCCCCCATCCTGCTTTTGGGAATCTGGGTAACTTTTATTTTATAATCGATTTGATTTTTACGGATCTTGATAACATCTCCTTCTTTTACCTCTTTGGACGACTTTACGGCAGACGTTCCGATTGAAACTCTGTTCTTTTTAATTTCCTCTGTTGCAATACTTCTCGTCTTATAAAAACGAATGCACCATAAAAATTTATCTATTCTCATAATTTTTTATACTTTTGCCGTTATATTATTTGTAAAGTAATTAAAGTTTTTTGAAATGAAAAAAATATTTTTATATATCCTTGCGGGATCTTTATGTTTTTCTGCATGTAAGAAAGATGATGAAGTTGAAACTTATAAAGAACCGGAAGACATCTCCGTTCAGAACAGTTATGACGATCAGGCCATTAAGAAGTTTATGAGCGAAAATTATCTGGACGCCCAGGGAAATATAAAAGCTTTCAGTACAACAGATACCAGTGATGACAATGAAAAAAAATTAATAGATCTGCCGTATCAAACACTTCCTTCAGGGACCATATACATTGTGAGAGAAGGCGCACAGCCAACAGTTGATCCACAAACTATCGGAGAATCTGATATTCTTACGCTTATGGTAAGAGCTAATGCTTATTTAGCGGGAAATACTGATGGAAATGTTTCTTTCATCTCCAGCTTAACACTGGTAAATACAATTAATGGTAACGGACTTCCAATGATTGATCCGTTATTCTACTACGCTAAAAAGAGTATTCGGGATGCAGCAACAACAGGAGTAGCACAGCAAAGAAGTTATTATGAAGTTGAAGGCTTCCGCGAGGCTATTCAGAAATTCAAAGCTTTTAATAATCTTCCAAGCGGAAACCCTTATAATCTTCAGGGTGTTATTTTAGTACCATCAAGAGCTGCATTTGCAAGAGATCCACATTATCCTTATAGCACACAATACTCTTTAAGAAATTATTCTATGGTATTTAATTTCCAGGTATACGGAAGAGCTACCAGACCTGATTCTGAAAAATAAATTAAAAATTTATATATTTTAATACATAAAAAACCGCCTTCAAGTTGAAGGCGGTTTTTTATTGTCAGTCTTTGTTTTTTTAAAATCTTGCTTTCTGCTTTACATTTCCTAAGATATCCGGGAAATAAAGATCTGCCAGATGGTCAAACTCATCTCCTCTCATGAACATCGTGGCATCCACTTCTTCATAAGAACTTCTTCCTGCTGCTGCAATCAGCTCGTTACACGTATGCAGGGTATTTTTATGGAAATGGTATACTCTTTCACTCTTATCGGTAACATCAAGTCCCTTGATCAGCATTTTATCCTGCGTAGCCACTCCTGTAGGACAATTGTTGCTATTGCACCTTAAAGCCTGTATGCATCCTAATGAGAACATAAATCCTCTCGCATTATTACACATATCCGCACCCATAGCCACAGCTCTGAGAATATCCAAGCTCGTCAGCACTTTTCCACTGGCGATCACTCTCAACTTACTTCTTAAATTATAATTATTAAGCGTTCTGTTAACGAAGATCAGAGCGGGCTCCAAAGGCATCCCTACTCCATCTGAAAATTCAGGCGGTGCGGCTCCAGTTCCTCCTTCTGCTCCATCTATAGTGATAAAATCCGGATAGATTTTTAAAACATTCATCTGTACACAAATATCCTCGAACTCTTTGGTATCACCAATACAAAGTTTAAAACCGACCGGCTTACCTCCTGAAAGCTCTCTCAGCTGCTGCACAAACCTCAACAGGCCTGCAGCATCAGAAAACGAACTGTGGGATGGCGGTGAAATAACAGTCATTCCCGGGGTAACGTGACGAATCTTTGCGATCTCCGGGGTGTTTTTCACACCCGGAAGCACACCTCCATGTCCTGGCTTTGCCCCCTGAGACAGCTTAATTTCCACCATCTTCACATTGGGAAGGGTTGCATAGTTTTTAAACAGTTCCGGGTTAAATTTCCCTTCTTCGTCACGACAGCCAAAATATCCGGTTCCAATTTGCCAGCAAAGATCTCCTCCTTCCATGTGATAGGGAGAAATACCCCCTTCTCCGGTATTATGGTAAAAATTTCCTTTTTTTGCCCCTCTGTTTAATGAAATCTGTGCCCTGTCACTTAACGCCCCAAAGCTCATTGCTGAGATATTGAACAGAGAAGCGTGATAAGGCTGCGTACACTGCTCGCCTCCTACCCATACTCTAGGAAGTTCTTCTACAGGTGATTTTGCATAAATAGAATGCTTTATCCCTTCATATTTTCGGTGATTGACTTCCAGCTGTGTTCCGAAAGCTACGGTATCACTTAGGTTTTTGGCTCGTCTGTAAACTGCAGAACGCTGATTTCGGGGAAATGGTTTCCCATCTGTCTCCCTTTCTATGAAATACTGTTGCATTTCGGGTGAAATACTTTCGAAAAAATACCTGAAGTATCCCAATACCGGGAAGTTCCTCAAAATAGCGTGTTTCGACTGGTAGGCATTGTAAACACCCAATGCATAAATGGCAGATAACAGGATAGGTATCCAGTAATGCGCTCTGATCAGTAATGCGACGATCCATGTAGCAATTACTAATACAATTCCCCAAGATAAAAACTTATCTCTCATGAATGTAGTATTTAAAGTTTAAAATAAATTTAGTAGAAATTTTGCAAAGAGACTACGCTTTTGCTAAAAAACTTTCGAAGGATGACTGCACAGAAACCGTGCCATCTGACAGGATTTTTTCTAAATTTAGAAATTCAATCTGATTAACTGATGCGGGATCAAAATCTTTCTGGACTCTCACATAATTTTCGGTGAAGCCATACATTTTGCCGTCTTTATTTTCATGCTCCCAAAGAACGGGAAGCGTTTTTCCAAGTTGGGTCTGATAGAATGCCATTTTTTTCTTTTCAGAAAGTATTCTCAGCATTTTATTACGTTTTTTTCTTTCAGGAATAGGCACTACCCCATCCATACCGGCTGCTTCTGTATTTTCTCTTTCGGAATAGGTAAATACGTGAAGATAGGTAATAGGAAGCTCATTCAGGAAGTTATAGGTTTCCATGAATTTTTCCTCTGTTTCGCCAGGAAATCCTACAATAACATCAACCCCGATAGCTGCATCAGGCATTACCTCGCGAATTTTATTCACCCTGTCGTTATAAAGCTTCGTAAGATAACGGCGCTTCATTTTTTTCAGCAGATCATCGCATCCTGACTGTAGCGGGATGTGAAAATGAGGAACAAAGCTTTTACTTTTGGAAACAAGGTCGATACTTTCGTCTTTCAAAAGATTCGGTTCAATGGAAGAAATACGTATTCTTTCAATTCCTTCCACTTTATCAAGCTCTGAGATCAGATCAAGGAAAGTATGTTCGTGTCTTTTATTTCCGAACTCACCTTTACCATAATCACCGATATTAACTCCGGTAAGAACAATTTCTTTGATGTCTCTTTCGGCAATTTCTTTGGCGTTTTTAAGAACGTTTTCGATGGTGTCTGAACGCGAGATCCCTCTTGCCAGCGGAATGGTACAATAGGTACATTTGTAGTCACACCCATCCTGTACTTTCAGAAAAGCTCTTGTCCTGTCGCCAATTGAATAGCTTCCAATAAAGAAATCTGTTTCTTCAATTTCGCAAGAATGGACAATGCCTTCACTTTCTGATTTTTCCAAATCATCCAGGTAGCTTAAGATATTGAATTTCTCTTTGGCTCCCAGAACCAGATCCACACCATCGATTTGTGAGATCTCTTCAGGTTTCAACTGGGCATAACATCCAACGATCACCACCAACCCTTCCGGATTAGCTTTCATCGCCCGCTTTACGTGAAGTTTACACTCACGGTCTGCATTTTCAGTTACCGAGCAGGTATTGATGACATAGACATCAGCTTTATCATCAAAACTTACTTTATCATAACCAGCATCTGTCAATTGGCGGGCAATAGTAGATGTTTCCGCAAAATTTAATTTGCAGCCGAGTGTATGAAATGCGGCAGTTCCGTGAAAAGTTGACATTTATTTACTCCTGAATTTTCTGGGTGCAAAGATAGTAATTTAAATAATAATTCTGAATCGATTCGGTCTATTATTTATATTCATCTCTTACTTCAGGGCTGTTTTGAAAGCATACCGGAGATGAATTGGAAGCATCTTCTTTAAAAAACTTATGTTTCATTTCGTCATTAAACTGCTGGGATTTGTTTCTTTCAATAGAAAGTGTTTTCCAATCGTCATTCTTCATCATTTTTGCAATAGAAACAATCTGTCCGATATGATAGGGATAATGGGCGAGCTGACGCAAAACTGCATCTAAAACCGAATGTCCTTCTCCCCTGATATAAATAGTAGAATATAAATTTTCATCATTGATCTGGCTTAAAGCATCAAAAAAACACTCCCAGCCCTTTTCCCAGAAATCAATAACCTCCTGTTTTGTTTTAAAAGTATTGACAAATTCCCCATCTCGGTTGCGCCCTGCTTTTTCTCCGTCTTCCGTTAGAAAGTTAGTCCACCTTGAAAGCATATTGCCGGCAATATGTTTAACAATGACAGCAATTGAATTACTTTCATCATTATACTGCCAGAACATCTGTTCATCGGAAAGCTGTCCGAATGATTTATCTCCGAGAGATTTATAGTACTTAAAGCGATTTACAAAAAGATCTTTCATTTTTCTATTATTGGTGGAACTAATTTAAAATTATTTTAACGACAAAACCATCTCTTTCAAAATGGTTTTGTCTATATAGTTTATTATTAAAAAGCTTAATCCCTGTTCTTAACCATGATCCATCCTGAATATTTAACTGGTGTGTTCATTTTATCATTTTCATTCCAGCCCACAGAATACCAATAGTTTCCGGTAGGCACCTTTAATCCGCCCTTGCTGGTTCCGTACCATTTATAGCCGGTAAATTTATCAATCTGGAAGATCATATTTCCGTAACGGTCGAAAATATTCATGACCAAATTCTTCTTATTGGCTAAGGCAGAATAATCAATAACATCATTGTATCCGTCACCATTGGGTGTAATGACATTAACAAGATTAGGAACTACTATGCTGATGTCTATCGGATCACAGTCGTAAGAATCTTTTACAAATATAGTGGCATCGCCTCTTTTAACATTACTGAATTCATTAGAATCCTGCCAGTTGATATTATCCATGGAATATTTGTAGGGTGGTGTTCCTCCTATCACAAATACCGTAACATTAGTGTTTGAAATTTCTATACTTGAAACAATGGGCTGCTCAGAAGGATATACTTTTACATTCTGTACCACAGTACAATCCCCTGTTTTAAGCTTTACCCAATAGGTTCCTACGCCCACATTTGTAATCGTCTGGGTGGTTGCTCCAGTACTCCATTCGTAACTGTTAAATCCCGGGCCTGCATCCAAAGTTGTTCTGTCTTCTACACAAATGATTTTATCTTTAAGAATGGTAGAATAAACCGGCGGAATAACTACTAATGTAATTTTAGCTATGTTGTAGCAGCCCTGCGCATTGGAAACCCGCACATAAACCACACCGTTGGGAGCAATGTATGCTGCCGGCGTTAAAATTTCATTGGTCTGATTCACGGCATCCGTTGCGGAAGGATAGTATTTTTTACCTGCCCCGGTCTGTGAGGTTACCGATGCAACTGTAAGATTAAAAGATGATGTAGACGGATTACCTTCAATTGCACAGGATCTTAATGTAGTATCATTTACCACAATCACCGGATGGAATTTCAATGTTATCTGTGCAACAGCAGTACATCCGAAGGATGAAATCACTTTGACAAAAATGGTTCCTTCTGCAGAAGTAAATGCTGACGGATTTGTAATTTCATTGATACCTGCATTCAGATCTGAGAGTGTATGGTAATATTTCTTGGTCACGGTTGGATCTGTAATAACATCTGCTGTTGTAAGATCAAATACTGCTGTTCCTGCATTATTATTGTTACATTGGGTGAGTGTTGCATTTTTTGCCGTGATTTTACCATCCTTAAATTTAAATGTTCCTATTTGCTTACATTTATTGAGCGGACTGTTTGGGTTGGTTGGGTCCGTATAACTTATGCTGTAATAGTAAACAGACGTTGTATTTACAGTTGTAGGAACAGTAATGGCATTATTTCCGGTTAATGCATCATTCTGACTTGTATGATAGCTTACGCTAAAGTTCGGGTTTCCATTTAAAATTCCTGCAGAAAGTGTAGAAAAATCAAATACAGCAGGATTTACACATATGATTACTTCTTTTGGATCGGCCGGATTAGCGGCCGGAACTCCCGGAGGAATAAACGGATACGGCTGTAAAGTTGGATCTGTAAATGGAGAAGCCAACGTTGCAGTTCCACCCCATGTTAAAGAAAACGGAGCCGTTATTGTACTTGTACTGCTCACCCAGTTGTCAATAAATAAGTAATAAGTTTGCCCCGGCAAAACATCCAGGTATTTACAATAAGGTGTGAGTGAACCTCCAACAGCAGTGGTAAGAGTACTTGTCATATTTAAGCCGGTAGCGGGTCCGGGTCCAATAACCGTCGCAGCATTACAGCGTATGGGTGCCCCTAAAGCTCCACAGTTTACATTAGGACCGAAAATGGCCCAGTCATAATCGGCATCAGGGTTATTGGGGACCAGATTGAAAGTAAGGGTTCCTCCTGTCGCAATTGTTATTTTATACCAGATTGAATTGTGTTCACCGGTTGCGTCTATACAACTTCCTGAATTAATCAATTCATTAGTGTTGCCATATCCGGTCGGGCTGTAAGTAATATTGGAATTTCCGCAGACGGCAAGCGCCGTTGAACAGTCTGCCTGCGCAAAAAATACCTGAGAAATACCTAAAAAAATAAGGAGTAAAAGTTTTTTCATAGATATATAGTTTTTAGTGAATGATTTGAAAACCACACGTATATGTTGATTGCCAACATATACATCAAATATACCTATATTTTAATCACAAACAATGGATTTTTAAAAATATTGAATTATTTTAAATAAAAACATAGAATAATTATGATATCACACGATAAACACCAACTATTTTATGCTTGTAATATTTCCGCACAGATTTTCAAGATGGAAAATTTTATGAAACGGGCTCTTCACTTCCTTCAAATGTTCTTTGTCCTGAATGAATGTATACCTTGACGCAATGGAGTTCATATCGGAAACAATCACCAGCCAGCATTCATCTACGGACGTATCGTAATATGGAAATTTTTCATTTTTCTTATCAATAAGTTCCAGGATCTTCTCGGAGCAAAGTTCATCAAAAAGATTCATGCTGTATTCATGGGTGATAAAAACATTTCTGCGGTGAAAAGATTTCCTCATTCCTTTCACACAGCCTAAAGGCTTATTTTTTTTAATGCTTCTGTAAATACTTAGAATATTCTCCTCCTGCTGTTCTATATTATCAAATTTAATATTCGGGTGAAATTCTAAAAAATAAACACCACGATATTTCGCGGTGTCTTCCTGTTCTAATAATATTTCTGCCTGACGGAACATCTTATTCAAAGTACTTTCCACTTTTTTCATTTCCAGATGATTAATCACTTCGGTCAGTTCTATACCAATTTTCTTGTCGTTGAGTTTGGCGATAAAGTCCGGACTTTCGCAGGTAAGATCTTCAAATTTGACATCGGGGAAATGATGCATAAAAGAATTAAGCAGCAGAATCTCAGATTTTTTTCTGTATTTTTCACGGTCATGAAGCAGAGATTCGTCTATTTTACGGTGATACTTTTCCATCGGCTTTTTTTTCAAATGCCGGTTCATATAGTATAGGCTTAGATTCTTTATTAAATCTTCATCAGAAAATGTCTTTTTCATAGGTGATTTTTTTATGTGACCAAAGAACATGTGCCATATGGTTTTCACCGTTAGAAGTTTTTGATTTTCAAAAATTTACATATTAAAGGTAAGTAAAAAAACTATTCACAGGATACTTTTAATTTAATTTATCAAATAATTAATGTAAAGTTTATTTTCATAATCAATACCTTTAGCGTTCAAATAATAAAACTGTGATTTATATGGATTTTAAAAATTTTAAAATACCTTACAGCATCAATCCACAATATTCTAAAAAAGCCGTTTATTTTTCGATGGAATTTGCCATTGAACAGGTTTTAAAAATATATTCGGGAGGCTTAGGATTCCTTGCAGGATCCCATATGCGAAGTGCCTATAACCTAAAACAGGACCTTATCGGGATCGGAATTCTATGGAAATTCGGGTATTATGACCAGGCCAGAAATCATGACCAGACTCTTCAGCCGGTCTGGACAAGAAAGATGTACAGCTTCCTTGAAGATACCGGAATAAAATTTCAGATCGAGATCCACAGCGCCCCTGTTTGGGTAAAAGTATGGTATCTTGACCCTGAAATTTTCAATACGGCACCCATGTTTTTCCTTTCTACGGATGTTCCGGAAAATGATCATGTTTCCAAAACAATCTGCCACAAATTGTATGATGCCAACGAATCTACAAAACTGGCTCAGTATATTTTACTTGGAAAAGGAGGTGCTCAGTTACTGGACGAAATGAATGCCGAAAGAGAAGTCTATCATTTGAATGAGGCTCATGGACTTCCGGCTGCATTTTATCTGCTCAAAAAGTACAACGGAGACCTGAACCGCGTAAAAGAAAAACTGGTTTTCACCACCCATACTCCTGAAGAGGCCGGAAATGAAAAACATAATCTGAAACTATGTTATGATATGTCTTATTTTTCAGGTTTCAGCATGGATGAGGTAAAAAGTATCGAAGGAACAAATGATGACCGTTTCAACCACTCGCTGTGTGCTCTGAAAATGGCAAGAATGGCGAACGGAGTATCTAAGCTGCATGGTGAGGTTTCCAGAGCTATGTGGAGTAAATATCCCGGAATCTGCGAAATTACTTCCATTACCAACGCACAGGAATTTAAATACTGGGCGGATAAGCCTCTTTATAAAGCCAAAGATGAAAACGATGCAACTGTTTTTGATGACCGCAAAAAGCATTTAAAGAAAAGATTATTCACCATTGTCGCAGACCAGACCGGAAATCTGTTCAATCCTGATATTTTCACTATTGTCTGGGCCAGAAGATTTGCAGGATACAAACGTGCAGACTTACTGCTTCATGATAAGGAAAGATTCTACAGGTTATTGAATAATCAGAAATATCCGGTACAAATCATCTGGTCAGGGAAACCTTACCCGATGGACTATTCTGCGATTTCTACTTTTAACTCCCTGGTAGAGGAAAGCAAAAATCACAAAAATATGGCGGTCCTTACCGGCTACGAGCTTTCTTTAAGCAAGTCCTTGAAACAAGGCTCTGATTTGTGGCTTAACAATCCGAGAGTACCGAGAGAAGCTTCGGGAACCTCGGGAATGACCGCTGCTATGAACGGATCTGTAAATCTTTCTACTGATGACGGATGGATCCCGGAATTTGCAAAACCGGGCGAAAATTCGTTTGTTGTTCCGAAAGCCGATTATTTAAATATGAGTATTTACGAACAGGATACTTATGATCTGAATAAGCTGTACGAAATTCTTGAAAACGAAATTCTGCCTGCTTATTATGACAATCCTGACCAATGGAGAAATATTCAGTATAAGGCTATGAATGATGTTCAGGACCAATTCAACAGTGACAGGATGGCGGATGAATATTACAAAGTGCTTTACAAATAACTAAAAAGATAAAGAATAGCCAACCGGTTACAACTTACATCTCTATAAAAATTCCGTGAAATTAATTTCACGGAATTTTATTATGGTATTATTCTTTTTTCTTTTTCAGAACTTTCAGGTCTTTTTCTATGGCATTTGAAATTCCTATGATCATTATATTTGAATGTTCCGGTCAAAAACATTTCCGAGAATAAATGTTTTTCATCATTTATAATTTTAATATCATCATGTTTAAGGTGTTGATAATTGTTGAAGGGAAAAATTTCTGCTTTCTGTTAAAGATGCCGGTGCCGTAATATGTGCATCGGTAGTGGGTTTATTCAGTGCACCCCAATTCATGGTAAGATAAACTTTATCTCCTGCATTAAGATGGACAATAGTATTAACATTAATTGGAGAATTTCCGGCTGATGCAGTACCATTATCAATATTTGCTCTATTCCCTCCAATAATATTAGCCAATGCTGTTCCGTTTTTCGTAATATTCAAGTTGATTCCTGTAAATGCTCCTGTTCCTGAAACTGCTCCCCCACTTCCAAAATAAGCATATCCCTCTATTTTATAAACTCCTGATTCTATTATCTGCCAGTAATCTCCTGCATCATTCCAAACAGCAGAACCTCCCTGGTTCACAATGACATCTCCTATTGAAAAAGGGATGAGCTGTGGAATACTGTTATTAAAATTGGTTAAAGCTGCCCCGGAGTAAGTCACCGTATCAGAAGCTCCCAATGCGGCAATGGTAGGAGTTGTTTTATTAATTAAAAGTCCTATTTCCCAAGTAGTCCCTGTTGTAGTTCCTTTGCTTATCAGCATGACATATCCTCCCGGAGTTACAGATACGCTTGCCACTCCTGCTCCGGATTGATTATCGATAAGCTCAGATCCGCTGGCTGTAATACTAAGGACAGCAGTTCCAGTGTTTTTAATGTAATAAACCCTTCCAAGTGTATTTCCAGCGGCAGGGGCTGCAGCTGTTGCAGCAGGCAGTGTAAATGTTCCTGCAGAAGATCCGTTAAAAGCCGTATAAAAATCGTTTACTCCAAGCGTCGTGGATGCTGATACATTTTTGTACTGTCCCGCTATAGAACCGTTTACCGTAAGGGTACTTCCGGGCAATGAATTATTAATACCTACATTTCCGGTTTGGGCATACCAAAAGCCTGAAAATGTTACTAATGCTAAAATCATTGAATTTTTCATGGTCGTATTATTTTAAAGTTGATCTAAAATTTGAAATAGTACAGTCCATAGTCTATCTTATGAGCCATATATTTTATCATTTGTATAGTTTTGAATTATTGATTATTCCCAATATTTCGATTTATTTTCTTAATTGTGCAATCTTAAATTACTGGTATTAATTGCCTTAGTTAAGGTACGTCTTATTTTTTAATTCCGTTATTTTTATTATAATGAGGTACTTTTCCCTTTGCTATAAGCCTATATACTCTTTCCGGATCTTCAAATCTTTATTTTTTATTATACTTATAATCAACAATATTAAACATTATGATAAAATAAATAATAATTAATTATAAATATTTTAAATTCAATATTCTTAAAATTACCTGAGTTATGATAATCCGCTGTCTGTAAGAAGCAGCTTTATCAATAAAAACGGCCTGGGAAATTTTCCCAAGCCGTTTCATTACTTTCATTTTAACTAAAAAAGATTTAATATTTCAAACCGTTTTATTTTTTATTATTTTAAATCTCTAACACATCTGAAGCCTGTATTTTCCAAACTTGTATCTGGACTGCTTTTCATACGACGTGCCACCCTGTAACCACTGCAATAACTGTCATTACACATAAAGCTTCCACCGCGCAAACTGTGTTTTGATGTATAAGGCTCCTGTGGATCATAAGATGTATCCGGGCCTTTGGGATTCAGGCTTACCTTACCCTCCAATTTCTTATAATAATCGTAAGAATAGAGATCACTACACCATTCCCAGACATTTCCGGCCACATCATAAATTCCATATCCGTTAGCTTTGAATGATTTTATGGGAGCAAGTCCTGTATATCCGTCTTTTTTTTCATTAAAATACGGGAATTTTCCTTCCCAGCTATTTGCTTTCGGTATTCCTTTATTAATGGATTCGTTGCCCCAGGGATAAATATTATTTTCCAATCCGCCACGGGCGGCATATTCCCATTCAGCTTCTGTCGGCAGGCGTTTTCCGGACCATTTGCAGTAAGCCTGGGCATCGTCCCAGCTTATATGCACTACAGGATAATTATCTTTGCCTTCAATATTGCTTCCAGGGCCTTTTGGATGCTTCCAGTCGGCTCCTTTTATCCAGCTCCACCATTGGGTAAAATCATTTAAATTCACTTGTTTTCTGGTGGGTTTAAATACTAACGATGCCGCCACCAATAAGCTGTCAGGAGGTTTGGGCGTTCCCACAGGTACATTTTTTTTCAATTCTTCCCAATCGGGTGTACGTTCTGCGGTAGTTATATATCCCGTAGCATCCACAAACTTTCTGAACTGGGCATTGGTGACTTCCGTTATGTCTATATAGAATGATGAAACCTGCACCTGATGTTTAGGATATTCATCGGCATCGGCCTGATTGTTATCACCTCCCATATCAAATCTGCCTCCGGATACCAATACCATTCCTTCCACAGAAGTGTTTCCACTAAAAGCTACACCTGATGAATTTCCAGCCCCAAAACGTCCGGGCATATTCATGCAACTGTGGGCAGTTTTTTTATCTTGCTGGTTTTTTAAAGTTTTATCTTTGTTACAGGAACATAGGATAGCTAAAATACCTGAACCGAGAAGGGCTATTTTTACAGGGAACATTAAATTTCTCATCTGTTTTATGGTTATACTTTGCTGGGTTTACTATACCTCCATCCTTTTTTTAATTGTGAAGAAAGTTTTTCTACAAGCTTTTTATTTGTTTTTTCTTCAGCAATATTCACATTTTCATCAGGATCATTGGTATGGTCGTAAAGCTCCCGTGCCAAGTAGTTTCCCGGCTTTTTAGCTTCCTTGTTCCATTCATACCATTCTACATACCGATATCTGTCTGTCCGGATGGCATATCCCATTCTTTCGGCTTTGCGGCTTTCTTTTGGTCCAAATCTGCCCAGCAAAAACTGGCTGAAAGCTGCTGTTTTCCAGCTTCTGTCCGGATCAGTAAGTAAAGGCTTCATGCTGGTTCCCTGAAGATAATCAGGTCGCTTTATTCCTGCCATATCACATAAGGTAGGATAAACATCTACAAATTCGGTAAGGGCGTTGCTTTTCTGTCCTTTTGCTTTTACACCAGCACCACTCACAATAAGCGGAACTCTGGTATCAATTTCGTAATTGGTCTGCTTTCCCCAGCTATTATGTTCTCCCAGTTTCCAGCCATGGTCACCCCACAGCACAATTATTGTATTGTCACTAAGGCCCAATTCTTCCAATGCTTTCAAAAGTCTTCCTATCTGTGCATCTGTATAAGACACAGAAGCGTAATAGCCATGTAAAATCTCACGTTGTTTTTCTATATCATAAGGTTTGTCTGAGGGCAGGGGTAAATCTCCTCTACCTGTGTATGCTCTGAGCTCGGCATCGCCATGTACAGCAAATTCAGGTGCATTTTTTGGCACAAATTGATTTCTGGCAAGCGGAATATCATTTCGATTATACAAATCCCAATATTTTTTAGGAGCATTGAATGGCAAATGCGGACGGTAATAGCCTACTGAAAAAAAGAAGGGTTCTTGTTTTTGTTTCAGTTCTTTTAGTTTATTGATCGCCATTGTGGTTTGCGCGCCATCATAATAAGCATCATCATTCACATCTACCATTTCAGTTGCATTAGCTTTGGTATATATAAAACCATACTTATCAAACTTAGCTTTTCCATCTTTCAAAAGCGCAAGTTCTTTTTCTTTCTGAATAACAAGATTTTCCTTCAACTGATAAGTAGCATCAGGGTCAAAAGGGAAGCCATCTATATGAAGCTCTTCATTCCAAGAAACATTGTCGGGAATATCATTATGAAAAGTTTTTCCAATGCCTACGGTATAGTACCCATTATTTTTAAATATTTGTGGCAGGGTTACTATATTGGGTAGGTTTTTCCTGACGTCTGTCTGAAGATCCCATACCTGGGTAGAATCGGGACGTAATCCTGTAAGCAGGCTTGCCCGCGACGGATTACAAACTGCTTGTTGACAATAGGCCCTGTTAAAGACCACTCCCCTGGCTGCCAGCTTGTCTATATTAGGTGTTTTTATAATGGCATTTCCATAGCAACCTATTGCATCAGGTCTTAAATCGTCGATGGGAATGAAAAGGATATTGGGTTTTTGTTGCTTTTGTGTCGGTTTTACTTTCCTTACAGGATTTTTTTTACTCCCGGGATTTTCAGAAAAGCTCATCACCATGAAACATAGGGATAAAGCCCATATAGCTTTGAGGAAATTTTGATATCTCATATGTAAACTCTTTTTTAAATTATTATAATGAATCTTCTTCTGACTTTTAATTACCAGCAGTAATCAACTGGGTTTTTACGGCTCTCCATCCTCGTTTGCGCTGTTCAGAGAGCTTATCTATCAATTCTTTATTTTCAGGATAAACTGCTATATTAAAGTTCTCTTGCGGATCGTTGGTCAGGTCATAAAGTTCCCTGGCTACTAAGTCTTCGGGCTGCTTTTTTTCTTTATTCCAATAATACCACTCTACCAGATGGTAGTTTTTGGTTACCATTGAATATCCCATATAGTCTTTCTTCCGTATATCGATACCTTCTCCTGCCGGACGAAGAAACTGATTGAATGCAGCCTGTTTCCAGGTAATGTTATTTTCATTCAACAGCTTTTTGAAGCTTAATCCTTGTAAGTAATCCGGGGTTTCTATGCCTGCAAGGTCACATAATGTCGGATAGACATCAACCATTTCAACAAGCTCATTATTTTTATCTCCGGAATTCTTCATTCCGGGGGCATAGACAATAAGCGGTACACGGGTATCATTTAAAAAATTGGTCTGTTTACCCCAGGCGTTATGTTCGCCCAGCTTCCATCCGTGATCTCCCCATAGCACAATAATGGTATTATCCATCAGCTTTTGCTTTTCCAGCTCATCTATTAACCTTCCGATGCACGCATCTATATAGCTTACGGAAGCATAATAGCCATGCTTAAGTGTCCTTGCCACATTTTCAGGCATTCTGAACTGGGCAGGAGGTTTCACATATTCGAGATCATAACATGCTGTCATTTCCTTTTGATTATACAGTGCCATGCTTGGCATATTGTATGGAATAAAATCATTATCGGCCAATGGGATTTGTTTAGGATCATACATATCCCAATATTTTTTAGGAGCTACAAACGGTAAATGTGGCCTAAAATACCCAATAGCCAGAAAGAAAGGTTCCTTTTTATTTTTGATCCTGTTTATAGTTTTTATGGCGAGAGCTGTCTGAGCACCGTCATATAAAGAATCATCCGGACAATTCGCTATTTCTACAGAACGTCCGTAAGCCCATCCGTTAGCATATCTCTTAGGATTCTTAGCTAATCTTTCTAATCTTTTGGCTGCCAATTCTTTTTTTATGTCATCATCAAAATAGAAGGATTCGGGATCACGATCTACCATATCCCTAGTTGTATAGGCTGCGGGACGAAGATCCGGTTCGTCGAAAGAAAGTGAATCCGGCATATGATTATGAAAAATCTTTCCGATAGAAACAGTATGGTAGTTGAACTTCTTAAACTGTTGAGGGATAGTCACTACCTTCGGATGGATCTTACGAAACTCTTCGCCCAGTACCCATACCCTTGTAGAATCCGGCCTTAGCCCCGTTAATGCACTTGCTCTTGAAGGGGCACAAACGGCTACCTGACAATAAGCATTTGTAAATGTCGTTCCTCTCTTTGCCAGCCTGTCAATATTGGGCGTTTTTACAGGGCTGCCATATACTCCCAGTTCTGGTCTTAAATCATCCACGGTAATAAATATAACATTGGGACGACTACTTTTTTTCCCTTGTGCCATACCGGTAATTGGTATAATAAAAAGGATAACACGTAACAAAGTTGTTAAGGATAAAAATTTGAACATATATTAAAATTTTAAAATTTGTTTAATGCTATAATAGCTTCAACAGCTGGATATATAAAGGTTGTATATCTCCATTCTGATGCCTTATTTTTGCTTCCGTGTACCGACCGCTTCAATAAAATACCTCAGGGAATCAATGAATAACCTACTTCCAATTGATTGTTCTATTGGGAAAAATATATAACTGTATACAATGTATACGAAGTGGGATTGTATTGGGGAAATCTCTTTTCTTATTATTAAAAAGCACCTTACAGGAATGTAAGTAGAACAGTAAGGTGCTTTCCTGGACTTGATCTGATTAGATTAATTAACTTTCAGGAACAAGAAAATTAATCTTTCTTCTTTTTAGGCGGTACTTTCAAGCCTTTTTCTCTGGCTTCAGAAACACCTATGGCGACCGCCTGTTTTCTGCTTGTCACTTTTTTCCCGGAAGAAGTTTTTAACTTTCCTTCCTTGAATTCGTGCATTACTTTTCCTACTTTTTCCTGAGCTTTTTCTGAATATTTTGTCTTGCTCATGATAATTTTTTTAAGATTTTGGCAGGGATACCCCTATTTCATAAACTTTCGCATGCTTCAAATATTTTGAACGCTCTCTTGAAGTTACCGATTCAAAATGACCATTTTTAATCACAATAATCGGATCTTCTGCATTTTCTAACTCGAAATTAGCTAAATACCTCTCATCTGGTGGTGACTGTAGCTGCTTTGCTCTGATTTTTTGTAATTCGTCCGCATATTTTCGGAATCCCGGATCAGATGAATGGATAAATTGGTACTCTTCACCTGCATAAACATAATAATGAAGATGTTTTTCAATCAGTCTTGCTTCATCCGATAGCTGAGGATTATCATTGCCGTCTTTAAATTCTACTTCGATCAATACTCCTCCCTTTTTTTGTGCACATTCTTCAGCATCTTTGAAACTTGAAAATCCTGTATATATTATCTGATCATCTAAAACATACCGATTTAATTTTTGGTTGTAGGCATTCGTTTCCATAATTATTATATTAATTTGATTTAACTATTATACATTCAATTTTTTTGCCAATCTATCAAAATAATAATATAAGTAACTGCACTTCGTAACCTCAGACTAGCTAGTTAAGCATATAATTTTTTCCATTTCGCCACTGTATTCCTGCTAAGTTTAAAATGAGTAGCCAATTGGCTATTATTTAAGCCATTTTTTATCTGATATTTTAATATTTCCCGAATAGCTGCAGGCCTGTAAGATCTGTGCCTTTGATTAAACAAAAGAGCATCCTTGGTAGCGGTATCAAATATCATAGTATTGAGCCTTATAATATCCAAAGCAGATAGGCTGCTCTTTTCCAATATAGGTAAGCATTTCTCTTTTTTATCCGGATATTTTCTTACAATAATATCATGATAAATACGTCTGTAATCGGGTGTGCTTATTTTTTGTATTTCTCTATCCATTTGTATAAAGTAGTTTTAGGGATTTTATATTCATCAATAATTTGCTGTTTAGTTTTTTCTTTTGTTTCTAATAATTCTAAGATAAAATCAACCAGTTCTTTAGTATAGATATTCTTTCTAAATTGAGGGGGTTGAATAGCAGCTGTATTGGAAATAGCAGTTTCCTTTACATTGATCTGGGGAGAATACAGAATTAAATGTTGGGAATATATTCTGAAAAAATCATATCCCAACAGCTTACTCCAGCGTAAAAGAATCTGGCAATCCAGACTTTCCGCATTATACATTTTTTCTATTTCTTCTTCACTGCATTTAAAGAAATTACAGATACGGGGCATTTCTATCCCATATTCTGTAACTCTTTGATTAATGATTGAACCTATATGAATATTTTTGAATTTCATATTTATATTTTCAATTATCAGGTTATTAATAAATGACGGCTATGTCGGATTATTTTGAACTTCCATATTCTTTTGAATGAGTTTTTCAAGCTTCATATTTTTCTCTTCAAGAGATTGTACTTTTTTATTAAGCTCTATCACATGAAGATATAATTCTTCTATTTTTTCCATATTGGTTATGGAATTCTGTGTAATATCTACCGCCATATCCTTTTTCTTCACTTCTTCTAGGGATTGATATCCCGGAAGATGCCCCTTATCTTTAATGAAGTTCTCCACTTCATCCAGTTTTTTAAACTGATAGGCCGGATTGATCTTTGAGAAACCTTTATAATAACCTTCAAAAACGTAGTCCGGATAAGTTGTGGTTCCGGATATGAGGGAACCTGTGGCTTTTATGTTTCCAATAACTTCGAGCTTTTGTCCCGGATTTGTGGTTCCTATCCCAAAATTTCCAGTTCCTGTAAGTACAGCCCTTTGATTTCCGGCAGCAAATATTAATGGTGCAGAGTTGGTGGTTGTTCCTATAAGTAACTCTGTATTACCAGCAGAAAGCAATCTGGACTTTCCATCACTTAAAATTTCCATATCAAGAGTATGATAACCTGCTGCTGCCGTACCTACTGCGGCACGTATCAGAGAACTTACAGATCCTTCCGAAAAAATACGGGAAATGCCTGTAATTGTTGAGCCAACATCAAACCTTATATTATTGTTTATATCCTGTGAAAGAACAAGTTGATTATTATTCATTGAAACAGTTCTGTAGGAAAGAAGTGTCCCGTCAGAGTTATAAATATTAACTCCCTGTGGAAGAGTAACCGAGCCCGAAGATATTCCGTTTACAGTAGTAGTCAACGTATTTCCTGAGATGGTGTTGCTTATACTATTGATGATGGGTGCTGTACGGGCAATCCCGTTTACCGTTGAGGTCATGGTATTTCCTGAACTGCTCAAAACATTTGTTGTAGCAGCCGTAATGGCAGGAGCCAGATTCACAGCAGTGCTTGAAATTCCGTTTACGGTACTTGTCAAACTGCTTCCTGATAATGTTAACACATTGCTGTTGATAATGGGAACAGTAGTGCCTGATACTCCATTCACGGTTGTAGACAAAGTATTCCCTGAAGAAGTGTTGCTCACTGTTTTCACAGCAGTTGTACTTGAAGCAACTCCATTCACTGTAGAAGTAATGGTATTATTACCTGTTCCGCCACTCACCAAAGTATTGGTTGTTGCCGATGCTATAAGAGGTGTCAGATTTGCTGTTGAAGCAACCCCATTTACCGTACTTGTTAAATTACTCCCAGATAAGGTTAACACATTGGTAGTAGCTGCCGCAATGGCCGGTGCCAGATTCAAAGAATTGCTGATAACTCCATTCACTGTACTGCTCAGGCTACTTCCTGATAACGAAAGCCCATTGCTGTTAACAGCAGGTGCCGAAGAACTCACTCCGTTCACTGTAGAAGTAACCGTATTGCCAGTTGAACTCAATACATTGGTAGTGATTCCTGAACTTTTAGCCAATACCCATTTGGTCCCGTCATCATAATATAATGCCGGAATCACATCATTTGCTGTTGCCGTGTTATACACTACCATTCCCGCTACATGAGCTGATAGAGGTGCAGGAGAAGTTGTGGAAACTAATGCTAGTCTTGGAGGCAGAAGTCCTTTGGTAGCTGACACTATATCCAACGCTGCATTCGGATTGGGAGTAGAAGTGTTTATTCCGATTTGCGCAAATGATAAGGTGGAAATCATTAACATTCCTAAAATAATTACATTTTTTTTCATACTTGTGTTTTTTAGAATTCTTCTATATCATGGATAAATTTCCATGATCGTTTTTATTTTTGATTGTTTTATATTTTCATGCTGATATAAAATTAAATGGTTAATAGTTTAGAGTTTTTATAGTTTAGTCACAATTAAGTATCCAAAATTGTCACTGTTGTTAGGTTTGTTCATAAAGCAGCTTTGTGTAGAATAACTATCTCCGCCTACATAATTAATGAATAGAGCCACTTTTTCATTCAATGATGTACTTTCATAAGCTACAACCAGTTTCTGCGGGTTAGCATAGGCATAACTGTTGGCATGGGTTGAACCAGAAGCAAATCTTCTGGCAACCATATAATCCCTAAAAATGGTGCTGGTAGTATAGGATGTATTTCCTGTACCCGCTGTCGCAAAAACAGTATTTAGCGAAATCTGACCTGTATTGGTGGTAGCTGTGGGACTTCCGCTGCAAAAAGCTGTCTGGTACATCTCAAACAGATAAACTCCCGGCTCCGGAATCAATATATAGCTTACATTGCCTGCCGCCTGGCCGTTTACTGTAGCGGCAACATCTGTTCCAAAACCAAATCCTGCTGTATTCCCGAGCACATCTGCCCCATTGAAGAAGGGAATATTTGTATAAGTAGCACTGCTGGATAATGTAAAGTTTCCAAAATTTGCCAATCTTTTGTAATAAAAATATTTCGTAACAGCTTTAAGCTTTGATATTCCTGAATTATCCAACGTCATCGGACTGTATGGAAGCGATAGGACCGGCAGATTTTCGTGCCGTATATCGGTTTTTACATGAAGAATATTTCCCGGGGATGATGTTCCAAGGTTGATTCCCACATTTCCATCATCCAGGACTTCCAACAATTTAATATTATCAGAGTTCAATATATTAAATGCTTTCGTTGTCGAAGTATTTCCTTTGGAAACAATATCTAATATAGCGGAGGGAGTGCTGGTATTAATTCCGGCCATTCCTATTTGCCCCCACATTCTGAAACAGCAGAATATTCCAACCATTACTATTCTTATTTTCATTATTTTCAAAATTATAATTTGGAAATATTCATGGTGAACTTGTTAGATAATCCTGAAGGCGCTGCGAAAGAACAGGTGTTGGAAGGAAAAGTATCTCCAAAACCATAATTGACAAACAGGGCAATCTTCTCATTAGCCGTCGTGGTTTCAAAAATAAGAAATACGGTATGAGGAAGCGGGAAATCATATGGACTGGCAATCACAGTTCCTGCATTATTCCTTCTGGGCATGCTATTGTAGCGAACTACCGCCTGCCTTATATAGGTGGTGCTGCCTGCACCCGCCTTAAACAAAACTGTTCCTATACCCAATAAATTTCCGGTAGTGTCAGTCGGTGCTCCGGAACATGCTGTATAATAGTTCAGATTAATTTTATAGACTCCGGGAGCAGGAAAGGAAATATACTTTACACCGGAATAAGAAAGTGTTGAAGCATCCAGTGTTGCAGAAGCATCGGTCCCGAATACTGCTCCAATAGTATTGGTTACAGATTCAGCTGCGGTAAGCGGGATATTTGTATAATTGTTAGTGTCTGCCAAAGGGAATGATGTGGTAGCGGTAGTAGCGGGAAGTTCCATGTAAAGATATTTGGTTGGAGCCGGTATATACGTTCCTACAGTACCATCATCCTTTATGGCCAATGGCATGATGGTCCCCCCGGAAATTACAGGAAGGTTCTCATACCGTACACTCCCGTTAGTATGCAGTTTAGCGGCAGGGTTAGGCACATTGATCCCTACATTCCCGTTATCTAGTACCGTTACCATTTCTGTTCCTGATGAATTATTGATCTCCAGTGCTTTCGTGGCAGAAGTATTTCCTTTAGAAACTATATCTAAAGTTGCAGAAGGATTATTTTGATTGATACCTACCTGGCTGAATGCAAATCCTGCCAGCAAAACGTTTCCGAGAATATATATTTTTTTCATCATTTGTGTTTTTAAGAATCATATATCCTTTTAAGGTGTTGCTAATTGCTGTATAGAAAAACTCCTGTTTTCCGATAAAGATGCCGGTGTAGCAATATGTGCATCACCACTAGGCTTATTTCCGAATGCCCAATTCATAGTAAGGTAAACCTTATCTCCGGCATTCAAAGGTACTATACAACTCGCATTAATCGGTGTGTTTGCTCCACCATCTACAATTGCGTTCATGATATTTGCCCTGGTCCCTCCGATAATATTGCTAAGGGCTGTTCCATTTTTGGTAATATTCAGGTTAATACCCGTCCATCCGTATGTGCCTGTGGTATTATTCAGACTGGCAAAATAAGCATTTCCCTCTATTTTATAAACTCCTGATTCTATTATCTGCCAGTAATCCCCTGCATCATTCCAAGAAGCAGAACCTCCCTGGTTTACAATCGCTGGACTTGCAAATGGAATGATCTGTGGAATGCTGTTATTAAAATTTGTTAAATTTGTACCGGAATAAGTCACTTGATCAGAAGCTCCCAATGCCGCAATGGTAGTAGTTGTCTTATTAATTAAAATACCCATTTCCCATGTAGTCCCGGTTGTTGTCCCTTTGCTGATGAGCATGATATATCCTCCGGGCGTTATGGATACGCTTGCCACTCCTGCACCGGATTGGGTATCAATAAGCTCAGATCCGCTGGCTGCAACAGTAAGGGCAGCAGTTCCCGTGTTTTTAATGTAATAAACCCTTCCAAGTGTATTTCCAGCGGCAGGGGCTGCAGCTGTTGCAGCGGGTAAAGTAAATGTTCCTGCGGTCGATCCGCTAAAAGCGGTATAAAAATCATTGACTCCGAGTGTCGTGGATGCTGATACATTTTTGTACTGTCCCGCTATAGAGCCACTTACTGTAAGAGTACTTCCGGGTAAAACGGTATTAATCCCTACATTCCCGGTCTGTGCATACCCAACCCCTGAGAATGCGAATAATACTAAAGCTAGTAAATTTTTCATGCTTATATTATTAATTATTATTATAAAATTAATTTTGTCTTAAATGGTATAGTCCATTGGATTATGAACTATACCTGTTTCATCATTGTTTGTGATTTAGAATCGTATTATTTTTATTTTATCATAAAATATCTTAATTATTCTTCTGTATTTTATTTTAGTATCAATCTCTACACTACCAAACCGACTGCAGAAAAAACTAAATAAAATACTCTCAAAGAGAATCTCATTAAAAATTACAATTGAGAGGTAAGCCTTAATCTGACATTACAGAACTGAAACAAATCTATTAAGTCAGATTAAAAAGTATTTTACTGCATTTGCACTGCATGTATACGAAACCCTGTTTTATGGCTCAAAACAGAACACACGCAGTGCAAATGCAGTAAGATGCTTTTAATTCGATCGAATTAATGTTACTGTTTTACTGGAACCTGATCCGGTATAATTAGTCCATAAAGAGCTGTACCAGGTCTGTTTGACCGTAAACCGCCCTTAACTTCCTGCATTTCCGGCTGTGGCTGCAAACTTCTTATATGGAGTCCATTGGTAACCTGAAACCATTAACAACATATAAAGTTTTTTTATGCGAATGTCAGTAAGTATTAACTTATACATTTCCAGTCTGGGTTCTAAGATTGATCTATTTTGCTCAAACGTTATCTGCTGAACAGCACAATAGTCATCAAAATAGCCATAGCATTGGTATCTGAAGCAACCGCATCTGCCTAACTTTTCATGTGCTTTTATATAATTATATGAGAGGAAAAAGCAGGAACTGGCTTGCATCTGCCATTTTCCATTATTAAAATGTTTAGAATTTGTAAAAAAATCAAAAAAAGAATGAAAACTATACTATATCATTTCATTCAGTTCACACTTATTGCAGTAATGGTTAAAAAATCATTGGCACCTCCAAAATCAATTGATCGGTTGGTTGTAGTAGGATTTCTGAATTCTCCACGAAGGGTTACGGTATAAGTTCCCGGCATTAATTCCAGAGTATGCGAACTGGAAAAAATATAGAATCCCGCTATTCCTAAATTTGCCGTTACATTCAACGGTATAGATTGATAAGCAAATGGAGTTACAGATAAACTGCTGCCAGCGGGCAAACCAGTAAAGGACAAATAGGCACCCACTTTTTTTAACCCGGCTTCATTTAAGCCAGATAAGGATGGGATATTCCAGGAAAGTTGATAAGAAAAATTGACAACAGAAGTTTTATCAATGGTAAAAGTCTTCGACATCATGTCAACAATATCATTAACTCCATTGACAGAAGTTGCTGTTCTGGTGGTGGTTACCTGATCTGTAAAAGTACCTCCCTGCAGCAATGAAGGCTGTTTGGTCACGGTTTTTAAAACGCCATTGCTGTCTGCCACTATCAGTTTATCTGTAGTACTGTCCCCATTGTTGGTATTGACATCGCGTATACGCACATTTCCGGAACCTATATCTAGTTGTTCTGTAGGCGTTGCAGTATTAATCCCTACATTACCAGCCTGAGCAAAAATAGCTCCATAAGAAATAAGCCCCAAAAGGGTAACAATTTTTTTCATGTGTTTTTTTATCCTTAATTGTGTTTAATTTTTTTGTGTCAGGACCTGAAGGTTCTGATGTGATACAAAAATTCGTACAAAACTAATGCTAGATAGTAAAATACATCCACTGCAAATACACCGCATAATTATAAATAACTAATAATTAAATAGTTACTCAAATATCGCAGTGTAGATGCAGTGGATTACATGATATCAATTAAATCTTATCTTATCAATAAAATAAACGATTAATAATGTATAATTTTCATTGTATAATTAGAATCTGTTAATTTTTATGGTTTACATTTTAAGTTTTAAGGCTTCCAGAAAGACCATACTGTCCCATTGAAGACAGCCAGCTGGTGCTTTACATTGTCATAGACGATCATTCCCGGGGAAGGA
>Ga0182006_1000620_pt1 | contig 25514 bp, 31 predicted proteins | sample Sormic07211104_1_FD_123022 | JGI IMG/M metagenome (GOLD analysis project Ga0182006, IMG submission 123022) | Rhizosphere microbial communities from Sorghum bicolor, Mead, Nebraska, USA - 072115-104_1 MetaG | ecosystem: Host-associated > Plants > Roots > Rhizosphere | place: USA: Nebraska...
GCTACACTTGATCGCATCGCGGTTCCCAAGCCGTGTTGCAGCACACCGGGGCCATAGCTCAGCTGGGAGAGCGCGTCGTTCGCAATGACGAGGTCAGGAGTTCGATCCTCCTTGGCTCCACCAAACACTCGCCCGAAGGGGCGCGAAGAAGGCCGGAATACCTGCAAAAACAGGGCTTCCGGCCTTTTTCATTGGCCGGTCCAGACCGGTCCGTAGCGTTGCAGCTGGTGAGACAGTGGGGGCATATTTTGGGGCACCTGCCCTCCGCCCCCAAAACCGATGCCCCCACTCTCCGATCTCGCGATTCGGCGTTCCAAGCCGACCGGCAAAACCCAGAAGCTCTTCGACGGCGGCGGTCTCTACCTGGAGATCTCCCCAGCCGGTGGCCGGTGGTGGCGGATGAAGTACCGCTTCAACGGGAAGGAGAAGCGGCTGGCGTTGGGGGTGTACCCTGAGGTCTCGCTGCAGCTCGCGCGCAACCGCCGCGAGGACGCCAGGCGGCTGCTGGCCGCCGGTACCGACCCCGGCCAGCAGAAGAAGGATGCCGCGGCCGCCAAGGCCGGCATGGACGCACTCACCTTCGGCGCGATAGCGCGCGAGTGGATGAAGGGGCGGATCTGGGCCGATTCCTACCGCGTGAAGGTGGAGGCCTGGATGGAGAACGACGTGCTGCCGTGGATCGGGTCCCGGCAAGCAGCCGACCTGGAAGCGCCCGACTTCCTTTCGATCGCTAGGCGCATGGAGCGCCGCGGAGCCATCGAGTCGGGGCACCGGGTAATCCAGAACTGCGGCCAGATCATGCGGTATGCCATCGCCTCGGGCATCGCGAAGCGAAACCCGGTGGCCGACCTGCGCGGCGCCCTGCAGCCGAAGCCGAAGCGCCACTACGCGGCAATCACCGATGCCAAGGACCTGGCGCCGCTGCTGCGCGCCATCCACGCGTACACCGGGCGTGCGGTCACCCGCTGGGCCCTCGCCCTGGCGCCGCTGGTGTTCCTGCGCCCCGGGGAGCTGCGACAGGCGGAGTGGTCGGAGTTCGATCTGGACGCCGGCCTCTGGCTGATTCCGGCCTCCCGGATGAAGATGCGCACGGAGCATCTGGTGCCGCTGTCGCGCCAGGCGATGGAGATCCTTCGCGAGATCCACCCGCTCACGAACCGGGGCCGGTTCGTGTTCCCCGGCCGCAACAGCAGCGCGCGCCCGCTGAGCGAAAACACAGTGAACAGCGCCCTACGGCGCATGGGGTTTGAGGGTGACCAGATGACCGGGCACGGGTTCCGGGCCACGGCGCGCACCATCCTGGACGAGGTGCTGGGCTTCCGGCCCGATATCATCGAGCACCAGCTGGCGCACGCGGTAAAGGATCCGAACGGCCGGGCCTACAACCGAACCACGCACCTGGCAGAGCGCACCCGGATGATGCAGGATTGGGCGGACTACCTGGACCGCCTGCGCTGCGGGAATGTGGTGGCGATGCTCTCAAGCGAGGCTGCCTAGGTAACCTTGCAACGCGAGCTCCGATGCGCGAATCTGCTGCGAACTCAGAGAACAAGGACAGTCCTGTGCGGAAAATCGATCCAACCTCGGTGAAGACGGACTTCATTGACCAGGTACAGGGAATCCGAACTTTCTACGCTGCGGGCCTGGACGGATTACCGAACAAAAGCGATCAGTCAACTCTTAGCGAGCATATGCTGATGGCGGCAGCCGTGAGTTGGGAGGGCTTCGTCAGCGACATGTTCATCGCTTACATGAATCGCAATCCATCACAGCTAAAAATTCACCTGCAAAATTCCTTCGACGAGCAGCTGCGCAATAGCGGAAAGCCCAAAGCACTACATGATCGTTTTGGAAAAATCACATTTCCGACTCATCTCAGCAAGGCCGACGTGCAATCGCTAGCCAATCCTTCAGGCAATAACATCACGTACTCGAATTACGCGTTACTCAAAGAAGGTGCAGTGCGACTTCTTTCTCCCGATCATGCGGAAAAGTTCACGAAAGTATCTTCTAAAAGTAGCGCGACCATTGACGCGTTGATCTCGATAAGAAATCACATTGCACACAGAAGTGAGCGGTCGGGCCAGGCAATGAACGATGCTCTGAACGCTGCGGCGCTGCACTCGACTGGCCTAAAACGTGGGGTGAACAAGCCGGCGAACGTAGGAGCGTGGCTCAAGGCAAAGGCGAAGGGCAAAGCGGATAGTCGTTTGGAAATTGTGCTCACGACGTTGGATAGCATCGCGAACACCTTCTGAAACTTGGCGGTGGCACAGCGGCGTCATGCAGCCTCGTCGTCCGGGCGGGGATTTAAGCGGGTCGCGATTCGATCAAAACGCGCCGCCTCGGCGCGGAGGCGCTCAGCGCCGCGCCGGCAAGTCGCCCTCGAGCGCCAGTCGCCGCTGTGATTCATGTCCAAGGCGTCGGCCTGCTGCCACAGCGAAGCCGCCCGTGCGCGCGCCCAGCGCGCCTTGCCGCTGTCTGCTTTCGTCATGGGGTAATGGTGAATGCGGGTCGTCGCACGGGACGATACGTAGGCAACGGCGGCTGACTGCCGCGGGCTCATCGCATCAGGAACGGCTTCCCGATGCGCAGCTGCTTGATCCGCTGATCCACCTCAGCGCGCAGCCTCTCCTGGTGGCGTGCCGCCCACAGCTCTGCGCCGGCCTTGCCCTGCTCGTAGCTGCTGCACTCGCGGTGCTTCCGCAGGTTCCAGTCGTCCCTCTGGTTGTTCAAGCTGACCCACCAGGTGCCATCGTCTACGCGCCTGTGCAGGCGCAGGACCTCGGTGCTGTCCAGCAGCAGCGAGTTGGGCTGGTCGAAGGGTGCGGTGCCGACGGAATGCCAGCGGAAGTCGGGCGGGAGCATGGCGCGGAATCCTACGGGTCCGGCTCTCAAATCCTGCGACGGTGGCCGGGGAACGTCCGCCTCGCGGATCCGCAGGGTGATCGGGCGAGTGCGGTGTCGCCCTGCCCTGCGGATCCGCGCCGCGTCCAGCTGGAGTCCACCCGTAGGTGGTGTCTCCCCCGATGTTGGGAAGAGGATTGCGCTGGCGCGGTGAAGGCAACGCGAATCGGATTACCCACACCGCTGGGTAGGCAGGCCAGCGACTGCCGGCAACGCCGGCGGGCGCGCGGGCAGCCTGCATCGACCAGGAATCGCCCAGAGTCCTTCCCGATTCACATCACAGTTCCAATCCTGGCCCACCAAGGTCTCGGAGGGACCATGCGGACGGCGGCACGAGCGATAGATCGCATCCGCCACCGCCTCCATCTCGGTGGAGAACCACCGGTAGCCGTCTACGCAAATCTCAACCGGGTGGTCGGCGGGGTGTGGGTACTGAGGGACGAGCTCTTCGAGCTGCGCAGCCGCTTCGTCGATGGTGAGTTCACGGAAGCCCGGGGCGGCCGCCCATCGGTCCAGTTTGCTGATCGCACCTGGGGTCATTGTGGTGCTCCCTTCACGAGCCGGGCACCAGATAATCACGCAACAAAGGTAAAAGTGGCGCGAATGGCCAATATCAAATAGGGAAGAAGGTCACATTATGTGCGGCCGATTTGTCCAAACTCCTATCCGAGACGCTGCCGGCCTGGGCGTCCCTCAGCTGGTGGGAGACCTGCTGTCCCTGCCGGCCAGCTACAACCTGGCGCCAACGCAGCGCGCAGCGGTCGTGCTGGACAGGGGCGAAGGCCTGCAGGTGCAGAGACTGGCTTGGGGCCTGCTGCCGTTCTGGGCCACCACTAAGGGTCTGCAGGGCTCGACCATCAATGCCCGCATCGAGACGGTGGCCACGAAGCCGGCGTTCCGCAGCGCGTTCAAGGCGCGGCGTTGCCTGATCCCGATGGCCGGCTACTACGAGTGGTCCGTCAACCCCGATGACAACGGGAAGGACCCATGGTTCATCCATGCAGCCACGCCATTGTGGGCAGCCGGGCTGTGGGAGGACGCGAGCAAGCTGCTGGATGATGGCAACGTCGGGACCTTCACCGTCATCACCGGGGACAGCAGCGGGGTGTCGGCGGATATCCACGACCGCATGCCGGTGTGGCTGGCCCCTGGTCAGGCCGAAGAGTGGATGAAGGCGGACGCCAACGGGGCCATGGCGATGCTGTTGGCCAGCGAGCCCCCGGCAATGGAGGCGTACCGCGTCAGCCGCGACGTCAACGCCCCGCGCAACAACACCGAGGCGCTTTTGGAGCCCGTGTAGCCCCAAGGCTGGGTGGCTGTCGGGGAAACCCCGACTGGAAGAGCAGCGAAGCCTCTGCCAAGGTGTTTACATATCCTTGGAGGGCTTATGAGCGCAGATTGGCTTGACGCAGATCCTTCCCCGGTGGTCGGGTCAGGTATCGCGATTGCGACCGTAATCGCCGCTATCGTGCTGGGAAGTGCCATGTACCACCAGCAGGACAGCCGGATATGCAAGGGTTTTGACGGCCTGCAACCCAACAGCTACGAGTACGAAAAGAAGCTGCAGCAGTGCATGGCCGACGGCAAGTCGGTTCCCGGAAAGTAGCGAGTCGCCGCGCTCGACACGGGCAGGGTTCGCAGACATTCGAGTAGACCAAACGCGAATGCTTCTCTCACAGGCGAGGGCCTTTTTTGGGCGCTAGTCTGGTGGTGTTCCTTCATCACACATTGAGAGCGTCATGCGCGCAGTGTTCATCACTACCCTTTTCGCAATCGCCGGCGCCAGCACCGCGGCCGCCGCCCCTGCAACCCACGTCTACGAAGAAGTTTCCGCGCTGGGCGAGACCATGGACCAGTTCGTGGTCCGCATCAGTGCCCGCGCCGTGGCCACCACCGAGCAGAGCCGCGTAATGCACTGCGGCGTCATCGGCCAGGCCGGTGATAGGTACAGCATCCGGATCGGTACTAGCGGCACGTGGCAGAGCTGCCTGATCGATCTCTCCAGTACTGCGAACGGCTTCCAGTCGACAGGGGTAACCTTCCGCACCGCGACCAACGACCTGGACAGCAAGCGCGGGTTTACGGGCGAGGACTTCCAACGCCCGCGCGGCTACATCGCCTTCGGCGACGTGGTCCGCTACCAGGAGGGGCGGACCAGGGATAGGCCGGTCAGTACCCGGTGATATCCAGCGCCAGGAACGCCGCCACGCCGTTGGAGATGTATCCGATGTCGGCGGGCGTTCCTGGCGACGACTGCGTAACGTCCACCCGCATGCTCATGCTCGACAGTACGCCACCCAGCACACGCGCCCCAATGATGTTGGTCTGCTGGTCAACCACCGCTGGATTGGTCTCAGGCCAGTTCTGCCATTGCCTCGTCTGGTTCATCGCTGCTGCGGCATACGCGACCGCGTAAGTGCGCGTGGGATCCGCCAGCCCTACAGAGGCATCGGCGCCAAGCAGCTGACCTGCGACCCGCATCCACTTCATCCCCGTGTCGAACACCAGGCGACCGTCGCTCGGCCGCCAGACCTTCAACCCTACCGTGCTTGGAGCGATGTCCGTGGGGATGGTGAAGACGTACCAATCAAAGGCGACTGGACCGCCCTGCGTGCGGATGAGAAACGTGTATGTCCCTCCACTTCTGGCAGCGCCGACGATGCCGATGTACTGGGACGGATCGTGTGCCCTGAGAGCGAGCTGGGGAATTCCCGCCGATGGAAGGGAAAGTGAAAGGGTGTACAACCCATAGCTCGCCCCAGGCGTGGCAGCGGAGGTTTGAGCACTGCCGGATGAGTGGAGCGACAGATTTTCGTAGGACTCATCGATGGTGAGAATGCTGCCGTTGTTGGTCCAAACCTTGAAGCCTGTCGCCATTACCAGAGCCCGTAGTAGAGAGTGCATGCCGTGCGGACGTTCTCCACGAACGTCCAAGACAGCCGATTTCCGGAAATTCCGATGACCGGAATACCCCGTGTCGGTTGAGCGGGATCAATGGAAATGATGAAGAAGAATATCTGGTTGCCCTGGTTTGGAATGTCGATGAACCCGTCCTGGTTCCCTGTTTGAACTGACCCCAAGAGGCGAGTCAGGCGCGTGGTCACCTCAAACTTGATCGAACCATCTGGATTCCACACGCGCATGCCGGTAGCCATTAGATCCCGTCCCCGATTGCAACCAGTGGATTGCCGTTTGGCAGTCGAACGAAGATGTTCTGGTCATTAACCCTTAGCGAGCCGCCGCCTACCGGCCCCGTCATGGTCAGGCTGCCGTTCTTGTCCAACTTCCACCGCGGCTGGCCACCGGCACCAATTGCATTGGACTGGATCACGTCGCCGATCATGGCATTCTGGATCCAGCCGGTGCCGATGAGCGCCTGGCTGATGAAGGTCTGTCCGCCTTGGATGACGAACGGTGAGGTGATGCTGCCGTTGATGACGTTGATCACGGCGAACCGGTCAGCCTGCATCAGGATCTGGGACTGGTAGCTACCGTCCGGCTGCTGCTCGACGCCCAGTCCCATGCCCGATGCGTAGATCTGCCCACCCGACGCTACCTGCGCTCGGATGGTGTACGTCGCGCTCACCTTTCCATTGAGCGTCACGACTGCCTGGGAAACCTGCGAAACGGACGCGGTCGTCTGCTGCAGATCCGAGTTCGTCTGCTGCAAGCTTGCCTGCACAGTGGTGATGTTCTGGGCCAGTGCGGAATCACCGGTCACGCGAGCGAGCGATTCCTGCTGCACCGTGGCGCTGAGGCCGGACAGGCCGGCGTTGACCTGGTCCACGCGCTTGGCCTGAGCCAGATCTCCGGAAGCGATCACCGACTGGATGGTAATCGTGCCTGCATAGACGTCCGCATCACCGGCACCCCAATCCGTGTCGCCGGCTGCGTTCACGTCGAGCTGAACGAACAGGCCGTCGAGCTTCTGCCCCTGCGCGGTTACCTCGCCATCGATGTTGGTGATGTCCAGCTCAATCTGGTCTACACGCCCGACCAACGCCCCGGCCTCGCTGATCGCCACACCGACGTCCAGCCATTGAGTGCCTGGCGGTTCTTCGTTGCCTGCCGACGTACCCTGCCAAGACCATATCTTGCCTCCGTAGATCACTGTCTGGCCCGGATCGTAAGTCGCGTCTGGGTCCCAAACCAACGGCACGATCTGGTCGATGGAATCAATCTTGGTGAGCAGATCCTGTCCCAACGCGCTCTCGGTGATGCGGCCGGAGAAGTAAGCGTCGTACTCGGTCTGGTCGGTGCTGGCTTCCCCCATCACGCCAGCCTCGAGCTCCGACGGATACCAGGGTCCGACGTTGCCGGACCGGTCGATCAAGCGCCCCCAGAAGAAGAAGCGTGTGCCAGCCGCAAGTCCATTGAGCTGGTGCCTATTCTGGGGGTACGCGAAGTCGCCCAGCTTGATGGTGCTCTCCGCGCCGAGGTTCGGCGAAGGCCCGTACCAGATCTCGGTGCGCTGGGTATCGGTGGCGCCAGGCGGGAAGCCCCAAGCCAGCCCGATACCGAAGACTATGCTCGTCGTGGAGAGCGCGGTCAGCGCCGGCGGCGGTTCTGTTTTTCCCTCAATAGTTGTCAGGGGGCTCATCGCCGGGATGGACACCGCATTGAGCGCGTTTACAGCGCGCACCCGCGCCAGGTACTGGCCAGCGTAGATGCCCGGCACCTCGATGCTGGCCGTGGCCACTCGGCCTGCGCGCACCCAGTTCAGATCGTCGCGCTTCCATTCAACGTCGTAGGCAATGGCCTTATCTGCCGCGTCCCACGCGATGGTCAGCGTCGGGGTAGCGATCCCTTGGTCGATCACCACGCGGGAGGAAAGCCGCACATTCGTGGGCGACGGCTGCACGCTCGGAGGAACGATGCTGACGGGCAGCTGTTCCAGCCGGGTGCCGTCGTCGATCGCAGCGAACTTCCCGGGGACGTGCTTCAAAGCGGTCACGCGGTACGTGATCCCCTCCTCCGCCGTAATAGGGTTTTCGGCAACGCCTAGAACGCGGAACTGCTGCAGGGCCAGCTCTGCACTCTCAAGCGACCAGATGGACTGCGGGACCGGCACAGCGGACCACGGGACGGTCACGGTCACGGTGTTGCCACTCACCGACTCGACGGTGCGGGCTTCGGTCCGCCCGCTAGGGAGCGTGGCGCGCAGGGTGTCACCAGGCTCGATCACCTCCGGCAACTTGTCCAGAACCAAAGTGTCGGCCCCAGCGGTGCGAATGCGCCCAGCATTGCGCCGGCCGGCACGGTAGGGGTCAGCCACCTGGATGATGTCGCCCGGCATGCAGTTCAGCGAATCGAGGCCCACCGAGAATTCGACGGTCCCGGTCTCCAGCAACTCGGTATAGAGGATGTGGTTACCGACCCGTTGAGCCTGCGAGCGGGAGTGGCAGCCAATCGCGGTAACTTCGGTCTGCTGAATGCCGTATCGCTGAACACCCCAGAGGACCTGGATCGGTTCGACCTTCTGCCGGCCAAAGTCCTCCGGGTCCGTCCACGACACGAGTGCAACGGTGTGCCGGGTCTTCCTCGCACTGCCCGGGTAGCTGAACTTGCCACCGATCACGTTCGCTTGGGTGAAGGTGAAGACCGGGTCCTGCGGCATATCCGCAGACGCCATGACCTGACCGGCGGCGTAGTAACTGATGCCTCGGAAGATCGAGGCCATGTCCTGGAGAACACGGTAGGCATCCGCGCGAGTCTGCATGTACAGGCTGCAGGTGAAGCGCGGCTCCATGCCACCTTGGCCGTCGCTCACCAGCTGATCGCAGTACTGGGCGATCTGGTAGAGCTTCCACTTGTTCACCCAGTCCAGCGGCAGACGGTCGCCCAGTCCAAACCGGTCGTTAGTGACGATGTCGAAGAAGCCCCACGCCGGATTGTTGGTCCACGCCGACTTGAACGTGCCGTCCCACACACCGCTGTAGGTGCGATCGATCGGGTCGTAGTTGCTCGGCACCCGCACGATTCGACCCCAGATCCGGTACGACCGGGTCGGGATGTTCTGGAACTGGCTTGCATCCACCTCTACGGCGGCCAGCGCGCAGTTGGGGTAGCGGAGCTTGGCGTCGATCACCTCGGTCATTGAAAGAACGTTCACGCGGTCAGTGATCAGGCCGCTGTTGGCGTTCGGGGTGAGCCGCCTCACGCGCACCTGCCATTGGCCACCGGCCGGCAGATCAATACGATGGCTGCGCTGGTACTCTGTGGTGGTCTTGCCGTTGAAGGCGTTGGTCAGCACCGTGCTGTAGGGACCGCCATCCGTGGAGAGGTCAACGGCGTAGCTGACCACATACCCGTTGGTGTCGCCGTTCTCGCTATTGATCTTCTGCAGACCGGGCACACCGAACCGCAAGCGGACGGCGGAGAGTTCGGATCCAGTCGCACTGCGCACGACGGGGCTGTCGCTCCGCAGCTCCACGTTGACCGGGATCTCGTTTTCCACTGACGGGAAGCCGGGGATGTGGCTCTGATCCTGAGTACCCGCACGGGTTTCGACACGCACGCCCTGGAAGTTAAAGGTGCCGTCGGCATTCTGGATTGGAACCTGGTCCAGGTAGATGGACTGATTTCCGGCCACGAGGCCGCGGATCTCTCCCTCGCTGATGAGGTCCAGAATGCGTGCGCGCGCGATGGAATGCAGGCTGTCTGGGGTTTCCACGGGCGTGCGTGCATTGCTCCCGCTCTTGCCGCCGGCGCCCACAAGGTCGCGGCAGACCGGCACGACTGCTAGCTGGGTGCCAGGGTGGCTGTACGCGACAGGCAGATTCACTGCTGATCCTCCGCCAGGATGCCGCCGCTGATCACTGCCGAGCCGACCAGCATTCCGAGCTCGTCATGGCCACCGAAGGCGTACGGCACCGGGTTGCCCTGGGCTTGCGTGTTGACGGTTCCGTTCATGCTGTAGCTCGGCCGGTTCTCCACGCTGTCCTGGGCGCCAAGGCCCTTTGGCTGCGGCGAGAGCATCTGCACAACGCCCCCCACGACCAGGCTCACGCCGAGCTGGATAGCTGGCTGGAAACCCGTGTAGGCACCCACCACGATCAGGACGATCCCGATGATGGTCTGCAGAACACCGCCGCGCTTCGAGCCGACCATCACGGGCGCGATCCGGATGTCGTCGTCGCCCGGCGGATCATCGATCTGGTCCTCGCGCAGGTTGGCCTTGCCGAGGAAGACCGCGAACTCCATGCCCTTGGACTTCGCCTGCTGCATGAACTGCCGGAAGCCGGGGATCATCACGCTTAGGGCAAAAGCCGCTTCGCGAGGGCTATTTACGGCAAGCTTGAACTCTCGGCCGAAGCGCGCGCCGAGCACCCCGTACAGGCGAACAGTGCGAACGCGCTCAGTCATGGCGCACCTCGCGGTGGCGGACGATGTGCCGCGTACGCTCCGCCCACATACCGCCGTAGGGCACGACCTCGGACAGACGACCGTGCATGTGGTGAAGCATCTTTCCGTCGCCCAGATAGACCCCGGCGTGGTTCGGCACCTGCGACCGCACCTGCATCAGGATCAGGTCGCCGCGGCGTGGCTCATCAGGGATCGGGTAGAAGCCCTCGGCATCGAGCCGATCCATGCTGTAGAGATCTTGGCCCTTGGACCACCAGTCGTCTTCTCGCTCGTACTGGCTGAGCTCGACGCCCAGTTCGCGGGCGTAGAAGTCACGCACCAGGCTGTAGCAGTCGAGGATGCCGTGGGCGAACTGCCGGCCAACCAGCGGGGCTTCGTAGCCACACGGTGCAATGGTCTGGACGTCGCCGCACACCGGGTCCTCGCCCACCACTTGGCCAACGCTGATGACGTGCCAGGGAACTCCGGAGCCCGGGCACAACTGCTCCGGGACTTCGCACATGACACGGTCGGCCTGTGAGGGCGTTGCAGCGGCGTTTGGATGGCTGTGCACCAAGGCCAATACCGCACCTTCGTCCTCAGCGGCGGCATAGTCCTCGCCAGGCAGGCGGAAATGCTCGCTGGGCGTGCTGGCGGTGTTACGGCAGGGGATGTAGACCTCGCCGGCAGCAGTGGCCACGATCAGCCCGCAGCATTCGCGCGGATACTCGGCCACGGCGTGAGCCTGGATGGCCTGCAGGGTGCTCTGTTGCATGGTTCCGCCCATGAAAAAGCCCGCTCAAGGCGGGCTGAAAGGGAGTGGTTCTAATATCGCTCGTCAGGTGCGGAGCAAGCCGGCCGCAGGGAAGCCGCCGTATGGAAGTTCGGAGTTCTCGCCGAAGCGCAGCTTGCAGCTCCTGACGCGGCCCCCGCACTGGTCCCGTGACGGGTCATCGGTAGGGTTGTCGTCGGCATCGGCCACGGCCGGGCCGGTGTACCCGCAGTACGGCCCACGGTAGCCGCCGATGGTCACCCAGCCGCACAGCCCGGCCACGATCTGCCGGCGCGGAAGCTGCTCGCCGTTGAGATCGATTGCCGTGGTCAGTTCGAACTCAACGACCTCGTAGTCCTCCACCACCTTCCGCTCTATGAACCAGACCTCGTCTTGGAAGTGCTCGGCCGGATCTGCAGTCGGGTTGCCCTCGGGGAAGTTGGCCGCGTCGAGGTATTTCACCAGTGTCTGCCGGCGGATGATCCGCGCACCCACCAGGTCATCAAACATCAGGCAAAGCGCGCCGATGCGGCCATCGATGTTCCCGACCCGGAGCCGAGGACTCGGCGGCTGGTCACTGGTGCGCTCGAAGCCGCTCGCCTCGATGGGCCAGGCTCCATACTCCTGGCCCTGCCACCAGATGACGCCAGACTTTAGGTGCTGATGGAAGAACAATTGGTCGGCGCCGAAGCTGCTGGCGTCGAGCTCATATACGGTGATGCGCCCGCCCGGCTCGAGCTGCTGTGTGTCTGCGGTGATCATTCCAGCGGCGCACCAGCCTCAGCGCCAAGAGGAAGCTCGACCTGCGCGGGCCAGGCGTACCGCTCGGGCTGCGGGAGTATGGCCTTGACCTGTTCCCACGTTTCGATGCCGTCGGGCGGTGCCACCACCAGCGCTTCGAGCGCCTGGTTGATATCGTCGCGCCACGCGATCATGGCCATGGCCTCGGCCCGATATCGCGGCACGGTGCTGTTGGCATAGCTGCAGCAGCTCTCGACTGAGTCATATCGCCGTTCCTGCACGGACGCCGTCATCCATTTCCAGGCCGCCTCGCGGATTGCTGCGTAGTGCTGGGGGCTGTGCAGCTCGTAGGGAGGCGGAGCCGGGGCGGGCGTGTTGGTGAGCAGCCACTCTTCGGGCCAGTCCCGGTGCCCGCGTGGGATCCACGCCCCGGTCTCCACACAGAAGATGACGTCGGGGTCACAGGTCTCTCGGTACATGTCAGAACTCCGCGTCAGCTGTGTAGTGGAAGGATGCGCCGTATTGCCCAGAGCCATTAACGTAAGTCACCTGGAATCCGTTTTGCCCCACCGCGCCCAAGCTATTGATAGCGACGTTTGTACCGCTAGCCTGCGATACCGCATTCGCCTGGCCGTTCTCCGATGCATACACCGCCAGTGATGGAGTTGCTCTCTTCATGACGGAGAAGCGCTGTACCCAGGAGTTCGCGGTGTTTCGTGGGTTGACACCCAAGAACTCCCCGCAGCGCCCGAACCCGGATCCCGTTCCCGGAAACACCCCGATGTCGTAGCTCTTCTCGTAGTAGCGCATGCAGCGTTGCAGCTCGTCGCTCGCGAACGGGTACTCAAAGTCCGTGCGGTCCGGGCCTTCTTCCAGCTGAACACCCACGATCCAATAAGTGGTGGGCGCCAGAAAATCAAAGATGATCTGTAGGCAGTTGTTGCCACCGATTACCTTTCCTACGATGCCCGGAACAGTGAGCGGGACGGTGTAACGAACCCAGCCGGTGGTAAGTGAGATGTTGCCCCCGCCTACCAAACTTGTGTTCGCGCTGCCTCCGGAACCGAAGACCTGAGTGCCTCGTGTCCCGAGCGCAGCCCCTGCGGCATTTGCACGCGCCCAGAAAGACAGGATTGCCGTGCGCCCGCCCAAGGTATGCACGCCCTCAATGGACTGCCGCATGTTGACGCCGCCGCCCAGCGCAGAGATTCCGATAGCCATAGACCACGGGAACAGGTCCACCTCGCCGAGGGCCATCTGAATTCGGCTTACGGTCGCGCTTACTCCCGCCCCCGTGTTGAAAAGCCATCGGTCAGCGGTGTATATGCCGGCACTTGCGGGAAGAGCAAACGATATCTGCCGCTGCCAGACGTTCATGGTGCCGTTGATCAGTTTGTTCTTACCGGATCGCGTGGCCAGCTGGCCTTGTAAGTCGTAGAGCTCAGCAAAATTCTCGTTGACCTTTTCGAATGCCACCACCGCAGGATCGCCAATGTACGCTCCGTTGTTGGTCGTGGTGTCGATTATCTGGCGTGTCATCGGGGTCCCTTTACGGCTGGAAAGTCTGATCGAACGTGGCGGTGACGGTGTGCGTCAGCCCGTTCGGAAGTGGCTCGGTGCGGGTATCGCAGGCATACAGGGCCGTGCCCCTTGGGCCAGTCCAGAAGAAGGAACGGCCCACGTGGGCATCGAGGAAGTCGATGATTGCGTCGATGCGAGCCTTGGACCCGGTGAAGGTGAGCTGGTAGCTGCGGGTGGTGGGGTTGATCCCTTCAGCAGCCCTCTGCGCATATCCGTCGCCGAACTGTGCCTTGCGTACAACGGAGGTGACCGTAGCCGCTCCGCTACTGGTCGGCTTCCACAAGAAGGTGTCTGTCATCGACGTGCCCCCACTGCGTGGAGCGCGCCGCCGGGGCGCATGTCCTTCAACTGGAGCTCGCGGTACTTGCTCTCCACGAACCGGCCAAGCTCCTGGCCGAACTGCTGCATGAGCGAGGTGTCCCCGCTGGTCTCCGTGGTTCCGTCGCTATTGACGATCACCTGGACGTGCACCGCGGCGGCGCCGGCGGTTGATGCGCCGGCACTCGCTGCAGGCGCCGCAGGTATCACCCGACCATCGTTACCAGGGATGAGGTAGGTTCGGCCCCTGCCGTCGTCGAACAGCTCAGGCCGGCCGCCCTCGCCCACCTCGTACAGGGTCGAGCCGCGCACAGGGCCACCCTTCGCACGACCGCCGCCGAAGCCAACCCCCTCGTTTAGCCAGCCAGTGTTGTTGCCGAAGCTCTGAGCGCCATAGGTGGACATGCTCGTTCCGCCACCGCCGCCCCACGCCGAGGCCACCGCGTTGATGATGCCCACGGCGGCCTGCTTTGCGGCGATACGTGCCAGGTCAGCGACGATGGAGTTGGCCAGATCCTTGAACGACAGCTTTCCGGTCCTGGCGAACTGAACCCACGCATCCTCCCATCCGGAGAGCGCCGTGTTCATGAGGCTGCTGGCGTTCTCCATCGCGTTGTTCGCCGCGAAGGCGTAGTCCTCCCACGCCCGCCGTGCGCCGGCCCGCCAGTCGCCCAGCATGGCCAGCCGCGCCTCCTGGAACGCGCGCTCCTTGGCCAGCTCCTGGTCACGGAAGGACGCCGCATTGGCCGCCATCAGGTCCCAAGTCTCCTTGTCCTTGGCCACGTCACGGCTGCCCAGGCGCTTCAGCTCGTCCTGGTACTCGCGCTGGATGTCGAGCTGCCGGCGCAGCATCGCCACCGCGTCGCCACCGCGCCCCATGCCCATGAGGTCCAACTCGTTGGCGCGGTCACGATTCATGCTGGCTTGGGTGAGGATCGCCTGCTGCCTGGCCAGTGCCTCGGTGGCCTGCCGCTCCTTCTCGAACGCGGCGGCCTTCTGGCCGGAAGTGAGCAGCTGTTCGCGCTCGGCCACCAGCAGCGCCCGCGTGGAAGCGGTCATGGTGTTGGTCTTGTCGTCCAGCTCCTGCTTGATCTTCGCCGCCAGGCGCTCGCTCTCGGTCACCTTGAGCCCGGTGTCCACCAACTGCTTGTTGGCTTCGATCTGGCGTTGGGCGTTGGCCAGCATCGACTGGGCCGCGCTGTCATCAGCGTTCCGCTTGCCCACGCCGGCGGCCCGGTTGAACTGCTTGTCGACGCCGGCCTCCGCCTTGGCGATGAGTCGCTGCATGGACCCATCGAAGTGCCGGGCGTCGTTGTCGGCCAGGCGGTTGTACTGGGCAATGATCTTCAGGCGCGCCGCTTCCTTCGCCGTGGCGCGATCGAGCCCGGCGATCTGTGCGTTGATGGCCTCGGACGCTGACTGCTCGGCCGTGGCACGCTCCTGACTCGCCGCCGCCAGGTCGCGGGCGGTTTGCGGGTCCAGCGCGCCGCCCTCATCGATGGGGGTGGGCATCCGGGGCATGCCACGCATGCGGGTAGACAGGCCGTTGAGGGCTTCCGTGAGCGACGGCAGGCCCAAGTTCTTCACCACCGTGCTGCCCACGGCACCGAGCCCCAGCATGTCGCTCAGGCGCGGCAGGCGGGCTAGGATGCCCCACTCGCCGGCCAGGTCGGTGATGGCGCCGGTGACGCTGGCGATGGCGCTCCATGCGCCGCCGATGTCGTCCTTTAGGTCGCGCCACCACTTCGACATGCCCGGCATCACCGCTTCGGTGCGGTTGGCCACCTCGTCCAGATGCGTGGCATACAGCTGGATTGCCTCATTGGCTGCCTGCTGGGTCCGTCCCTCCTCCTCCAGCGCGGTGATGCGCTGCAGCTGCGCGGCGGTCAGGAAGCGCTCCGCGTCGTTGAGCTTCAGCAGGCCCTCTACCGGATCCTTGGCGATGGACTGGAACGCAGCCACGGTCGCCGAGGCGGCGCGGCCGGTGGATGCCTCCATGCGCGCTGCGGCGGCGGCGACCAGCTCGAACTGCTCTCCCGCGAAACGGCCTGCTTTGGCCGTCTCGGTCAGCGCGGACACGGCACCGCCCCGGGAGACGCCATCCAGCCGGTCGATGCTGTTGGCCAGGGCCTCGAAGCCGTCGACGCCCACCACGGCGCCCTGCCCGCTGAGGATCAGTGCCTTCTGGAACTGGAACAGCTCGTCCTGGCTCTGCTTGGCCGCCAGTGCCATTGCCGTGAGAGCCGCTGCACCCAGCGTCAGCGGGTTGACGAGGCCCATGACGTAGCCACCGACCGCGCGCGCCGCCGGCCCAATGCCGCCGAACTGGTCCTTCAGCTGGCCGCCCTGCTGGATCGCCACCATCCAGAACGGCTGACCGCTGGCCAGGCTGGTAGCGATGTCGGTCACCTGCATGGGCACCATCCGCAGGTTGTTCTGCAGCTGCCGGGCAGACATCCCCATGCCGTTCTGCGCGTTGGTGGCGTTGAGCACCGCGGTGCGCATGCCCTCGATCTTCGTCTGGTACTGGTCGAAGACGCTGGCGTTCACCAGGCCGGCCTTGTGCGCGCGCTCCAGGCGGTCCTCCATGGCCGCCAGGCGGTTCAGCGCCGCAACCGTCGGATCGATCTGCCCCAGCAGCTGCTGCAGGTTGATCTTCTGAGCCTCGGCAGCTGCAGCGGCCTGGCGCTGTTCGTTCGTCGCCCGGGCCTCTGCCTCCTGCAGCGCCTTCGCACGCGCTGCCATGCGCTCCTGCTCGCTGCCGGCGGAGGCCATGGACCGCGCCTTGTGATCGATCCCCAGTGCAGCGTCACGGGCAACCTCGGCGAGGGCACGCTCGGAGACGTTCGCTGCCTGGTTGCTCTGGGTCCACGCCATGGCCTGCTGTGCCACAGCCTTGAGGCGGGCCTCCTGCTGGCCCAGCTGCTGCTCCAGCTGCTGGCTGGCAGTCGCCACCTGAGCCGTGGATGCGGCGGCTGCAGCGCCGGCGGCACCGTAGGCCTGAACCTGCCCGGCGGTGCTGGCCAGCTTCCCGTCCAGCGCTCCCAGCGATGCCAAGATCTCGGCATTGGTCCGGTTGAGCGTCTGCAGCTCGCCAATGACCGCGCCGGTACCGGTGCCGATACGGTCCAGCGCACCGCCGAGCCGGTCACCCAGCACGCTGGAGGAGCGCTCCACGGTCCTGGCCAGCGACTGGTAATCCCGGTCGAGGCGATCAGCAGCACCGCCGGCGCGATCAGCGGCCGCTGCGTTCTCGTCCAGTGCCTTCGTGCCCTCGACCAGGCCACTACTGTCGACCTTGTAGCCAAGCTCGGCGATATCCATCAGGGGCTCCCGTTCTACTGCTGCTGTGCCCGCTCACGCGCGGCTTTCTGGTCTTCGCGCACCGCGCGGAGGTACTGGTCATCCATCGCCAGGAGCATCTGCACTTCCTCCGGCAGGAGGTCGATCTGCAGCAGGCGACTCCATTCGCCCACGTCAGCAAACGTCAACGCCTCGGGACCGCTGTGCCGGCGGCCGGAGAGCTGCCAGAACCAGTCCCAGACGTGTGCAATCGCGTCCGGAACCTCGAGCTCTGGTGACTTGGCGTCGAAGCGCTGGTTGCGCTGGCGCCGGGTTTCGCCGTTCTCATCCGCCATGTCGTAGCGGACGGCGATGTAGGCAGCGTCAGCCGCCTGCTTCGTCAGTCCCGCGAAAGAACGCCGCCCGGTCGTTGAGTGCCAGGTCGGCCTGCTCTGCCACCCACGGCAGCTCCTTCAGCAGGCTCTTCAGGGTCTGCTCTTCGAAGACCGGCTTCTCGCCATGGAACGTCAGCTCGCCCTTCCACTCCCAGCCGCTGATCGAGGCGACCAGCATTCCCATGCGCGCGGCTTCCAGCTGCTCCGCCGTCACCTTGCCGCGGTGGCTCATGCGCTCGTTGGCAGTCTTGCGCCCCGCCGCCCTGACCTGCGGATGGCTGTCGGGCAGGAGGATGAGCACCAGGCCCACCGGTTCTTCGGTAGCCGGGTGCAGGATTTCCAAGCGGCGCTCTGCCGCCACGATGTTGGACAGTTCGGTCATGTCGTGATCCTTGTTGCGATCCGGGAAGGAACCGGCGGGGAAGCTGTCGGATCAGGCAGCCTTTCAGGCGCGCGCCCTACCCCGCCGGTATTCGGTTACGGGGTGACCGGGGCGGCCACCACCAGCGGCGGCTGGTTGAGGCCCAGGGTGTAGGTGTTCAGGACGAAGTCCTCATTGCGGCCGCCCGGAACGTTGGGGCCAGCCACCAGCCCACGCAGGTACTCCACGGAGCCGTCGGCGCGCTCGACCTTGAACGCGTAGGCGTCGGGCACGTCCGGGGCACCTGCAGCACGCATTGCGATCTGGCCGGGATCGGTCAGATCCTCGGCCACTTCCACCGGGGGGTCGCCGGCGTTGGTGATGCCCTTGCCCTTCAGGGAGACCGAGGTATCCCAGGTGTCGTAGGTGACGATGTTGGTGTTGATGCCGCGCTCGCCGACGCTGCCGACCTTCTTCACCTGGACATAGGTCAGCGCGGCGAACTCGGCCTGGGTGAGGTCTTCGTTCTGGGGGGTAACGCAGATGAAGAACTTGGAACCTGCGTTGGTTTTTGCTTCAGCGGCCATGGCCGTGGTCTCCTCGCGATGGGCGTAAAAAAACCCGCCACGGGGCGGGGTCGTTGGAAAAGCGAAAGGCCCGCTGATGGGCGGGCCTCTGGAATTGTTTTGGGAATAATTTGCGGTCGGTTCTGTCGCTACCTCGCCTACTGCGGGCTCAACTTCGCCGCAACCAGCTTAAGCGCCTCGGCCGGCTTGAAGCCGGCGCGGATGTATTCCTCATACTCGTTGCGGACCCAGATGGCCTGCTCTTTGTTGAACTCGTACATCAGGCTGCGAGATGCCTTCATGCGGTCGACGGCGTCCCGCAGTTCCTTCAGGGCTCCCTCGCTCAGGGGGCCATCGTTCCGGACCAGGTGCAGGTTGGGCGGCTTGGGACTCATGGGCCGGAGTCTACCCCGAAATAAACCCCCTCCACCGTATGGTCACGGGGTGCATGACCCGCTCCGGATCTTGGATGATGCTGCTCGTGGACGGCCGCTCGTAGACGGCCATCCCGGCGAACTTCGTGCCCTTGGCGAAGGCGGCGATGATCTGGTCCGTGATGGCGGTGCCTACCATGATCCCCTGCCCGGGCCGGTAGCAGGCGGCCACCTGGGCGAACCCCTGCATCAGGGACGGGCCGTCGTCGGCCAGGCCATAGTTCTGGGTCCGGTTGGGGAACCACTGCAGTTCCAGCCAGCGAGCGCCATTCCCAGTCGGCGGAGCGAACGGGATCCCCGGGTATGAGCAGACCAGGTCGGCGCCGGCGGCGAACTGGGTCACCAGCTGGGTGAAGGCGTCGTAGATCGCCGTGTCGTTCATCGCATCCGCCCCTTCACCTCTGCCGCAACCTCAGAAACGATGAAGTCCCAGCGCTGAGCCGCCGCCCGCGCGAAGCCCTTGCCGGGCTGGGCGTACGTCCTGCCGAGACTGTCTTCACCGTAGAAACCGTGCTCCATGCGCATCGCGTAGGCAGCCGTCCAGCCGGCCCACACTGTCTGGCCAAGATCCAAGCCCGCGAACACCAGCGGCGGATCCACCGCGCCGTCCCTTGGCATGCCGTCAACGGACGCGGCCGAGGAGTTGCGCAGGAACCCGGTGTCCACCGGCATCCGCCCGCCCTGCCCCTCTGGCGTGTTTGCTTCCTCCATCAGGCGCTGAGCCGACTCTCGGAAGATAGACAGCTGCATGCTCTTGGCCTTCTCGGCAAAGGCGCGCACCTGGGCACCGAACTTAGCTGCCACGCCGCACCTCTGCTGCCATATCGACCCGGTAGGTCTTCGTGCACCGGCAACCGATGGTTTCCTCCGCCGGCGCCCCGAGCGCGGTGTCGCCCGGGAACCTCATCAGCGCACCGGACGGAGTCTGGAACGGCTCCCCGAACCGCCGCTTCTGGCCGTTCATCGCCTTGTGGCTGTGCCGCGTGCGGTCGTCGCCGGTGGCAGACCAGCCGCAGGTGACGTTCTCGGGGGCCAGACGGCCCGATTCGATCTGCTGCCGGTATGCCTCATCGCGGCCTGCGTTCATGGCGGTCAGCGTCTCGGTCCTCGCGATCATCTCGCCGCGCAGCGACAGCAGGCGGTCGGCGTAGCGGCCCGCAATCTTCTCGATGTCCGCCGCCGCCACCGGTTTGCCGCCCGCGATCGCGCGTTTGACGATGCCGTCCAGGCGCTTGTCCCGGCGCTGCCGGTCAAAATATGCCGCCATCTGTGTGGGGTCGCCGCTGGCCAGCTGCTGCCTCACGTTTGCAACGTACTGCGCCTGCTGTGAAGTCAGGCCCACCACCCCGCCGGCGCGCCGTCCGGTCTCGCCTACCCGGCCTACGAGCTCCAGCGCGCTCTGGCGTGGGTTCTGCCCAGCGGCCATGCCGCGCACCAGGTGCTGCCGCACCATCTGCCGCTGGTCCTCCACGATCCCAACGATCAGACGCGACGAGTTCTCCTGCAGCCAACCTTCAGCGCCACGGTTGCGCATGTCGAACCGGAACCGCAGCGTCGGCGTAGCGACAGCCGGGTTGTAGCCGCCGCGCACCTGCTGCCGCATCGACAGCCGCGGTAGCTCCTTGATACCCGCATCGCCACCGGCGACGAAGGCCTGCCGCACGGATTCAGCCAACGGTGAGAAGGCCTCCGAATCGAAGCCCAACGCCTCCAGAACCATGTCGACCTGGCCAGCGCGCAGCAGCTCTGCCAGGTGATCGACCTGCGCCTGGTTCCGCATGCCGGCGACTGCCTGCTCGAAGGAACGGCGGAGGGCCGGCTCCAGGCGACGCGCCAGCAGCTCCAGCTCGCGTGGGGTGAGGTAGTCCATCAGCGTCGGGCGTGGAATTCGTAGAGCAGGACTTGGCCACTCGGGGAGAGGGGCTGCAGGTCGATGAAGTGGTACGTCTCGCTTCCCAGCAGGATCCGATCATCCTTGCCCGGCACGGTGTCGATCGACGTGGAGATAAGGCCCAGCTTGTCGCCCTGCAGCACCAGCGTGGCGTCACGATCGGTCAGGCTGTACTCAATCTCCACCACCTTGCAGCCGTGCAGTGTCGGCGGTCCCGGCTGCGGGTTGTGCGGCGGGCCGGTCGGAGCCCCATCGCGTTCCAACTGGGTGGCGTAACCGTAACGCGCGATCAGCCGCTCAGCTGTGGCCTGCATGCGGTTGTAGAACCGGCTCATACGACGCGCACCGCCGGGCCGACCGCAGGCGTGCGCAGCAGCGGTGCCAGGATCTCGTCAATTGCAGGGATCACCGGCCGGTTCGGCAACTGTCCGGCCACCACCGCATCGGCATAGGACACCTCGACGGGACCGACCTTTTCCCTCGTCACCGCTTCGCTGGCCAAAAAGTCCGGCGAAAGGCTGCCGGGGGCGACCAGCTCGCGCAGCGCCGCCTCGTAGGTAGCCCGCTCAACTTCCTCCGGGATCTCATCCGGCTGGATCGGGTCACCGTCGTAGTCAGCAGCACCGGTGCGGGGCCACTCGTTCGGCTGGCCCCGCCCAGCAGTGCGCACGCCAGGGAACATGGACGCCCAGCGGCCGGATGCGAGCAGCACCCGGTACCGGCCGTCGATGTAATCCGTGGCGCGGACCAGCGCGCCGGTGCGGGCTTCTTCCGTTCCCGCTGCCCAAGCGGCGTTGCCGCGCGCCTGGTGGTAGCTGTCCGCGCCTTCCAGCGTGCCGTACATGCTCAGCCCTCGCCCTTCTTCGCTTCGGCCGCTGCAATGGCTTCCTGCAGCTTCGGCACGCCCCACGTGGCCTTGGCGGCGATCCCAAGCGCCTTGGCACGGGCGATCAGCGCGTCCTTGTCGCCACCATCCGAGGAACCGGGAGCACCACTGGTGCCGGTGCTGCCGCCAGCATCGCCAGTGCCAGTGCCAGCGCCGGCCTTGCTGGCCTCGGCCGCGTTGATGGCTTCCGACCGCAACTGCTCGACGGCATCCGCCAACTTGGCCTCCCGAATCGTGCTGTCCAGCTCGTTCCAGCCTTCGATTGACAGGCCCGAGGCCTCGTGAGCACGGCGAACCACGTCGCCTAGCGCCACCGCGACGTCATCTACCAGATGCACCTGCGACGGCAACAGGTCGGAACCCAGCAGCGAGGGTTGCGCAGCGTTGCCGCCCGCAGCGGTCAGGATGCCGGCGTCCAGCCAGCCCTTCACCACGGCGTTCTTCTTGAGGTCATTCCAGTTGACGACCGGGGTTGCCTCACCCGGCAGCAGAATGGTGCCGTCCGAGAGCCCCAGCGGGCCCTTGTGGTTGTTGGTGATCTTCATGCTTCGCTCCTGTGAGGCCCCGGCACGTGGCCGGGGCCATTGCAATCAGATGCCGTCCAGGTAGACGACTTCCTTCGGCAGGCGGACGTCCAGGCCACCGAGGCGCATGACGCCCGGGATGTCCCAGCGCAGCGGGCCGCTCTGCCAGGCCGGCAGGAAGCGGTGCGGCATCGGCATGTGCAGCTTCAGCACTTCCGGATCGTTGCGGTAAGCAATCAGGCGGGCCGTGCCGCCGACACCGGCGGTATCGAGCCCGCGCACCCCGCGCAGGGTCAGCTGCTGGCCCGTCTGCACCGTGTACAGGTTGTTGGCCATGTACCACTGGATGACGGTCATGTCGCTGTTGTCACTCATCTTGCGAGTGGCCAGCAGGTTGAACTTCGTCCAAGGGAGCAGCAGCGTGTCCGCGATGGACACCGTGTTCGTGCCGTTGAACACGTTGAGCAGTGCCTGATTCAGCACGCTGACGATCAGGTTGGTATCCGTGGTGGCGTCCCAGCTGCCGGTCTGCGCCGCGATCGGTGTCACACCTGCGGCGTTGAACAGGCCGGTGAAGCCCTTCGCCTCGTCGCCCTGCAGCGCCACGCGATCAACCATTTCTTCCGACGCCTTGCGAGCAGCGGCCGCGTCGTCGGATTGCAGACCGATGCCCAGGAGTTGCGCACGGCCGATCTCTTCCCAGCCGAAGCCGTAGCCGATACCTGCGGTGTGCACTCCGGTCTGATGCTGGGCGCGGTTAGTGCCAGCCTTCGGAATATCGTCGGCATTGCCGTTGATCCAGCCAGCCTTGCCGAACTGGTCCTGGGAGTAGTAGGTGACCGAGGTGGCGAACTCGCTACCCGACGTATCGACCGGGATCAGGTCGCGGTACTGAACCGCGGGATAGCGCGTCTTGTAGACGCCCGGCTCGATGATCGATGCCTGCGCGACAACGAAGCCCAGTGCGACCTGGGCATCGAAGAGGGGGATTGCTCCATTCATGAGGTTGGCTCCTTAGCCGAGACGGACGACGGCCAGCTGGCCGGCGGCGGTGGTGCTGGTGTCCCAGCGGGCGCCTGCGAAGGCGGTGTTGCCGGTGTCCACGTTGGTGAACGTGCCGGCGCCAGTGACGTACACCGGGTCACCGGCCTTGACCGCGACAGCAGCGGTGACCCACACGTCGCCCTTGGTAATCACACGGGCGGAGGTGCGCTGCGCGAAGCTGTCGGGGACGCCGGCGCTGCCGACGGCGGAGCGGTCCAGCAGGGTGATGCCGACGAGCTTCAGCGCACCGGTACCGGCCAGGACGACGCCCTTGTCTGCCGTACCTTGCGCAACCGCGCGGCCGAAACCGATGCCCGGTGCGGTTTCCACGTCGCGGGAGATGATCGTGGCCGGGAGCATGGTCGCCTGCGCGCCGAGAGCGGCCGCCGGCTGGGTGTCCGGATAGTTGGTCTGCAGTGCCATGGCTTAGGCGTCCTTCTGGTTGCGGGTGCGGTAGTCGAGGCCGGCCACGGAGGCCTGCCAGCCGTTGTCCTGCACGGTGGTGCGCTGGCCACCGTTATCGCGCATGGCCTGCACGACCGGATCCTTCGGCGCGGCGTTGGTGTAGAGGCCGTCGAACAGCGCCTCGACATAGGCTTCGTGCTTTCCGGTCACTGCGGCGTCGCCGAGCTTGGCCACCACGGCAGCCTGACGCACCTGTGCGTCGGTCTTGCCGCTGTAGTCGGCGTCGTGCACGGCCTTGGCCTTGGCAAGCAGGTCGCCGCGCTGCTGGACGCGCTTGTCCAGGTCGGCATCGCTCAGGACCTGGGCCTTGAGCGCATCTCGCTCGCCTTCGGCCTTGGCGATGGCCGCGTCCTTTGCGGTGATGGTGGCCTGATGCGCGGCCTCGGCGGTGCCAGCCGCCGTCTGCGCATCCTTCAGCTGCTGCTGCAGCTTGCTGATGGCCTGGGCGCCGGCGTCGTTGGTGACGACGGACAGCCCATCGACCAAGATGGTCTTGTCGCTCATGTGGTTCTCCTGGGGTTGGGGATGGGCGCTTGGATCCGGAGCACCGGGGGTGCGCCCATCCCCGATGCGAAACTGAGAGCCGGCCCGGCCGCGCTGGACAAGGGCCAGATGGTTGTTGCGGATGTTTCGCTGGACCGCGTCGTAGGGTTCACCCTCCGGCGTCACCCCGTCGGTCCAATCGATCTCCGAGGAATACCCCTGCGACAGCTCGCGCTTGCCGGCCTCGTAGTCCGCGATCGCGTCCTGATCCATCAGCACCAGCGGAACACGCACTCGGTTCTTGTCGTGCACGACCTCGTCGCCGGTCTGGCCAACGGCATACTTTTTCCAGTTCTGCGCGTTCACCTGTTCCGGCGGGTGGTCGTTGGTCATTGGCCGGTGCGCGAAACTACGCAGCGTTGCATCGGAGAACACTTCCTCCGGTGGCCGATAGACCCGAACGTTCAACAGGTCAGGCCGCCCCAGCTCTTCTCCCAAATAGGTCTGGATGCCGGTCCGCGCCACGTATGCATCGGCCACGAGGTAGCCGTCCACGGTGCGGCGGGGCGCCGACACCGAGACGTGATCGATTAGGTACATGGGGTCAGTCCTCTCGGATCTCTTCGAAGATTTCCGGGCCAAGCACGATGCGGCCGCGGTACGGCTTGACCTTCAGCAGGTCGACGGGAGCCTTGGTAAGGCTGATGTGCGGCGTGTAGTCCGGGTAATCGTGCGAGCCGCCGGCGCGGATGATGCTTTCGTGGCGCCAGCACAGCTGCGAAGACGCGAATAGCAGCACCGCCGACATGCCGCCCAGCGGCTCCACTGCCCGGGGACCGCCTTCCGGAATCACCAGCTGGTCGGATCCGTCGGTGCCCCAGTCATTGGCGTTGCCTGCCTTCATCCAGTCGAAGGCCTGGCGCGCGTAAGCGACCGTTACGTGCAGGTCGTCCCGCAAATCGGTGATGCCCTGCTCCTTCGCCCAGGCCGCGACGTCGCCGGTGTTCACCACCTTCCGGTGTACGTAGAGCGACCGGGGCGCGGCATCGACCACCGGGGTCACCGGCGCGCCGCCATCCTCCAGATCGTCCTCTTCCTGGTCGATCACGTCTGGGTTGGCTTGCGCCCACTCCAGCATCTCTGCTTCCAAGCCAGGCACGACGCCGGCCTCGGTCAGCATGTTCACCGCCACAGTGGACATGACCGCGTCGGGCACCAGGCGGGTGTCGGCGATGGTCTTGATCGTGTCAGCCGTGGTCTTGCCGATGGTCGCCCGCTCCGTGTCGGTGGTCTGCCACAGGCTGCGCCAGTTGTAGAACACCTCCGGCGGCCTGCTGCCCAAAGCCGAGCGGATCAGGCATTCGTCCAGTACCTGCAGCGCCGGCGTCAGCACCAGCTCTTGCCCGGAGCTGATCCGGTCGTAGTAGTTGCGCAGGTCGCCCTCGCCCGTGGAGTTCAGCCCAGCCGGCGACTGGCCCAGCAGGCGGGTCATCGGGATGTCGGACGCTCCCGAGGACAGC
>Ga0182006_1000622_pt1 | contig 25427 bp, 24 predicted proteins | sample Sormic07211104_1_FD_123022 | JGI IMG/M metagenome (GOLD analysis project Ga0182006, IMG submission 123022) | Rhizosphere microbial communities from Sorghum bicolor, Mead, Nebraska, USA - 072115-104_1 MetaG | ecosystem: Host-associated > Plants > Roots > Rhizosphere | place: USA: Nebraska...
GCAATGCAAGATCTTAAAGTTTTAGCACAAGAAATCCGTGCAGAAGTAACTGACAAGAAAAACTCTGGAAAATAATATTTCGCGAGTAAGAAACAAAAAGGGTTCTGGTATGCCGGGACCCTTTTTGCGTTTATATGTTAGTTAGACTTACGAAGTCTAACTATGATATGCATGTCAGACTTCATAAGTCTTGCGGCTACTCGCATCGTCACCCTGAACTTGTATTAGGGTCTTAACGGGCTGTCATATAGATGCTGCAATAAATCCGATAGCTATCGGATCAGCATGGCGTTTAAGACTTATACCCTCCATAAAAAGATAAGGCTCCCCATCGCGGGGAGCCTATATCCAACTAACAAAACATATTTTTTTAGGTAAGCCTTAGCTCACATTATCCCTTCTTAACCAATTTATATTCGATTACTGGTTTACCGCGTTCACCACCATCGCCAGAAATGTAACTGTTGAATTTCAGTTTATAATAATTACCAGTAGCGTCTTTAATAATATAACAAAGATCAGTTTTAACTGCACCGCCCGTACCAGCTTGGCTAGGTGAAGTTCTCCAGGTTGTACCAATTACATCTTTTGCCGATAGAAAAGTAAGACCAGCCAAATCTGCTTCAGTAAATGTGGCGTAAGCATCTTTTTTAGCTACCATTGCCGCACTTACACCACCTAAGTTGTTGATTGAAACAAAGTCCTGAACCCAATAAGGAGAGCCTAAACCAGAATTGAACGTACTATAACTCCATGAAATATCCCATGCACTTTTTACCGGTTCGGCCTGAACAATTTTATTGTTTTCCAATGAAACAAAAACTAAGTTATAGTCAACACTTTTAGGCACATCCAAAGTTTTTATTACCGTTTCGTTTAGTCGGGCATATTGAATTTTGTAGCCTGAACCATTACGCGTAACTTTTAATTTAAACCACTTGTCTTTATCCTTATTCCCTTCGTAGCTTAATAAATAAACTTTGTTTTCTGCTTCAGTAGCACTTACTTCGGCAAAAGCTGTTTTATTGATATTTCCATCCCAGTAATCAACTAACGACACCGTAAGCGGATCCATGATATCATGATTTAAATTAACTGATGTTCCTGGATCTGCCAATGTAACTGCTGTAATATCGGTTTTAGAAGTTGCAGTTGCTGTAGTTTGATAGGAAGGATTAAGCACAACTCTGAATTTGCTATCAGAGGTTAATCCGATATTAAAACTTTTTCGCTCTGCAGAAGTCTGTTTATCGGCGCTAAAATCTACATAAACGATATTCGTATAGTTTGATTCTGCTGTTTTACCACTAAGTGTTAAAGTACTTCCATCAGAAGGTGGAGCAACAAAAATAGGTTCTTCTGTGTTCTTTTTACAGGCCGTAAATGTTGTAGCTAAAAACGCGATAGCGATTAATGAGTTCAGTTTATTCATGTTTTTATAATTAATGTTGTTTATGGTTAAAGTTTATTCCAGTTATAGGTTAGCCCAAGCACGTACGATCTACCATAACTATATGGAACATCGCCACCTGTGCTGTGTGCTCCACCCGTTGCGGTTGAAGTGTTGCTTAATTGTGTAACATTAAAAAGGTTTTTAATACCTGCATTAATGGTTAAAGATTTAAATAGATTTTTGTTCAGCATTAAATCTGCGGTATGGAAATCGCTAATTTTCGTCAGTTTTACTGAGGTGGGATCGTTTTCGACAGTAAGTTTATAGCTTGGTAAGCTCCCCGTATATTTATAAAAGAGGCTGATACTCCCATTTATTTTCGGAAGCGTATAAGTTATATTCGAGTTTACTTCTGTAGCCCATGCAAATTCAGGAGTCTCCAATTCTGGATTGCTCACGCTTAAATCATTGTATCGGCCGATATACGATATGCCGAGTGTAGCCTGAATATTTTTATAAATCAATGTATTGTCTAACGTAGCACCTGTGGTTTTATATTTATCTACATTAAATAGTGAGGTTATGGCGTTATCTGTAGGAGACTGGGCAAAATTAATCCTGTTTTTAAACAGATTGTAGAAACCCGATAGTGTAGAACGGAACTGCAAATCTTTTTCATGTATGCCGGCCCAGGCCAAGGAGCCATTAAAACTGTTCGATTCTTCGGCTTTTAAATTGGGGTTACCTAAAATATTATGGCTGGCATCTACAAAATCGTAATATAACTCCCTCAATGCCGGAGAACGAAAACCTTTAGCATAAGCCAATCGAAGATCCAGATCTTTAGCTAAAGTAAACTTGGTATTTAATGATGGAATTACGGGGGGAGCATCGTAAATGGAGTTTTTAATAAACCTCAATCCCGGCCTTGCACTTATTCCATTCGCAAATTTAATCTCGGCAGAAATAAAGGCAGCATAATCATTAATTACAGGAGATCCATTAATTCTCTGTCCGCTGGCAGCATCTCTGTTATACTCGATGCCAGGCTGAAATGAAACAGACCTATTTAAGGTGTAAATTGCAGTGGCCCTAAAAATAGTCGAGTTGAATTTTGCTATATCTTGTTCTCCCTTATCGTCACTTAATCGTTCTGTGTTGTTTGTAAAATTATGGATAACGGTATGGGTTGATCTTTGTAGATCGGTGTAACCTCCTATAGCTGTGACCTGTAATTTATCATTTAGCCTCCATTCAGACTGCAATTGTTGCGTATAACGTTTGGTGGTGTAGGTAGACAGCTTCCCTTCGAAACTCGATGGATTTATTCCAAAACGCGAATCGATGTCCTCGTTTAGCCCATCTAAGCGATACCATATGCTAAAGTTTTGATTTCTATAGCCGATTTTAGTATTACCAAGCCATTGCTCCTTAGGCTTCCATTGATTTTTATAGCTATTAAATTCTTCTAAAAATGCTGTTTTCGGAGCCATATTCCAGCCACCGAATTCGTTGTGTGATGCACCAAGCAAAACACTCCAGCCTTTTTGCTGCCAACTAATACTCAGATGCTGATTATGCTGGCCTGCGCCGTTGAGCAGGTTATATTCTTTTCCGGCGCTTTCTTCCTGTACATGTGCATTAACGCTTAACAATTGCTTTCCGGCCTTTTTGGTTATAATATTAATTACTCCGGCCAGCGCATCGGTGCCATACACAACAGACATCGGACCTTCTACAATTTCTATCCTTTCAATGGTATTGATGTCGATTTGGTTTAAACTTTCTCGGGCATCCGATCGGTCTACCATCGGCACTCCATCCAATAAAATTTTAATATTTCGGCCAGTCATCCCCATTAGAGAAACATCGGTTGTACCTAAAGTTAAATCGTTGGTAAAACGGAAACCGAGTTCGGTATTTAAAATCTGCTGCACATTGGTTGCTGCTCTTAGCTTAATCCGCTCTGCACTTATTGTTCTTACATTGTATACCGAATTCCGCAAAGTTTGCGGTCCGTATTGCCCTGTAACCACCACTTCTTTTAAATCATTTGCCTTTGTAGTATCAACTTTAATTTCCTGAGCCACAGTAACAAATCCACAAAGCGATAAGGCAATTGATAAATATATCTTCATTTATTTAGACTAATTATAAATAATTGTGCAAATTTGTGGATAATCACAAAAAGCAGATAACGTTAAACGGATAATTAATGCCGCCAAACGGATTAAATGAATATGGAAATATTATGATTTTTCCTATCAAACCATGGGATGTATAAAATCATAATAGCCTTATTGCATTTTAAAAACGATATATACAGATGGAAATTAAACTCTCAGCTTATTCAAAAGGAGCTATTATTTATAAGAACACCTATCCTGATGACTTTGATACCCTTAAGGATATAGACGAAATGGCTATCGCGTTGGAAAAGAATGATGTAAAATACCATATTGAGGAAAAGTGGTTTAGGGGAATCCACATTAGCCTTATTGAGGTCCACCCTCAACAGGAAGAAAATTTTCATTTTGAATCTTCTCAGCAACACATTGGTTTTCTATTTTGTCTGAGCGGTACGGTTAATTATGGTTATGATCATCAACAAGATCATTTTTTATCACTGAATAAAGAGGAGCAGGATTTTAATATAGGAAGTGTTAATGCAATTAGATTTAATATAACGACGAAAACCAAATACCTTTATATACAACTTACAGAACAGTATTTTCTTCAGATAACAGGTGGAAGATCTACTACCGATACCAAAACTGCCATCCCAAAACCCATTAGTGCTGAAATCGGATTAATACTGCAGCAAATTATTTACCCTAAGCACGAGGGGAGGATGAAGCGCCTATTTCTGGAAGCCAGAATATTTGAATTAATTATCGCCTATTTTAATCAAAAACCAGAAAAACAAACGCTCATTTTAAAAAAGGAAGATGTAGAAAAAATTCTCCTGGCCAAACAGTTGGTAGAGCATGATTTACAGCATCCGAATTCGTTAATGGAGCTATCGCGTAAGGTTGGTATTAACGATTATAAGCTTAAAAGAGGATTTAAAGAACTAACCGGCAATACAGTGTTTGGCTATTTATATAAAATCAGGATGGAAAAGGCCCATTACTTTCTTTCTAAGGAAAAGAAAACCGTAAATGAGGTTGCTTTCCTTGTAGGTTATAAAAATGCACAACATTTTATCACTGCTTTCAAAAAACAGTTTAATATCTTACCTGGAAGTTTAAACAAAAGCTAGAAATTTAGCGCAAACGTTTGTTTATTCTTTTACCTCATTCACAATCAAATCAGACTCTACAATGGTGTTGTAGTAAGCCTGGTTCTCAGAATTAGGGCTATGAATAAGATCTAAAAGAATATTTGCGGCTTTTTGTCCCTGTAAATATGGGTATTGCTCTACTGAAGCTACTGGCGAATTATCCAAATAGCTGATAATAGGCAGATTTGCGTAACTCACTACGTCAAAATCATTTATTACATTCAGTTTTTTGAAATATTTAATCAAGAAGAGTGCTACATAATCGTTAAAGGCCACAATCGCTGTAGGTTTACGCTTATGATTTAAAAATTGATTGGCAGCGTCGATAGTACCTTCCTCAGTTAAATCACAGTTTAACACTAACGATGGATCAAATTTTAAGCGGTTAAAAGTAATCGCCTGCATATAGCCATCTTTACGCTCTTCACTTGCGTACAGGGTACTTGGCCCATTAATCATTCCAATACTTCTGTGTCCTTTTTTCAAAAGATAGTTCACAGCTTTAATTGTTGCACTCTCCAAGCTACATGCTACATAATGCACATTTTTAAAAGGAGGTATCCGATCAAAAAATACGACAGGTATATTGAATGAATTGAGTTTCTCGAAATGATCAAACTTCGACGTGTCTTTACTGATGGATACCAATAAACCATCTACACGTTGATTTTTCATTTTTTCAACGAGCTTTACTTCCTGGTCGTAATTATCGTGCGATTGAGCAAAAATAACCGTATAGTTTTTCTTAATGGCTTCATCTTCAATTGCAGAAATAGCAATAGAGAAAAAGTGTTCTGATAGCTCAGGTAAAATAACGCCAATAGTGTAGGTTTTGCCTTTTTGAAAAAGAATTGCCGCATTATTTGGCTCATAGTTTAGAGACTTCGCCAGCTGCTTAATTTTCTCCCTGGTTACCGCTCCAATGCTTGGATGATCGTGCAATCCCCTGGAAACACTAGATGGAGAAATGTTTAAGATTCTGGCTATTTCTTTGATGGTTGTTGGTTTCGACTGCATTCTGAGTGCTAAACTACATTAAATTTCTTCAATATGTAATAATACAAAATTAATCAAACGTTTGCGCTGTTTTTTTTTCTCATTTCTTTCCTCTGCTATATAAATATCAATACTTTCGGAAAAGCTAAAAGCCATAACGTTCTAAAAATTAATAATAGAAAAATTATAAATAGAAAGCAATTTTAAGCCCCTTAAAAAAACAAAATTGATATACAATCACAAATTATACCCCAATGATCAACAGTAGTACCCCTCAATTTTTGGAGGGGTATTTAAACAAAAAAGACGAGAAGTGTTCGTACCACTCCCCGTCAAATTGGGTTATTTTCCTGCAAGCAGGCACAAAAGTTATCTAAGCTATATGTTTAACCCTTATCCAAAGGTATAAAATTTATGCATGTTATAAATAAAGCAGTGCCTAATTCTAATTATTTTAAAGTTTTTACAGCAATGCCTCAGCAAGCGAGGCATTGCTATTTAAACCCGTAAGAAGTAATCCATACGTCATATATCTAAAGCATGCTATTCTTTTAAAATCATATTCCTACTTTGGTTTATTAATTTTTAAAAATGATAGCTGTATATCTTTTACTTTTTATCTTAATTGCATTCTTCATTATAACGAACCTGCCTGTTTTTGGCCGTTTGCCAAGGGGACTGCGATTAAAAAAAATCCACCATTTGGCTAATTATCGTGATGGTGCACTGCAAAATCAATCGGTAACACCAATGCAGCCTGAAGGTGTAAGCTTTTTTAAGATTTTGAAGGCATTTTTTTTCGAAAAACACCCAAATAAAGTTCCGGACAAAACACTCCCTTTTATTGTACCTAACATAAACGGCGACCCTGAAAGCGATACCCCTGAAATTATTTGGTTTGGACATTCATCTTATCTAATCAAGATAGACGGTTTAAGGATTCTGGTCGATCCTGTTTTTAGCAAAACCCCTTCTCCATTTTCATTTATTGGAAGTAAGGCTTTTTTAGGTACAGATGTTGTAAAAGCAGAAGAATTTAGAAATATTGATGTCCTGATCATCACACACGATCATTACGATCACCTGGATTATAATAGTATTTTAAAAATTGCACCACAAGTTAAAACCATAGTTACTTCGTTGGGCGTAGGAGAACACTTAGAAAAATGGGGAATTAATGCTGATAAGATCAATGAATTGTGCTGGAACGAATCGTTAACATTATTTAATAGCCTGAAGTTAACAGCGGTTCCGGCAAGGCATTTTACCGGAAGAAAATTTAAAAGAAATCAAACCCTTTGGTCGGCTTTTGTATTAAAAACTGAAAACTGCCAATTATTTTTGGGTGGCGATTCTGGTTATGATAAACACTTTGCCAAAGTAGGTGAGGAGTTTGGCCCTTTCGATTTAGCCTTGCTCGAATGTGGGCAGTACAATGCCTATTGGCCATACATCCATATGTTTCCCGAAGAAACAGTTCAGGCTGCAATCGATTTAAAGGCAAAAGTTTTAATGCCGGTGCATTGGGGAAAATTTAGCTTAGCCATGCACCCTTGGAACGAGCCCATAAAAAGAGTGGTTTTAGCTGCATCAGCAAAGCAACTTCCTTTGGTTACCCCAAAATTGGGTGAAACAATAATTTTAAATGAATATTTACCGACAGAAAATTGGTGGATTGAGGAATAAAAATTAAACAATAATTGTACTATGGTGTTTAATTCTAAAATCAAATGCAATTATGAAAACTGATCTTGTTGAAATTTTCCAGACCATTAGAGCCGGAATACAGCCCTATGCCACCCGCGGATATACGGTACACGAAAATTCGGAAAACGGGTATGATCTTTATAGTGAAAAAAACGTTGAATTAAACGGTGAAAAAGTAACTGAACGCTTTTTTACAGGCGTTTATATCAATGGGAATGCCGTAGAAGTTAAAATCAATACTGATGAATTTTCTACTGCAAATCATAATTTAACCGATTTTGATAAAAACAAAGCAGGTTTAAAAATTTCAGCACTTGATGATTCCAAATTAAAAGAAGTAGAAACACTGGTGGAAATTATCCATACTAACTTTAAAGAAAAAGAATGGATTTAACAATCTGATGGTTAAATTTGCGGTAGATAATTTTTCTAAAAAACCTTCTACTGATTGAATAATTTAACTTTTGATGCTAACTGGCATTATCAATTAAACTTAGCACTTGCTAATAACAAAATTGAATGTTTTTTTTTTACAGCGCATGAATTTCGATTATTACGGATTGATCCTCAATTGATCATTCATCTGGTAAGTTTAAACAATGAATTTACCCCGCAACATCTCATTGAATTACAGGAAAAATATCGCCAGGCAGGCATTAAACTCGTTCATCTCTGGGAAGATCTGTGGCAATCAAAACCAGATCAGGTTTTAGCGAGATTAAAATCTTTGCTTGGAAAAAATACCCGTATTCACGGTAGAAAAACTAAAGTATCCAAAATCACCAAACCCGTTGCCGATTCTTTTTTAATTGAAAATCACTTGCAGGGGGCAGTAAGCAGCCGTTATAAAATCGGCCTATTTGAAGAAGAAACGCTTGTAGCGGTTGCCACTTTTTCGGCACTACGTAAAATGAACCATACCGAAAATTATAAATCGGCAGAATTGATCAGGTTTGCGGTTAAAGCAGGTTATTCTATTACGGGGGGATTAAGCAAACTGATTACTTATTTCGCTGAAAGATATAAATCTAACGACCTGATGACTTATGCAGATCGAGACTGGTCGGCAGGAGAAGCTTATATCAAATTAGGTTTTAAACAAACAGCAGTTTTAGAACCCCAGTTTTATGTTCTGGATGAAAATCTAAATCGTCAGCTTAAAAAGGATAATCAGCTTTTAGCAATGAAAGTATTTAATACAGGAAGTTTAAAATTTATCCTCAAATTCTAATGGATCAGCATAATCTCATCATCATTTTAGGTGCAACGGCATCGGGCAAAACAAAACTTGCTGTAAGTGTTGCTGAGGCCTTAAATGGCGAAATTATTAGTGCCGATAGCCGTCAGGTATTTAAACGGATGGATATCGGTACTGGTAAAGATTTACAAGAATATCATATTAATGGTAAAACAATTCCTTATCATTTAATCGATATTTTAGCACCTGGCGAGCGTTATCATGTGGATGCTTTTAAAAACGATTTCTACAAGGCCTTTGAAACCATAACAGAAAAAAACAAAATGCCTATTCTTTGCGGTGGAACAGGTATGTACATCCATAGCCTTTTGCAAAATCAAACCTATACAGCTATTCCTATAAATGAAAAGTTAAGGGATGAGCTGAGCTTTTTATCTAAAGAAGAACTAATTGTTAAACTCAATAATACCAATCATCAAGACCAAAGTCATGTCGATCTTTCTTCTAAAAAGAGATTGATCCGAGCATTGGAAATAGCAGATTTCTTAAAACATAACCAGCTGGAGGCTGTAGAGCGGCCGGAAATTAAACCTATTATTTTTGGTTTAAAAAATGAAGTCGAAACAACACGTGCCAAAATCCTGGCAAGGCTCGATCAAAGATTTAAAGCAGGCTTAATTGAGGAGGTGGAGCAATTGCTTAAAGAAGGCATTAGTAAAGAAATTCTGGTTTTCTATGGATTGGAATACAAATTCATTGTGAATTACCTGGATGGCTTATTCACATTTGATGAACTGAAACTAAAACTTGGCATCGCCATTTGCCAATATGCAAAACGGCAAAATACGTTTTTCAGGAAAATGGAAAAGGACAATGTTGAACTAATTTGGCTCGATGCATCAGCACCTACAAACGTATTACAACAGTTGGTAATTGAAAAAGTTTCACTTAGCGAAAATTAATTTTATTGGTCATCTTAATGTTGGTTTATGGCCTAAATAATATTAAAAAAGCCCTTTTGGCACAACCTTTGTGTTTGTTGCAGCATATTAGTTTAACTCAAAAACAATACTTTAAAATGAAAACAATTACTAAAATCATTGCTACTTCAGCAGCTGTCGTGGCTTTATTCTTTACCACTAATGCTAATGCGCAATCTTCTCAAAAATTAGGAATAGGAATTTTTGGCGGTATACCAACAAGCGATGCATATAGCGTGGCGCTTGGTGCAGATTTACGTTATCAATTTGATATTGATAAACAATTATCGATTCCCGTTACTGCTGGTTATACCCGTTTCTTAGGTAAAGAAATTGGTAATACTGGTGTAGATGTTCCGGATTTTGGATACATTCCTGTAAAAGCTGGTGTTAAATATTTTTTTAATGAATCAGGTTCCGGTATTTATGGTTTAGCAGAGCTTGGTGCCGGTTTTGGTACTAACGAAGGTAGTGGAACATCATTTGTGTATTCACCAGCGCTTGGTTATGCCTGGAGTAACGGTTTAGATTTAGGCGTAAAATACGAAGGCTTAGCTAAAGATGGTAACAGTACTGGTTATGTTGGTCTACGTTTAGCATACGGATTTAGTCTATAAGCTTAATCACAAATAACATTGGAAGCCCCCTTTCTAGGGGGCTTTTTTTATTTCATAACATTCTGAAAAAAATGAAAATTTAAAAATCCACCTCAGGTATTTTAGCGTATATAAACCAAACCCTTAATTAATAACTTAAAATATCTAAGATGAAAACAGTTACTAAACTTTTTGCAACGACATTAACGGCCCTTGCAATATTAAGCACTTCAAATTTAAAGGCTCAAACAATGGGCACCACTGAGCCGATGACTACAGGAAGCGGAATGGCTTTTAAAATTGGTGTAGGTGTTAACTATGGTATATTTCCAGATAAATCTGAAATGGATTATGGCTATGGTGCAGATGTAAAACTTCAGTATGACTTAAGCCCTTATGTGGCCGTTACTGCTTCTGGCGGTTATACCCGTTTGAAATGGAAGGGGAGCCCCCTAAAATTCGAGTTCATCCCTGTGATGGGTGGTGTTAGGGTATTCCCGATTGAAAGAATGTACCTGGCTACTGAACTTGGTTCAGGTTTAGCCATCAAAGATGGTGCTAACATGAACTTTATTTATTCGGGCGGTTTAGGCTACGAGTGGAAAAATGGTTTAGATCTTGGCATTAAATACGAAGGATACGTAAACAATAGCGCCTCTGATCTCTATTTCATGAAAACCGGTCAATTTAATCTGAGATTGGGATATAATTTCAAATTATAATTATAACATCATTTAATTTAAAGTCCCGATGAAAATCGGGACTTTTTTATTTATTTCCCATTTTAATTGCTATTTTGAGCCGAAAACCAAATACAATGAAAAGAATATTCGGAATAGCCATTCTCACCGCATTAATGGCCTGCAATCAGGCTGATCAAAAATCATCAGAAACAAAAGATTCCACTAGAACTGATTCTACATCGGTTAAAAATGAGATTTCGATAAAAGATGAAAAGAAACTGGCCATATTTACGCAATATGTAGATTTAAAAAATGCGCTGGTCAAATCTGATGCTGGAAGTGCACAAAAATCTGCTGCTATCTTAAAAAATAGTTTAGCTGCCTACGAAGGCTGCGAACCTACCGCCGATATTGCCGGAAAAATTGCAGAAAGCAGTAATCTGGTTTCACAAAGAAAAGATTTTACTGTTTTAAGTGCTGATTTAATTGCTTTACTTAAAAATGCAGAAATAGAAAAAGGCACAATTTATGTCCAGCACTGCCCAATGGCGAATAAAGGAGATGGAGGTGATTGGTTATCAACCGAGAAGGAAATTAAAAACCCTTATTATGGTAACGAAATGTTAGAATGCGGTAGAGTTGCCGAAGAGATTAAAGCAAAATAAGGTGCTAAACCTGGTTTAATTAAGCATGATTGTTACGTCATTTTGACCAATTATTCATATTAATTTAACAGATTTGTTATGCATGTATATTAATTTTATATAATTTAGAAAGCTATAAACACAATACAATAATATGTCAGATATTGCAGAGATCAAAGTTGATGGTAAGACAGTAGAATTGCCAGTAATTACAGGAACAGAAGATGAAAAGGCCATTGATATTTCAAAATTAAGAGATCTAACAGGTTTTGTTACTTTAGATACTGGTTTTAAAAATACTGGTTCTACAAAGAGTAAAATCACATTTTTAGATGGTGAAAAAGGCATTTTAAAATATAGAGGTTATTCAATCGAAGAACTTGCCGCAAAATCGAGTTTTTTAGAGGTTATCTATCTGATCATTTACGGAGATCTGCCAACACAAAAACAACTTGAAGATCTACAGGCTGACATAAGCAAGCATACTTTGATCCATGAAGACATGAAGAAATTTTTTGATGGTTACCCATCAAGATCTCATCCAATGGGCCAATTAGGTTCCCTGATCTTCTCACTATCTACATTTTATCCTGAGTGCTTAAAACCAAATCAAACCGCAGAAGAACAAGATTTAACCATTATCAAACTTTTGGCTAAATTCCCAACCATTGTTTCTTTCGTTTATAAAAAATCATTAGGTCATCCGCTTATTTATCCAAAAAATAAATACGATTATGTAACCAATTTCCTTTGGATGACATTTGGACAACGAACGGAAGATTATGATGTGAATCCGATTGTGGTTAATGCCATGAATAAATTGCTTATTCTGCATGCAGATCACGAGCAAAACTGCTCAGCATCTACAGTACGTATAGTAGGTTCGTCTGATTGTAATTTATATGCTTCAATTGCTGCTGGTATTGCTGCACTTTGGGGGCCACTACATGGTGGTGCTAACCAGGCCGTAATCGATATGCTTGAGTTGATTAAAGCGGATGGCGGCGATACAGAGAAGTGGATTGCAAAAGCAAAAGACAAGAACGATCCATTCCGGATGATGGGCTTTGGACACAGGGTTTACAAAAACTTCGATCCAAGAGCTAAAATCATTAAAAAAGCTTGTGATGATATCCTAGAAAACCTGGGTATTGATGACCCAATTTTAGAAATTGCCAAGAAATTAGAAGAAGCGGCTTTAACTGATCAATACTTCATCGACCGTAAGTTATATCCCAATGTAGATTTCTATTCAGGTATTATTTACCGCGCATTAGGCTTCCCATCCGAAATGTTTACTGTGCTATTTGCTTTAGGCCGTTTACCAGGATGGATTGCACAATGGAAAGAAATGCACGAGAATAAAGAGCCGATAGGCCGCCCTCGCCAGATTTATGTAGGTGAAACCGACAGAGAATTTGTTGAGCTTAAAGACAGAAAGTAATTCTATAAAACTCATAAAAAAACCACTCGATAATATCGGGTGGTTTTTTTATGAGTTCAATTTTTTATTAAACTCTGTCATTGTAGCGAAGCTTCGCGTGTACCGTCATTTCGAGCGAAGTGCAACGAAGTCGAGAAATCTGTCTTGATAACAATTCTGATTAGATCTCTCCCGTTTCACTGCGCTTCAGTCGAGATGACGTGACATATTAAGTCGCTACGTAATAAATTAAATTGATCATCACCATTTCAGTTAGCTTAAACGCCACAGCATATAAAATCAAGATCCAGAATATTTTAAAAATGGTGCTCCAGGTTTTGCGCTGATAAAAAATGGTAAGGGCCTTAAACATGTACCAGAACAAAAATACCGTAACACCCACTTTAATAATACTACTTACCACAGAGTCTTCACCAAAAACATGTTTCATGATGGGTTGAGTAAAAATGGAGATAATAAAATAAACCATCATTCCATGGATGGTAAAAATCAGGTGATCTAAATAGTAAATGTGGTTTTTCCTGAAATTGAGCATAATAAACCATGCCAGTAAAGGCATTAACAAAAAGTATTGCTTAGGTCGGTTATGTTCTAAGGTTTCCTGAATTACTTCTGATTTTTCTCCGATCGTAATGGCTCTCTTTTTAATCAGTCTATCGTACCAGCTATCCTGTTCAGCAACAGGGAGTTTTTTCTGTCTGGAAAGATAAGCCGCATAGGTACTATCATTCCTTTCAATATGGATATCACTATATTCATCAATAATATCGCTAAGAGAATCAGATTTAAGTTTGGCATTTTCGGCATTAAGCCTGTTCAGTTCCTTTTCCTGCTCAGCAAAACCAAGTTTTATAAATTCTTTTTTCTTGATTGCTTTATTAATCGATGTTGTTGCCTTATTTGCAATGTTTTTAGGTATTCCTGAAAGTTTCAGTGCCATATTTACACTGTCGGTAACACTTTCATCTCTTCGTTTTTCGATCTTAGTTGATTCATGAGTATCTTTTTTTACATGTTTTGGTGAATACACTACCAAAAAATATACGATGGATACGAAGATGTACATGCTCACCGGATTAATATATCTGGCTCTTTTGCCAGCTAAATAATCGAGCGTAACCTGGCCCGGCTTTGTTAAAAGAGGAGAGAGGGTTTGAAAGAATTTATTGTCGAAATGAAAGTAATGCGCAATACTATGACTAATAAAAGCCCAGAAACTTTCTTTTAACTCTAAATTTGGTTGACCGCAATCGCTACAATAATGTTTTTCTACATGAGCGCCACAGTTTAGGCAGTTGTGTTCTTTTCTGTACTTACCAGCTGACATAGGATAAACGGAAATTATAAATGATTAATGGCTTCTACTTCTGCCCGTGTATGTTTGTGTTTAAATATGACTACAAAAACTATGGCAATAACCAGAACATAAATGGTGAAAGATAACCAGATGTTGTGCCAGTCTTTCACATCTAATGCCCTGCTTAAATTTCCATTCTCTAGTACACTAATTCCTTTGTTTTTCAAAAATTGAAGGAGATGTTTATTGTCTGCTTCGCTCTTTACATATTTAGATAAGGAATCGATACTGCTATAATAGGTAGTAAAATATTTATTGATCATCCAACCTGACACTAAACTTCCAAACACAGCTCCAAAACCGTTAGTCATCATCATAAATAAACCTTGAGCAGATGAACGTGTTTTTGGTGTGGTTGAAGTTTCGACGAACAGTGAGCCCGAAATATTAAAGAAGTCGAATGCCATGCCATATACAATACAAGAGGTAATGATCATCCATAAATTAGTAGAGGGATCGCCAAAGGCAAATAAGCCAAAACGTAATACCCAGGCAAACATAGCGATAGCAATTACCCATTTAATCCCAAACCTTTTCAAGAAAAACGGAATAGCCAGAATGAACAAGGTTTCTGATATTTGAGAGATAGATAAAATGATCGTAGAATAACGGATTACAAAAGATTCGGCAAAAACGGGGAATAATTTAAATTCATCTAGAAAAACATCACCATAAGCATTTGTTAGTTGCAATGCAGCCCCTAAAAACATAGAGAAGATGAAAAACAAAGCCATTTTGTAATCAGCAAATAGCTTGAAAGATTCTAAGCCTAACTTCTGTGCGAATGTTTTTTTCTCACTGATCAGATTTAAAGGTTTACAGGCAGGAAGCGTAAAAGAGTATAATCCAAGCATTAATGCGCTAATACCAGCAATGTAAAACTGATTTGCACTTGCTTTATTACCGGTTAAATTGGTAAGCCACATCGCCGCAATAAAACCGACTGTTCCCCAAACACGGATGGGCGGAAAGTTTTTTACCACATCGAAGTCGCCATTTTTTAACGTTGTGTAACTAATTGAATTGCTTAATGCAATGGTTGGCATGTAAAAACACATAGACACCAATATTACCCAAAAGAAAGTATGCGGATCTTCTACTTGAGGCAGATAAAACATGGTGGCTGCGTAAAGGATATGTAAAATAGCATATAACTTTTCTGCATTGATCCATTTATCAGCAAGAATACCGGTTATGGTTGGCATGAATAGCGATGCAATGCCCATGGTAGAGAAAATTATCCCAAAATCTGCACCGTCCCATTGTTTGGTTCCGAACCAATAATTTGCAATCGTAATTAACCAGGCAGCCCATACAAAGAATTGCATGAAACTCATTATAGTTAAGCGAAACTTAACGTTCATAATAATAGTTTAGTTTGATTATTGAAAGTAAAAGCTGAATATAGAACTATTTTAAATGATAATCCAAAATGAACCTAAATTATTTTAAATAATTTGGCTCATCTTAGAATTTAGCTTTTTTATAGAAAGGATTTGAGAAAAATTTAGACAAATTTTGATTAGGTGAACATTTTTATGAGCAACAACGTTAAGATGTTCCGCGTTTATTCAATTCATCTCTTAACCTTGCGGCTTTTTCATATGCTTCTTCTGCAATGGCTTCCTGTAACTTCTGCTGAAGTTCTTCTAAGGTAAGATCACCGAAACCTTGTTGCTGGGTTGAGGTGGGCAAGCTATCCGCTTCAGGCTCTTTTGCAATAGAATCCATATTCTCGAGAAAAAGAAAATCATTCCCTTCAATTACGATTCCGGCAGAAGCCAAAATAAACTCGTAAGTATAAATCATGGCGTTAAAGCGAACGGCCAAAGCAATTGCATCAGATGTTCTGGCATCAACTTCATGTGTATTTTTACCATCGCTACAGATCAACTTTGCATAAAAAACACCATCAACCAGATTGTAGATGATAATTTCCTGGATATTGATATGAAAAGTATCAGCCATAGATTTGAATAAATCATGTGTTAATGGCCTACTAGGAGTCATTTTCTCAATTTCTATAGCAATGGCCTGTGCTTCAAATGCACCGATGATTATCGGTAAGCGGCGGCGTCCATTTACTTCTCCTAAAACAAGGGCATAAGCACCAGATTGAGTCTGGCTGTAAGATAAACCTACAATATCTAATTTAACTTTTTTCATATTTGTCGATGTCATGTTGAGCTTGTCGAAACATTTAATTTAATCCTTCGACAGGCTCAGGATGACAAAAATTATCCTTTATGTGCTTTTAATGCTTCAATTAATTTAGGTACTACCTCAAAAGCATCACCAACAATACCATAATCTGCCACTTTGAAGAAAGGCGCCTCCGGATCTTTGTTGATTACTACAATCACTTTTGATGAACTAACACCAGCTAAATGCTGTATTGCGCCAGAAATACCGATAGCAATATAAAGATTAGGGCTAATGGCAATACCAGTTTGACCAACGTGCTCTGAATGTGGTCTCCAGTCTGCGTCCGATACCGGTTTAGAACAAGCTGTAGCAGCGCCCAACAAACCGGCCAATTCTTCGATCATAGCCCAATTTTCTGGTCCTTTTAAGCCTCTGCCAGCAGAAACTACCAATTCTGCATCAGGTAATGAAACTTTATCAGTTGCCCTAACAATTTCTTTAATAACAGTTCCCAGGTCTGATTGTTTAACATCCGCAGTAAAGGCCTCTATTGCCGCATCCGTAGCATTTTCTTTAACGCCAAATGCATTTGGATTTAAAGCAATTACTTTATTGGCGGATGTTAATTCTGTAATGGCGAATGCTTTACCGGAGAAAGCTGTTTTCTTAACCGAAAATTTACCATCAGTACTCGGTAATTCTACCGCACCATCAGCTAACCCCGCTTTAAGTTTTACTGCAATACGCGGCGCTAAACCTTTACCAGAGAAAGAGTTAGATAAAACTACAATATCGGCACCTTCTTTTTCTGCTGCAGCAGCAATAACACTTGCATAAGCTTGATTTACAAAGGTTTTTAATTGATCGGCACTTACATTTAGTACTTTTGATGCACCATATTTACCCAATTCCTTTAATTCGCTGTCGGCTACATCGCCAATAGAAATTGCGGTTAAACTAGTTGATTGTTGATCGGCAATGGCTTTGGCATAAGATACGGCTTCAAATACAGATTTCTTAAATTTGCCCTCAGCTTGTTCTACATATACTAATACTGACATATATTTTTATTCCCTAGATTCCCTTATATGGGAATTTATATTAAATTAATTCTATTAATTATCTCTTTATTTGGTAACTGAAAACTCCTGGCTGCCAATTAAATTACTTTGGCTTCGCTATGTAGCAAGCTGATCAACTGTTCTGTTTGATCGGCGGGAATTAACTTAACCGTTCCGCGAGGAGCAGGAGTTTCATATTTCGTAACCTTGGTTACCTCTTCGATAGCAACTGCATCAACAACAGCCAATGGCTTAGTCCTTGCACTCATGATACCACGCATATTGGGGATTTTTGGTTCTGCTACACCTTCAGCACAACTTGCTATAAACTTACCTGAAACGGTTAAAACTTCTTTACCACCTTCAATTTCCCTTTCAATTGTTGCTGTATCACCATCAATAGTTAATTTTTTGATAATCGATACAGATGGGATATCTAAAAATTCGCCAACCATAGCAGCAACCTGATTACCATTATAATCGATAGATTCACGACCAGTTAAAATTAGATTGAAATCTTTATCTTTTGCATATTCCGCAATCTGTTTTGCCACGAAATAGGCATCTCTCGGTGCCGCATTAACCCTAACTGCATCATCTGCACCAATTGCAAGCGCTTTTCTAATGGTTGGATCGTTGCCCGCTTCGCCTACATTAATAACCGTTACCGTTCCTTTTCCGCCTTCAGTTAGTTCAATTGCCCTTGATAATGCGATTTCATCGTATGGATTAACAATATATTGCACTCCTGACGTATTGAATTCGGTATTATCATTAGTAAAAGTTATTTTTGTCGTTGTGTCTGGCACATTACTGATACAAACTAATATTTTCATATGTTAATAGTGGTTTTTATTGCTATGAAGCTATCGCAAGCCGAAATTTTTAGCTCATGATAATTCCATATGTTATGTGTTTATTATATAAGGTCTTTCTGCAAATTTAATTAAAAAAGCAAGGAAATAAAATGTCATCAACCCGTTTAAGTAAGTTATTAGAATTTTTAGAAAGCGATCCAAACGATCCTTTTATACTATATGCCTTAGCCACAGAGTATAACGCACAAAATGATAAGGAAAAAGCTTATTCTTTTTACCTTCAGTTAACCGATAAACACCCCGATTATGTTGGTACTTATTACCATTTGGGGAAATTGCTCGAAAAAGATGATCAAAAAGAGAAAGCTATAGCCATTTACCAGAAAGGTATGGAGGTAGCACGCAACAAAAGAGACATGCACGCTTTTTCCGAACTACAGGGCGCATATAATACAGCTGCCGGATTAGATTATGAAGACGATTAGTTCAGTTAAAAGTTATCAATTTTCAGTTTGAGCTAATGCAAACAAAACCCATAGCTGCAAAAAAACAGTGGTTATTTATTAGAAACGTAATCTTTTTTACATTTACTTCTTTTGGAGGCGCACAGGCACACCTGGCTTTGTTGCTTAAATACTTTGTTCAGAGCACTAAATTTATCTCAGAGGAAGAACTTTTAGAGTTAAATGCACTGGCACAGGTACTGCCCGGGCCAGCATCTACCCAAACCCTGGTTGGGATCGCCTGGAAAGTTGGAAAACTTAAACTGGCCATCATTACTTTCCTGATCTGGATTTTACCCACAGCAACCATAATGACATTTGCTGCAATCAGTTATGCTTTACTAGATCAAAAACAAAAATTTAACGATATTATAGAATATATCCAGCCAATTGCATTGGGTATTGTAGCTTATGGTGCATGGAAACTTGGTAAAAAGGTTTTATCCTCTCAGGTTTCTATATTCCTGGCCATTGCTTCAGTTATTGCCACATTAGTTTTGAGAAATGCCTACGTGTTTCCATTGTCGATATTAATAGGCGGAATGATCTCTTCAGCCATCGAAACACCAAAAGAGGAAGCGGAGTTAAGGGTTAAACTTTTTTCGAATATCAATCCTAAAAAACTGGTCTACTTTCTAGGTGCTTTGCTTTTATTTGCCTTGGTAGGTGCAATTATAAACAGAACATCGCCCTTTAGTTTACCGATTCGTTTGCTCGAAAACTTTTACCGTAACGGAATATTGGTTTTTGGCGGTGGACAAGTGCTGGTACCTTTAATGTTTACCGAGTTTGTAGAGATGAAACATTATTTACCTTCATCTGGATTTTTATCAGGTTTTGCATTACAGCAGGCCTTACCTGGCCCAACATTTTCTTTTACGAGCTACTTAGGCGCATTAAGCATGAAGAATTTTGGTTACGGATTATGGGGCCAAATTTTAGGAGGATTGATTGGGGTTATCGGCATCAACTTACCCGGATTAATCCTAGTTTTATTTATTGTACCGTTTTGGGACGATCTGAAAAAGATCTCACGGATCCGTCATAGCCTTTCAGGAATCAATGCGGTTAGCGTTGGATTTATTATCGCTGCTTTTGTGCTACTCTTAATACCAATGGGCTTCAACTGGATATTTTTAGGGATAATGCTCGCAACGTTTCTGCTGCTTAATTTTACAAAAATAAGTCCTCCTGTTATAGTATTGGCAGGTATACTGATTGGATATTTATTTTAATTTATTTAAGTAACAGAGTTTGGCTTATGGAAAAGCAGTTAGGACTAGGAAAGCAATTACAGCATGCTATAGGTTAATGTAGCCCCGCTATCACTGCTGCTCCGATGAAGAATCGGGAGCATTCGTTTTATCGGGTTTAGATAGGTTGGTACCCTGCTACTAGGCTCGGTTTTCAGTGCCAGTGCCTGCAACTAAATCCTTTTTGTCATGCTTAAGGATAATTTATTGCATAAAAACAATAGAATTAACAGTAGATTTTAAGGATAAACGGTCCTGAAGTATCGTCATTTCGACCGTAGTGGAGAAATCTTTAATTCATTTCAATAATTTGTTCCCAAAGCTCTCTCTTCCGAAAGTTCGGGATTGCACTCCAGTCGAGATGATGACCGTTGTATTAGAATCTGTCGATGCTAGCCTTTCAAAGGGTAGAAAAGCTAAAAACTTATGCTAAAAATGGGATAGGTTTTGTTAATAATAATAAATAGATTACTAATTCCTAAAACGGCGGATCATCATCATTATAATCATCCATTTTTGAAGGGCGGATAATCACATTGCTTTGTTTTTCAAAATCCTGAGATGGGTACATACCGGCTGAAGGATCGGCTGCAAACGAACTTGGCGGCGCATTAAAGTCCTCTTCCAAATCGGTAAACTTCACAAATTTACCTACGAATTTAAGTGGTACAATCCCGGTTTCACCGTTACGGTGTTTTGCAATGATAACCTCACCAATACCTGCTTGCGATCTTCCTTGTTCATCCTCGGTAATACCGTAATATTCCGGGCGGTACAAGAACAATACCATATCCGCATCCTGCTCAATTGAACCCGACTCACGCAAATCGGATAACATTGGCCGTTTTCCCTGCAAACCCGGTCTACTCTCTACCGCACGACTTAACTGCGATAGTGCGAGCACCGGAACATCAAGTTCTTTTGCAACCGATTTTAATGCTCTAGAAATACTACCAATTTCCTGCTCACGGTTACCACCGCCTTTTCCTTCTCCTTTACCATGCATTAACTGCAAGTAATCGACAATTACCAATTGAATATCGTATTGTGATTTTAATCTTCTGCATTTTGCCCTGAACTCAAAAATATTTAGCGCAGGCGTATCATCAATTAATAGGGGAGCTTCGGTTAAACGGCCAATTTTACTGTGTAACTGCTGCCATTCCCATTCCTGTAAATTTCCTTTTCTGATTTTTTCCTGCTCAATTTCGGCTTCTCCAGAAATCAAACGATTAACCAACTGAACTGACGACATCTCTAGCGAGAATACTACCGTTGGTTTTGCAAAATCGACGGTGGCGTTTCTTGCACAGGTTAGTACGAAAGCCGTTTTTCCCATCGCCGGACGTGCCGCAATGATTACTAAATCCTGCTTCTGCCAACCACCGGTTATTCTATCTAGCCCTGTAAAACCAGTTGGCACACCAGTTAAACCATCGGTTTTGGTACGAAGCTCTTCAAGCGTGGCTAACGATTGTTTAATGATATCATCCATTTTCTGTGTATCTCTACGCAGGTTATTTTGGGCAATTTCGAAAAGTCCTTTTTCTGCCTGGTCTAACAGATCGAAAATATCAGTTGTATCTTCATAAGCATTTGTAATGATTTCGGTTGAAATTCTGATCAGTTCACGCTGAATATATTTCTGAGAAATAATACGGGCGTGAAACTCGATATTCGCTGCCGAAGCAACTCTATTGGTTAAGTTGGTAATGTAATAGGCGCCACCAACCATTTCTAAAGAGCCTAATGTTCGCAGTTCTGCTGTTACTGTTAAGATATCAACTGGTCGCGATTTTTGAAATAGAATATGAATCGCTTCAAAAATTTTCTGGTGTGCAATGTTATAAAAAACCTCTGGTTTCAAAACATCAATTACAGCAGAAAGCGCATCTTTTTCGAGCATTAACGCTCCAAGAACTGCTTCCTCAAGGTCCAATGCCTGAGGGGGAATTTTCCCCTGTGAACTTATAGTATTACTTAACCTGCTTTTTCTAGCAGTTATACTGTTCTTTCCGCCTTGTTCATTATCGATACTCATTCCACAAAAGTAATCAAATTTTGATGCGGTTGTTCGAATTAGTTACTAGCTGTTTGTTAACAAATTGAAGCATAATCAGATTAAATTTTATTGGATTTATGATGTCATGTAAATTTTTAAACAATTAAATGTTAATAAGGCGCACATTGTTTAGGGCTAAAACATTTTATTTGAATACTTTTGCCTAACAATTTCAAAACATGGATAATTTTAGAAGACCGCAACGCGCAAAAGAGAATAATGAGTTTGTATTCGGCATCAGGGCCGTAATAGAGGCCGTTAAAGCAGGAAGAGACATTGAAACCATTTACCAGCAACGCGGTCTGGGCGGCGATCTTTTTTTAGAATTAAAAGCCCTTTTAAAAGATACTTTGATTCCTTTAAACTCGGTACCGGTTGAGAAGTTGAACCGCATGTCGCAGAAAAACCATCAGGGTGTAATTGCGGTTATTTCGCCAATTACCTATCAGAATATTGAAGATATTATTCCAACCATTTTCGAAAAGGGCGAGGTTCCGTTAATTTTGGTATTAGATAGTGTTACCGATGTGCGTAATATGGGTGCAATTGCGCGTACGGCCGCCTGCGTAGGGGTTCATGCTATTGTTGTTCCATTAAAAAATGCAGCACAGATCAATGCCGATGCAATTAAAACCTCTGCGGGCGCATTATTCAGCATTCCGATTTGTCGCCATGCTAACCTGCACAAAACCTGTTTATTCTTACAGGAAAGTGGACTGCAGCTAGTAGCCTGCACAGAAAAAACCAGCGATTTTATTTACGCACCAGATTATACTATGCCTACGGCAATTATTATGGGATCAGAAGATGAAGGAATTTCTAACGATCTTTTAAGGGTAGCCGATCACCTGGCCAAAATACCAATGGCAGGAAAAATCGAATCGTTAAATGTTTCTGTTGCTGCCGGAGTAATTTTATACGAAGCGGTTAGACAAAGAACAGTTTAGGTAAGCGAGTTGATGATCTCAATATTTATTAGCTTCATCCTTCGAGGCTCGTCTTCCTGAACCCGACAGCTATCGGGTTGCTCAGGCTCTTACAGTAGATAAAATATAAAATGGATGATGAAAACGATGTTACATCACCCATTTATATTTATTTAGATGAATTTATTGCCAAAACGCGATTTAACCTCCGCAACAAACTCTTTAACCCGCTGCTCTTCGTTTCTTGGGCAGATCATTAGCATATTATTGTTTTCTACAACAATGTAATCGTGCAGCCCTTGCAGGATAACCAATTTATCTTTAGGAACATTTACCATACAGTTCGATGAATCGAACATCAGTACCTGCTCTGAAGGGATAACCGCATTACCCACATAATCTTTCTCAGCCATCTCATAAATAGAGGCCCAGGTTCCAAGATCAGACCAGCCGAAATCGGAAGGAAGCACATAAACATTTTCTGCTTTTTCCATAATCCCAAAATCTATTGAAATATTGGTGCACTGGAAATATGCATTATTGATAAATTCTTTTTCGCCAGCTTTATTCAACTCAGATCTACCGATGTTAAATATCTCATACATATCTGGAAGGTGCTTCTCGAAAGCATTCAATATCGACTTCGCCGACCAGATAAAAATCCCTGCATTCCACAAGAAATCGCCACTCTGCAAAAATGATTTTGCCAATTCTAAATTTGGCTTTTCGGTAAAGGTTTTAACTTTATGCAGATCAGTATCGGTATTGAGCACATAATCTGTATGCTGAATATAACCGTAACCCGTATCCGGGCGGTTGGGTTTAATACCCAAAGTGATTAAACAATCATTTTTCGAGGCAGCCGCTAAAGATTGCTCAATAGATGCTATAAAGCCATCAATATTTGCGATGGTATGATCAGAAGGGGCAACAACAATCGTTGCATTGGGGTTTAACTCGGCTATTTTTAAACTTCCATAAGCAACACAAGGAGCTGTATTTCGCATTAAAGGCTCAGCCAAAATCTGGTTATCTGTTAGTTGCGGTAATTGCTCTTTAATTAAATCTGAATAAATTTCGTTGGTAACGATAAATATATTTTCAGGAGGACAGATGTTTAGAAATCTTTCGTAAGTGCTTTGAATCAAGGTTTTTCCAACACCGAAAAAATCGATAAACTGTTTTGGATATTCTGTTCTACTTACTGGCCAAAAGCGACTTCCGACGCCACCGGCCATAATTAATGCATAATAATCTTTATTCATTTTTAATTTTAAAAATTACACAATGCCTTCGTTAAGGAGATCGTGTAAATGGATAATGCCAAAGTAAGTATTTTGTTCTAGAACTAGCAACTGTGTAATGTTATTTTGCTTAATAATATCTAAGGCATCAACCGCTAAGGCATCAAATTGTATGCTCTTTGGCGTTCTGCCCATTATATCTTCGGCTTTTAAGTTTGCAATAGAATTGTTATTTTCTAACATCCGTCTTATATCACCATCGGTAATAATGCCAAGCACCTTATCATCGCTATCAACAACAACAACAGCACCCAAACGGTTTTTGCTAATTTCTATTAACACATCTTTAACCGATGCGGATGGATGTATAGAAGGTTTCTCATTAGATAAAGCCAGATCCCGGGCTTTTAAATATAATTTTTTACCTAATGACCCGCCTGGGTGATATTTTGCAAAGTCGGATTCATTAAAATCTCTACATTCCAACAAACAAATAGCCAAGGCATCGCCCAATGCCAATTGCGCTGTTGTACTGGTAGTGGGCGCAAGATTATGCGGACAGGCTTCTTTTTCGAAGGAAGTGTTCAAAATCAGATCGGCCTGTTCGGCTAAAAAAGAATTCAATTCACCAACCATCCCGATGAGCAGATTGCCAGAGGTTTTTAACAAGGGGGTAAGCACTTTTATTTCTGGCGTATTTCCACTTTTAGAAAGGCAGATTACAATATCGTCTACCTGGATCATCCCCAGATCGCCATGAATAGCATCTGCGGCATGCATAAAAATAGCAGGGGTACCTGTTGAATTAAAAGTAGCTACCATTTTCTGTGCTATGATTGCACTCTTTCCTATACCCGTAACAATTACCCGTCCTTTGCCATGTAAAATGCTCGATACGACTTTTTCAAAATCGCTGTTGATATTCTTTGCAACATTTAATATTGCTGCTGCTTCAAGCTCTAATGTGCTTACAGCCGATTGGATTATTGATTTTTTACTTTTCAAAGAGAAAATAATTGTCTGTTAATACTTGAAATTCTTGTAAAATTATGTTATTTTGGATACAAAAATAGCATCGCATATTTTATTACACAAAATGGACGTGAAAAAGTCGTTATTTGATAACCTACAAAA
>Ga0182006_1000623_pt1 | contig 25425 bp, 28 predicted proteins | sample Sormic07211104_1_FD_123022 | JGI IMG/M metagenome (GOLD analysis project Ga0182006, IMG submission 123022) | Rhizosphere microbial communities from Sorghum bicolor, Mead, Nebraska, USA - 072115-104_1 MetaG | ecosystem: Host-associated > Plants > Roots > Rhizosphere | place: USA: Nebraska...
TTCCAAGGGGTTCCGCGGCTCAATGAACAGCGCACCTTCGCCTACGTAGCCGAGATGGTCTTGGCGGCAGGGCCAGACGATAAAACCGTTCGCCGAACAGAGTGCGCAGACTTAAGCTTAAGATCCCGCGAATTGGCCCAGCAATTAAATGCTGGGCCAGGAGGGTGATTTAAAGCAATGCAGTGGAAAGCATGCCCAAGGCTCCCAGGATGAAGCCGATGAGTGCCCCCCGCCCTGGCGCTTCATGGAACAGAGACCAGACAACAACAGGCTCGAGAAGCAACAGAGACGTGACTGATACCACGGTGACGATCCAGATATCACCGACCGCAACGTAACCGAGCCAATATGCTGCCAGTAGACAAATTCCTGCAAAACACATTAGCACCACGGGAAGCGCTAGTGTTTCCCAGGAAGCGCTACCTGTTTGGGCAAGCTTGGCGACTACCACCTCACTGTAAATTGCACAGAACTCACCGACCACCATCAAGCCTAGAGCAGAAACTCCGAGTAGTTCTTTGGACATATCAAAAACTCCTTCGTATTTAGAGCAATATTTTTCAGCTCCCAGCTGGTGATGCAGCTGACCAGAAGCTCGTTGCTGGAATACGAAGCAGCCTTGAATAAGCCTGAATTACCGAAATACTTTCCCATGCTCTTGTCCTTCAAAGGGTGTGAGTCTCAGCGTCAAACTAAGACACCGATCAGATCATACGGTCCCAGAACCATCCTGGACAACTAGCGCCACTGCAGCTGTCGTTAACTGCCCGACCCTCTCTATGAGAGCGCATTGGAGTGTGAACTGCGTACCGCCAGCCCACGCGAGAGCAAAGGCAGACAAACATCATGCGGTTCACACTCCGATACGATCATGCAATCAACGCTGAAGAAAATTTGAATTAGCCAGTTGTCCGTCAGGTCAAGAATTATGAACGCAGTAAATCTGGCGAGGTAACAGCAATGACTATCCAAGCAGAGACGCTCGTGCAACTGACTGAAGCGCTCCGTGAGCGCGGGCTGAAATTGGTATCTGATGTCCACTTCATCCGTGCCCCGTATCGGAAAAATCACCGCTGGATCTGCTCAGTGGAGTAACGATCCATTTTGCTGACGGCCTGGCTCGTTAGCTGGCCGTTGGCCGAACTCAAGCGCATCGAGTCAAACAGCGTTTCTTGGATCAGCGACTTACATGCGCCACAACATGGAAGCCGCCAATATCAAGTCGTTCAAGCGTCCGCTCTTCACCACCACACTGGCCATGGGCGGCGAACGGGTGATCGTGGACCACGAAGATCACAACCGGGCTGGTGAACGCCAATACCACCGGTATGCTGCTGAAGTCGTGTTGCTCCGGCACGCTAGCGGTCGAGAAGATAACGACGCACCGATTCGACTTCGACCAGATCGAGAAAGCCTACGGTGTCTTCAAGCATGCGGCCGCTGAGAAGGCGATGAAGATCATCCTCGACTATTGATCCTGGCGGCTGTGCGCCGTGCCCAGAAGGCACGGCGAGTGATGGAGCGAACCGGTTAAGTTCAAGACCTGAACTTAACGTTACACGCTCCGATTGGGGTTGCTCACGCCATCAGCGGATAGTCTGTGTAACCTTCTTCTGCACCGCTGTAGTACTTAGAAGCATCCGCTGTCGCCAATGGCGCGTCTTGGCGCAAGCGTTCAGGCAGGTCAGGATTACTGATGAATAGCGTGCCAAATGAGACTGCATCAGCCAGCCCACTTTCCAGCACCTGCTCCGCAGACTTGCGGTCGTAGCCAACATTCAACACGAAAATCCCTGAGAATCGCTCGCGGGCCCCCGGCGCTAAAGGTTTAACACCTTCCGGCAGGGTCGACGGTTCCATGAAATGCAGAATACCAACGTGTTTCTTTTCCAGCGCTTGCACCGCGTACATGTAGGTCTGCTCGAGATTGGAGTCGCCCATGTCGTTGTACGGAATGCGCGGCGACAGCCTGACCGAGACACGTTCCGGCCCGAAGATCTTTATCGCGGCATCAGTGGCTTCCAGCAGGAACCTTGCCCGCTTCTCAACGGTGCCGCCATACTCGTCGGTTCGTTTGTTTGATCCATCTTCGAGAAACTGCGCCGGCAGGTAACCATTTGCACCGTGTACCTCAACGCCGTCAAAACCCGCATCCTTTGCAGCCTGCGCAGCCTTTTCATAATCTGCGATGGTGGCTTTGATTTCATCAAGGGTCATTTCTCGTGGGGTCACAGAAGGCTTGATACCTTCTGGTGTGAACGCTTGGCTATTGAACGGGACGGCCGATGGCGCCACCGGCAGTTCTCCACCATGGAAGTCCGGGTGAGATGCCCTCCCCGTATGCCAAAGTTGCGCAAAAATCAAACCGCCCGCTTCATGAACTGCCCGAGTTACCTTCTTCCACCCTGCAATTTGCTCGGGAGTATAGATTCCTGGGGTATTCGTCCAACCGACCGCCTGGGCGCTGATCTGGGTGCCTTCCGTGAAAATCAGTCCTGCTGATGCACGCTGCGCGTAATACGTTGCGGTCAGTTCGTTGGCGACCTGATCCTTAGATCGACCTCTGGTCATTGGCGCCATAAAGACTCGATTCTTGAAGTTAAGCGCTCTATTGCTCAGGGGGGTCAACAGCTTCAGGTTTTCCATATGCTCTCCATCTATAGCGTTTATTGATGTCCAGCGCGCGCTTGATGTTTAGTCAGGCGCGGATTCACCGAAAAGGTGCTTCCTGTCGTATGAACAATTGGCGGACTGCAGCTCGCCGGCAAGCGCAACGAAGCAGAGTTAAGGCTCGGCGCGCATGCCTCGACAGGGAGGACTATGAAGATGGTATATGGAATAAACCTGGTGTCTATTAGGCACCTTGTGTCGCCCTAGTAGGTTTGAGGAAACCTACTGCCTGAGAACATTCAGTGGCGCTGGGCGGTTGAACCATCGATAGATGGTCTTGCGCATATGAGTCGCGGTAGCACTTCGACCATAGAATGGCCGATCCACGACAGTGGACGCCGCGCTCATGACATCGAGTCAAGCAGCCTTCCGTCCGGGCTCCCCGCGCTGCTGGCGGCGTCGAACGATCGCCGGGCCGCATCGACCTCGGGCAGCTTGGCGACAGTCCACTCGTGCAGTGCCCGAAAAGGCGCTTGCAGCGTGCGACCCAACGGGGTGATCTGATACTGCACCGCAACCGGCGAGAGCGAAATGACCTCTCGCGAGACCAAGCCGTTGCGTTCCAGCTTGCGCAGACATTGGGTAAGCGCTTTCTGGGTCACGCCTTGCAACCGGCGACGAATCGCGTTGAAGCGTTGCGGACCGTCATCAAGCACCGCCAGCACCATCATCGACCACTTATCAGCAATCTGATCGAACAAGGCCCGGCTAGGACAGTCGGACGAAAAGCAGAGCGGTTCGATTTCAAGCATGGCGGTTTCCTTACAGGTATTCAGACGATCTAGGCGCTTATGAATACTAAGTTTACAAGGCATACCACCAATGTCTAATGAGCTTGCGTGCTGCGCACGGGGCCGTCCAAATTCATCACCCGCATGCTCTGGGCGCCAAGGCAAAGATTCTGCTGCAGCCTCCGCGCCTCGAACCTCGTATCTCCACCATGACAGCGAAGAGCGCGCGGCTTGACGATCAACTTGAACCAGGCGGAATGCCGTCCTTGTTGAAGTCCTTCAAGCGTTCACGCTCTTGCTCGGTGGAATGCGCAGGGGTTTCCTGCTCGGGCTCTTTCTTCTTTTCGTCAGTCATCGCTATGTCCTCGGGTGGTAGCTGTTTTCGGCACCTGGCGGAATCAGCAGTTCAAATCAATTTACTCCCACGCCGGACATGGCACGGCAGGGAATGCCGTATGACTAATGAAACCTCGATGGGCCGACCAATAGTGAGGTCTTGGAGCGGCTTTCAGCCGCTGCACGCAGCACCATTTGATCGTTGCTCATGAGGTGACCAATATCGGTTCCGACCGCGATCAGCTCAGCTCAGCTCAATAACTAAGCAGGCACGCGAGGCCATGGCATCGGTTACTTTGTCGGTGGTGGCTGACCGAGGCTATTTTAAAGGTGAGGAAATACTGGCCGGGCACGAGAGGCTTCATGAAGGAAGCGCCTCAACGAGCGCCGCAAGCAGCAAGCAGACGCTCGCCACAAGGGTAAGCCGTAATCGCATCGGCATGTACCAAGCGGGCAAGCTTATAACCCGCAACAGCTTCCTGTCCTGCCGAAGGTGGACGACTAAGCCTATGACCAACAGCAAGCAGCCCAAGGGCATTGGCAGTAACGTGGCGATCCAAGCGATAAGAGCAGGTATAACACTCCAGATGAACCGGTCGCTGCGCTGCTTGGCACTCATATCTCGCATGGTCATGGCGAAGCCCCAGTGCAAGGCTCCGACGAAGCTCAAGATGGCTGCGCCATAGTTGACAAGTGCAATCGCAAACAGCGTCCGATAGTCGAGAGAGAACGGAATCAGCAGTGCCAGAACAATAAACGGCAACAGACCGCCATAACCCAGCAGGGTGACGTGCTTTGGCGCAGGGGTTGAAGGGAACCCATTCATTTGTATTCCTTGCAGTGAGCGACACTCAAGACTGTAGGCCCAAAAAAGCTCTGTCTGAGCGAAATATTGATGGCGAGGTGGGTTACATGACTGCAGCCCTGACCTGTTTCAAACTTAGTGAATCTGTTACGCAAGCGTGTACGCCTTCGCATAGCTTGCCGCCACCAAACTGGATATCGAGATCGAAAGCACGGGGCGATTTGCTCACGAAAGCAAACATGACCGTCCATAGCAGAACGGAAAATAGCGCCCATTGTCAGCCTGTTGCTTTCAGCATATCTTGTACAAGAGTTATACAAGAGTGTCGACGATGTACAGGAAAATGAATTGGCCACTGACGCTGTACTTTGACGGTGAATACCCTCTATGTGCGCGCGAAATCAAGCTCCTGCGCGGGCATGCCGTAAAGGATCATCTGCTTTTCGTGGACATCAGCAACAGTGAATTCGACGCAAATGCACTCGGGTTCACGTTCGAGCAGATGCAGTCCTCGCTGCACGCCCGCTTCGCTGATGGACGCTGGATAACCGGCCTGGATGCCACCCTGTGGAGCTGGCGAGCCGCCGGCTTGGGCTTTTGGGCAACGCCACTGACTTGGAATGTACTCCGCCCGCTGCTTGAATTCGGCTATCGCCTTTTTTGCCGTATACGCCCCCATTTGGCGTGGTTACCTCACCCAGATAGCGGCAGCCGCTGTGTCGATAACCGTTGCGCAGTGCCGGCGTCAAAACCCGCATCAGACGAGCAGTCCACTTTGAAAAATAAGCAGACCTAGACAGCTTCGCCTTGTCATGTCGCAGACGCATAAGCTGGGTCATAGCTGATCCGGCGAAGCCTGTGTCATCTGCGTCAGATAGTGCGCAGTAGATACTCTCCTACCGCCAAGGATTGCCGACCCATAAAGCGCAGCGTCGCTGCTGGGATTCAAGATGAACCCATCATCAGTCGAACATTATCGTGAAATTCTCCTCGGCGTAGGTGAGAACCCAGAGCGTGAAGGACTGCTGGATACCCCCACAGCGCGAAGCCAAAGCGATGCAGTACGTGTGCAATGGCTACACAATGAGTCTGGAGGAATTGATCAATGGCGCATTGTTCGAATCGCAAAATGAAGAAATGGTCATCGTGCGCGACATCGAACAGTGTTCATTGTGTGGGCATCACATGCAGCCCCTTCATCGGCAAGGCTCATGGAGCGTACATCCCCACTCGAGGGGTACTGGGCCTGTCGAAGATAGCCTGAGTGGTAGATGGCGTGCGAGTTATCATTGACTTCACCTCGCTGCAAGCAATCGGAAGGCAGTGTGAAAGAGAGCTAGGCGGAAGATTCGAAGAGCACCGCAGCCGCTTCCCTCAGAAAAATTTCAATAGTTTTTGGCCCTATCCCTTCGAATTCAGACAAGCGTTTTTCGAACGCGCGACGATCAGCGCTCGCCGCAACAATGTTGCTGACCTTGCCGTCGTATTCAGTATTCACTTTGTTCGCTAATGCGAGTAACCGCGACGACGTAGTCTCGTCGTAACGCACGTAGTGAGCCTCTCCAAGCATCGTGACCAACTGGCGGTGAGTGCAGCTCGCCAGTTTGTGCGGCGTATCCCGATGGTGTTTCTCGACGATCACCTGGTACGCGTTAGCCGCAATCTGCCCCTGGATTCTTTTGCCCATCAGGAAACTGGCAAGCAGCCATTTGAACAACCCGGCTTCGTTCGCACCTTGAAGGTCGATTTGTAAGTCATGTGCGCTGATGATTTTGCTCACTGGTTCACCCTTAAAGCAACGATCTCTATCTAGACCAGGCGCTATCGCGAATGAGCAGCCAGGAGACGATCGGCACCGGTTGCTCTCGCCTTACCCTCACTTATGAAAAGAAAACCTAATCCGCTAACGCCGTGCGCTTAAGCGATTCGTTCGGTTTGATTCGAGCAATCGTGTAACAGAACGACTAGGGTGACTGGCTGGAACGCCATGCGGGATGCTCAGTCGCGATCAGAACAGAGGATAGACACTCAGCGATGTGGCGCTCCCCATTGTTGGCAGGCATGACAACGCCGATCCTCCGACTACCTAAGTTCTGGACTTCAGCAGTCGACCCTCTTGCGCTCCATTAGGTTTAAAAAAATTACGAGCGTGCTTCATACGCAACCGCTAGTCATCTGCGCCTTCATCAATCTGAACTTACTTTCTTCGATTCACCTCTCCCACATACCATCCAGCTGAAGCAGGTATGAAGTCATGAGAGCACTCACCTATCATGGCGCGCACAGCGTCAAAGTCGACACGGTTCCTGATCCGATTATCGAGGAAAGTGATGACATCATTCTTCGAGTTACCGCGACGGCGATATGCGGTTCTGACCTCCATCTCTATCGAGGAAAGATTCCGACTGTCGAGCATGGCGATATCTTTGGCCATGAGTTTATGGGGATCGTTGAGGATACAGGCTCAGCGGTGACTGCAGTGCAACCCGGCGACCGTGTGGTAATTCCTTTTGTAATCGCCTGCGGCAGCTGTTTCTTCTGCGCAATGGATCTGTTTGCGGCCTGCGAGACAACAAATACGGGGCGCGGGGCGATCATAAATAAAAAGGCAATACCACCAGGAGCCGCGCTGTTCGGTTTCAGTCATATGTATGGTGGTGTTCCTGGCGGGCAAGCCGAATACGTGCGCGTTCCGAAAGCCAACACCGGCCCATTCAAAGTACCGGGGACGCTGTCGGATGAAAAGGTTCTTTTCCTATCAGACATCCTTCCAACCGCTTATCAGGCTGTAACTAACGCAGGGATTGGTAACGGTTCAAGCATCGCCATTTATGGTGCAGGCCCGGTCGGATTGTTGAGCGCGGCGTGTGCAAGAATGCTCGGTGCCGACCAAATTTTTATGGTCGATCACCATCCTTACCGTTTGGCATACGCGCAGAAAACATACGGTGTAATTCCGATCAACTTCGATGAAGACGACGATCCTGCAGATACGATCATTCGGCAAACCAAAGGGATGCGGGGAGTTGACGGGGTCGTGGATGCTGTTGGATTTGAAGCAAAGGGTAGTACAACGGAAACCGTTCTCGCGACGCTCAAGCTTGAAGGTAGCAGCGGCAAAGCCCTACGCCAGTGTATAGCGGCAGTAAGACGGGGGGGCGTTGTGAGCGTTCCTGGAGTCTATTCAGGTTTCATTCATGGATTTCTTTTCGGAGACGCCTTTGACAAAGGCCTGACCTTCAAAATGGGGCAGACTCATGTCCATCGGTTCCTACCTGAACTCCTGGATCACATTGAGACAGGCCGTCTCTCACCTGAAATTATCATCAGCCATCGCATGTCACTGGAACAGGCGGCCGAAGGATATAAAATCTTTGATAAGAAAGAAGAGGACTGCAGAAAAGTCATTTTGACACCTGGCGATAGCCACATCGCTTTGCCGGAAACCGACGGAAGCTCCAGCGTGTTGACTGCCTCGATATAATAATCGGAGAGGACAAGATGGTTCGGTCTTTCACCGAAAATCGTAGTCCTCTTCTCAGATCCCGCTGTGGGCTACGCTAAAGCCCCACTGAAATTTGAGTTGCTGGGAGAGAAGCTTGGCGGCATTGGGAATTTGGTCAAGACGCAAATTCCCGGCAAACTGCAGCAGTGGTTTCTGATCAACCATCGGGATGAGTTCGCGCGGTGCCATCTGCGAGCATCCAACCGACAGAATGCAAAAACTAAAAAACCCGCCAGAAGGCAGGTTTTTCAAGGCTTCCACGGAACTCAAAAGCTCTCAGTGGAATGTAAGATGGTGCCCGAAGCCGGAATCGAACCGGCACGCCCTTACGAGCGGGGGATTTTAAGTCCCGCGCCAAAATCAAGCGGGCTGCGGCTTGCGCTCTATTTTCCGGTCCGCAATCCATTAATTTTACGCCTAATTTACCTCAATGTATTCAGATAGTTATAGTTCGTTGCGGCCCATTTACTTGGCATAAAATTGCTTTTTCGTTCTCGCGAACAGGACAACCAATTCTGGTGCTTCTTGCACCGATATGCCGATGGTGCATACCCTCCCCGGCGTCATGCCAGCCGAACCTAAACCAACCCCAAGCCCCACTGCTAAGCTGTTCACACCACCGGAGGAACGCCGATGCCCAACTCAGACCTGCTCCCATCCCTACTATCCAAGCTTTACGAAAACCAGTTGGCCCTCGAAGCCTCCATCATGGAACTATCGAACTGGATCGAGCAGCGCGGCTCCGCCGATGTAGCTGAAAACGTGCGAGGCGCACTGGACACCCTCAGTCACAATGAGGAATTCATCAAGCTCACGTTGGCGGCGTTAATGTCGCCAGAGTGATGCCTTACAGCTCGTCGCCTCGAATCGCTTCAGTGACAAAGCTCGATTACTGTATACACATACAGTAAAAATAAGCAGTCACTTACATGTCCCCTACAGAACTCAAAAAGGAATGGCTCGCCAAATGGCGAAGAATCCTCGACGACAACGCGTCCCGGATGAATAACCCTGAGGCTTATCGAATGATGTGCCGGTGGGAGACTCGTGACATGTTGGAGGCAGGGGTCATTGATGAGATGGAACAATTTGAGATGGATGAGCTGGCTGACGCGGCTTACTGGCATGCGGTTGAAGAGCTGGTCACCACGCCCGTAGGGTACACGTATGGCGGCTACTATGACGTCATTCGACGCGCGACATTGGAGTGCATCGGGTATATCCGAAGCAACACCTATTACTCAGCCATCGGCCCGGGTGCTGATGGGTTTGATGGAAAGGTATTTCGCGAAAAGAATGATCTGCGTTTGGTGTTCCGCAACGACAACCAGACTTGGGCGATAAATGGGCTGGTGCTTACCGCGCCATCTGGTGAGCTGTACGATCTGGTACAGACCGCGCAATTTATCTATGGGAAGGTCTACCCAGCCATTTGCGATGCCGATACCTACCGTGCGCTGGTAGATTGCGCACAGGTCGCCTTGGAATGCCGCGATTTTGAGAGCTATCGAAAGGCCCGCCCCCTACTCCTCTTTGCCCAGTTCACCAAGTGCGGTGCCTGCCTGGACCGATTCGGACAGCGCGAAGATTGCAGCAACTGCGCAGGTAACGGCTTTGTCAGTACAGCTGGCACTCAGCCGACGTCGTCCGCATAACCAGCAACAGCCTCCTCGACCAGCTCGCGCCATTCTCCGTTGTCAATCACGCCTCGCTCCAGCATATTGTCGGCCAGTGCCAGGCGCGTTTCATAGCGATACTCGGGTCCGCCTGCCGTGAATTCGGCGTCATTGAGCAGCGCATGCCACGCTTCCATCTCGTTGACCTGCTGTATATCGGTTGTCATGACGAATCTCCGGTGCCGGTGTCTACAGTGTAGAGATCGGCCGGCGCGCGGCTGTTCATCAAGCCCGACGAGCGGAGACAGTCATGTGCGGACGCCTTTCACAGTACAGCGGCATTCATGACTTCGTTGCGGCCCTAAGCATGCCGAATGCCATGGTCAACTCAGTTGGCGAGCTGCCTCTGGAACGATACAACGTCGCCCCCACCACTCAGGTCGCCCTGCTCCATGTACAAGGCGAATTGCTGCTGGCTGATCCGGTGCGCTGGGGATGGCGACCGCATTGGGCCAAGGACCGCGCCGCGCCGATCAACGCTCGTGTCGAGAAGGTGGCCCACGGCCCGTTCTTCCGGGCAATCTGGCCGCACCGAGCAATCACACCGATCAATAACTGGTTTGAATGGGTCGATGAGGGTGGGCCGAAGAAGCAGCCCTACCTGATCCGCCGGCGCGACCGCGCGCCGATCTACTGCGCAGCTATCGGCCAGTTGTCCAACGCTGACGAAGGCCCAGGTGAGCATGACGGCTTCGTGATCATCACCGCCGACAGCGCCGGCGGCATGGTGGACATCCATGACCGGCGGCCCGTTGTGCTGAGTCCTGAACTTGCCCGTGAATGGTTGGACCCGGCCACGCCCAAGGAACGCGCCGAGCAGATGGTACTGCACCAGGGCGAGCCAGCAGATGCCTTTGAATGGTTCAAGGTCGATACGGCCGTTGGGAACGTCCGGAACAAGGGGCTCAACCTGATACTACCTGCACCCTAAAACAGCCCGCCGAGGTCAGAAGGTTTCCAGTTCATGATCACAAGCTCGCCGCTGACCTCGGCTTTTCCTTGTCGCTGATTGGTGGTGCTGTAGCGAATGTCCAGCGTTTCAAAGTGGAACCCTTCAAACACCCGCCGGATATCAGGATGGTCGTTAATACTCACCATGACCTTGCCTTTGCAACGACGCATGAAGTCGGCCATTCGCTCATAGTTTTCGAACGGAAAGTCCACCCCGTAGCCCGCGGTCTGCCAGTAAGGTGGGTCCATGTAGTGGAAGGTGTGGGGCCGGTCGTAGCGCTCGGCGCATTCGAGCCACCCTAAGTTTTCGACATAGGTTCCGGAGAGGCGCTGCCAGGCTGCGGAAAGGTTCTCTTCAATCCGCAACAGATTAATAGCCGGGCCCGTAGTAGCAGTGCCGAAGGTCTGGCCGCTGACCTTCCCGGCGAAGGCATGGTGCTGCAGGTAGAAAAAACGGGCAGCTCGCTGGATATCGGTGAGGGTTTCCGGTCGGGTCATCTTCTGCCACTCAAACACTTGGCGCGAGCTCAGGGCCCATTTGAACTGGCGTACGAACTCCTCCATGTGGTTCTGCACGACCCGGTACAACGTCACCAGATCGCCATTGATATCGTTGAGAACTTCAACCGGGGCGGCCTGAGGGCGCATGAAGTAAAGCGCAGCACCACCAGCAAAAACTTCAACGTAGCATTCGTGGGGTGGGAAAAGAGGAATGAGGCGATCAGCCAAGCGACGCTTGCCGCCCATCCATGGAACGATTGGGTTTGTCATTTTTGCAATCCTTTGCAAAGTGGGTGTTTTTTGGGGTCATGCTAATTTTTGCGATTGGGCATGTAGGTCAGGGCGCAATGGCCCTGACATACGCCTGGCACGCCCGCAGCGCGATCAATCCTTGGTCGCCGGCATCGGTGATGGAGATAATTCGATGAGCATGCGCTGGGTCAAGTTGGGCTCGACGGGCTGCATGAACCACGCCGACGGCGCCGGCGGCGGTAGGCACATTGCAGCCACGGGCTGTATCCGCTGCGTCGACAAGGACTGACAGCCGCACATCAGCAGTGGCAAGGCGATCGCGCAGAGCAGCCTGGGTACGTTGAGCATCGGATAATTCTCGTATGTGTTGTTGGTCCTGGATGGCGAGCTGTTGCTCGGTGGCCAGGCGCTTGCTCTGATCGGCGCGGGCCTGGGCGGCAGCGACCATGCTGATCCTGGTCAGATCTTCTTGATGCAGGCCGGCCTGCTCGGACAGCTTCTTGCCCATCCGCCAGTTCTGCACCTGCCAGGTCACGCCCGCGGTACCGGCCATCAGCCCCAGCATCAGCACCAATAGGCCCGCCAGCTTCTGCACCGGCGTCATACCAGCACCTTCAGCGCCTTATCGTATAGCGCCTGGCGGTCGTCCTGGCCGGTGAGCCCGCCATTGATACGCCTGGTGATCTTCGCGAACTGCCCCTGATCAGCGAGTGTATTCAGCCCATTAGTCGACCAGAACCAAGCCGCCGACATCGCGGCGTGCTGCGGTAGCTCCAGCAGTTCCGGATTGCTGATGAGGTCCAGGCCCAACGCCTCGCCGCATGCCGTGTAATTCGCCCGGCCCGTGATCTGGATCAGGCCGCGCCCGCGGTACTTGGAGCCGTCGCCCTTCTGTGTATTGCCCAGGTCCGCGCGGCCTTCGTAGCCGGCCTGCTGCGCGGTGGGGCCCCAGATTTCGCGCACCCATCGCAACTGTCCAGATTCGTGCCCTACTTGGGCGATGAACGCCGCCACCCGCACGGTGCCCACGATGCCGTAACGGCTTATGGCCGTGTTTAAGGCAGGAACAAAAACGCCGGCTTGGCGGCCGGCGTTCGGGAAGATATGCAGCAATTGCTGCTCGGTGATCGGCATAACTTTCTCCAGGCAAAAAAATACCCGCTCATGGCGGGTGGCGGTGTTTGGCAAAAACTCAAGACGCTGGTGGAGGGCTCAACCGGTTGATGGTTGCGCGAGCTGCTGCGCGTGCTTCTTTGATGTCGTCCGGAATCGGTGTGCCATCCTCAAGCAGAGCGAAGGCATGCCAGTTGGTCTGGCTCAGGTACGCCCGAGCCTGACCCAGGCTCAATTCATCCGTTATGTCTTGCGCCGTTTTAATCGGTTCAAGCTTGCTCAAGTCCACCATTTTCTTGTCCTTCTCGGATATCAGGAAGTTCAGCTGCAGGGATCACTACAGGCGAGGTGTCGGGAAACTTCACCGGACCACTGCGCGCATCAATAATCATAGGTTCTAGTGGACTACGATATTCATTGGGGCTCTCCATACTTACCGGAAGCTTTAAAGAAAAATGAAGAGTTCTACCTATCCTTTCCACGTAGTCGCCTGAACCACTGAGAAAGAATTTATTGCCCACAGCGGATGCGGGGAGACGGTATCCGTCCGGTATACCAGACAAATCAATGTCTTCACCGTTGATGGTGATTACATCGCCCGACACAGAAGCCTCAAGCGGCCAATCGGACAAAAAAGGAAACATCTTAATCTTCACTTCCAGCGCCCCCATACGTTAATAGTTGGTTGAAATGTTTGAACGGTTAACCCATTTCTTATGACGAAAGCCGCGGTGCTAGTATCCGACATATACTCCGCAATAACCCCATAAAAATCATAGGTCTGTTGCGGTTGCGCATTCGTACTAGATTTATAAGCGAATCCTATGGCGCCGTTAACTAAAGTAATGGGCAGCGTTACCATAACTACCCGTAATTCGTTTGCCGCAAAGCTTGCGGTTAATGGCGCAGTCCCTCTAACATTTATTTCGCCGTTGGCGTATTTACTTACAGCATAACCACCAACTAACGCACTAGACATAAGACCCGCTCCAGTGCCGGTTGGATCAAGCGTGGCGTTTATTCCGTTGTATATATTGGCCCAGGGCTGCCATACACCGTTAATCCTACGACGCTCGGCGCGTCCGCCATGGGTAATGCCGAACGCTTCCTGTGCTTCGTATCCGACGCCATGCACGGAAACCCGCAAGAAAAAAGCAGCAGACCCAAACGATGGAGGCCCATTAGTAAAAGTACCGTTCAACGCATACAAAGATGCGTCGACTAGCGTATCGCAGTTGGCGCCGTTACCGATTACGATAGCTGCTCCGCCATTCCCACCTTTTGAAACCGGAAGAGGCGCAGCAGGGGTACCAATTCCCTGGTAGAGCTCTAAGGTCATCGCATTTATTTTCACGGCAGTGCTGCGCGTGGTATCTCCACCGGCGCCGGTTGGTGCCGCGCCAAGGTTGATTTCTTGTCTTGCCATAAATTATGAGCCCTTACAAATTAATTTATAATTCAACTAATCGGCTTAGCAAAAACGACTGGCATATAAAGCGCAGATGGGAGATCAACCCCCACCGCCTGAATAACTAGACGATTATTGCCATACTCCCAAATTGCATATATGTTTCCTTGCCTAGATACGACACCAGCAATATCCATGGCAATATTGTTCAAGAGCATATAGTCGCCAGTATCGAGAGGTGAGGGCGCGGTCCAACTATACCTATACTGCCCAGACCCTGGCGGATTGCCTACTGCGCCAAGGTATGTCCAGCCCGTGATAGTTCTCGTAAATTGCGCGCAAGGCGTCCCGCTATCAAACAGGAGTTTGGAGGATGAATCCCACAAGCGAAGTCCATATTCTGCTTTAGCCTGCGAAGCGAAGGACGCACTAAACCATTTACCATTGGTAGATATATTCCTATTAGCTTGAAAACTAAAACCAGTCCAAGCCCCCCTTCCCCCATGAACAAGGCAAAAGTAAACATAACCATTTGCTGCATCAGGCCTAACAAATACAAGCGGCGGTTCATCGGTCGTAACTGTCTTAGCAAATGGCACATAAACCCCTGAGCCGTTCCCGCTCCATGAGCCTTTCTCAAGCACAACAAGCCTTGAGAATTCAGAGTCAAGAGTCACAACATCGGAATCGTTTGTGAACCTCATTCCGAAAGACATTAGCGATACCTCATAACTAGCAATCTTTGTGGGCTTGAACCAGTTGGCCCGGTATTGGCTGCTGGACTTCCAAAATAAACTGTAACCCCTCCGGAAGTTACAATTGGCGTATATTGAATCGCCGTCCACATTTGTGCGGTTGTGTCATATGCAGCAATTGGGACGCAAACTGCCGAATGTGTAGATGGGCTGACGCCTGGGATAGCTATAAAGCGGCTGCGACCGCTCGACTGAACTATCTCTGAATGTACAACCATTACAGTAAATGAATTTTCATCCAGTTCCAGAAGTCCAGTCGGCCCCCATATGCGAACTCCCGAGCTCATTCTGTTAGATCTCCGATTTGCACCCGTTTGACGTTATTCACATCCCAAAAACGCAAAGACCGATTCGTCATGATCGAACGGCCTTGTCCAGGGACGACGCCGTTAATCTCAAAGGTGCCATCCTTGTTTAGGATCCATCCTTGCTGACCCGCGATGTAGTTGGTCGAACTGATGTAAGCCCCGATCTTGGCGTTGGTTATCGTGCCGTCTTGGATAAACGCGGCCTTGATGAAGGTCTGCCCACCCTGCACAGCGAACGGCACCGTACCTGCCTGCCCGATGGCGAAAAGGTCTGCGTCGATGACGAACTTCGACTGCAGGCCACCCGGCCCGTTCTCCAGTCCCAGGCCCACCCCTGCCCACTTGTATACTCCCGTAGCGGATTCGTACTGCAGTCGCACCGACCAGTTCAGCGTCACCTTTCCGTTCACTGCTTGGATGGCCGTGGCATTGGTCTGGATCGCCGCGGTATTACCGTTGAGCGTTGTCTTAACGGTTTCGATGCTGGACGACAGGGCGCCGTCGGCATTGATGCGTGCGGTTTGCTCGCTGACGATCGCCGCAGCGTTAGCCACAACGCTGGCCTCCACCGCGTCCGTGCGCTGGCCTTGCGCCAGGTCGCCCTCAATAAGCGCGGACTGGGTTGACCATACCCCCACGTAGCTCGCCTCCGACCCCATAAGCGCACTGTCGTCACCCTGGAGAGGCGGGTTGACCTGCAGGTAAATACCATCGACGCGCTGCGCCGTGGTGGTGACCTTGTTGTCGAGCGTGGTCACCGAGGTCTTGAGCGTGCTAAGCCCGCTCGCTGTGGCGGTTACGCCGGTGACAGGATCGTTCACCGTGGTTTTCACCGCGTTCAGCTGCGAGGCCTGGGCGGTGATGTCCTGGCCGTGCTGGTTAATCGTCGCCGAGTTCTGCTGAACCTGGGTCACCAGGGCGTTGACCGTCTGCGTGACGGTGCCGATGTCGGTCCAATAGGTGGCGTTCGGCGGCGGGTTGTTCGCCGGCACAGGACCGTTGGCCTGGTAAAGGTGCTGGCCCACGCGAACGATGTCGTTCGGCGCGTAGGCCTTGGATGGCACGTACTCCAGCGCATCAACCACTTCCCCGATCAGTTGCTCCAGCTCATCCTTGGCCGCGTCAATGCGACCGTTCACAGAGGCTGGACCGTTGCCGTCGATCAGGTCGATTCGGTCCTTCAGGTGCTGGCCCAGGGCGGTTTCGTCAATCTGCCCTTTGATCTGCTCAAGGATCGGCCCAGCGTCCGAGCTAGCCTGGCCCATCACCCCATTCACAACCGGATAAAACGGCCCGATGTTGCCGGTGCGGTCCACCAAGCGCGCCCAGAAGAACAGGGTTGCGCCCGCCAGCAGCGACTGCATGCGGTAATCAGCCTGCGGATAAGCCAGGTCTGCCAGCTTGGTCGATGCTCTCAGGTCACTGGCCGGGCCATACCATAGCTCGGTGCGCTGAGTATCCTCGGCGCCAGCAGGGAAGCCCCACTTGATGCCGATGCCGAACAGTTCGCTGGTGGTGGTCAGGAACGAAACCGCCGGCGGCAAGCCAACCTTCCCTTCCAGGTTGGTCAGGTTGGAGCTCTTCCAGATAGACGAGATCTCGAAAGCGCTCACCGAGCGCACCCGGGCGAGGTAGGCGCCTGAGTAGATGCCGGTGACGTCCACGCTTGTTGCGCCAGTGCGCTGCAGTTTGATCCAGTTGCCGCTGTCCTTACGCCACTCCACGTCATACGCGACGGCGCCGGTGACAGCCGGCCACGAGATGTTCATGGTGCTAATCGCGATGCCCTGGTCCACGGCGTAGCTCGATGTGAGCGTGACGCTTGCCGGCGCGGGAACTACGGTGATTGGCACAACGCTGATTGGCCGTTCTTCAAGCCGCGCCCCGGTGTCGATGTGAGCGAACTTGCTTGGATCGTACTGCACGGCCGAGATCTCGAACACGCCTGGCTCCGGGCGGGCCACGCTTACCACCCTGTACAACGGGATTGCCAAATCGTCGGCATCCAGCGCCCACACCAGTTCAGGTTCGGGCGGAACGGAGTAGGCAACGGTAACGGTGACCTGCCGGCCGCTGACCAACTGCACGGTTCGCCCCTCGCACTTGCCGTCTGGCAGGTTGAGGATCAGCCGGTCACCGGGCTTGGCCTGAGTATCGCGGTCCAGCGTGATGACCTTGCCATTCACTGCGGAGATACGCCCACCCACGGGGCGCCCCGCCAGCAGTTCGTCCGCGATAGGAATTACGTAGCCAGGCAGCGGGATACGCCCGTCCAGACCGACCTTGAAGGTAACGGCCCGGTCCTTGGAGTTGGTAAGCAGCGCCCACTTACCGCGGCGCTGCGCTTCCGACTCACGAGTACAACCGATGGCACTGATCTCCAGCGGGTTGTCGCCGTAGCGACGCTGCAGCTTGGCATCAGTCACAGCAGTAACGTCAGTGTCGTAGTTGTTCAGTGGATTGTCGTAGCTGATCAGCGCCCGGGTGTACCGGGTGCGCTCCGAAGCACTGGAGTAAGTGAACTTGCCGTCAATGACGTTGGCCCGGGTGTAAGCGAAGTCGAAGTCGGTAGCGCGCGGCATGTCCGAAAGGGTGAACACCTGACCCTGGGCCCAATAGGTCATGCCTCGGTAGATCGCCGAGATGTCACGCAGCAGTGACCAGGCGTCGGCTTTGCTTTGCAGATTCAAGCTGCAGATGAAGCGCGGCTCCTGGCCTCCCTTCCCGTCCGGCACCAGTTGGTCGCAATATTGTGAGATGCGGTACAGCTCCCACTTGTCCACCATCCAGGGCTTGATACGGCGGCCAAGGCCGAAGCGGTCGGCCGTGGTGATGTCGTAGGTCATCCAGACGGCGTTGTCAGTCCAAGCCTGCTTGAATGTGCCGTCCCAAACGCCCGAGTAGGTGCGTGACACCGAGTCATAGTTGCTCGGTACCTGCATCTTTTTCAGCTTTGTCTCGACGGTCACCGCTGGGATGCTGCGAAACTGTTCGGCTGAAAATTCGATGTAGAGCAGCGCAGTATTTGGGTAGCGGATCTTCGCGTCGATCACCTCCGTGAAGCCGGCGATCTGCATAGTGTCGGAGATTTTGTTGTTGTTCTTGTTGATGGTCAGCCGCGTGATACGCATCAACCAACCGGTTGTTGCTTTGGGAAGATCAATGCGGCGGGTGCGCTCGTAAAGGCTGGTGGTCTTGCCGTCGACCGCTTCACTAAGCACCTGTTGGTAGGCGCCGCCGTCGGTGGCCAACTCAACTTTGTACTCAATCCGGTAACCGTTAATGTTGCCGCTTGCGTCGACAGACTGAAGTGCCGGCCAGGCGAAGCGCACGCGAACAGCAGAGAGCTGCGTGTTGTTGATAGCGCGAACCCATGGCGTCCCGCTGTGCAGCTCGGTACTGATCGTGGTCTCGTTCTCGATCGAGGGGATGCCCTGGATATAGCTCTGATCCACCGCTCCGGTGCGCCACTCCCACTTCACGTTCGGGAAGTTCATGTTTCCCTGGGCATCTTGCAGCGGGGTGTTGTCGAGAAAGATATCGCGCGCGGTAGGCGTGCCTTCGAATTCTCCTTCACCGATAGCGATTAGCATTTTGGCAATGGCGATAGAGCGCAGGCTGTCAGGGGCCTCGGTGGGCGTTTTTGGCTTCTCGGAGCCACCCTTGGCGCCGTAAATATCGAGCTTCTGTGCTGCGCCCATGCTTTTCTCCAGGCAATAAAAGACCGGCTCATGGCCGGCTCGGGTGGTGCAGTTGTGATTTACATCTGGTCTTCGGCGTAGATCGCAGCACTGATGATCGCCCCGCCCACTCGCCGCTTTCCATAGCAGAGCGGAACCGGGTTACCGGATGCGGTGGTGTTCTTGGCGCTGCCGAAGGCATAGCCGGGCGTGTTCTCGGGGGCAGCACTAGTCTTCAGGCCGCTGGCTTGAGGGCTAAGCATCTGGATAACACCGCCAGCAACGAGCCCGATGCCGGCGCCAATAAGAGGAGCACCGAATGGCGTGGCCGCAAAGACCACCCCAACCACAATCAGAATCGCGCCGACAATCGTCTGAAGAATGCCGCCACGCTTGCTACCTACCACTACGGGGGCAATGCGAATATCCCCGGCGCCGTGGTAGGCCAGTTCTTTCTCGCTAATGTTGCGCTTGTCGCGAAATACCGCGAATTCAAGCCCGCGTGACTTAGCATTCGATAGAAACCGCTCAAAGCCGGGGATCTGGACGCACAGCGCCTTGATGGCCTCGGCTGGCGACTTCACCGCAAGCCTGAACGACTTCCCGAACTGCCGGAGCTGTCCATGCAAGCGAATGGTCGTCATTGTTTGGTAGTTGATCGCTGAGGTCTGCATCAATTTCTCCAGGCGTAAAAAAACCGCCCGAAGGCGGCTTTATGGTTTTCGTTTGTCAGTTGTAATCGACGTAGGGACCAATGTAGAACCCGGCCATATCGCCGCTGATGCGGTATAGACTTTCCTTACCAGACTGGACAGTTGCAGAGATGGTTCTAATTGCAGCGCCCGCACAAAGCCCTGATCCGGCGAGACCGGCGCCGATATTCGGCGAGCCTGGGGGGAGATAAAAGGTAGCTCGTTGCCCAGTACCGATTTTCGCAGCCTTGCGCCCGTCGATATAGACCACGATATCGCACCCCGAGCCAACAGCGCCGGAGTCGCGTACAACAGTGATCTTCCCGCTTTCACCGGCCGGCTTTGCCTGGAAGGCATAAATCTCATCCGAAGGCACCGGCTTAGCATCCTGCACCGAGATCGCCGATGAGGCACACCCTGCCAGCATCGCCACCGCTACAGCCGCTATCAAAATCCGCATGTCGTTCCCCCTTTGATTTGGCGGGACTGTAGCATTTCCGACGTCGAAATCTCTCAAAGTGACTTTTCCAATGCATCGTCGCTGCTGAAAACTGATGTATTAGAGGGCGTATTTTATATTGTTCGTGCACCAAGACCGCTCTCGTGATCTTCAATCAATGTTTCAATGCTTCACATTGCGCACGCAAGTCCCTATCGTTGATTGGACCGCAAGTACCGTTATTGGTTTTGGCATTACATAAATAGCGCTGATCGTGATCATCAATGCTATTACAACTGCCTCCGTTCGTTTCCGCATTGCAGGCACGACGCAAGTCCCGATCGTTGATCGAACTGCAGCTACCATGGTTGGTTCTTGCATTACATAAATAGCGCTGATCGTGATCATCAATGCTATTGCAGCTACCTCCGTTCGTTTCCGCATTGCAGGCATGACGCAGGTCCCGATTACTGATCGAACCGCAAGTACCACTGCCCTCCTTAGCTCTGCAATAAGCGCGCTGGTCCGAATCACCAATGGTGGCGCAGCCGGCAAAGGCGTAGCCGCTAATCATCAGCAGTACTACAAAAATCAATTTCATCGTTTTCTTCCTTGGTTTGCCGGAAATCCGACCGGCATCGTCGGCATCCCTGGCGAGCTGCACAGACACATGTCAACTTGACATTATCGCAAGAAAAAGTTCCCTCGCATCTTCAAGTAGTCTACCCGCTGTCCTAGCGGTCAGCGTGGATGGAATGCCAGTGGCAACCGGGTGGCGCTGCCGCGTCATGTTGATTGTTTCGCGTCTTTGTGCCTGAGGATCAGGCGCGTCCTGTCATGCCAGGGTCCGCCGTAGACGATAATTTCAGACGGCCTGCCGTACAGATGGTGCAGCATGAACGGCCCTGGGCCGAAAACGCCTGAATCCTCACCAGGCAGCGACGGATCGGTGCCGAGATAAACGCCAGCATGGTTCGGGTGAACTGTCCGGCCAACCTGCATAACGATCATGTCACCGCGCTGCGGCCGATCGACGCGAACAAAGCCGGCGGCCTTGTAGTGCTGTTCGTACAGGCTGGAGTTCTCCGCTCTCTCCCACCAGCCGTCGGCGCGCTGGAAGGCTTCGAACTCCAGCCCCCACTCCCGCTGATACCAGTCAGCGCAGACCTGCCAGCAGTCCCAAGCACCATGTACGAACGGACGATTGAGCAACGGTGTCCTGCCATTCGGTGTGATCGTTCGCATGTCGCCTTCGGGCCATGACAGGATGTGCCAGGGCAATGCAGTGGCCTCGCACATGGCCAAGTCACGCGATGACGGCCTGCTGGTGGCGTCCGGGTGTGAGTGAACGATGCCGATCACCTCTCCCAAGTCCTCCGCCGCGGCGTAATCCTCTGGGTCAAGCCGGAACTCTTCGTTCGGCTCCGTAGCGATATTCCGGCACGGGAAGTACTTTTGTGCTCGCCCGGCGGCTACCAGCAGGCCGCAGCACTCACGCGGATATTCCGCCGCCGCGTGCGCTTGGATGGCCGCGATTATGTGCTTACCCATGGTCAGCTCCTACTCACGAGAGAAACTGCAGGAAATCCACCGAAACTGAGCTCGTTGTTCTCGCCGAAGCGCAACTTGCAGGACGACAAGCATCCCTTGCACTGGTCCAGGGCCGGGTCATCCGTGGGGTTATCCTCATCGTCGAACATGGCCGCACCGGTATAGCCGCAATCCGGGCCACGGTAGCCGTTGGTCATGGCCCAGTGGCAGAACGTCGTCATTTGGCGCCCTGGCAGGCCGTGATTATCGATCTCACCCGGGGAAGACAGCTCCCAGACCACCGCCTCACCGTCCTCGCTGGTTTTCTGGTCGATGTACCAGATTTCCAACGCCTCCTGGGTTGGGTCGGCAGTTGGATTGCCTTCCGGATAATTCGCCGCATCCAGGTACTGGGCCAGGGTCTCGCGGACTGTGAGCTTGAACTTGAGCATGTCCTCGAAAGCCAGGCACAGCGCCGTGACGCGCCCGTTGACGTTGCCGGCGGCAAAAGTCGGCCGAGAGGCGGTGCCATCGCTGCTTGAGGAAATACCCTCAATCTGCACCGGCCAGGCCGCGTACTCCTGACCCTGCCAGATAATCGACTTGGCGGGCAGATCCTCTTCCGAGCCCTCATAGGCCAGTAATTCTTGTGGCGTGTGCGGGATAGCGTGACCGTGGAAGCGCAAGTAATCGGCGCCGTACTCGGTACCATCAATTTCGAACAGGCGAATCTCGCCGCCGGGCTCCAGTTTCTGGATGTCCGTGATCAGTGCCATGGGTGGTTATCTCAGGGATGAAAGGTTTGCTGGAAGGTCGCGGTGATGGCGTAGACCTGGCCGCCACGGTGCACTGGCTTGTAGCCGTTGCACTTGTAGAGACCAAGCTCACCCAGGGGCGGCTCCCAGAGGAAGCCCTTCGAGCCTTTGTGTCGGTCGATGAAGTCCATGATTTCCTTAATGCGCGGCTTCAGGCCGGTAAATGTTACCGGCCAGGATTGCGACCGGTTGTTGAGACCATCCTCGACCGACTGCTCGTAGCCATCTCCGAACTTCTTGGAGCGGACGCGCTGGGCAATATCGCCCTCCGCGCCCTTCTCCGTCGCCCATCTGAATCGTTCAATAGCCATCAGCGCCCCTTAATTGCTTTGTTGATGACGCCGCCCTGGCGCATGTCCCTGCTCCGCAGCTCCTGATACTTCTGCTCTACGAACGTCGCCAGCTCCTTGCCGAACAGGTCATAGCCAGGCGCGTCAGCGGTTGACGATGCGTTTCCGTCTCCGTCGATATGCACCTCGACATTGATCTGTGTTCCGCCAGTCCCGCCGCCGCCCATGGCCATAACCCCGAGCTTGCCGCTCGATGTCCGGGTCAGCGGCATGATTGCCTCGGCACCAGCCTCACCCATCACTCCAGTCTTGCCGTTGGCCATACCAAAAGCAGTTGGCTTGCTGACAATGGAGTTAGTGAACGCCCCACCGTCGGCAAACATTTGCACGCCGCCGGACCAGGCGCCGCCCGTTGCCTGCGGAAAGTAGGAACTGGAGTAGCCGGCTGCGGAAGCGCCCAAGTTAGAGGACGTTGCTCCTGCAGATCCCGCCGCCAGCCCGTTGCCTCCACCAGCAGCACTACCGCCGAAGTAACTCGCCGCCGCACCGACCAAACTGCCCAGCAGTGCCGAGCTGGCTTGGCGGGTAGCGATACGCGCCATGTCGGCCAGGATCGATTTGGCGAAGTCCGAGAACGACGCCTTACCGGTCATGGCAAAGTTGACGATGGAATCCTCCATGGAACTGAAGGCGTTGCCGAACAGGCTTTTGGTCTGCCCGGCGATATCCTTCGCTGAGTCGAGGTAGTTTTCCCAAGCAGCCGTTGCGCCTTTGGTCCAGTCGCCCTGGGCATTCTCTACATCCGCATAGTTCTGCCGGATCTGGTCGGTAGCGGCCTTGTTCGCGTCTGCGAGCGCCTGCGCTTTCCGCTTGAATTCTTCTTCCGACATGTTCCGCGACGGGTCTGATCGCTGGTTTTCCAGTTCAAGCGACTGCTGGGCGAACCTGTCTTGCTGGCTGTTCAGCTGTCCGCTCAATGCGTTCTGGCGATCGCCCTGGCCAACGCCCAATACGGCACGCTGCCCCGCAAGCTCCAACGCGCGCTGTTGCTGACCCAGCGCCTGTACATACGAGCTGATCGCCCGTTCCTGCTTGGCAAGGCGACCGGTCCCGTTGGTGGCAAGCACTTCAAGCTGGCTTTCAGCATCCTTCTGCGCCTTAGCCATCCCCGCGCGCGCGTCGGCGATCTTCTGGTCGAGCTGGATGCTCTGCGCAGCCGACGTTGTCTTCTTGCCCTTGGCGGCCTCCAGCGCTGCAATTTCAGCCTCGTAGGCTGCCGTCACCTGGTCCAACTCATTGCCGATCAGGGCCTGGCGCCGCAGCAGGTAATCTTCCTCGGAAAGCAGACCAGCCTTCTGTAAGGCCTCCAGTTCCTTCTGATAATTTTTGTACGTGTCGGTGATGGACGCCAGGTCGTTCTTGGCGTTGTTGAAGCTGGTCAGATCGACCTGAGTACCAGTAGCTTTCGGGTCTTTGAACTTGTCATTGATGTTAGCGATGTTTTTGTCGACCGTTGCCTGAGCCAGGCGAGGATCGTTCGGCGCTACCTTGCGGATATCGTCGAGTTGTTTTTTGTAGTCCTTGAGTGCGTCGGCGCGTTTTTGCTCATTCGTCCACGAGGACTTGGTGAGAGCGTCAACCTTTTGCATTGAGGTGATGGCGGCTTGTTGAGCCTTTGCCTGATCGCCTTCCAGCTTTGCAATTTCAGCCTGTGCCGCCTTCTGGTCCTCAAGCATATTCAAGCGGTTTTGATAGAGATCAATCATCTCCTGCTTGTTTTGGAACAGACCAACGTCGCCGGACTGCGCACTTGCCAGGTCTCGGCGGGCCTGTTCGATATCGGCGCCGATGTCCGGGCGGCCGATATTCTTGAGGCTGTCGGCGGCCCGTGCGACTGCGTTGTAACCCTTCTCCCAGAAACTCAGGTTCTCCAGAATCTTCGGCGTTCGCTCGTTGATAGCGTCGGCATAGGACTCGGTGGCCAGCTTCACGGCGCCAGCGTGATCGCGTTGCTCTTCCAGAGCGGCGATCTGAGAGAAAACCGAGGCGGTTAGGTAGTGATACTGCTCGTTCAGCGCCGCGGAAGCCTTGACCGGCTCGTCGGCCAGCTTGACGAATTCGGATACCGTCTCGCTGACAGCCTTGCCGGCAGCTTCCTGCATCGACACGGCGGCCTGGGTGATACTGGCGAAACTCTCGCCTGCGATCTTGCCGTTGCCCGCCAGCATTTCAAGGACAGCGGCAGCCTGGCCAGTGGTGCCTACGGTTGCGCCTACCTGGCGCGCCATGTCACCTAACTGCCCCGCGCTCACGCCAGCGTAGTTGCCGGTGAGGATCAGCGACTTGTTGTAGTTGTCCTGCTCTTCGCTTCCTTTGTGGTAGGCGTACGCCAGGCCGCCCACGGCTGCGGTAGCCAGGGCCAGAGGTGCCAGGATGGCAAGCAACCCCGCAGCACCTGCACCGGCTCCTGCGCCCAACTGAGCCACGGCGCGCACACCGCTGCCCCAGTCACCCGACGACAGGGCGTTCCCCAGTTGTACGACATTTTCCTGTGCCTGGCGTGTGCCGAGACGCAGCTTGTCGAAGCCGGTGGTGGTCTTTTCGAGCTTTCCGTAATCCTTGTCGATCTTGGCCAGGGCGCTGTTGTACTGGTCCTGACTGATTCGACCCTCGTCGAGGTGCTTGCCCAGTTGCTCAACCTGCGTGTCCAGCTTTGCCAGTGCAGCACGGGCCGGGTCAATCGCCCCCAGCAAGCTGTTCAAGGCTTTCTGCTCATCCATCGCAGACTTGGCCAGGGCCACCTGCTGCTTATCGAGCTGAGCGGATATCTTCGCCGCTTCGGCCTCGCCATAGGCGCCGGTCTTGGTCAGCTTGGTTAGCGCTTCACGCTGCTTAGCCAGGTCCTGGGTGGTTTTGGCGCTGGTGGACAGCGACTTTTCCAGGGCCTGCATTTCGTTCATCAGCGAAA
>Ga0182006_1000624_pt1 | contig 25418 bp, 20 predicted proteins | sample Sormic07211104_1_FD_123022 | JGI IMG/M metagenome (GOLD analysis project Ga0182006, IMG submission 123022) | Rhizosphere microbial communities from Sorghum bicolor, Mead, Nebraska, USA - 072115-104_1 MetaG | ecosystem: Host-associated > Plants > Roots > Rhizosphere | place: USA: Nebraska...
TTATTTTATCATTAAATATGCAAGAAGAGCGAAGAAAAATATATATCAGACTGCAGCATTGTCGGTCGTTTTTATGATCATTGGTTTCTCATGCTGGATGGTTATTCCTATCAGGGCCAATGCAAATCCTCCGATGAACCTTAATGATCCTGATACTGCCATTGGTATGCTGGACTATTATAACAGGGAGCAGTACGGTGACTGGCCGACTATTTATGGTCAAAACTATACCGCTTTCCTTGATGCGAACGGAATTGAGAAGAATGAGGATGGCAGCTTCAAGACCAAAAAAACCGGTGAGATCTATGAAAAGGATGAGAAAACCGGAACCTACAGAAAAACAGGGGACAGGTTCAATTATACATTCAGTCAGTCTCAGATCAGCTTAATGCCGAGAATGTTCAATGAAGACAAAGACGTGATGGCGAACTACATTTCTATGTATGGAGCTCCGGATTTCACCTTCAATTATGCCAATGAAGAAGTGGCAGACAATCCACAGGCCAAGCAGATCTTTGATGAGCTGAGAGCTAAATATGAAGACAAATCCATTACGGCAGCCGATTACCTGAAAGTAAAACCTTACAACCTGATCAATGTTCAGAAGCCATCACTGGCTCAGAATATGGATTATTTCATAACCTTCCAGAACGGGTATTATTTTGTAAGATACCTGATGTGGAACTTCGTGGGAAGACAGAATGACCTTGAAGGGAATATGGAGAATACCAAAGGAAACTGGATTTCCGGAATTCCTTTTATAGACAATGCCTTACTTGGAAACCAGGATAAAATGCCGGCTAAATTCAAGAATGAAAGTACGGTTAAATTCTTCTTTTTACCCTTAATTTTGGGACTGATCGGTTTCTTTTTCCAGCTGAACAGGGATTTTGGAAGATTCTATGCATTGCTTTCATTATTTGTTTTAACGAGTGTCGGAATTATTTTCTACACAGGCGTGAAGCCATTCGAGCCGAGAGAAAGGGATTATGCAATGGTAGGTTCCTTCTATGCATTTGCGATCTGGATTGGTCTTGGAGCTGGAGCTATTTTATGGTTTATCCAGTCTAAGGTGAAATCTAACGGAGCAAACATCGCCTTAGGTGTCATTTTATTAGGCGTGCCTTTTATGATGGGCTTCCAGAACTACAATGTACATGACAGAAGTAACAGATATACTGCTTATGACTATGCTTATTCAGTATTAAAGTCACTTCCTAAGAATGATATTTTATTCGTTTATGGAGATAATGATACATACCCAGTCTGGGCAATCCAGGAAACAGAAAGATTCAGAGATGATGTGAAGGTGGTTAACTTTACCCTTGCTTCAACTCCATGGAACCTGGATCAGATTAAAAGAAAAACATATAATGCAGCAGGAATTCCGAGCGAACTGACTCATGAGGACTACAGAGACGGTGTAAACGACCAGATCTACATGATGAAGAAAGAAGACTGGGAAGGCGTTTTCTCTATGCTGAAAGAACAGGGTGTTCCTGATACTCAGTTTGGAGCTTTCAGAAAATACCTTACACAGGATTCACTGACCTTGAAAGAGGCTGTTGATTTTATTAAATTCAAATCTCCTGAAAAGGATGAGCTTCTGAAAATGTATTTCGGGGAAGAGAAATTCGAGAAATACAATATTCTTCCGGTAAACAAATTCATTCTTCCGGTCAATAAAGAAAATGCTTTAAAAGCAGGAATCATCACCCAGGCAGATCTTCCGGACGTTGTGAACCAGATCATGATCACCTACAAAGGAAACACACTTTATAAAAACAACCTGATCATGCTGGATATGCTGGCTAATTTCGACTGGAAGCGTCCGATCAACTTCTCATCAGGAGGAATCTATGACAGTGAAAATGTTTTCTACCTGAATGAATATCTTCAGTTTGACGGATTCAGTTACAGACTGGTTCCTATCCATACCGCTCCTAATGAAGACGGAGATATGGGCAGGGTAGATACCAACTCCCTCTACAACGTTGTAAAGAACTTCAGATGGGGGAATTTTAAAGATCTGAATACTCATTTTGATGAAACTGCTACTTCAAATATTATGAGCTACAGAATGTCAGCAAGCAGAGCAGCTTCAGCACTGGCATTAAAGGGACAGAAAGCCAAAGCGATAGAATTATTAGACCTTGCTTCAAAAGAAATTCCTGCTGAGAAATTTAATGATCCGCGTTCATTGAGCTCTATGGTCACCGGATATATTATTGCAGGACAGGAGAAAAAAGGACTTCAGCTGGCAGAGCTTCTGAAAAAAGGTATTTTTGAGGAATATGATTATTATCTGAGCCTTTCACCAGCTGATCAGAATTTTGCAAGAAGACAGATGAGATCCAAACCGATGGAGTATTCTCTTGTGGTAGCTGCTGTTACGGACGCTTATAAAAAGCTGGGACAGAATGAAAAAGCTTATGCTTATCTTGTGAAATCTATAGAACCGATTGATAAGAAGTTCAATACTTTCCTCAAAGATCTTCAGCAGATGGGCAAAGAAAAGGCCAGGAAAGAATCTGAAAATATACAGAAGATCTCACCTTTCTACCAGTATTTGTTTGATGTGATGGAACCTTTTGATTCTACCTATTCAAAAGAGAAGGAGGAACAGATCACCACGGCGATTATTAAAGCAACAGAATAAAGATATTAACAAATATTTAAAAAAAACAGAACTTTTAGTTCTGTTTTTTTTGTCATGGGATTCATAAATTTAAGATTATATTTGTGATATTAAAAATGCGTGATGGCTCAAAATAATAGACTCCCAATCTATGCCGTGATTTTTACGGTTGTTTTTAAACTTATTTTTTTAATGACACACTATATCCAGGAGGATGCTTTCATTACCTGGAGGGTTGCCCAGAACCTGTTAGATTATGGAGTAATAGGTTTCAACGGAGAAACCAAAATTTCAGCCTCTACCACACATCTGTATGTTTTTGTGTCCTATCTTTTCAATCTCATCTTCGGAAAAGAATATTTTATTGAACCCCTGCTGACCTTCAATTCCATACTTTTTACCATAGGAACATTGCTTCTTGCGCACCTGACCCTTAAAAATCCGTGGCATAAAGCTATTTTTATATTTTTGATCGGAATATTGCCGCCTTCTATTAAGATTTCCATTCTTGGAATGGAATACGGGATACTTTTCTTTCTGGAAATGGCGCTTCTGTATTACGGTTTCAGCAAAAACAAAAGATGGGCAATGATTCTCTTGCCCATTTTAATCATGTTTACAAGGATTGATACGGTAATCTTTTTAGGTATTGTCTTTCTTGTTGATGTTTTTTGGAACAGAAAAATCAGATGGCCATATGTTTTTGGAGGAATTTTGGGTGTTTTATCCGTTTTGTCTTTTAACTGGCTGTATTTTGGAGAGCTGGTTAATAATACCATTGTAGCCAAAAAGCTTCTTTATGAACATGATTTCACTTTTGCACAAAATCTCAGTTATTTTCTGGTAAGCTTCGGCAATTTCTGGGGAATGCTTAAGCTTCCGGGAAACTTCAATCCGGTCACCATCATTATTCTGATCTTTGAGCTGCTGTGCTTTATTTATCTTGTAAGACAGAGAGAAAAGAGAAATTATTTTCTATGGATGATTTTTATTTTCGGTTGGGTAAAGCAGATTATTTTTATCTCTCAAAAAAGCTTATTCGATTGGTACTACTGGGTGCCCCAGCTTCTGCTTTTTGTTCCGATCCTTATTTTTGTTCTTGAGCAGAAAGAGAAAAGAAATGTATGGCTGTCCTTATTAGCTGCATTTTATATAGTTCCGATGCTGGCTTTCCAAACCATACATGCCATTGCGACAGGAAACGGAGAATGGAATTACCGCAGAGAGATCGGACTGTTTTTGGATACTTTCGAAAAAGATAAAAATCAGTGGATTCTTTTGGAACCTGCGGGCTATGTGCCATATTTTTCAGGATTAAAAACGATTGATGAAGTAGGATTGGTAGATAAGCAGATCCAGACGGAAATAAAAAAAGATAAAGCTCATTACTGGATCAATACCGTAAAAAGCAGGAAGCCGAAATATCTTCTTTCCTATAAGGATTTATTTGAAGGAAATGATGCCGTGTATTATCAGACCCATTACAAGCTGATGAAAGAATTCAGGATAAAAGATAATCTGAAAAGCGATAACCCTATCCTGGAAAAAATTTATCATCTTAAGCCATCCGGAACGGATTACAATTTGTATATTAAGAATGATTAAAAGATTGAATAATTTCAAGATTTGAAGATTGATAGGAAATAGGGAAGAAACACACTCTTATACCCTAAACCCTGCAACCTAATACCTATTATCTAATACCTGAAAAAATGAAATACTGTGCTTTTCTCCGTGGTGTGAACGTAAAAGGAACCAATATGAAAATGGCTGATGTATGCCAGGTTTTTAAAGACGCAGGAATGCTGGAGGTAAGCTCGGTTTTGGCTTCTGGAAATATTGTGTTCACTTCGGATAAAAACGCCGGAGATTTAAAGAAGATTTTAGAAAAAGCGATGTCTGAACGTTTTTCTTATGAAGCTTTCTTATTCATAAAATCACAGGAAGAAACGGAGGTTTTCTGGAACAGCATTCCTTTTGGGAAAAAAGATGATCTGCATATTTACGCCTTTGTAGGAAATCCCGGAGTAGAAAATGTTTTGAATGCAGAATTTGAAGCAGCTTCCAAAACTGAAAATGAGAAAGCCGAGATCGTCGGGGAAATATTTTACTGGCAGGTCCCGAAAGGAAATACTTTAGATTCTTCTTTTGGTAAAGTTCTTGGAAAGAAAAGCCTTAAAGACCAGTTCACCAGCCGCAATATCAATACTTTCGAAAAGATCCTGAAAAAAATGAATTCATAATACCGATTGCTATTCTCGCTGATTTTGCAGATTATTATGTTTTTATTAAATTATGATAACCGATGATTTAATCTTTTCAAAACTTGCTATCTTCCCTAAACCCTAAACCCTAAACCCTAAACCCTAAACCCTAAACCCTAAACCCTAAACCCTAATTCTAATCTTCCATCTCAAATAATTTCCGATTCTGAAACTTTATAAGTATTTTTACTGAACTTTTTAATTTACATAAAAATGATCCAGTATTTAGATAATATCCATCACAAAGATTCAAAAAACTTTTTCCTTATTGCCGGCCCGTGCATCATTGAAGGCGAAGATATGGCATTGAGAATAGCAGAAAAAGTAATCAGCATAACAGATAAATACAATATTCCATATATTTTCAAAGGAAGCTTTAAAAAAGCAAACAGGAGCCGTGTAGATTCCTTTACAACCATTGGTGAAGAAAAATCCCTTGAAATTCTTAGAAAAGTAGGAGAGACCTTTAATATTCCAACGACAACAGATATTCATGAAAATGAGCATGCTGCATTGGCTGCACAATATGTTGATGTGCTTCAGATTCCTGCATTTTTAGTGCGCCAGACCGATCTTTTGGTGGCCGCAGCAGAAACAGGAAAATGCGTGACCCTTAAAAAAGGGCAGTTTCTTTCTCCGGAATCAATGAAATTTGCTGTTCAGAAAATTACAGATTCCAATAACCAGAAAGTAGCTATTATTGAGAGAGGAAATTCTTTCGGATATACAGACCTGATTGTAGATTACAGAGGTATTCCTACCATGAGAGAGTATGCACCGGTTATTCTGGATGTTACGCATTCATTGCAGCAGCCTAACCAGAGTTCCGGAGTTACCGGCGGAAGACCGGATCTTATAGAAACGGTAGCCAAAGCAGGAATTGCTGTAGGGGCAGACGGAATCTTTATTGAGACCCATCCTACACCGGAAACTGCTTTATCAGACGGAGCCAACATGCTAAGATTAGATTTATTAGAGGATTTATTGCAAAAATTAACAAGAGTCAGAGAAGCAATCTTATAATTTTTTAAGACTTATTTAAATTCAAAAATTTGCTTTCCAGATGTTATATTGAAAAGGAAACTTTTTAAAATACAATATTTGGTTGATTTTAACTTTCAGGATCTGAAATGTTAAATAAAGTTTAAATAAGTTAAAATAAAATTTATATATTCACGTTTGAAATTTTAAAGCATTTCTTTTGAAAAAACTAGTTTTACCACTAAGCCTTATGGTTCCCGTGCTGATTTTCTCTCAAAACAGAAAAAAAGATACTGCGGATAGAGTTACCGATATTGAGGAAGTCGTTTTCCAGAAAAAAGTGATCGGGAAAACAAATGACATTACCAATGTGAAAATCTCCGCAAAAGATGCAAAAGGAATCGCTACCATAGGGGGAGGAATTGAAGGTCTTCTTAAAACATTGCCTTCCGTAAACTCCAACACCGAACTGTCTTCCCAATATATGGTACGTGGCGGAAACTATGATGAAAACCTTATCTACATCAACGATATTGAGATTTACAGGCCTTTTCTGATCAGAAACTCACAGCAGGAAGGGATGAGCATCATTAATCCTGACATGGTTTCGACGGTCAATTTCTCTGCCGGTGGATTCGAGCCGAAATATGGAGATAAAATGTCTTCAGCCCTGAATATTTACTACCGCGAGCCTGAAAAATTTGAACTTTCCGGGGAAGCAAGTTTAATAGGAGGAAGATTGACAGCAGGCCTGGCATCAAAAAATAAAAAGCTGACTGCTTTATTTTCAGGAAGATACAGGAATACCAATTTAGTTCTGAATACACTGAACGAGGATACGGATTTTAACCCTACCTATTGGGATTTCCAGTCTTATATCAATTACCATCTCAACGATAAATTCTCCATGTCGTTCATCGGGTATTACTCGAAGAATGATTATGAAATGGTTCCAAAAGCCAAGAGTGTCACCTTTGGGAGCCTTCAGCAGCCGATTACAGTAGACATTGGCTATGGCGGTAGGGAGCAGGATATGTATAAAAATATGATGGGAACTTTCTCCCTGAACTATAAGCCCTCAGACCAATGGAAGTTTACATTGGACAGCTTTGCCTACCAGAACAGAGAAAAAGAATATTATTCTATTGCTTCAAGCTATGAGATCCAGACTTTTGATCTTGTGACAGGAGCTCCGAACCCTTCTTTTGATGGTGGCGGACAGATAGAGCATGCGAGAAACGATCTGTTTGTAAGAACATACGGAACACAGTTCAGAGCAAAATTCTCTCCCAATATCAATACCGATATTGAAGTCGGATTTAAATACGAAAAAGAAAACCTGAATGACAATACCAACGAATGGAAGTTGGTAGACAACGCAGGGTACAGTATTCCACGCCCGATTGATGATCCCCGGACTGGAGAATCGGGAGATCTGGAGCTGTTTTACCAGATCGCAGGAAAAAATAAAATAGAGCCTTCAAGACTTTCTGCGTATGCTCAGTATTCTCAGAAATTTTACTGGGGAGCCAGCAAAGTATTTGTAAATGCAGGAGCAAGAGTTTCAAACTGGAGCTTTAATAAAGAAACGATCTTTTCACCGAGATTCCAGTTTGCGATAAAACCTGACTGGGATACGGACATGCTTTTCAAGCTTTCCGGAGGGATCTATTACCAGGCACCTTTTTATAAAGAAATCAAGGATCTTGACGGAAACTTCAATTCCGATATAAAATCTCAGCGTTCTATGCAGTTAATTCTCGCCAACGACTATGAGTTCTATATGTATGACCGTCCGTTCAAGCTGACTACAGAAGCCTATTACAAGAAAATGGATGATCTGATTCCTTATTATATGGATAATGTAAGAATCCGTTATTCAGGAAAAAATAATGCTTCAGGCTATGCTTACGGAATTGATACCAGATTATTCGGGGAATTTGTTCCGGGTGTAGATTCATGGTTGTCTGCAAGTTATGCGAGAGTTTACGAAAATATTGACGGAAAAGGAAATATTCCGAGACCTACCGATCAGAGATTCAGATTTGCGATGTTCTACCAGGATTATATGCCGAAATTCCCTTCAATGCGCGTCAACCTTACATTGGTATATGCGATGGGGCTTCCAAACGGGGCACCTGTTTTCACGGATCCTTATCAGTATCAGAAAACATTGCCGGCTTATAAAAGAGTCGATTTAGGACTTTCAAAAGTATTCATTGATTCTAAAGACAGGAAAAAGCGTTCCGGTTTCTGGGGTAATTTTGAAGAATTAACCTTAGGCGTTCAGGTGTTTAATGCATTTAATATTAACAATACTGTTGCCAACCAATGGATCACGGATTACAACTCAAATATAATGTATCCGGTTCCGGTACGTCTTACAGGACGTTTTTTCAATGTAAAACTTGAATTCAAATTGTAGGATAGAGGTTAGAAGTTAGATTTTAGAAATTAGAATTTGGCCGCCAATAAATCTTCTCAATCTGCAATACAAAAAATAAAGAAAGCTTCTGAATATTCAGAAGTTTTTTTATTAGGCAGAATTTTATAACAAGTATACAGAATTTTATAACATCGGTCTCCGGGATATTTTTACCTTTGCCTTATCAATGAAAAAGTTTCTTGCCATATTGTTTTCTGTTTTCTACTTTGGATTTTCTTCCGGAGCGGCTTTCAGTGTACATTTCTGTATGGAAGAATTTGTTTCCGTAAGCCAGAAAACTACAGATATCTGTGGGAAATGTGGTGTTAAAGAAAAAAAAGGATGTTGTAAGACTGAAATTAAAGTAGTAAAAGCAGATGATTCCCAGAAATCTGATCTGCTGGTGATTAATTTTTTAAGTCAGATCGTTCCGGCTTTAACACAGCAACAGTTTTTCTTTGTTGACAAATCTTTTTCAGCTGCAAAATTTACCCAAATAAGAATCAATGGGCCGCCCGAGTACAGGCCGGTTCCCATCTATATCAATCATTGTCATTTTAGAATTTAAGATCAGTCTGTTGTCTGTAGTGTTCAGATGAGCATTCCTTCGTGGACAACACGGTTCAGCGCATGATGCATGCGTTTCAATTATTCTTTATTAAAAAATTAATTCTAAAATTTAAAACAATGAAAAAGTATATCATTACAGCAGTATTATCTTTATTCTCCATTATTTCACTTTCTGCACAGTCTAAAAAAGACGCTCAGGTTTCAAAACTGTATCAGAATTATATTGCGATCAAATCAGCTTTGGCTTCTGATGATGCAGATAAAACCTCAAAAGCAGCAGAAGAATTCATCAAAACAGCTTCAGCGGTTGATTATAAAATCGTTTCAGAAGGTAATCTTAATATTTTAAGAAAAGATGCCACCTTGATCTCGGATGCCCGGAATATTACCGCTCAGAGAGAAACCTTTTCCAATCTTTCTGAGAACATGATCGCCCTGACAAAAGAGTTTAAACTTTCAGAAAAGCCGGTTTACGTACAATATTGTCCAATGGCTGATTCCAGCTGGTTAAGCGATGAAAAACAGATCGTTAATCCTTACTACGGAAAATCTATGCTTTCTTGCGGAAGTGTAAAGTCAGAAATAAATTAATTGTTGTATTTCATTTTAAAACAATAAGTTGCATAGCTTGAATTGTAATCAACTTTAAGCTATGTATCTTTTAAAAAGTTCGGAATATTATGAAAAAACTAATCATATTTCTGGTGCTTTTGTTCTCTGTCTTTACTTTCGCACAAACAACGAAAACCTATTATACCTGTCCAATGCATCCTGAGGTAGTATCTCCCAAACTCGGAGACTGTCCCAAATGCAAAATGACGTTGGTAAAGAAAATCGTTGTGGTAAAACCGAAAACTGTACCTCAACCCGAGAAGAAAGCAGTACAAAAGCCTTCAGAAATTAAGACCAATAAGGATAATGCTAAAATTCAGCCTAAGACCAAGTTTAGTACAAAGCCAAAAGAAGTCAGAAAAAATAAGCCTGAAGTAAAACTTAATCCTAAGCCTTTTAAATCTCAGCCCCAACCCCGATCTGATGTTGTTTACACCTGTCCGATGCACCCCGAAGTCACTTCAGACAAACCGGGGAAGTGTCCGAAATGTGGAATGGAACTGGTTGAAAAAGAAAAACATCAGCATACGGCGGTAGAACCAAAAACAAATCAGCCTGTATTCAAAAGAAATTCTGAAAACGGGAAGGTTACTTTTGGTGGCAAAACAGTGAGATATGATCTTTACGTAAAAGATACGGTCGTCAATTTTACAGGAAAAAGCCGGAGGGCCATTGCGATTAACGGAAAGCTGCAGGCTCCGACCTTATACTTCACGGAAGGAGATACCGCAGAAATTTATCTCCACAATATGCTTAAGGAAAATACGGGACTGCACTGGCACGGAGTGATCCTTCCCAATGAACAGGATGGGGTTCCGTACCTTACTACAAAACCTGTAACACCCGGGGAAACTCATTTATATAAATTCAGAGTTTCTCAAAACGGAACGTATTGGTACCATTCTCATGAAGCCTTGCAGGAACAGATAGGAATGAATGGAATCCTGGTATTCAATAAAAGAGAAGGTGATCCTAAACCGTCTTATACCAAAGAAATCCCTGTATTATTGGGCGATTGGAGCGATGAAGACCCGATGCAGATCGCGAGAAGGCTTCATATGGCCAATACAGACTGGTACGCCATTAAAAAAAATGCAGTGCAAAGTTACTGGGAAGCTATTAAATCCGGGAATTTCGGGACAAAAGCCCTGAATGAATGGAAAAGGATGGAAGCTATGGACGTGAGCGATGTTTATTACGATAAATTCCTCATTAACGGACTGCTAAGCTCTGACTATTCCAATCTGAAAGCCGGCGATAAAGTAAGGTTAAGAGTAGCGAACGGAGGATCGTCCACTTATTTCTGGCTGAATTATGGCGGCGGGAAAATAAAAGTAATAGGAAATGATGGGAACGATGTGGTTCCGGTGGAAGTTGACCGCCTCATCATCGGAGTTTCAGAAACGTATGACATTGAGGTAACCATTCCTGAAAACAAGAGTTTTGAATTCCGTTCCACATCAGAGGACAGGGTAGGACATGCTTCACTGTGGCTGGGTTCCGGTGAAAAAGTGGAGGCGCCCAATCTTCCGAGATTGTTGCTGTTTGAAGGAATGAAAATGATGAACGGCATGATGGAAATGAGCGGGAATATGAAGCCGATGAACATGACGATGGGCAACCAGATGATGGATATGAATGAAGTGATGTATCCTGAACTTTCCGAAAGCCAGAGAAAAATGACAATGAAGCACATGAATGAAATGATGGGAGCTAAAACTAAGGAAGAAGATCATTCTATGACCGGGCATGAAAATCATCAGGCAATGGATATGAAGGAAGAAAAACCGATTAAAAGGTTGTCCTATAATCTTTTAAAATCTCCTGAAAAGACGATTCTTCCCGGTGAAAATGTCAGAGAACTTAAATTTACCCTTGAAGGAAATATGAATCAGTATCTGTGGACGCTGGATAATAAAACAGTCACCGAAACAGATAAGATTTTGGTTAAAAAAGGAGAGATCCTGAGAATCACCATGTATAATAATTCCATGATGCGCCACCCGATGCACCTTCATGGCCATGATTTCAGGCTGATCAATTCAAAAGGAGAATATTCCCCGTTGAAAAATGTAGTGGATATCATGCCGATGGAAACCAATATCATTGAATTTGCGGCCAACCAGGATGGCGATTGGTTTTTCCACTGTCATATTCTCTACCATATGATGGCCGGAATGGGAAGAATATTCAGCTACGAAAATTCAAAGCCCAATCCGCAGCTGCCTGACAGAAAGCTGGCCTGGAAAAATTTCCTGAAGGACAACAGAATGATCAGCTCCATGGCAATGCTGGATATAGCAAGCAATAAAGTGCATGCAGAAACCATGACGATGTTTGGTCCGAGATGGGCCAACCTGAACGAGTTTCATTCCAACTGGGATTTTGATCATTTAGAAGGAAGTATGAAAGTCGGAAGATTCCTTGGGAAATTCCAGTGGGCACTTCCGTATGGCGGTTTCCGAATTCAGAAAAATCATGAAATTATGGAAAGGCAGATGACAGAAGATATGGGAATGGAATTCCATGGAAAAAAATCATGGTTCGGACAGCAGAAAGCTTCAAAAGACAAATATGCTTTCATGGTTGGGGTACAGTATCTTTTACCTATGCTGATTACAGCAGATGCAAGTGTAGACCATAACGGAAAATTATTGTTGGAACTAAGCCGCGAAGATATTCCGATTTCCAGAAGAATAAGAGGAAATTTTTCTCTGAATTCAGACGGAGAGTTCTCAACCGGATTGAGATATATTGTACAGAAATGGTTTTCCATTTCCGGAAATTATGATAATGAAATGGGCTGGGGAGCCGGAATTACCCTGACTTACTAAATAAAAGGAACTCAATCTGAGTTCCTTTTGTCGGGGCTTATTGAAAAGCAAAATAAAGAATTTAAATAGTTTATATTAATATATCAATTTCTTGCAGTAATCCACCATACACTTCCTGTAGATTGTACGGTTATGCATCGGCCTCCGTTTCCTGTTCCTATTCCAAATGAGCTATAAGAACCACCGGAATCCTGTAATGACCCGGATATCATTCTTGATGTTGAGCTGTCACCACACAATATCAATATTCTTCCCTGATTGCTTGCATCTGCGACAGGAAGAGTAATATCTCCGTTTAGTATGATTGTATAATCATTGGCCAAAATAGTATTTCCAGTTTTTATGGCATTAACATTTCTGCTGACTGTTTTTAAAATACCATTTGCATCGGCGGAAACCAGCTGATCGGAAGTTGTACCCGTATTGCTGTTAATGTCCCGGATACGGAGATTTCCGTTGGCGACGTCCAATCTTTGTGACGGAGTGGGCGCACCAATACCAATAAGACCGTTGTCCCCATATATCCAGTTTCCTATATTTAATTGGTTGGAAGCGGTTGGTGAAATGTTGGGAGCTGTTAAAGTACCGATGAAAATATTATTATCACCTGATATTTGGTTGACTCCGGAAAAACCGCCGAGGGCAATATTATCATTGCCTGTAACCAAGGATTTGAGAGCTTGTGTACCTATTATTGTATTAAGGCTGGAATTTCCCGTCAGTAATTCTCCAGTTAGTGCCCCGACTCCCACATTGAAACCGTTTTGGGCAGATTTTAATGAACTGTTACCTATTGCTATATTAAAATTTCCGGCATTAGAAGGGTCACTTAAGGCATCCTTTCCTATTGCAATATTGTAGAAACCACTGCCTGCTGATGTGCCGTCAGAACCAACCCCTGCATCCATCGTAATATGGTTAGAGTTTTCCACAAGTCTTAGATCTGAAGCAAAAATGGAAAAATGTTTCCACATTGTTCCGTCAAAATAATAATAGCCGGCTTCCGTTACGGATAAAGTTTGGTTCTGCGGAGCAGAATCAGCGGCTGTTACATAAACCAAAGCTCCGGTCTGAGCTGCAGTATATGTTTTTGCTCTAAGCTCATCTCCAGTAAGACGAGGTGCAATAATTCCGTCTAATTTTGAAATATCTGATGCAATACCTTTTACATCCAGTGTAGCGTTAGGTGTTGGTGTATTGATTCCTACATAACCTGCCTGAGAATAAAGATGTATACTAAGAAACAAAATACCCGGTAATAAAATTTTTTTCATATATGTTTTACTGTTTTTATTTGTAGGAACAAATGTATTAAATGCAGTGATATGATTATAAAAGTTAAAGTAAGATAAAACATTTCATACTATGGTATTTTCCTTCTTTCCTTATTTATAGGCCTTAATTTAAGATTATATTTTTTTTGTAAAATAGATTGCAGTGTAAATTAAGTAGTCTTGACGAGTGATTTGAGTGTTAAATTTTTAGGAATTAATAAATTGAGATATCTTATTTTTGATTTTTTAAGCCATCTAATAACTTATTTTGCTGTTTGATGAAACTTTCCAGGCTGTCAGTTTTCAGAGGATGTGATTTCTGGTATTTTTCAATTTCCGGAAGTGTTTTCCTGATTTTGAAGGCAGTGTACAGACTGGTAATGTCATCACCGTTTTTATCAATCCTGGCGATCAGCTCTTTAACTTTACTGATTCTAAGATCATACTGGTCAGAACTTATTTTGATTTCTTTTTCCAGCTGCTGCTTTAGAAGGGAATCTTTAATGGAAGACGCCTTATTAAGGGCATCCATATAAAAAGATTCTGATTTATGAAGGGTCTCAGCATACATTGCCTGAACCTTTCTGTTTTCTTCATATAATTTTACGATTTTGTCATCCAGAGCTTTCAGGTTTTTATTATTTTTAATCAATTCGGAATAAATCTTATCGACCATATTTTCGTTACGATAACTTTCAAAAGAACCTGAAACGGATGATTCTGCATTATCCACGGCATTTTCTACAGCCGGAGCATTTCTGGATTTATTTTCTTTGCATGAAAGTATGGAGAGTGCCAAAGCTGAAGCGAAAAGTATTTTTTTCATAAGTTTTTAGATTGGGTTTTATCGCTTATTAGTTGAAAATAGTATTAAAATTGTTACAAAAAAAAACGGAGCCTGAAACCAGACTCCGCATACATTGTTTTACGCTAAAATTATTTACCTAAATAAGATTTCAGGATCTTACTTCTGGTATTATGTTTTAGTCTCTTAATTGCTTTTTCTTTAATCTGACGTACTCTCTCTCTTGTAAGATCGAAAGTTTCACCGATTTCTTCTAAAGTCATCGGGTGTTTCCCGTTCAGTCCAAAGTACAGTCTTACTAAGTCAGCCTCTCTTGGCGTCAGAGTATTCAATGCTCTTTCGATCTCAATCTGAAGAGATTCAAGCATCAGATCTTTATCCGGACTTGGAGATTCTCCTGAACGCAATACATCATAAAGATTAGAATCTTCACCTTCTACTAAAGGTGCATCCATGGACAGGTGTCTTCCGGAGTTTTTCATAGATTCTTTAATATCTTCCTCGCTCATATCAAGAACTTCAGCCAGCTCTTCCGGAGAAGGTGGTCTTTCATTTTCCTGTTCAAGGTGAGCGTATGCCTTATTAATTTTGTTGATGGAGCCGATTTTATTCAGCGGAAGCCTTACAATTCTTGACTGTTCAGCCAGAGCCTGTAAAATTGACTGACGAATCCACCATACCGCATAAGAGATAAATTTGAAACCTCTAGTTTCATCGTACCTTTTTGCTGCTTTCATCAGTCCTAGGTTACCTTCATTTATTAAATCGGGTAAAGAAAGACCTTGATTTTGGTACTGTTTAGATACAGAAACTACGAAACGAAGGTTGGCTTTGATTAATTTCTCCAGTGCTGCTCTGTCGCCTGCACGTATTCTTTGTGCCAGTTCTACTTCTTCGTCCGCAGTGATCAGTTCCACTTTACCAATTTCCTGCAAATACTTGTCTAATGAAGCAGTTTCCCTGTTGGTAACCTGCTTAGTGATTTTTAATTGTCTCATCTATTTTTATCCTCAAAAAAGAGTTACTATATATTATACGTATGAGGTGGTAAAAAGGTTACACCAGTTTTAATTATTTTTTAATTTTAGATGTAGAGAGGCAAGAACAAAGAATCAAGAATCAAGAGCCAAGAGCCAAGAGCCAAGAACAAAGATAAGAGACGTTAGAGATCAGTCTCTCCAACAAAAAAGCGGGACTGAAGTCCCGCGTTATCGTGAAGAATGAATAATTAAAAATTAAAAATCCTTGTTATGATTTGAATTATTAACCAGCAGCTTGAACTCAAAACTATTAAAACAAATCATTCAACAGTTTGGCCAGCCTCAATCCGCCGTAAAGAAGCTGTCTTTCAAGCGTATCATTGAATTTATACTGATAATCGTATGATAATTTTGAATCGTTTGGAGTTTGTGCGTAGATCCTATTCGCTATTTTATGAGAATCATATAGCCAGTCTTCTACAGTTCCGGCCTGAATCTGCTTTACTTCTTCCTTAGATTTAATGTCTAAAAGGCGGGCATATTCCGTATAGCTGTATTTCTGTGAATCTACCAGTTTTCCGTCCCATACAGAGTGAAGATTGGTTTTGTCCCCGAAATAAGTTACATTGATTTTGTTTCCTCCAAGATCTTCGGCTCTTCCTACATGAAGGGGCTGGGAAAGGTCTCCCATAATATGGATAAGGAAGATCAGGGCAATTTTTCTGTCTTTTTCAGAAGTTTTTTCGTCTTTAATCTGGCTGGATAAAGTGTTTACCTGTGTATAAAGACTTGGACCAGCCTGCATCTTCAGGTTTTGGTCAAAAACTTTAAAATCCGTCATGGGATCAATATTTACGTAATGCCATGATGAAGCCTGCTTCCAGACGCCTGTAGTATCGGATTTAATGAAATCCGGCCAGTTTGCCCAATAGGCAAGACGTTCTTTACCCATTATTTTTCTTATTTCTCTTCTTGCTTTGCCCGACAGATGGTTTTCTGCGATTTCTGCAATAACGCGGTGCCCTGTAAGTCCCCATGCATAAGAATAAAGTGAAGATGAAATGAATGCTAAAATCAGAATTTTAGAATAAATACTTTTCATTATAAATAACATTTTACAAGCTGCAAAGATACGTTCCGCTTTCGGAACCTGCATCAATTATCGTCATTTTCTTATTTCAAAGAATATTAATAAAAATTAATCTGAATAAAGAAATGCAGAACAAAATTCTAAATACTGTCTAAAATGATGATTAAACAGGTGTAAAAGTCTGCATATCAGCTGATAAAATTAACTTTAAACCCGGAACCTCATACATAAGTAAGTGGTTATTACCGTATTTTTACGGAATTTGTCAAGGAATATTCCTTTTAATGTCAATAAATTAGTATTTTTAAAATAAAATTATAGCCAAATTATTTTTTCAAACTTATGAGATATATTATCTTTACAAGTCACAATCACAAGAAACACTATGCATGAGAATAATATTGTAGACATGTATTACAATAAACTGCAGACCGACTTCAAAGCTGAAGCCGTGGCGGTAAATCTTTTGAAGTATCATCGGGCGGTAAGCAATATATTTATAGAACGAATCGGGATCAATGACCGGGCTTACCTTAAGGATATCAAAAGTATTTCGAGCAGCTATTTAGGATTTGATGAGGAAGTGTTCACCATAGAAACCTATAGAGAAGGTATTTATGACTATCTTCCGGAAGGGCTTTTTCATCCGCCGTCTCTGGGAGCTTCCAGAAAGAATGTGGATTCTGTAGTGCGTGAGATCCGTAAACAGAAAAGAGTAGAGGAGGATGCCCGTAAATTTTTCCGTCCTTTCGAGCTGGAAGTTTTTTTTACGGAAATAAGCTCTCTGCTTAAGGAGTCTGAATTTGATATTTCAAGCAGTACGGATACGCTTTTGGAAACGGTAAGCGAGCTCTGGCCTCTTATAAAAATGCTTGATAAGCAGAATGCCTATATTTTTATCTATATTTTACCTTTTTTTCATCAGATAAGAGGGGATAAAAAATGGTTTGAAAGATGCATGACTGCTTTTCTTCAGGTACCGGTGGAAGTTACTTTTGCCCCGAATATTATTGACAGAATAGAAAGAAATGACGATTCCATGTTGCTGGGAAATTCCAAACTTGGAGTTACCTATATTCCCAGCGGAAGACATATGGACGGACAGCGGAACTGGGTAGTGAATATAGGACCTATCCCTTATACAGAAATGAAAAAGTATATTTCCGGAAGCCCTTTCAGAAATATTCTGCAGGCTTTATACGATTATTTTCTCCCGGTAACGGTAGATGTGGAGGAAAATTTTATTACCGAAAAAGAGGAATATTCATTCAGTCTTGAAGACGATGAAAGAAATGCCAGCCGTCTTGGATACTCTACATTTCTCTAAATAATTTATTATATTTACAACTACCAACAAAGTATAAATTTGAAAAGAAACTAATGGAAATTTCATCAGTAAAAGGTATTTTTTTAAGGTATATTTTAATGCCTTTAATCGCGGTGATTTTGATGGTCATTCTTGGGATCATCAGAAGAAACAAACCTGCGATCAAAATTAAAGTAATTATCATATATGTCCTTCTGTGTGGTTTATGTCTCGCATTACCAGGCTTTTTTGGTTTTGCAGGAAACCTTTTTAATCCTTACTGGTACCTTATTGCACAGGTTATTTATCTTATTTTTGGTATTATTCATGTTAATTTACTGCATAAGTACTTCAGAAAGCATATTGACTCTGTAGGTATGAGTATTTTGTTTGAATCCATACTTTCATTAACGTGTATTGCTTTTGGAGGATATCTGTTTACACTGATCTTTAACTGGATCAGCAAAGGCGCAGGCTATGCTGTAATGGCTGCTACAAGTATGCTGATCTTTGTTGTTCCCATGGTATTTTATTACTGTTACGTACAGTTTATAAGCATTCCTTTTGATATCTATAAAACATGGAGATATTCTCCTGACCAGAAACTGCCGGACTTTGAAGGGGCAGATTTTGACAGATTAATGGTATTGAACGTTGAGCTGAGCAAAAACCTTGAAGATTCCAACAGATTCAGGATTAAAGCCAAAACACTTCCGACGGGAGTAACTTTCGGAGACTGGTTTTATAGAGTAGTCGACGATTACAATCATAAAAATCCAAATTCCATTATTCATCTTTCAGATATAGAAAAAGAGCCTTATTACTGGATTTTCTATACTAAAAAATCATTTTTCAGCTTTAGAAAATATATTGATTTCGACCAGGATATCTCAACGAACAACATTTCAGAAAATGAAGTAGTGATCTGCAAAAGAGTCATCCAGCATGAGGAAGAAGGAGTATTGAAAAAATCATAATCACAGAAAATTTAAAAAGTATTAACTATGATACAGCCTATTAAGCATTTTGCGATCAATTGGGTAGACGGGATGAAAGTTTCCCAGAGACATCTTAATGATCAGGATAATTTTTTAATTGACACAATAAGAGATTCCAGCTCACTGGGAATCACTACATATAATTACGGGCTTTTGCCTATTTCCAACGAATTTACAGACAAAACAATCTTCGATGTTCATAATACGGCTACCAATGACGTACAGCTTGTTATCAAAAGATGCAGCGCTGTTACCATGGCAGGGTATCGTATAGATCTGAGCGACAGAAGAGTAAGCGTGAAGTCACTGGCAAAATCTATGAGCGAGGAGCAGGCAGACGGTGATTATTATATCCTGATTTCTGTAAATCCTTTTGATAAGGTGCCTTTTGGAGACATTGACCCGGAGGAAATTCCGCCCCGCCATCCAAACGCACAGCCGAATCATCATATTGAGCTTCTTCCGGTTACTTCACTGAACAGCAGTTATTCCGGAGGAAACTACCTTATCATCGGAAAAGTAGATTTGAGAGCCAATATTGCCCAGGTAGATTCTAATTTTATTCCGCCGTGTACCTCTATCCAGAGTCATCCTGCTTTGATAGATTACTACAGCAGCTATGCCAAATCAATAGGAAATCTGCAGCAGTATGCTTTCAAGATCATTCAGAAAGCATCTCATAAAAACCAAAATACCGCATTGGCGCAGAACGTGAAGTTCTTATGTACAACCATGGTGAATACTTTTGGGGATATGTATTTCCAGTTCAGAAATATTATTCCATGGCAACCGCCTGTATTTTTGATCGAGGCATTTGCAAAATTGGCTCTTCATCTTTACAATTCAACCCAGCTTCTGGTTCCTGCTGAGCTGGAAGAAATGCTGAACTACAGCTTGGAATGGAGTGAAATTGCCCCGCATACCTTACTGAATCAGCTTTCTATCGTAGCAGAAACCAATTATGACCATCATAATTGTGGAGAACCATTATTGTATATCCAGCAGATGCTGCGCAGTCTGGAAATTATTTTCTCTAAATTAAGCGAGCTTGACTATATCGGTCAGAGAAAAGAAAACATTATTGTTAATGAACAGGAAGTTTCTTCAAATACCAATCCGAAAAGAGGCTGGAGCGTTTTAGATTAATAAAAATGATTGAATATAAATCCCGGACTGAAATTTCGGGATTTTTTTATGTGTTAAAATATAGAAGCTGTAGAATATAACTGATAACTTCATTAATTCACTCAGATAATAATCAATTCCAAAATAAAACAGAACATGGATCTTAATACCATAAGAAAAGATACGGCTGGCTGTGCAGATAAAATATTTTTAAACAGTGCAGGAGGATCATTGATGACGGAAATTGTAGTGGAAACAATGACTGATTATATTTTTTTGGAGCAGCAACACGGTGCTTATGGAGCAGCTGACAGGAGTGCGGACAGGCTCGCCCTGTTTTATACAGAAGCTGCCAGGCTCATCAATACTCAACCTGATAATATTGCTTTTACAGTCAGTTCTACCGATGCTTATGCTAAAGCTTTGTCCAGTATTGAATTCAAAGATGGCGATTGTATTATTACAACCAATGACGATTATATCTCGAATCAGATGGCTTTCTTTTCGCTGCAGAAAAAGCGGGGAGTTAAGCTGATCAGGGTTAAAAGGCTTTCTGACCATGAGCTGGACCTGGAAGATCTTGAAAATTTGATTAGAAAGCATAATCCAAAACTCATTGCCGTCACTCATATTCCGACCAATTCCGGATTGATCCAGAATGTGGAGGGAGTAGGTAAGATCTGCCGCCAGTATGATGTTTTGTATCTCGTTGATGCCTGCCAATCCGTTGGCCAGCTGGTTGTGGATGTTGAAAAAATAGGATGCGATTTTCTGACTGCCACGGGAAGGAAATTTATGCGCGGACCCAGAGGAACAGGGTTTTTATATGTTTCGGACAGGGCTTTAGAAAAGAATATGGCTCCGGTATTTTTGGACTTGGCAGGTGCAGAATGGACAGAATTCGATGATTATAAATTGCTTAAAACGGCAAAAAGATTTGAACATTGGGAAACTTCTGTCAGTTCGCTTGTAGGATATACAGAAGCTTTAAAATATGCAAACGGAATTGGTCTGCAGAATATTGAGAACTATAACAGAAAACTGGCGGAAAGCTTAAGGGAAGGGCTTCATAGTAGGGGTTTCAAAATATTGGATCAGGGTAAAAATTTATGCAGTATTGTTACTTTTTGTGCCCCGGACAAAAGCATCGAAAATATTTATAAAATACTGAAAGAGAACAATGTGTATTTTTCAGTAAGTAATAAAAGCAATGCACTTATAGATTTTACCCTGAAAAACCTGGATAGAGCTATTCGCCTTTCCCCGCATTATTTTAATACTTCCGATGAAATTGAAAGTGTGGTAAAAATGTTGGAATATTAAAAATCTGGTGGCTGATGCTCGCGAAGCCACCAAATATTTTATTTCTTCACCAGTATTATTTCTGTGGCTTTTCTGCTGAGTATTTCTTTAGAATTTCCGATCTCAATGGTCATGGATTTATCAAAATCTTCGATTTTAGCGATCTTGATCTTAGTGTTCAAAAGCAGTTTTCTTTCATTTAAATAACTTAAAAAGCCATCGTCTGAAAGTGTAACTGAAGCAAATATTACCGTTTCTCCCACTGTGCAGGCACTTAGCTTTTGCAGATCCTGTGCAATAATATTTCCGTCTTTATCAGGAATAGGTTCTCCGTGCGGATCAAATTTAGGATGATCCAGAATTTCATCCATTTTATCGAAAAAGATCTGTGAATGGACATGTTCCAGCTGTTCTGCGATCTCGTGAACATTTTCCCAGCCGAAGTTCATCTTTTTTACCAGGAACATTTCAGTAAGCCTGTGCTTTCGGACTACAAGTGCCGCTTCACGTTTTCCGTTTTCTGTAACCACCAGCGGTTTGTACGTTTCATAGACAACCCATTTTTTGTCGGCAAACTTCTTCATCATGTTATTGACACTCGGCATTTTTACATTCAAAAACTTGCTAAGCTCATTGATTGTCACTTTTCCTTCATTGTCAACTAAATGAAACAAAGCCTTCAGATAATTTTCTTCTGTTAATGTTGTTCTCAAAATGTTAGATGATTTTCAATACAAATCTAACAAAATATTATGTAAAATCGGGCCTTGTTATTTTAACTTTTTTTAATTTTACCCTATGAAATTTTCTTTTAAAAACGATTATTCCGAGGGATGTCACCCGAATATTCTACAAGCACTTTTAAAATCTAACTTTGAGCAGCAGGCCGGATATGGCGAAGATGAGTATTCTATGCAGGCAAAAAAACTGATCAAAGAAAAAATTAATAATCCGGATTCGGAGGTTTATCTTGTTTCCGGAGGAACACAGGCGAACCTGATTGTGATTTCTTCCGTTCTAAGGCCATATCAATGTGTAATATCTGCAGCACCGGGCCATATCCTGAATAATGAAACAGGAGCTATCGAAGCTACAGGCCACAAAGTTTTAAGCATTGAGACACCAGACGGTAAGCTTAAGCCTTCAGACATTGTTCCGGTACTGGAAGCCCACAGTAATATTCCGCATCAGGTTATGCCAAAGCTGGTATATATATCAAATTCTACCGAACTCGGAACAATTTATCTGGCTGAAGAGCTGGAAGAGCTTTCGATTTTTTGCCGTCAGAACGGGCTGTACCTGTTTATGGACGGAGCCAGGCTAGGACATGGACTTACTTCTGAGATCAGCGATCTTACCCTGGCAAGGGTAGCGGAACTGACAGATATTTTTTACCTGGGCGGAACAAAGAACGGAGCATTGATAGGAGAGGCCATTGTTATTAACAATCAGGTTTTGCAGCCGGATTTTGCATTTAATATCAAGCAGAAAGGAGCGCTTCTGGCCAAAGGACGTCTCCTTGGCATCCAGTTTATGGAACTGATGAAAGACGATCTGTATTTTGATCTGGCAAGACATGCCAACCAGCAGGCAATGAAGATTAAAAATGCTCTGAAGGAAAAGGGAGTAGCGTTTCTTGCTGATACCTACACGAATCAAATATTTCCTGTTATCAGTAATGATCTTATTAAAATCCTTTCAGAACACTTTGAATTTTTTGTCTGGAAGAAAATAGATGAAAACTCTTCTGCCATTCGTCTTATTACTTCCTGGAATACGGGTGATGAAGCGGTAGAACGTTTTATAGGCATCATCCAGAAAGAGCTTTAGTAAAAAAGGTGGCAGAGAATTTTCAAAGCCACCTTTTTCAATAAGGGAATATAATGGATTTTATATTATTTTAAAGCTTTTAAAACCACTTTACAGTCTGCAGCTTCCAGTTTTTGTCCGTCCTTATAGCTGATCTTCTTCTCGTCAGCATATTTAGACTGTCCGTCTTCGTCTTTATGATCTCCAATTCCTTCTGTTAAGGTATTGTCTTTCTGAATAAAGAAGATATCTCTTTTGCTTTTTGTTCCTTCAGACTGAAATTCATAGGTTAATCTCAGGGTGTCGCCAGATTTAAAGCCGGTTACATCTCCTTTAGAACTGTCTTTTTCACTGTTTTTATACGCTAATTTCCCGGTTATTGTTCCCAGGTTATCATCAATAGAGGCAAAAACACTGTCTTTTCCTGTAACACCGATATAGCAGAATGATTTTGGCCCCAGTGTATCTGCCACAGGCTCAATGACTGCTGCCGTATCAGTTTCAGTTTTTGGAGCCGGTGTTTCTGTTTTTTTATTACAATTTATCAGAAAAATCGATAATGACCCCAGTAAGATTAATTTTTTCATACCTAAAGTTATTTTATTAAATTCAAATTTCAGTGTACTAAATTAATAATAGTATTTAAATATTAACTACTATTTACTATAAATACAAATTTATTTCAAACATAAAAAAAGAAAATTATTCTTTTAATTGAGCATTATTTAATGAATGATTACTGAATAAACATATTGTTTTTTAGGCTATGATCATATTGTTCCTTCTTGGTGCTTTGTCACAAAGAACGTCTGCAATACTCTTCGAAATCAGATTTTCTTCTGTTAAATTATCTAACCAGAAAAATTCTCCTGCGGCATTGATCTCAATGAAATAGTATTCGTCTTCGGGAGAAACAATGATGTCTATAGCACCATAATCTACGTTGTAAACATCTAAAAGCTCCAGAAGCTTGGCTTCAACATCTGAAGGAAGTTCTGTCCTTACCCATTTGGTGAGCAGATTCACCCCGTCCTTTCTCCAGTCAATCTTTGCATCTTCGGACTGCTGGGAATCTATTTCGAAAGCATATACATCCCGACCAACAATGGTTACCCGTAATTCTTTTTTCTTTTCTATTTTTTTCTGGAACTGCATCGGGCAATACACCAGTGAATCCAGTTCTTCAAGTTTGTCTTCATTAACCACATTGGTAAAAACCACATTTTCCACACCGTCTTCATAGATGGCAAAGCCGGTCTGCATTTTGGCTATCACATTCTGATGTTTAAGGATGAATTGTCTGGCTTCTTCAGGATTATTGGTAAGGCAGGTTTCCGGAATTTTAAGGCCTAGTTTAACGGCAATTTTCAACTGTTCTTCCTTACTGTCCAGTCTTCTGTAAACTCCCGGTTTCCCCAGTGCATAAGCATCTACAGACTCTATAAATCCAAAAAGTGTGTTGCGGATCTCGCCCATTGCGGCGCTATAAAACTTTTTATCCATTTCTTCTTTCACCCCGTTCCCGATGTTGTAAGCTCTTCTGTACCAGACTGCAGCAATATCATCAAGACGGTATTTTGCTTCTTTGGTTTCCAGGATGCTCACCCACTCACCATCCTGGAAAACAGTGGAGAGTTTATTTTGTATTGGATACAGGTCTACATCGAAGCGAATGACCTCGCAGCCATTTTTCTCTATATATTCGGTTACTTTTTCGATTGAAAAATTATCTTGTGTATGCGTTATAATTAGTATTTTATTCATGGATATTGATTCTTTTTATAAGGTTATCGGCAATTCTTTCTGCAATGGGAAACCCAAGCTCTTTTTGGAGCATTCCCCATTCTCCCTGAGGATTTACTTCAAGGAAATAATATGCTCCGTCTTTTCCTCGGATCATGTCTATGGCTCCGATATAAAGCCCCATTTTTTCCATCATTGAAGCAAGACCGGTTTTGACTTTTTCCGGCAGTTCATAGGCAGACCATGCATAGTTTTCTTGAGCGAGTCTCCAGTCTGCATTGTCGCTATTGTTAATCTTTCCGGTAAAAAACTCTCCGGCTATATAAACAATTCTCAATTCATATTCTTTGTCAATATAGGGCTGGAAAATCATCGGACAATAAGTAATATCTGCAATATGCTCCAGGGTAGCTTCTTCAATGACCATGGTTGAAATAAGGTTCTCACCATTCATGGATATAGCTGTCAGGCTGTGAAGTTTTGCAACCGCTTTACCATTGCAGAATTCATGAAAAAAGGCAGTGATCCTTTGTTCATCATTGGAAAAAATAGTTTCAGGAATGGTCAAGTTACTTTCTTTTGCTATTTTCAGCTGAAGCATTTTGTTTCCATCGATCTTTCTTTCATTTTCATAGGGATTGATCCATGGAATATCTTCCAAA
>Ga0182006_1000626_pt1 | contig 25233 bp, 19 predicted proteins | sample Sormic07211104_1_FD_123022 | JGI IMG/M metagenome (GOLD analysis project Ga0182006, IMG submission 123022) | Rhizosphere microbial communities from Sorghum bicolor, Mead, Nebraska, USA - 072115-104_1 MetaG | ecosystem: Host-associated > Plants > Roots > Rhizosphere | place: USA: Nebraska...
AAAAAGTGGACGCTGCCCATCCGAGATTGGAAAGCTGCACTGACTCGGTTTACTATCCAGTTCGGTGAACGTATCTCTATGAATTAAACGAAATCCCGTTTACACAAAAATTCGGACACGCCCCAACCAAGCCCGACTTCCTCGACATGCGCCGCCAGGCCGCTCTGTCCCGGGGCGATATGCTCCGCCAGAACATGAGCATCCGGATAATCTCCCCCGTTTTGCGTGCGGAAAGGAATCGGCTTGTCCCGGAACAGTCCCGCCAACCGCAAACGCAAGGCATCTTCAGCTGTAGCCAGTCGGGCCTCGCTCAAATGCCCTGCGCCATATACCGCAAAGGTCGGCAAGACCTCCATCCCCGGAAAAAACAAGCTGCCATGGGTGATCGGGAAAAGCAGCTGCTCCAGAGGTCCGTTGATGCCCCGGGGTGAATAATCCACTTCCGGCCCTCCCACACACACCGAAAGCAACGCACGCTTTCCGGCCAACCCGCCTTCCCCGTATCGGTAGGCATTGCCCGCGCCGCGATAGCCGTAGGCCAGCCCATAAGCCCACACCCGGTCGATCCAGCCTTTCATGATCGCCGGCATGCTGAACCACCAGAGCGGAAATTGCAGGATCAGCGCATCGGCAGCCATCAGCTTGCGCTGTTCTTCCGCCACGTCGGACGTCTGGCAGCCATGTGCAAAGGCATGCTCGGACTCGGCGATGATAGAAAGACGATCGGAATGTTGGCGGACGGGGAAATCCTGGGCATCCAATGCACTCTTCCACCCCATGGCATACAGGTCCGAGTGCAGGACCTCATGGCCTTGATCGCGCAAGGTCCTCGATGCCACCTCGGCCAGGTGGTGCGTCAGCGAGGTCTTTTCCGGATGGGCGTGGACGATCAGTACTTTTTTGCGGTCGTGCGAATGCATGGCCAGCCTTCCTTTCAGATGCAATGAAAACGGAGCCAGTGTGGGCCAGTCGCAGGTATCAGTGAAATCATGAATCTTTGCTGCTACCATCCATTCTATGGATAGCAAAAAACGCCTGGATCTGAATCTTCTGGTCACGCTGGAAACGCTGCTTGCAGAGCAGAACGTTACCAAGGCAGCTGAGCGGCTGCATTTGAGCCAGCCGGCTGTCAGCGCGCAACTCAATCGACTGCGCGAACTGTTCGAGGATCCGCTGTTGATTCCTTCCCACCGTGGCATGACCGCGACGGCAAAAGCGCTTGATCTGCTGGAACCCTTGCGGCAGGCGCTGGATCAAGTGCGATCCACGGTCGCGCAACATAGCCAGTTCCATCCCATGAGCGCGCAGATGAGTGTCTCCATCGCCAGTACCGACTATGTGCAGGCATGCGTCATACAAACGCTCTGCATGGTATTGCGGCAGCACGCGCCGGGCATCCGCATCGCGCTGCGCCATCTTGACCCGCCCCAACTCGAAGCACAGATGGCCGCAGGCGACGTCGATCTGGCGCTGATGACGCCGGATCATGCGCCGCAAAGCCTGCGCTACCGGCATTTGTTTGACGAACGTTATGTGCTCATCGGAAGGCATCGACATCCGAAGCTGAGGCGCAAGCTCTCCGTGGCGCAGTTCGCGCAGCTTGAACACGTCGTCGTCTCGCTCGATGGCGGCGGTTTCAGCACGGCTGTGGATGATGGATTGGCCGCCCTCGGGTATCAGCGTCGCGTGGTGCTCTCGGCAGCCTCGTTTCTGATTGTGCCGGACCTGGTTTCGCGATCCGATGTCGTGGCGCTGGTCCCTGAGCGGCTGGTGCTCCATCGGCGAGAAAACCTGACCGTCATCGAATGCCCTTTCCCGGTACCAGGATTTCCCGTCGGCATGCTGTGGCACGAACGTAACCACGCCCATGGCGGACATCGCTGGCTACGCGACGTGATTATCGAGTTGGCCTCAGACATGTAGCGTATTGACCTGTCAGTTCTTGCTTTCTTTTGTCAGGATCATGTCGTAGAGCGCCTGTGCCGCCGGCGAGAGGTGCGCCGACTTGCGCTTGATCAGCACCAGATTGCGGGACACCACAGGCTCGACCAGCTGGATCGTGCGCACATCAGGATAGGCTCCCTCCTGCACGGCCAGCCCCGGCACCACGGCGATGCCCACCCCCTGCGCCACCAGTCCCATCGCCGTTGAGCTGCGCTGCACTTCATAGAAAGAACGCAAGGCGAGGCGGTTGGCGTCCAGCACCGGATCGAGCAAGGTGCGATTGCCGCTCACTTCCCCTGCAAAGATCAGCGGATACGGCTTGAGCTGCGCCCAGGTGGCGCGGCGGCGCTTGGCCAATGGATGGGTATGGTGGCAGATCAGCACGTACCGGTCCGTGGTCAATGGAACGCTTGCCAGCTCGGGATGATGTTCCCTGGCCATGTTGATGCCGAATTCGGCTTCCCGGCGCAGCACCGCATCGGCCACGGCTGAAGAGGCGTGATCGAGAATCTTGATGCGGTTGTGGGGATAGCGCGCGGAATACGCCTGCAGGATGCGTGGCAGGTACTGCACACCCACGGTGGGCACACAGGCGATGCAGACGTCGCCACGCCGCGCCATCCCGGTTTCCCGGATCTCCACCAGCGCGCCCGCCAGCTCGTCCAGCAGCCGCCGGGCCTGGGGCAGGAAGTCCTGTCCGATTTCGGTGAGCGCAAGGGAGCGCGTGGTCCGCTCCATCAAGGTCACTCCCAGAAAATCCTCCAGCTTGCGCAAGCGCAGCGTCACCGCCGTCTGCGTCACGTGCAAGGCGCCAGCCGCGCCCTGAAAGCTGCCGTGATCGGCAATCGCGACAAACGCCTGTACACCGAGGATGTCGATTTTCATGAGTAAAACTTATTAATCTTTCAGATAATTTCATTTTACTGCTTCTTCGCCAGCACTCAAGATACAAGCCTCAAGCCAGCCAGGAGGGAGCCAGATCATGAACATCACGATGTCAGACGTGCAGCCAGGTCACGATGAACCGGCGGCAGGCGACGCCGTCGAGCCGCTCATCCTTGATCTTCTCGAATGGATTGGCCCGGATGGACGGCCTTACAGCGAAGTGATCGAACCCTGGCGGACCTCCTGCCCTCGCCTGCCGGTCTGGGAAAACGCCAATGCGCGAGGCTATCTGGCACGCGTCCATGCATCTGGCGGCGAGGCCCTGATAAAGGTCAGCCAAGCCGGTGCCGCTCATCTGCAAGCCAGGCGAGGCAGACTGCTCAGCCAGAATCAACCTTCGCCACAGGAGCAATCCATGCAAACCTCTCCAGAATCCATACAAGCCCAGGTTCAATGGGACGTCAGCCAGTATTTGCGTTTCGGCGGCGAACGCCTGCGCCCGGCCCTGGACCTGATGTTGCATCTGCCCACGCAGAACCCCGCGCGCATCCTCGACCTGGGGTGCGGCACCGGCAACCTGACCGCTCTGCTTCAGCAGCGCTGGCCACGGGCCGAGGTGCTGGGCGTGGATGGCTCCGATGACATGCTGGCCAAGGCGCGCCTGAACGTGCCGCAGGCCAGGTTCGTCGCAGCCGATCTGAATCATTGGGTGCCCGAGCACAAACTGGACCTGATCTACACCAATGCGACCCTGCAGTGGCTGCCCGATCATGCGCAGCTGTTCCCGCGGCTGCTATCCTTCCTCAATCCTGGCGGTTGCCTGGCGGTGCAGATGCCGGTCATGCATGACGCGCCGTTGCGGCGCGCGCAGGTGGAGCTGGCGAGGTCACCCGCCTATGCCGATGTGCTGGGCGAGGTGTCGGAACGGCGCAATGTCCTGGAGGTGGGCCGCTATTACGACCTGCTGCGCCCGCGCGTGGCGACGCTGGACATCTGGCAAACGAGCTACCTGCACATCCTCACGGGCGCGGACCCGGTACTGGAATGGGCCAGCGGCAGCAGCCTGCGTCCCTATCTCGAGAAATTGGAAGGCGATCAATTGCAGGCCTTCCGCACCGAATATGCGCGCCGCATGCAACAGGCTTACCCGCCCAGCGCAGACGGCAGCACATTGCTACCGTTCCAGCGCATGTTCATCGTGGCGAGCTTGCCTGGCTAAGATGGCACTGCCACAAATAAAAACAGGGACCTTGCATGCAAGGTCCCTGCATCATCAACAGCAAGCCTCAGGGCGCTACCGGCGCTAAATCAGCGTTGACGCAGCCAGCGCACGTAGCCGTCCCCGATACGCTGCACCACCGACACCAGCAAAATCAGCACCGCAATGACGATCACCATGACCTGCGTATCGAACCGCTGATAGCCATAGCGGATCGCCAGATCCCCCAGCCCGCCCGCGCCCACGGCACCGGCCATGGCCGAAGAGCTGATGAGGGCCACCAGCGTGATCGTGAATCCACCCACGATCCCCGGCAAGGCTTCGGGCAGGTAGACATGCCGCACGATGTCCCATTTCTTGCAGCCCAGTGCCTGCGCTGCTTCGACCAGACCAGGATCAACCTCGCGCAAGCTCACCTCGACGATGCGCGCAAAGAAGGGCGTGGCGCTGATGGCCAGCGGCACGATGGCGGCCCAGACGCCGATGGTGGTGCCCGCCACCAGGCGCGTGAGCGGAATCAGCGCCACCAGCAAAACGATGAAGGGCGTGGCACGAAAACCATTGATGATGCTGCCCAATACCCGGTGCACGCGCGGCGAGGCCAGGAAGCCGCCCGGCGCCGTCACGATCAGCAGCACCGCCAGCGGAATGCCCGCCACCAGCGCCAGTGCGCCCGAGATGCCGACCATCTGCAGCGTATCGACCAGCGCATTGCCGTAGCGCTCGATGGGAATGGAAAGACTAAGTTCGAGTGACATATCCCAACTCCTTGATGTGATGCGCAATCGCCTTGGGTCCCTGCGTCAGGGCCTGCCAGTCTGGTGATCCCGTGACGTCGGCCAAGGCGATGTAGAGCTGACCGTGGGTATGTCCCTGGATGCGCTCCACGCTGGCCTGCAGCAAGCGCGTCTTGCCGCCCAGCGCCTGCGCCACGCGCAACAGATCAGGCTCCAGGCCATCCCCGCCGCGGTATTGCAATTGCAGAATGCGCTCATGCAGCCCGGACGGCGGCACGGTCTGCAGCTGGTCCAGCAGTTCCGGCGGCAGGCCTTGCTGCAGTGGCGCCAACAAAGCTTGCGTGGCTGGATGGGCGGGATTACCGAACACCTGCCACACCGGTCCCAGCTCGGCGATGCGCCCCTGCTCCAAGACCAGCACCTGGTCGGCGATCTCGCGGATGACGCTCATTTCATGCGTGATCAGAATCACCGTGATGCCCAGCTTGCGGTTGATGTCGCGCAGCAGTTGCAGGATGGCGTGAGTGGTTTCCGGGTCCAGCGCCGAGGTGGCCTCGTCGCAGAGCAGGATCTCGGGCCCGCTGGCCAGGGCGCGGGCAATGCCGACACGCTGCTTCTGGCCACCCGAGAGGCGGCGCGGATAGGTATCGGCCTTGTCCTCCAGGCCAACCAGGGCCAACAGTTCGCGCACCCTGCCCTCCACCTGCTGGCGCGGCACGCCGGCCACGCGCAGCGGCAAGGCGATGTTGTCAAAGACGGTCTTGGCCGAGAGCAGGTTGAAATGCTGGAAGATCATGCCGATGCGCCGGCGCAATTGCACCAGTTGCGCATCGTCGAGGATCGCGATATCCACCCCATCGACTTCGATGCGCCCGCTGGTGGGCGTCTCCAGCCGGTTGATGGTGCGCAGCAGGCTGGATTTGCCGGCTCCGCTGCGGCCGATGATGCCGAAGATGCTGCCGGGCGCAATCTCCAGGTCGATGTCCTGCAAGGCCTGCACCGGGCCGGCCGATGAGAGGTAGGTCTTGCCGACCTGGCGCAAGGCCACCCTGCCCTTGGGACCGCTGCCGGGCCACGGGCCGCCAGGGGCCGAGGCCTGCGCGGCAGCATCATGCTCCGCCTCGGGACGGCTGGGAGCGGTCAAGGATTGTCTGGCCGTGATCGAGAGTTCCATGCGGTTTCCTTCCGGGACGGGTGCGGCGGGTTCAGGGCTTCTGCCAGGCCAGCGTGTAGAGACGCTTGTCGCTGTTGAAGGCGCGGTGGATATCGGCCTTGACGGTCTCGGAGTTCTGGTAGATGCGGATGAATTTCTGGATCACCGGATCATTCACGCGGCTGGCCTTGGTGACGAACTGGATGGCGAAACGCGCATCCTCGATACCGGAATAGGCCAGGCCGCTGGAAGGATCGAAGGCCTTGGCCGCCACGATGAAGTGCGGATAGCCCTGAGCCAGGTCGACATCGGGCGTGATGCGCACCAGCTGCGGGCCTTCCACTTCCACGAAGTTCAGCTTCTTGGGGTTCTCGACGATGTCATTGAGACTGCCCAGGTAGCCGACGTTGGGCTTGAGCTTGATCAGCCCCACGCTTTGCAGCAACAGCAGCCCACGCCCCTGGTTGACCGGATCGTTGGCGATGCCGACCTTGCCGCCCTGTGGCACTTGGGCGAAGGACTTGTGCTTGAGCGAATACAGGCCGACGTTGGCCAGGATGCCGGTACCGGCACTGGCCAGCTTGTAGCCGTTCTTCTGGATGGCATTGTCGAGGAAGGGCTGGTGCTGGAAATAGTTCAGGTCCAGGTCCCCTGCATCCACCGCCACATTGGGCGTGGTCCAGTCGGTGAATTCGACGACTTGCACGTCAATGCCCTGGTTCTTGGCTTCCTTGGCGGCCACTGCAATGGAGTCGCCATAGGCCCCAGGCACCACGCCGATGCGCAGCTTGTCGGCGGCGTGCGCCACACCGGCATGGGAAGAAAGGACAGTCAGGACGACCAGCAAATGACGGAAAAGACGGGAAGGCTGCATGCAGGGCTCCGGAAAAAATGGGTTTTGGGAAAAAATGTTCAGGTCGTGAATCAGCCGCTGGCAGCGTCGGCGCAACGGTAGGCCGCTGGAAGCGGGTTTGCGGCCGGCGAGGCACGAGAAGGTCACTCGCCAGCGACATAAAGCTTCACTCAGGGCTTTTGCCAGGGCAGGCTGTAAAGCCGTTTGTCGTGTGCATAGCGTTCATCGATCTTGGCCAGCACGGCGGGCGATTGCTGGTACAGCGTGATGAATTTGCGGATACGCGGGTCAGCGGCATTGCTGGTGCGCGAGACGAAGACGATCGCGAAGCGCTGGTCGTCCACGGTCGAATACTGCAGGCCGCTCTTGGCGATCTCCGGCTTGCCGGCGGCAACCAGATGCGCCGGGTAGCCCTGCGCCAGATCGACATCATCCAGGGCGCGAACCAGTTGCGGACCTTCGATTTCCTTGAAATCCAGTTTCTTCGGGTTGCTGGCGATGTCAGCCAGGCTGGCCTTGGCGCCCACACCGGGCTTGAGTTTGATCAGTCCGGCGCGTTCCAGCAGCAGCAGTCCCCGGCCCTGGTTGACGGGATCGTTGGCCACGGCGACGGTGGCACCGTCCTTCAGTTGCGCCAGGCTCTTGATGCGGGTGGAAAACAGGCCGATGTTGGGCAGGACGCCATAGCCGGCAATCGCAAAGGCGTAGCCACGTTCACGGATGGCGTTTTCCAGGAAGGCGGTGTGCTGGAAGTAATTCAGGTCGAGGTCGCCGGATTGCAGGGCGACATTGGGCGTGGTCCAGTCGGTCATCTCGACCACGCGTACCTCCAGTCCCTGCCGCTTGGCTTCTGCTGCGGCCACTTGGATGGAGTCGGCGATCACGCCGGGCGTCACGCCGATGGTCAGGGCTTGAGCGTGCGAAAACGCTGCGCTCAAGGCCAGGATGGCACCGGCCAGAGACTGCGGAAACCGGAAGCGGCGAATGAAGTTCTTTACGTGCATGACCTGATCGTGGAGTCGTTCAATGGAGGCAGCGGACACGGCCTCGAAAGCCGCCGCGAGCCCCGATTGTGGGCGATCAGATCATTTGGAGCTACAAAGTAAAACATGCTTGGATATCAGCTTTTTGCATGAGCCTTCATCGGCGGGCATGGCTGGCTGAATGGAAGTGCAGCACGGACGTGCAGCGAGCGCATACACGGCACCACTGCCCTGCACCGGTATCAGCCGGGGTCGGTACCTGGGTCTTTTGGTACCGGTGGCGCTGCCTTTTTATCCTGTTGCACAGCGGAGTGGTCGCGCCACTCTTTGAGCAGCGCTTCGTGCGTTTCCAGTCGTGCGCGTACCGCCGCCAGCTCGCGCTCGCCCTGCTGCCATTGCCGGCGCGCGCTGGCGGCCTCTTCTTCGGCACTGATGACCCGGGCCTGCAGTTGCGTCAAGGCCTCGTTCCTGGCAGCCAGTTGCGCTTCAAGCACGCGCTTGGCGGAAGCCTGTTCCTGCAGCACCTCCATTTGTTGTTCGCGACGCGTGGCCAGCGTGTGCTGTTCTGCCAGCGCCTGCCGCGCATGTGACAACTCGGCAATCAGGCGCACGCCTTCCTGATTGAGCCGGGTGACGTCCTCCTGGCGCACCACTGCATCCTGGCGCAACTGGCGCAATTCGGCTTGCAGGGTCTGGAGCTGTTGCTCGTGGCGTCGCTGGTCCTGGTCGCGCTGGTCCTTGGCGGCACTGCGGTAGTGCTCCAGGGCATCGCGGGCGTGCTGGTGCTTTTCTTCGAGCGACTGGCGGTGCTGTTCGTTTTCGGCCAGGCGTTCCTGCAAGGCAGCGAGCTTCACTTCCAGGGTGCGTGCCATGGCGGTTTGCTCCTGGCGTTCCTCGCGGGTTTTCTCATGGGCGGCGCGCTCGGCGATCAGGGCTTTTTGCGTCTGATCCAGACGCAGGCCCTGCTCGCCATGGGCGGCCTTCAGCAATGCCAATTCCTGCGCCAATCGGGCCGTTACGGTCTCGGTTTCGGCACGCACTGCCTTGACCTCAGCCCGGGCCTCCTCCTGCAACTGCACGGCGAGCCGCTCCACCAGGTCCTGCAGCGCCTCGCTGATGCTGCGCGGCTGGCCCTGGCCGCCCTCCTCTTCTTCCAATTCCTTCAGGTATTTGTGGATTGTAGTCTTGGAGCCGGTATTGCCCAGCTCCACCCGAACGGCATCCACCGACGGATGCCGGCCCAATGCCAGCAAGGAATCGCGCGCTTTCTTCACTTCCGATTTGTAGAGGCCGGTACGTGCCATGGTCCAGATCCGTTATTTGATGATGTATTACATAATACGTAATTACATAAAATTATTGAAGAGCCATCAGAATTATTACAAAAATAATTCACACATGATATTGGATGATTATCGAATCTGATCGCGTAAAATCCTCCTAATCTGCCCTCACCCGTCTGTAATGAGCCCATGCCAGCCGCACCAGCACCGTTGAATATCGATGACTATCTGCACGCCGCCACGCGTGACAACACTCGCCGCAGCTATCGTGCGGCCGTGAAGCATTTCGAAGTGGAATGGGGTGGTTTTCTGCCAGCCACGGCGGACAGCCTGGTGCGCTATCTCGCTGAGCACGCCGGCAAGCTGGCCCACAACACGCTCAAGCAGCGCATCTCCGCGCTGGGCCAGTGGCATGTGGACCAGGGATTCCCGGACCCGACCAAGGCCCCGGTCGTGCGCAAGATGCTGCGTGGCATCCTGGAACTGCATCCTGCCCAGGAAAAACGCGCCAAGCCGCTGCAGCTGGAGGCGCTGGAGCAGACCATCGCCCATCTGGAGCGCGAACGGGAACTGGCACGCCAGCAGGCGCGCTTTGCCGACCTGCTGCGGCATACGCGCGACAAGGCATTGTTGCTGATCGGATTCTGGCGGGGATTTCGCAGCGACGAACTGGCGCGGCTGGATATCGAACGTATCGAAGCAGTGGCAGGCGAAGGCATGCGCATCCACCTGCCTCGCACCAAGACCGACCGCAGCCTCAAAGGCAGCACCTACAAGACGCCGGCGCTGTCACGGTTGTGCCCGGTGGCGGCTTATCTCGACTGGCTGGCGGCGAGCGGCCTGAGCAGCGGACCGGTACTACGCGGCATCGATCGCTGGGGCCGCATCAGCGAAGAAGCGGTCAATGCGGCCAGTATCATCCCGTTGCTGCGACGGATCCTGAAATCGGCAGGGATTGATGATGCACATCTCTACAGCTCGCACTCGCTGCGGCGCGGCTTTGCCAGCTGGGCCAGCGCCAATGGCTGGGAGATGCGCGCCCTGATGGAATACGTGGGATGGAAAAACATTCATTCGGCGGCACGCTATGTGGAATCCCAGGATCCCTACCACCGCGCCATGCTGGAGCGTCTGCTGCCGCAGCAGACTGCGGCGCTCGGCACGCCCGATCAGGCCGAACCATAAACCACCGCGATCCCGTCTGGCCGGACTACTCGCAGTCCGGATTGCCGTGCGTTCTGACGCATTGCGCACGGGCGCAAGCGGCGATCACCTGGTTGCGGCCATATTCATTGATGTCGACCGTCACGTAGACGGGATATTGCTGATACTCGGTACGCAGGATGTCCTGGCAGACCGTATCGGTCCGGTTGCCGTTGACCACCGAGCTGCAGCGCGTCTGCCCGGTCGGCACCTGGATGGTGCGGGTGCGCATCTCCATCCGCGTCTGCTGGATGATCGGGTACTGGGCATAGGCGGCCGGGGCGCACTGGCTCTCGGTGGCGCGATAGGCCTCGGTGGCGCAACCGCCAAGCGCCAGCATCACGGCCAGCCACGGGAGCACGGCGTAGGTTTTCATCGGTAAGGTCTCGTTGCTTGTTCTGTGGGCAGAGATTGTAGCCGCGCACGGGTCCCGGCACCATGACGCCGCGCAGCAGCACCTCCGGACGGGAGCGAAATCGGCAAGGACGTGCCGATGTTGCATGACATTCACATGGGCTCAGGCTAAAGTGAAGACTCAGCAACACAATCCGCTGAAGCTCCCCTATCCTGGAGCCGCCATCCCGGTGGCCCGCCAAGGCCAGCGTCGGCAACATAATCAGACCAACATCCAGAGACAGAGACCTTCATGAAACGATTCCTGCGCATTGCCCTTGCCTCGACCTTGCTCTCGGCCGCCGTGGCCCAAGCTGCGGATCGCCTGCCGGTGATCCCGCCCGATCAATACACGCCGGAACAGAAAAAAGCCGCCGATGAATTCCTGGCCGCCCGCAAGGTGCCGGTGTTCGGCCCCTTCGAACCGCTGATGCACAGCCCGCAAGTGATGACGCAGGCGCGCTCGATGGGCGACTACCTGCGCTACAACTCGGCCATCGGCAATACCCTGAGCGAACTGGTGATCCTCATCACGGCCCGTGAATGGACCCAGGATTACGAGTGGTACGTGCACTACCCCATCGCCATCAAGGCCGGCATCAAGCCGGAAGTGGCGGCGGCCATCGCCGACGGCCGCCGTCCCGAGGGCCTGAGCGAGGACGAGCAGATCGTCTATGACTTCTCGCTCGAACTGCATCGCAACAAGCGAGTCTCCGATCCGACCTTCGCCCGCGCCGAAAAGCGTTTCGGCAAGAAGGGCGTGGTCGATCTGACCGGCATCAATGCCTATTACACGCTGCTGGCCATGCAGATGAACGCGGCGCAATACCAGGCACCGAAGGAGGCCAAGCGGCTGGTGCGCTTCCCCGAGTAAGCTCACCTGCCTGCACCGGAGCGGCACTGCGCAGGCTGGCTGTAGCGCTCCGGCCCTTCCCTGCGCCTTGGATGATCATGGTGCGTCGACGTATCCCTTGCGCAGCTTTTCGGCGACCAGTTTTTCCATCTCGCGTTGTGCACGCTCTTCCGATTCATGCGACTTGATCAGGCGCTGACCTTGGGTCCCGGTCCGGCCGTAAGTGACGGTCAGCTCGGCACCCGACCGGCTGATGTTCCAGAACTTGCTGGAACTCCCCTGCGCATAGGAAAGCGCACGGCTCTCGGCGGCGGCACCGCTCGCAGCGGTCGCTTCCGACAACTCATCGATGGCAACATGCGCGGTCGGTGTGGCTGTTGACTCGGCGGGCTGCTCGCCCGGAGCGGCGTTCTGCTCCGGCAACACCGCCTCCTCTCCCTCGGCCAATATCCGTTCGATGCGCTCGATCACCGCAACCGGATCGCGCAACCAGTCACGTCCCGGCAGGTCCAGCACCTTCCATCCGAAACTGCGCAGGATGGCTGGACGGAAGACGTAGCGCTCCATCGTATCAGTGACCGCCTGCGCAGGATTGTCGAGCAGAATGGCCAGTGCGTAGGTACCATCCTCGCCCTCGATGGCGAAATCGCAGCGGAACTGCGACCGTCCGACCTGCAGCTGGACCCGGTGCCCGCGCTGGCGCAGGGCCTTAACCAGTGCATCGCGGATGCTGTCTGGCTGCAGCTCGGCGGCAAAGGCCTTGCGCGCCCCTTGGTTGAGCGCGCCCAGGATGGTCTGGGCGTGATCGAAGCGGCCGATGGCGCTGGCCTGCGCAAATTGCAGGAAACTGCGCAGGGCTGCCGCACCGTCGTTGTGGACGTTGGTGATGGCGTCCGCCTGGATCGAGCTCACCACCGCCATGCGATGGCGTGCCCGGCTGAAGATCACGTTGAGCCGCTTCTCGCCGCCGCGCTGGTTGATCGGGCCGAAGTTCATCAGCATTTTGCCGTTGGGGCCGGGGGCGTAACAGATGCTGAGGATGATGACGTCACGCTCGTCGCCCTGCACGTTTTCGAGGTTCTTGATGAAGAGGCCATTGAACTGGTCGTCGTCCTCGCGCACGTATTCGCGCTCCAGACGGGTACTGAACTCCGGATCTTCAGAGGCCAGCGCCTCCAGCGCCGCTTCGATGGTGCTTTGCTGGGCTTCGGAGAACGCCACGATACCCAGGCTCAGGCCGGTCTCGCGATTGAGCATTTCCCGCACGGCCTGGGCGATGTAGCGTGCCTCGGCTTGATTGCTGCGATCGGCGTAGACCCCGTCCTCCAGCCAGTGGAAGCTGACCGGGCTGCCCATGAGCAGGTCGGCGGCCAGCGTGCCGGCATCGTCCTGGTTCGAGCGCGGGCGCGGCAGTTGCTCCAGCGGGCGTTCACGCAGGCGGTCCGGAATGGTGACCAGACGGCCGTCATAGAAGGCCGCATTGGAGAAGCTGATCAGGGTCTCATGGCGGCTGCGATAGTGCCAGGCCAGCAGTGTGGCGGGCAGATTGCGGGCTGCCTGGTTCAGCAGGCTGTCGGAATCCAGATTGATGGCGATGCGCTCCCCATCCTCTTCCACCAGGATCTCGTCTTCCTCGCCGCTGCCGGCCGCCGAGAAGAAACTGGTCGGCGGCAACTGCATCTCGTCGCCCACCACGATCACCTGCTGGGCGCGGCTCAGTGCCGGGATCGCCTCTTCGGTAGGAATCTGGCTGGCCTCGTCGAAGATGACGACGTCGAACAGCGTGCTGCTCAAGGGCAAGGTATCTGACACCGACAGCGGACTCATCAGCCAGATCGGTTTGAGGTCATTGATGACCGCGCCGGTCTCATCATCGGCCAGGTCACGGATGGAGCGATAGCGCATGCTCTTGCCGAACTCATGTTCCAGTTCGCGGCGGCCGGTGGCGTATTGCTTCTTCAGGGCCTTGCCCTGGGTATCGAGCTGCGTGGCCGAGAGCCCGGAAAGGCGTACATGCTCGCTGAACTGTCCCTGCAAGGTGGCCTTGATCGCCTCGGCATTGATGTCCAGCAAGCTGCGCTGGGCCTGGGCTACCGCGCGGGTCGCCAGCGCCAGGTCGGTGCCGCTGAAGCGTTCCAGCACCGGATGGGCGCGCCCCAGGCGACGCCAGGCCTCATCCGCCACCAGAGCTTCCAGCGCCAGCGGATCGGCATGCACGCCCAGTACCGTCGCAGCATAGGTGGCGTCAGCGTCATGGACCGCCTGCAACAGCGGCAGCAGGTCCGGCAAATCTTCCAGGGCTTCGCGCAGATCGCGGAACAGCTCGCCTGTCTGTTCCAGATTCCGTTGATCCGGAGCCGAAAGCGTCGAATCGACCAGTGCTGCCAGCGCCTGCACATCGTCATGCGCACCCGCCAGACCCATCACCAGCGCAGCCGGATCCCCGGCGCGGCGCAGATGATCGACCAGCGCTTGCAGACCGGCGGGCGTGTTCATGCGGTTCCTGAGCGTTTCCAGGGTCTGCAGGAACTGCTGCATGTCACTGGCCCCATAACGTCGACGGGCCTCTTCCTCCGTCGCAGCCAGCCGTGACAGCGCCTCGTGTTCGGCCTTCAGTTGCGTCAGGACGGTGGCGTAGCCGGGGTGCAAAGCGTGCTGGCTGAAATCGTAGCGACGCTTGAGTTCTCCGCGCAGACGCCACCAGGCAGGCTTGAACCAGCGCGAGAAGGATGATTCCATCTGGCCGGCCAGCCGCAGCGCGGTCTCGGTATCGTCCGCCCGCAGCTTGTCGCGCCAGTGGCCGGTGACCGACTGGGCTGCCGTCACGGCTTGCTGGCCTTGTGCCATCGCTTCGCGCCATTGCGACAAGGCCGCCTGGCCAGGTGAAGCAGGATCCAGCAGATCCAGATGGCGCGCCAGGCCGCTGTCAACCAGGCGCTTGCTTTCGGTGACGACCTGCTGCGCGGCCTTCAGGGGGGTGTCGGCGACGATCGGACTTTGGCTGCTTTCCAGCAAAGACGTCAGACGCCCGAGGATGGCGTCGACCGCATCACAGCGACGCTCCAGTTCCGCCACCACCCCTTGCTGGCGCAAGACCGTGGCCGAGAGCGTGGCAAAGGGATGGGTGGCCGGCACGCTGGTGCCAAAACGTTCCTGCATGACGCCCTGCAAGCGCCGGGTCAGCTCGCGCTGCCCGTCCCACAGCGTCCACGCGCACAAAGCTTCACGTACCGCTGCACCCACGTCCAGTGGCGGCGGCAGCTCGGCCAGCCGCCGCAACAGGCTGCGCACGCTCAGGCCGACACTCTCCGGCACCATTGCCATGGCTTGTTCGAACTGGTCGATGTGCCGCTGCTGCTCCTGCAAGCCTGCCGCCACGCCGGCGCGCCGGGCGCGCAAGCGCTCACCCTCAGGCGGCTGGGCGATCCACTGCTCATAGCATTGCTTCAGATCGGCGATGAAGGCCTTCTTGTCGGCCTGTGAGTCGTGGATCAGGCAGCACAGCTGCGCCAGCCCGCTCTGCTTGAGACGGTGGAACACCACATCCAGCGCCGCCCGTTTCTCGCAGACGAACAGCACCCGCTTGCCCTGCCCGGCATAATCGGCAATCAGGTTGGTGATGGTCTGCGATTTGCCCGTGCCGGGCGGCCCCTGGATGATGAAACTGCGCTGCGTGCGCGCCAGTTGCACGGCGGCGTTCTGGGTCGCATCCGAGGACACCACGTTCCATTGCTCGGAGGGGGCCAGCGGTGCCGGCGGGCTGGCATCGAGCTCGCGTGGCTGGATCGAGAAGATACGGTCAAAGGCCGGATTGCCGTTGGCGTCCTCCAGCAGCTGGGCATAGTCGCGCACCAGCGACATTTTCCTGTAGTTGAAATTGGCCAGCGTTACCTGGGTGAGATCCAGATCCCAGGCGTAACGATGCCCGCTGGATTCCTCCAGAACATAGCCGGCCCGCTCTTCCTGCTGCTCGCTGACGGCCGCTTCGCTGGTGGCCACCATCTGCGGGCGGCGCAGCGTGGCACCGGCCTCAAAGCGCTGCGGCAGCTCGCTGGGACGCACATAGTGCTCGAACAGCGCCTTGCCCAGCGGACGATAGTCATCACGGGCATAACTGTAAGGCGGAAGCCATGACGTGGCCCGGCTGCGCTGCGCACCGCCACCCGGGCGGCGGCGCGTGTATTGCTGCATGCGTTGCATGGCCTTCTGCCGCACCAGCCGCACCGAGGCCTTGTCGACCAGACGTAACTCCACCGCCGGTTCGGACTGGTGGATCTTGTTGCGCAAGTCCTCGTGGATCTGCTGCAGGGAGGTCTTGGCCAGGTCGATGGTTTCAGGCAGCGCGATGTCGTACAGCTGGGACAGGCAGTGGCGCAGCACCGGATTGAATTCGGCTTCGGAAGTACTGCACTGGATGAGGTACTGATCCCGCACGCCCTTGCGCTTGACCAGCTCCACCGGCAGCCACAGCAGCGGCGAGACGATACGCTCATCAGGCGCTTCCTTGAGGTTGTGCCAGCGCAGGAAAGCCACCACCAGCCGCAGGTTGCTGAAGCCGAACTCGGCACGGTCGTGGCGTGTCTCGGAAATCAGCTTGTCCAGCGTGGCGGGCAGATAGAGCTGGTCATCGAAGCGCAGCCAGTTCTGCAGGGAAATCGGCTTGCCCGCCACCAGTTGTTCGGCGAAAGGGCCGCCCCAGGTACAAATCTGTTCCGGCTTGATGCTGTCGACGTTGAGCATCAGGGGTACGCTGGCCACCGTCAGGTTGACGTTGGCACTGGTGGGGCGGAAATACAGCAGCCGGTTGCGGCGGGACAGGTCGAACAGGCGATCCCGCAGGTGCGACAGCACGGCGATGCGGCGCGGGGCCACCCCATCCTTGCCCGCCAGCGCCCGTTCCACATCCAGCGCCACCGGCTGGTCGCGCCAGGTACGCAGGCGCAGCGCCAGCGCAGCCACATCGGTGGCGCGATCATGGCGGTTCAGTTCGGTCATCTCGACGATGACGCTGGCGATGATGGGAGACAGCTTGTCGTGCAGCTCAAACAGATTGTGACGGTGCTGCACGAAGAGGCGCAGGTCGTCCTGCTCGGCCAGGTCCAGCCCGCAGGCCAGCCCGCCAAGCAGCATGCCGAGCTGGAACACATCGGTGATTTCATCATGATGGCCCAGCGCGATTTCCCAGCTCTTCGGACCGCTCAGGTAGACCGGCCGCGTCATCCGCGCGGATTCGTCCTCGAGCAAGGCCAGATCGTGCTGGGTGCGCAGGCCGTCGGAGTGATGATCAAGCTGCAGCGCACCCACGATGGACAGGCCCGAAGACAGATGCGGTTGCAAAGCATGGACGGCATCGATATTCATCTGCGGGGCTTGACCCGCCGGATGCCGCAGGGACAGTCCGCCTTGCTGATCCACCAGCAGCGTCTCTTCGCTCAGTGCGGCGACCCGGCCCTGTGCATGCAGTTCTGCGACCTGCGCAAAGAGCGGCAGCATCAGCACCAGCAGGTCATCGTTGGAGAGCAGCTTGCCGGCTTGCGCATCGATCAGCTCGCGCAGGCTGGCCGATGCGGCCGGGGAGGATGGGTGTTCACTCATGCTGCGGCCTCCTTGGCCAGTTGTCGCTTGTATCGGTCCAGTTCGCGCTTGCCGAAGCCAGCCTCGCGTTTGAGCAGTTGATGCAGATGGTCCAGCGTCGCCAATGCTTGCGCGATCACGCCGGCACGCAGCAGGACCGGTTCCTGCTGGTCCGGATCGGCCAGGGCCAGATCGAGCATCAAGGCCGTCAGGTAATGGCGCACGGGTTCATCGGCGTGTTCCGGGGCAAAGGCTTGCGGTGTGACGGCGGGTTCATCCTGGTGCCAGTCGGGGAACATCAGCTTTATCTGCGCCTTCACCGTCTCGCTCAGGAGCTCCGTCCCGACAAAGAAGTGCGCCAGGAATCCGCGGGTCATGCCTTGCAGCCGGTGCTGGCCAGGCAGGTCCAGGCCGCGCAGCGCCAGCGGCCCCTGCAGACGCTGCTGCAGCCACGGGCCGAGTTCTTCGCTGCCTTCCCACCAAAGCTGCAGGGCGCGGGCGCGCATGAATACTTCCGGATGACTGGCCGCCTCGCTGGCACCTGTCTGCTGCGCATCGACCTCGGCCGCTTGCCGCAGATAGGCGGCCGCATCGACCTGGCGGATGCCGGTATTGAGCTTGACCAGCGAGGAAATCGCGGGGTCCGGCGAGCCGCAGGCGATGGCCGCACCGCGATCAGCGAACAGTTCGGTATGCAGCGCGTAGCGACGCCAGGTTTCGCTGAAGGAGGCGGCGGCACCCGGAGCCGCGCTGGCATCGGAGAGGATGCGTTCGGCATGCAGGAACGCCCCCTCCTCCTGCGACCAGAGCACGTAATGCGCAAGTTCATGCCCGAAGACGGCCAGCAGTTCCTGTTCGGACAGGCGCGCCAGGAGGTCGCCCTGCACGATCAGGTGAACCTCACCGGGCACGAACACCAGCGAGGCATTCATCTCCGTCCCGGCCGACTGGTACAGGGTGGCCGGTACCTCCACGTTCAGGCCCAGGCGCTGCCGCGCCAAGTCCAGTGTGGCGTGAATCTCCGGATGGGCCGCTTGATCGATGCGGTAAGTGTTGCGCAACAGTGCCGTGCGCAAGGATTCGCGCTGCTCTGCATGGCTGGTCCGGGCGGCCGCCCAGCGCCAGACTTCGGGCTCGTGCGTGCGCAGAAGGTCGATGACGGCGAGGTGATAATCAAGCGGAGTCAGCCCCCTGAGCTCCTGCGTCGTGGGATTCATGCAAGCCCTGTCGTTCGTAAATTTTTGTGACGATTCTACAGGGAAACACCAACATGCTGCATACCCACACATGCTGAACTGAAGCACAAATAACGCTACAGGGCGGCGCGAACCCGGTGGCGTTTTATAAGCATGCTTGCGTCAGGATCTTAAAATCGCGCGCGACGCGGCTCGCGGGCATCTGCCCACAAGGCAGTCCGCCAGCACCGGTGGGAGCAAGGTTGCGCTATTCCCAAACCGAATTCTCTAACACGCTCAGTGCCTGAAACTTAGGTTTGGCAAACCAGTACCCCTGCATCAGGTCGATCCCCAGCGCCGCCAGGTGATCGCGTTCCGCACGTGTCTCCACGCCCTCGGCCAGGATCTCGATATCCAGTTCCTTGCAGATGGCGGCGATGCCGGCCACGATGGCCTGGCGCGGCTTGTCGGTGTCGATGTTGCGGACCAGGTCCATGTCGATCTTGATCAGATCGGGCTGGTATTCGGCCAGCAGGTTCAGGCCCGCGTAACCGGCCCCGAAATCGTCAATGGCGGTGCGGAAACCGAAGCGGCTGTATTCCCGGAAGATGTTCACCAGGTGCGGGCGGTCGACCACGCGCTCCCCTTCGGTTACCTCGAAGATGATGCGCTCGATCGGGAAGTCATGCTTGCGCGCTGCCTTGAAGGTGCTCTGGATGCAGACCTCCGGGCGATACACCGCATTGGGCAGGAAATTGATCGACAGGTACTGCGTCATGCCCAGCCGTGCCGCGCCTTCCACCGCCTTGGTACGGCAAGCCTGGTCGAAACGATAGACGTTGCTGTCGTTGACCTGGTTCAGCACCGTGTACGCGGGCTCGCCCTGCGGCCCGCGCACCAATGCTTCATAGGCGTACACCGAGCGCGTGGACAGGCGCACGATGGGCTGATAGGCATATTCAAACGCTATGTCCAGCTTACCGTCGTCCGAGCAGCCCTCGCAGGAGCGACGCGCGGCGTCCTCTCCCGGGCTGGCATTGGAGTCTGGAATGATGGGGATCATGCTTTCTCCGGTAAATCATTAGTTGCAAAACGGCATCTATGCTACCGCATCTTGCCAACGATACCAGAAGTTTCACAAGCCGATTGACTTCCACCCCTCGCGCCGCCACTGCTCCAGGCCTGCCTCTCCGAACCGCCACAGGTGCAGCCAGCCATGTTCCAGCAGCTGACGCACGATGGCGTGACGGCCGACGACGGCATCGATGGCCTCGGCCGGCGCATCGATCACGACGGTCAGGCGCAGCGGTTCATGCACCCACTGCTGGCCATCATGCAGCGACTGGCGTGACAGGCCGATGCGCAGATCGCCGCCATTGCCTTCGAACACACCGATGGTGCCCCCGACCACATTGTGCAAGAGCTTGTTGCCGCTGCCCAGGCGCTGCGGATCGCTGGTGGAGGCGTGATATTGCCAGTTGATCCAGTGCGTCACCAGCATGGGCGCGGTCATCAGCAGTTCCAGCACGCTGCCGTCCCGATCCTCGCTGGCCTCATAGTCATGCAGGAAACAGCGGCCACCCAGGTCCAGTCCACGGCTGCGTGAACGCGGGGCGATCAGGAAGGCGGCATTGCCGGTCAGACCCCATTCAGGACGCGTCTCGGCACCGTCGTTGGCGCGGCGGCGCAGTTGCTTCAGCAAGGCCGGCGCGGCCTGGGCCGGCTCCATCCCCAGGCGCAGCGCACGCTCGCGGCGGACACGGTCACCGGCTTCGGCCAGCACCGGCTGCAGGGCTTGCCAGCGCGCGCGGGCCGCTGCGGGCATCAGGTCGAGATCGAAGGCTTCGATTTCGTCGGTCGTGGTGTTGTGCAGGACGGCCAGGAAGTGGCTGCCTTCGGGGATGAAGATCTGCCGGTCCAGCAGGCCGCGGCGCACCTCCTGTTCGTTGAGCAACTGGGCCAGCGTGCGCGCGTTGACTTCGCCGGTCTGGCCGCAGCAGGCGCCACAGTCCAGCGCTGCCGCATGCGCGTTGTTGGCGGACTGGCTGCCATGGCCGGCCAGCAGCACCAGCGGGGCCACCTGGCGATCCAGGCCCATGGCGTGCAGCACGCGGGCGGCCAGTGCCACCTTGTCTTCCAGCGCGACGCCGACCAGTTGCGGCCGGCACACATCGCGATAGCGCGCCGGCAACCCGGCCAGGTCATCGCGCGCACGTTCGGCCTGGCCAGGCTGCAGCCATTTCCAGAGACCGCCCAGTGCTGTCACGCCCGCCACCTCGACGAAGGAAAACGCCGACCCCGGCCAGCGCGTATTGCCCTGCCACTGTTCCTTGAAGGCCAATGTCTTGCGCCGCGCCCGTGCCACGGCACTGGCCAGCACGCCTCCATCGGCGACCGTTCCGGCGGGGGCGACCACATCCTGCACCTGATAGGCCGGTGCCAGCAGGCCCGGCAACTGCGGACGGCTGGCCTCGGTGGCCAGCGGCGTGTAGGCCACCGGCAGGCCGAAGAAACCCGCGAAGCCCATCGTCTGCATGCCGGGATGGACCGCTTCCAGCGCCCGCCGTAGCGGTTCGCTGCGTACATCGATGCAGAATGCGGCTTGCACCTCGACCTGCGGCGCTGCATTGGCCGACTGTTGCAGCAAGGCTGCCGCCAGCTTGCGCTGGTAGCCGGCCTCCAGTGCGACCTGCCAGAGTTCATCGACCAGCAGGTCCTGACGGACTTGTTCCAGACGCTCCTGCGAGCGCGCCCAGGCCTGCTGCACCGTGTGGAAGGCGTGGCTGGCGGCTTCGTCGTCCTTGCACTCCAGCAGCAAGGCACCCCAGGCCATGCGGATGGCCAGCAATTCACGCAGGTGTTCATCACTGCCGCCTGCGAGTTTGGCCTCCCAGCCCAGATAGGCACACCACGAGGCCCAGCCATTGACGGTCAGCAGGACCGATTCAAGATAGTCGGCCCAGACCTCGGGCGGCAGGTCCATGCGCCGCATCACCCAGCGTTCGGCCTCGCGCGCGCAGGCCGGCAGCGCCCGGACGCCATCGGCAATGTGCGGCAGGCCCATCAGCAGGCCGATGCCGTGGTCGTGCTCCAGCGTCTCGCGCCAGAAGGCATACAGGCCCATGCCGCGCTCGGGCTGCCAGTCAGCCTGGTGCTGGTCGAAGTAGGCGGCACAGGTCTGGCTGACCTGGTGCGTGATGGCCTGCCGCCAGGAGAGCCGGGTGTGGCGCTGGGGATCGTTGTCCAGCACGTCGATCAGCAGCGGCAGCCTTGGCGCCGGGCCGGTGGCGGCCAGTACCGACAGACAGTGGGCAACGTCGAAACCGCGTTCCTGGGCCTCGATCGAGTGTGCCAGGGCGTATTCCAGATCTGCTTGGGTCACCCGGCCCTGGTCCCAGGCCTGCTGCAGCTGTTCCTTGGGCGGAAAGACCTGGATCCCGCCCAGCAGGGCCATGCGCGCGGCTACCTGGCGCAGCGGCATGCCGACCCGCGACCAGTGCGGATTGACGGCGATGGCACGATCCAGTGGCCAAGCCGGGGCGATGGCACCGCAGGCGTCCTGGCAGGCTTGCTGCAATTGCTGCTCCAGCTCGGCGCTCCACGCAGCGATCGGCGCGGCGGCTGGTCCTTGGCTATCTTGGGCTAATGCGTTCATGCTGTTTCTCCGGTGAGGCGGGCTCAGCCCTGGCTACGGCCATCGGCGGCGAGATTGTTCACTTGTTGTTCGGCAGCGGCCCGGCGGGCACTGGGAGCCCAGTTCGAGGGCCACAACTGCAGCGCCAGGCGGGTATAGGCTTCATCGAGGTAGAAGCCGGCGTAGCTGCGGCGTCGCCAGGCGGCCATGGACTGCGGTGCCAGTTGCAGCAAGCCCATGCAGACATACAGGGCCAGCATCGCCAGCAAGGCCGTCACGCCGAACACGGCACGCGGGTAATCGTTGACGTGCAGCGGCAGCAGGTGGGCCACCAGGGCCGCGAGGGTCAGGCCGGCCGCACCCAGCAGGCCCAGCAGCCAGCCGCGCAGGCCGCCACTGCCCTTGGCCGTGGAGCGCCACAGCAGCGGTGCCCAGGCCAGCCCGAGGATGCCGCTCCACCACCATGGCCAGGCCGCATGCGGGCTCAGGCTGTGCAGGCCCAGCACCAGGGCGATGCTGACCATCGGGGCGAGGATCACGCTCCAGGCTGACGGCAGCGCCGGGCTGTGCAAGGCCGACAGGCGGGTCTCCCGCACCACCGAGGAGGCTGACAGGAAGGCGTGTGCCTTGTACAGCGAGTGGCCGATCAGGTGCAGCGCGGCGAACAGGTACAGTCCGGCGGCGCACTCCAGCAGCATGAAGCCCATCTGCGCCACGGTCGACCAGGCCAGTTTGACCTTGATGCTGATGCGGGTCAGCATCACCAGCCCGGCCAGCAGCACGGTACCGGCGCTGACGATGAGCAGCACGGCGCGCGCCGCGACGGCCTGCTCCAGCAAAGGAGCAAACCGCACCAGCACGAAGCCGCCCAGATTCACCACGCCGGCATGCAGCAGCGCCGAGACCGGGGTCGGCGCTTCCATCACCTGAATCAGCCAGCCGTGTACCGGTAGCAGCGCAGTGCGCAGGATCACCGCCAGGGTCAGGCACAGTGCGCTGATCTGCAGGCTGGTGCTCATGCCGTGCTGGCTCAGGTAGGCCCACAGGTCCGAGAAGGAGCCGCTGCCCACGGTCGTCCAGGCCAGTGCGGCCGCCGCGATCAGCAGGCAGTCGGCGATGCGGTCGGCGATGCTTTTCTTGTACGAAGCCAGACGGGCAAAGGGACGTTCCGGATAGAAGCACAGCAGGCGTTGCAGGGCCAGGCCCACGACGGCCCAGGCGGCGATCAGCACCACCCAGTGATCGGCCAGCAACAGCAGGTGGACGGCAGTCAGTACCAGCGCGAGCGCCGCGGCATACTGGCGCTGGCCGGCTTCACCCTGCAGGTAGCGCGCCGAAAAACTGCCGATCACGGTGCCCAGTCCCTGTACCAGCAGGGCCAGCACCAGGCCCAGCGTGGACGGATGCAGCACGCCCGGCCACGGGGCGCTGTCGCGGGCCATCACCAGGTTGAACAAGGTCAGCAGCAAAGCCAACAGGGAGAGCGACTGGAACAGCGTCCAGACGCGCGGCGGTGCCAGCCGGGACAGACACAGCGCCAGGGCGGCGGCCATCGTCAGCGCGGGCGGTGCCCAGGCGCTGCAGGAAATCAGGGGGATGGTCGTCATGACAAGAACCTCATGCATTGGAATGGCATCATGATGCTTGCCATCGATCGTTCTGTAAATTACATTTATCAGAACAAATTCATTCATAAAAACGAACGATGCGCTTAGAACAGCTTAACTTTCATCATTTGCGTTATTTCTGGCGGGTGGCCAAGCTCGGCCATCTGACACGGGCGGCGGAAGAGCTGCACACCTCGCAATCCGCCGTGTCCGCGCAGATCCGCCAGCTCGAAAAGCAGCTGGAAGAAGATCTCTTCATCCGTGAAGGCCGCCGCCTGACGTTGACCGACACCGGGCAATTGGTGTTCACCTATGCCGACAATATCTTTGGTCTGAGCCAGGAGCTGCTGGGCCGGCTGGAAGGCCGCTCGGCCGGGGTGACGCGCCTGCGGGTGGGCAGCGTGGCCACACTGTCGCGTAACTATCAGGAAAACTGGATCCGTCCCATGCTCTCTGACCCCTCGGTCTCCCTGACGCTGGAGTCGGGCTTGCTGGAAGGGCTGCTGGAGCGGCTGATGCAGCATCAGCTTGATGTGGTGCTGGCCAATGAAACCGTGCCCTCCGACCCGGATCGGCCCCTGCACTGCCGCTTCCTGGGCAGCCAGGCGGTCTCGGTGGTGGGTCCGGCGCACCGCTGGGAGGCACGCAGCCTGCGCATTCCGCAAGACTTGGAAGGCATCGACATGGCCCTGCCCGGCCCGCGTCACGCCCTGCGCATGCAATTCGACGCGCTGTGCATCTCCAATGACGTGCGCCCGCGCATGCGTGCCGAGGTGGACGACATGGCCATGCTGCGCCTGATCGCCCGCGACAGCGGCTGGCTCACCGTACTGCCGGAAGTGGTGGTGCAGGACGAACTGCGCAATGGTGCCCTGGTCGTGGCCGGCCAGACGAGCGAGCTGGTGGAAAGCTTCTATGCCATCACCACGCCGCATCATCACTACGATGAACTGCTGGACCGGCTGCTGGCGGGCGGTCCCGTCCCTTCTTGATCTTCGAGGAAGATTGTTTCAGCCGCACGCTGGTTACCGGTCAGAAATAAATGCTACTCCTTGGTAGAATGCAAAATGATTTGCGCAAATATATGTACGCTAATGCCAATATTGCCAACGTGGTAATGGCGTACACTTGGGCAACTCAGGGGGCAAGTGTTGTCGAGCTTGCTGCTTCACGACAAGAAACCCGGCGGGCACGATGAGGAAGGCACTTTTCAGGTATCGCGACGAGCTGGTCAGGATAGAGCTCAAGTGTCCGGGCGACGTCGGCACCGGCTGGACCTGGGATCTCTACATCAATGGCGAACTGCAATTCTGTGGCGAAGATGCCCCGTTTGCGTTCGCTGAAGAGGCGATGGCGGCCGCCAAGCAGGCCAGCCGCCACCTGATCGACCTGCTGCACGCCTCCCACTGAGCAGCGCAGCGCGCTTGCCACAGCTGTTTCAGCGAATCACCCATCGTTTCACACCCTCCTCTTGCTTCGCTTCCGGTTCAGAAAGCCTTGCCATCGTCATGTCGCGCATTTATTATATGAATTAATATATTATTAAATTGAATAATGTTTGCCATGACCAGCCCCAGCTCGCTACAAGCCGACCAGATGCGCCGCGCCGCCGGCCAGGCGGTGGCCGCGTTGAAGGTACTCGCCAATGAAGACCGGCTGTTGCTGATGTGCCAGCTATCGCAGGCTGAAATGTGCGTCAGCGAGCTGGAGGAAACACTCGATATCCGCCAGCCCACA
>Ga0182006_1000627_pt1 | contig 25230 bp, 25 predicted proteins | sample Sormic07211104_1_FD_123022 | JGI IMG/M metagenome (GOLD analysis project Ga0182006, IMG submission 123022) | Rhizosphere microbial communities from Sorghum bicolor, Mead, Nebraska, USA - 072115-104_1 MetaG | ecosystem: Host-associated > Plants > Roots > Rhizosphere | place: USA: Nebraska...
CGCGGGTGGGCTACGAAAGCGCGTCCCAATTTAATCGCGAGTTCAAGCGATTTTTTGGCCGTAGCCCCCGGGAAGAGGCGCGTGAAATGCGTTCGACGTTTGCGCTCATTGCGCCAGTGCAGAGTGAAGCAGTAGCAGTTACACACTAGACATGATGGTCGCCTTGCCCGGACAGGCGGCCGGTCTCCAACATCGTAGGTTGCACGCCGAGACGTGTAGAGCTACACGCTGTGACTTGCGTCGTCAGCAACAGGGAGACCGACCATCGAAGAGCGTATCAAGTTTCACGTGGGCCTAGACGTCTATAAGGACAGCATCAGCGTGCGGCAGCGGAACCTGGTCGGGCGCCGGGACGGTTGATCGGCAAGGTCCCGCACGACGTGCTGAAGGCCAAGGGCTACAACTGCGAGATCATTGCCCCATCGCAGATTCCGCGACGTCCGGGTGACCGAGTCAAGACGGACGGGCGGGACTGCGTGCAACTGGCCGAGTGCTCACGTGCTGGCCAGCTGTGACAGATAACAGTCGGCAGGCTATGGTCGCCTCGGTCGAAGCTAGCCTGCGGCGACTCAAGACGGATCGCATCGACATGTACTGGGCGCATGTCTCTGATGGCGCGACGCCGCTCGAGGAGATCGTGCGCGGCTTCGACGACCTGGCGCGCGCTGGCAAGATTCTGTATGCGGCTTGTCGAACTTCCCAGCTTGGCGAGTCGCGCGGGCTGCCACCATCGCTGAGTTGCGCGGCGCTATTCCCATTGCTGGGTTGCAGGTTGAGCACAGCTTGGCTCAACGCGCGACCGAGCAGGAACTTCTTCCCGTCAGCCGTGCGCTAGGTCTTGGGGTGGTTGCCTTCTCGCCTCTGGGCGGCGGGCTGCTCACGGGAAAGTATCGTGAACGCAATCGAGAGAAGGGGCGCGACGACGCATGGGCGGGTGCGGGGTTTCAGCCGGAGAACTCTGTCCAGCGCAGCGCTATTCTCGACGCCTTGATCGCGGTGGCAGACGAAATCGGAGTGACGCCTGGCGAGGTCGCCATCGCTTGGGTTGCCAGCAAGGGAGCGCTGCCGATCATCGGTCCACGAACCCTGTTGCAACTCGAAGCCAACTTGGCCGCGGCCGAGGTGAAGCTGTTGCCTCAGCAAGCTGCGCTTCTCGACAACGTCAGCGCGATCCCGACGATCTATCCCCACACTGTGATCAACGATCCGCGGATTCGGGACCTCATCACTGGCGGGAAGGATGCCCAGATCGACATGCCCACGGAAACGGTGGCGTGATAGTGTTAGTGCCGATGCTGAATTGCCAGCTTGTCGCACCGCGCCCTCGCTCGGGATCCGGACGGATAGCGTCGGCAGAGCCGAAGCGGCTCCCGACTTTTGTGCACGGCCGCGTTCAGCGACTCGATCCACCACGACAGAGATGGCGTGTTTTTCCTGCGCCGAGCCAATAGCAGCGGCGATGATGTTGCGCGAGCGCGCGGGGCCAAACCGCAACACGGCCCTATCGCACTTGACACATCAACCAACTAGTAGATAGACTCCGCTTCATGGATTCGATTGACCTTTCTCCAAAAGCAGCAGAAATCGCGACATGTGCCCAGTCGCTGCTCGCGACCAAGGGGTACAACGGCTTCAGTTACGCCGATATATCAGAGGCCGTCCAGATCACCAAGGCCAGCATTCACCACCACTTCCCTAGTAAGGCAGAGCTGGTGCAAACGGTTTTGCGACGGTATCGCGAGCAGGGCCGTCAGGGCTTAGCTGCGCTGGAGAAACAGGTTGAGGATCCTTTGGCGCGCATTCATGCCTACACAAAGTACTGGGAATCCTGCATCAGTGACGGGACAGCGCCGTTTTGCATCTGCGCGATGCTCGGCTCCGAAATGCCTGCCATTCCTCCACAGGTGGCGGACGAAGTCCGGGGACATTTTCTCGACCTGGCTACCTGGCTGGCTGGCGCCTTGAAGCAAGGAGCCAGCCAGGGAATTTTCGTCCTACGGAGCGACGCCGACGCTGAAGCCATGGCGTTCATGGCCACGGTTCACGGCGGAATGCTGGCAGCCCGTGTCTATGGCGACCCAGATGCATTTGCCTCTGTCGTGCAGCAGGGTGTAAGACGGTTGCTAGCGCCTGCTCATCAACACTGAGCGCGGGGGCCGGCATCTTTCTTGGACTTCGCCATTCGATTTGCCTTTTTCATCTATCAACTAGTAGATAGTCTTCGTTTTTCAAAGCCCTGTGGCGCGGCTTCTGATGCTCAGAACGCGCCCTTTAACCCTCGACGTCATGTCGCATAGGAGATCTCAAGTGCAATTTTCAAAAGTTTCCAAGCATCTCGCCACGGGAGTGGCCGGCGTTCTGCTCACCGTCAGCGCACTCACCGCAGCCTTTGCTGCCGGGCCTGGCGAACAAGTACGCGTGCGCGGCACCGTGGTCTCTATCTCTGGCGACCGGCTCCAAGTGAACTCCCGCGAAGGCAAACCCGTCACCGTGACGCTCAAAGCAGACTGGAAGGTGTCGGCGGTCGCGAAGGCGAGCATCGGCGACATCAAGCCCGGCGATTTCGTGGGCATTGCGTCCTTGCCGAAATCGGAAGGCGGCGACGGCGCCCTGGAAGTGCTGATCCTGCCGCCGCAGCTCAAGGGCATGGGAGAAGGCAGCTACGGGTGGGACTTGAAGCCCAACAGCACGATGACGAACGCAACCGTCGCCGACGCCGTCAAGTCGGTCAGTGGCAGCACCGTCACGGTCAACTATCACGGCCACGAGAAGAAGATCTCGATCCCCGACGGTACCCCGGTCGTCACCCTGGCGCCCGCCACGCCCGAAGACGTCAAGCCGGGCGCTGTGGTCTTTGTCTCTGCCGCAAAAGGTGCCGACGGCAGTCTGTCTGCCGCCCAGCTGATTGTTGGCAAGAACGGTGTCGTCCCCCCGATGTAAGGAACGCCGTCCTGGCCAGTTTTGTCGGCTGGCCAGCAAGGATTTTTCATGGCCATTTCGAACCCTTCCCCCGTGGTGACGCCGCCTGCGGCACGTCGACAACTCATTCGACGGCATTCGGCAACCGTTCGCATCACTCACTGGCTCAACGTGGTGTGCCTCTCGTTCCTGCTGTTGAGCGGATTGCAGATCTTCAATGCGCATCCGCGCCTGTACTGGGGACAGTACGGTGCCGATGCGGATCAAGCCTTCATCGCAATAAGTACGAAGCAAAGTGGCAATGCGCTGCAAGGCTTCTTTCAGATCGGTCCGCTGAGCATTCAAACCACAGGCTTTCTCGGCGTCTCCGACGAAGGCGGTAGTGCCACTGCGCGAGCGTTTCCCGCCTGGCTGACCATCCCCTCGTATCACGACCTTGGGGCAGGCCGACACTGGCACTTCTTCTTCGCCTGGCTGCTCGTTTTAAACGGCTTGATTTATCTGACGTACGGGGTCTGGCGTGGACATTTCCGCCGCGACCTTTTGCCGAGCGGGGGTCAACTGACGCCCCGCCATTTGTGGCAGGAAGTTCTTGACCATGCGCGTCTGCGCTTTGCGCGTGGCGAAGCGGCGCGTCGCTATAACGCCCTGCAGAAGCTCAGCTACCTGGTGGTGGTGTTTGGACTTCTTCCACTGATGGTGTTGACCGGGTTGACGATGTCGCCCGGGCTCGACACCGCATTTCACTTCCTGCCCGATTTGTTCGGCGGACGCCCTTCCGCGCGCACGCTGCACTTCATCAGCGCCTTCCTGTTGGTGTTGTTCGTCGTCGTCCATGTGGTGATGGTGATCGCATCAGGACTGTGGAACAACCTGCGGTCGATGCTCAGCGGCCGCTACGCCATCACTGACGAAGGAACCGCACGATGACACCGCCCTCTTCACGCCGCAGGTTCTTGGCGGGCCTCGCTTCAGGGGCTGGGGCGTTCGCCCTCGCCGGCTGCGACCGCTTGGTTCAGAACGCCGATGTCGATTCAGTGTTGCGCAACACTGAAAAGCTGACGATGCGTGGTCAGCGTGCGCTGCTTCCTCGCCAGCGCCTGGCGCGCGAATACGCCGAAGCCGACCTCTCGCCGGACTTCCGGGCCAATGGCACCCAGATGCCCGATTCGGACGAATACGCGCATCTGCTGGAACGCGAGTTCGTCGACTGGCGTCTGCAGGTGGACGGGTTGGTGCAGCGCCCTCAGAGCCTCTCACTCGCCGAACTGAAGCGCTTTCCCTCCCGTACCCAGATCACGCGTCACGATTGCGTCGAAGGATGGAGCGCCATCGGCAAGTGGCGAGGGGTTCCCCTCGCCCAGGTGCTCGATGCCGCTGGCCTCAAGCCAGGCGCTCGCTATGTCGTACTCCACTGCGCCGATGAGTTGGAGAAGACGCTTGATGGCAGCGGCCGCTACTACGAGAGTATTGACCTGCTCGACGCCTACCATCCTCAGACCATCCTGGCCTACGGCATGAACGGCAAGGACTTACCGGTCCCTCACGGTGCACCGCTGCGCCTGCGAGTCGAGCGGCAGTTGGGCTACAAGCATGCGAAGTATCTGATGCGCATCGAGGTCGTCGATGCATTCGGTGCACTGTTTGGCGGCAGGGGCGGCTACTGGGAGGACCGGGGCTATGAGTGGTATGCCGGTATTTGATCACCAGGCCCATCAATGACTCACCCGCACATTTTCCGAGCAGCCGATAGGTCCGCGACCGGGATCGGCAGAGGTCAAGTCATGACCGACACCCCCGCCCCGCCGCCTTCTATATTTGTATGAACTGGAGAAACTCATGACTGCCACGAACATCAATCAACCGAACTCCCTGCAAAAAAACGATTGGCTCAAGCCATATTATTTTTCGCGCGCCGCATTTTCGATTGTCTGGGTTGCGGCCGCATTCACTCTCGGCCGAGGAATGCCCGTGCTCGCCGCGCTGCTGCTTGTCATCTATCCTGCCTGGGACGCCATCGCCAATTTGGTGGATGCACAGCGCAACGGAGGGCTGAAGCAAAACCCAACCCAGGCGCTCAACACTGGCGTGAGCGGCCTGACGACCGCAGCCGTCGCGATCACGCTTGGGATAAGCATGCATGCGGTGCTCGGCGTATTCGGTGTGTGGGCCATTCTGGCCGGGGTATTTCAGCTTGCCACAGGCATGCGTCGCTGGAAAACTTATGGAGCGCAGTGGGCAATGATCCTCAGCGGTGCGCAGTCTGTGCTCGCAGGCGCCTTCTTCATCAAACAGGCCAACGGGGTCATTGCACCCAGCATTGCCGACATTGCCCCCTACGCTGCCTTCGGCGCTTTCTACTTCCTTGTCTCGGCAGTGTGGCTCACGGTGTCGGACTTGCGACGTCGCCAACTAGCTTCTATCAAGGCTTGAAAAGTGTCATTGTTCCAATGCACTGCCGATCATCCGAAGCAACCTGTCCTGAAAAGTCGCCCTGGTGACGGCACTCGCCCAGTGCTTCATTGGACTTCTTAAACCAGGAAGTCCTCGGGAGATTTACCGGCCTCCAATGCCGCACGAAACCACGCCGGACGCGGCCCACGTCCACTCCAGACGTTTCCGGTGTCATCACGGTACTTTGGACTAGTGCTGGTGGCGGCCTTTTTTACTGATTTACGGCCTGGCTTGCCCGGGCGCTGGCCGATTGGTTTACCGACGGCAGGACCAACTCCCAGTTCGGCAGCGGTAAATCCATAAACGGCAATCGCTTCCTTGATTCGCGCCAAAACCTCGCTTGCCTCTTGCTTTCGCAGCTGTTCAGCTTCTTTCTGCAACTGCTCGATTTGCCTCTGAACTTCAAGAAACGTCTTTCTTGCCATCTGTGGGGTACTCCGGTTGAAAACCGGAAGCATACTCGCCTGCCCGTCAATGCACTGGCGCTAACAAGCTCGCATCATCTGGCGCGCCTAGAACTTGACGGACCAAGTCGCCCACCGCACCCTTTCGCCGCTCGACCCACTTGGTGTCCACGTCAGACATCGGGAGCTGTCTCAAAGTGAAGTCAGAGCAAAGTCCCTGCAGGAGTTCCGTGAAGCGATACTTTTCGTCCTGTGTCACGCAACTCCTACGGCCGTTCTTAACCGCTGCGTAGGCCAGCGCTCGACGACTAGGACCCGGTGGCCGGCCTGACCTAGCAACGAGGCGGCTACGCGAGGCCTGTGGGGCCGTAGCCGATCACGGCCACGTCGTAGGACGCGTTCGCGCCTTGCTGTGCATTCACTTGAGGGGGATTCATTGTTTTGTCTCCTGATAAATTTTGGGGATGCAGCCGGGCTGCGCGATGAACGAACGAGCGAGAAAAAAAGCGAAATTCAGTCGGGCCTAACGCCGTCGAAGGCCGCTTGCAGCACGGCGCGCACGGCCACATGGCCGGCGGGGCGCGGGTTCCAGTACGGGCGCTCGGTGGCGATATCGGCCGCGCGGTCGAGGTCGGCCTCCGTCATACCCAGTTGCCGGAGCGAAGTCGGCGCGCCGTTGCGATGGGCCAGGTCCCACACGCCGGCGGCGGCACTGCCTTTGGAGTTCAAGGCCTCGGCCATTCGGCGCATCGCTTCTTCGGCGCAGGGCGCGTTGAAAGCCAGCACATACGGCAGCACGACCGTGTGGGTCGGCGCATGCGGCAGGTTGAAACTGCCACCCAGCGTGTGGCACAGCTTGTGATGCAGCGCCATGCCGCCGTGGGCCAGCACCGTGCCGCACAGCCAGGCGCCGTACAGGGCCGAGCCGCGCGCCTCGAGGTCCGCCGGGTCGGCGTGGATGGCCGGCAGCCCGGCGGCCAGCGCGCGGATACCTTCCTGCGCCATCAGGCGGGTGACCGGATTGCCGGTGGCGGCATACAGGCCTTCGGCCGCGTGCGCGATGGCGTTGATGCCGCTGGTGACGGACAGGCCCACCGGCAGCGTCAGCGTCAGCTGCGGGTCGTAGATGACAGTGCGGGGCAGCACGCGCGCATCGGTGCCGGTGCGTTTCTCGCCGTCCTGCGTGATGCCGTAGATGGGCGTCATCTCGCTGCCGGCGTAGGTGGTCGGGATCGCCAGGATCGGCAGCCCGCTGTCGAGTGCGATCGCCTTGCCTAGGCCAATGGTGGAGCCGCCGCCGATAGCGATGGCGCAGTCGGCGTTGCGCTCGCGGGCCACTTCGCGCGCCTCGCGCGCCACCTCGAGCGGGACGTGCATGGTCGCTCGGTCGAACACGCCTGCGGCGCGGGAACCGAGGCGCGCGACGATCGCTTCGGCCGCGTGTCGCTGGTCCGGCGTGCACAAAACCAGCGCGCGCCGGGCGCCGAGCGCGTCGAGTTCGGATTCGAGTTGCAGCAGGGCGCCCGCCCCGAAGACGACGCGGCCCGGCAGCGCCTGATAGACAAAGGATGAAAGCATGAGAGGCTCCTGTCTCAGCGCTGGTAGTCGACCTGGTGGCGCGACGTGCGCAGCGCACCGAGTTCCTGGCGCACCCGCAGGTGCTCGGGATGGACCGCATATGCATCCAGCGCCTGCTGCGACTCGAAGTCGGCCACCAGCACGGCGTCGCAGGCGTAGTCCGCAGCGCTGCGATCGATGCCCACCTCGATGTGGTGCAGGCCGGGAATGCGCCCACTGAGACCTTCGAAGGCCTGCTTGACGCGCTTGCGTGCGTGCATCTTTTCCTCTGGCGACTCGCCTGCGACCCGCCACATGACGATGTGCCGGATCACGCCTGCACCTCGGCCTTGGGGTTGAGCACGAAGTCGTACTGCAGCGTGTGGAACGGCACGTCCGAGTGCGTTCCGTCCGGCGCCGGGCCGGCCTCGTGGCGCACCCAGTCGGCCACCAGCGTCGAGCGCACGCCGAAGACCGCATCCGAATCGAGGTAGGTGTCGCCCTCGCGGAAGATGTGGGTGATCAGCCGTTCGCAGCCGGGCGCTTCGATCATGAAATGCAGGTGCGCCGGGCGCCAGGGATGCCGGCCCAGCGCCGACAGCATGCGACCCACTGGGCCGTCGTGCGGAATCGGGTAGGGCACCGCGAGGATTGAGCGGAAGTGAAAACGCCCATCGACCCCGCTGCGCAGGCGGCCCCGCGCCCGGTGTTCATGGGTGCCCGAGGCATCGGGAAGCTGCACGTCGTACAGGCCGTCCTCGTCCGATTGCCACACATCGATCCACGCGCCGGCGATGGGGCGGCCTTCCAGGTCGCGCACCTGGCCGCTGACATGGCAGGGCTCGCCGCGCGCGCCATTGGCGATGTCGGCACCGTGTTCGTACACCGGCGCGTCTTCGACAAAGAAGGGCCCGAAGACCGTGGCTTCGGTGCACGCCGGCGGCTTGGCGTTGTTCTGCGCCGTGACGAGCGTCGAGAGACCCAGGGTGTCCGACAGCAGAATGAACTCCTGGCGCTTGTCGTCCGTGATGTGTCCGACGTCGGTGAGGAACCGGATCGCTTCCATCCACTCGGACTCCGTCAGCCTGACCTCGCGTGCAAAGGAATGCAGGTGCTGCACGAGGCTGGTCATGACCGTCAGTAGCCGCGGACTCCCGCAGCGGCACATCGCGGCGATCACGGCCTGTGTGATGGTGTCTTCATTGATATTGCGCACGGTGCTTTGCTCCTGGTGAACCAACCCTGGCCCTCGATGGGCGAATGATGTACCGTCAAAGAACGGAGAAAAAGAGCCAAATACGAAATGTCATTTCCTGAAAATGGAAGAATCCTTTGAGCATGGACCGCTGGGCACAAATTGAACTTTTCGTGCAGGTCGCGGAGCTGGGCAGCCTCACCAAGGCGGCTGAGCGGCTCGGCCTGTCGAACCCGGCGGCAAGCCGCTACCTGACGGGGCTAGAGGAACGGCTGGGTGCGCGGCTGGTGGAGCGCACCACGCGGCGGATGTGGCTGACGGACGCGGGGCGCAGCTACCACCTGCGCTGCAGCGGGATACTTGCCGAAATGGCAGAGGCTGAGGCCGAGGTCAATTTGGCGAGCACCAACCCCAGTGGTGTGTTGCGCATCACGAGTTCCGTTTCATTCGCGATGATGCACCTCGCGCCGGCGCTGCCGGAGTTCAGCCGGCGCTATCCCAAGCTCACCGTACAGATCACCGCGACCAACCGCTATCCCGGGTTCATCGAGGCCGGCATCGATGCGGCCATTCGCACCCGGGAGCACGAAGGAGACTCGGGCATCACCGTGCGCCGTCTCGCCCAGATGCGGCGCGTGCTGGCCGCATCCCCGGCATATCTCTCTGCACACGGCCAGCCGACCTCTCCCCGGGATCTGCCCGCGCATCGGATGCTCGTGTACTCGCTAGCGAACGATCCCTACGTGCTGCATTTCAAGCGCGGCAAGGAAGCGCAGTCCATCGGCATCGCGCCGACGCTGGATGCCAACGAAGGCCAGGTCGTCCGGGCCGCGGCCCTGGCAAGCCTGGGCATCCTGATCCAGCCGCAGTACATCATTCACGATGACATCGTGGCGGGCCGGCTGATCCCCGTGCTCCGGGACTGGGAGCTGCCGCAGTTGACGATCAACATCGCCTACCAGAGCCGCCGGCACCAGCCTGCGAAGTTGAAGGTCTTCACCGAGTTCCTGGTCGAACGGTTTGAAAAGCTCGACCTCGAGAGAAAGTGGGCTTCGTGGGCGAAGGCGTCAGGATGAGTCGCCTCGGGCGCCCTTGGGTGCTCTTGAACTGTTGGAAGTGAACGGCATCGCGCCGACACCAAGAGCGACATGCGCGACATTGCAATGTTGTTCACCTCGCAAGGTGACGTCCGCCTCTACTGCCTCGCAGTCCTACCGGAATTCTCGGCCGTCTCTACAAGACGCGAGTCGGCTCATACGACTTCATATCTCCAATCAGGGTACTTGCGCCGAGAATCTTGATTGCTCGCTTGAAGTTGTAGGCCGGAACCTGCAGATTCATCTCGGTTTTCACGTTCGGCAAGATCTTCGTCAGGAAGTGCGTGGCGCCCATCCACGCTTTCAGGGTGCCGGACACGTGTTCGATCGTTCGTTGCCTGAACTTTGAGGCCTCGGGCACAGCATCTAGACGTGCCTAGACCTTTTCCAGGACCTCCTTAGCGCGCGAAATTCCGTATTTCGACTGATGGAGCCATGCCCTGCCCTATCGAGCGTCGCCGATACAAACCACTTTCGCGCTGACAACGAGGCGGGCGCCCAACCGACGATAACCACACCTGTCTAAACACCCAGTTATCGGTGGCTGAACGCTTCGCGCGCGGTTGAAACGTGCTGTGGGCAGCTGGCACCTCGTCCCTGCGAGCGACAAGGATGGAGCAAATGCACTCGGGACGCCACGCGGCCGGTACGTTACTCTCAGGAACGCCCGCTCACTGCCATGCCGGCGTTTTTTAGGATCGCCAGAATTCCGTTACTTCCGTACGCATGGGCCGCCCCCACGACAAAGACAGCAGCCCTTCCAGTTGATACTGCTGTTGTCACAGCGACAGTCATCGTTAAGTTTCGATCGCCATACAGCCGTTGTGCGAGCCGAGGAGCGCGCTGCCACGCGGCCTCGACGTCAGCATGTAAAACATCTTCGCTACCGTCGAACCAGGCGCGGACAGCTGCATCGACGTCCTGCAGATACCTGTCACTGATGACGTACTCGAGTTCGCTCACTTGCTCGACGAGGGGAACGGAGCGGAGCGCGGAGGCGAGGTCACTGTCCACCTCAAGAAATTCAAGTTTCGGCCCCGCGAGGACGGCAATTTGCCAATCTATTCCGCTCGCCGCCTCCCAATCACGTTGAGCAAGGCGCAATGAAGAGACTTCATTAGCGGCCTCCAGAGGGGACATTCCTTCGGCCTCAGCTGGATCTACGAACAAGGCTTTGCAAATGACCTCGAACTGTCTCCCGACCGCTTCCGGCAGAGTCGTGGAGAGACAGCCTGGAGCGCCGGGGACCGAGGGAAGCGGCATCGTTGGATCTCGCTCCAAGTAGACAACGTCCGCTTGAGCAACTATATGCGCTAACTCCGTAGGCAATTTGGTGCCTGCGCGAAGTTGGTGGAATGACGGAACGAGAAAAATATTGCTGCCGACAATCTGATAAAGCATTCGGGACCTCGCACATATGCTGCCACATGGTAATGGACGAGCGATCGAACGACACTTGCGCAAAGTCAGTGCACTTCCACAAGTGCCGCAAGCTACCTCTCGTGCGTTGTCATGCTTATGCAAGTTCTGCTTCACCGTACGATGAAGAGCATGCGGTTGAGTTTCTGCACGCGTTGCCATCTTCCGACTGTTATCGGACGCCTGGGCGGCCTCAGTTCTCAACCCACGATAAGCAGGCGTTTACGAAGGCCAGCTTTTATGAACAAGTAGGGGCGGCACTGCGTTGTTGACGAGCGCTTGATCAGCTCCGCGATAACCAGCGCCGCGAGAACATTGTGCTGTCCCGCGGCCGAGAACGCACCGCAAGCAGTAGTAACGTGCCGCGACCAGGCCGGCGCACTGTCCCTGCGAACGGCAGATATGCAGCGATAGCAGTCTTCTAGATTCCCGCAGCCCCGTCGAACTCAAGCCCGGTCTGTGGGGGGCAGCGTTGACCTGAAGAAACCCTGGAAGCTTGTGAAAGCAAAGCTGCGATGTTCGACGAGCTTTACCGCTCTTTCCGCTCTCGGAAGACAAGATCCCCCGGGTTGCATTTCGGCTTCTTCAGTTCCACTCGCCTCAGGATCAGGTGGATGGTGGACAGGTACACATAGAACATCCAACTCAACCAGAGGTTGGCTTCATAGTCGGTCTTCTGCTTGTCGTTGTGGTGCCGAATCATGAAATTGTTGGCGATGTTGAACAGGTCCTTCTCATCGTTAGACGTGATCGCCTCAGACATTTTCGGGCGCAGTGCTTCCAGCACACCCGCCAGATCAGACACGGCATGCCGCCGAACATCGAGGGATGCGCCGTGACGACGATATTCGTTCACCGCTGCCTTGACCCTAGCGGTGATGGTCTTGTCGTCGGTCGGGACAGTAGCATCAAGCAGCTGCTCAAAACCGCTGGGCGCTTGGCGGAGGATCAGGCCATCGGCAGACAACTCGAACCGATGTTCGTAGAGCGCAAGTAAATCGTTGACCCGTTTCCGAAATTCCTTCTGCCCTGCTTCCTTTTCGAAGGTCTCCCAGTGCATGCCGCATTGGTCATAGCTATGCATGCTGCCAGTCAGGGGTTTGGAGACGTGGTCGAACAAGAACTCGATCATGTCGAACAGATCGTCTTCCGAATATCCAGGTGCCTTGTCGGCAATTGGCCACAGGTCGGGCTTCCGCAGCGTCATCAGGACGGTGAACTCTACGTCCACCAACTTGCCCTTCACGTCATGCATGTCCACGCACCAGAAACCGAATTGCTCGTGCGTGTAACCCTCTTCTCGAAGCTGCTCATAGAGCCGCACGAAGAGACCATTAGTGGTCTTCAGGTCGAACCCGTTGGTGCGCGGATTGATCCCGGTGCGGATCGAGTAAGGGACTTTGGCCATGCCCAATTATCAGCGTCCAAAACTTATCCACTGGGAAGCTACCCGTAGTGATCGGGACGTTTCCACTGCCGGAGAACAGATCAAGTACATGGAGCGTCGGTCCGGCTAGCTGAATCGACGTTCGATAGCTGCCGTTTGATATGGATTAGGTGCGGCTGGCAGTATCCACTTTTGTTGCCACGCCGATGCTCGCCATGAGGGATTCGTATTGATTCGGGTCTGCTGCCTGGATCTTTGTCAGGACATATGCCGCGATCTTCTGGATCTCAGGAATGTCGATCGGTGACATGCCGCGTTCCAAGCTCTCCTCCAGATGCGAGAGCTCATTGCTCAGGCGCGTCGCAATCTTCCCAGCCATCTCATCTCCAGCGAAGAACCTCATGACGCGCTCAGTAGCCGTGTCCCGTCCCGTGCCGTGTGGATATTTAAAGTACAGGTAGGCCTCGAAAAATTTCCGCAGGTTGTTTCCGAAACTGAAGAAGTGATCGTAGTCGCCTCCTTGCGGAACCTGGAGCGAGCAGCGGTAGAGCTGATGAAAGAGGTAGTTGAACTCCGTCACATACTTTTTTAGGTACGCTGGCATGAGCGAAAGACGGCTGGGCGTATCACCATGCCGCTCCACGATGAAATGCTGCACTTGGTTGCTCGGGCCCGAAAGGCGCTTGAGATACTTCAGGAAGTCGAGGTTGTGCGTTGACACAAAGAGCTGCTTATATCGGTAGGCCTCGGTTCCATCGGCTTTCCTGATCGGCTCACACAACAGCTGTTCAATCACGCTGTATACAAAAAACACATGGTTGCTGTCTAGACTGGATATTGGATCGTCGATGTAGACGATGAGTTCTTTCCCGCTGCTTCCCAAGGCGTCGAGCTTGGCCATGAAGTAGCAGAAAGCGATCAAGCTGCCTTCGCCCTCGCTCAGATTGAAGGCAGGTTTGTTGCCTCGCATGATCTGGAATCTGACGCCTGCGCTTGCCGCGTCATCCACTGCCTCGAGCCTCACCCCGCCATGGCCGAAATAGTGGGTCAGCAGTGAATTAACACGCGCTGCACCTTTGCGCTCGTCCTTCTGCTGCGCCTCAAGCTGCTTGATCTCCTGCTCGATGGCACGTTCAGCTTGGCGCGCTGTATCCGCTGTCGTCTTTGCCTCGGTACTTTTCTCTTGAAGTTCACGGATGTTTGCTTCTTTGCCAGGAAGGTCAACGGTCGCGAGAAACTCAGCAACCTTGCTGCGCCGAAGGGCCAACCTTGCCGCTTCCTTGTCCTTGTTTAGCGTCGTCGAGCGGCCGTTGTTTGCTGCCACCACGGAATTGAACGATTGCGTCGAAGCCTCTGCCGCCGCCGCGTCGAAATCTCGCAGCGGAAGCCTTCCGATTCGAAACAGCGACGCGCGCCGGTTCGCCAACGCGTCCGCAAGTTTTTGAAGATCAGCTTTGTAGGACCTGATGGACTTCACGAGATCTGCCTTGGCCGTCTCGAAAGCAGGTCGCTCGGATGCGTAAAACTGGCTCGCTTCAAGCACTGGCATCCACGCCACGCTCTGCAACTCAACGCCAATCTTCTCGGCGCAGGTGTCGATTGCCGCACCGAGCGTCTCAGAGGCCTGGTTGAAGTGATTTGCCAGCGTCTGCCAAAGGTCGGCAGGAAGTCTCTGCCGGCAGAAGGCACAGTCGTCGCGCTTTCCCTTGTGGTGCGCAATGCCCTCGCGCGCCCAAGATTCCAACGCGGCATCGTCCAGCAAATCCTGCAGCGGTTTAGTGGGCTCTATGGCAGTAACGATGAGCGGCTTTGCCTGGTCGAAAAGAGCATCAAGCGTTGACCTGAAGGACGCGGTAGCGTGGATCTCTGGCAGCGCCTCCTCCTTCAGGAGTGCGACGTAGTTTGATCTATCAGCCTCCGTCAATACTTCGACCTTGTTGTTGTTGACGAAAGAAATATCGGCCTTGATGCTGTCGATGTTGTATCCCGCATGGCCAAATGCACGATCCTTTTTGATGACGTCGTTAGCCTGCCGCCGAAGAAGTTCGTCGAGCGAGTCTCTCGCGTCGCTGGCCCGCTTGCTTGCCTTGGTGTGCTTCTCCGCAGCCTGCGCCGCGTCGTGGCGCGCGCCGCGCTTCTCCTCAACGCTACCCAAGCTGGTTAACAGCGCCGCGATACGCTCTGCCAGGGCGTTGTTCTCGCTGCCGACAATCGCGAAAGTTTGGATGCTGCCGCCGCGCTGGTCGGTGAGGAAGCTCAGGTTCTCAGTGACGAAATCTTTGTTGTAGACGCGGATGTCGTAGGCGTGTCCAGTAAGCTGCTGATGATTCAGATCCCCCTGCTCGCCCCGCACCACGAAGTTTGCGCCCTCGTGGCGCCATGGAATCTCGCCTTTTTCTAGGCTCCTGAAGACCCGCGAGAGCGTGGTTTTTCCGGAGTAGTTTCGGCCGTAGATGATGTTGAGCTTTTTGAAGTTCTGGACGTTGTTCCCGGGTGTGTCCCTAATCGAACTTCTCCACTGAAATCCGTCGAAACTTCCAAAACGTGGCATGTCCAGCTGATGAATCACGGCGTGGCCTTCATTTGTCGCAGGCGCGAAGTGCATCCGAATGTCACAGAACTCACTCGTCGCTGCTAGAGGGTTATCTCGCATCCGTTCAGGCTGTTGCTGTTGCGGCTGACCGAAGCTTGTCCCCCTAGGGTCAGAGATCGGCGCCATCCGACAAGGCGGCGACGTGGAGGACGCTTGAACCGCCGCTTTACCTCTTTCGGATCGCCTTTTTTGAGCTCGACTTCTTGATGGAGGAGGGCGTCCTCTTTTGTCCCTGGATTCGGAACACCGCTATGGAGTAGGGGGTTGTCGTGCCTGGTGGGGTCATTTTCAGCAGCTTCGAAGACGCGGAGAAATGGTCCCCGGTACCTCCGCGATCTACAAGGTCAAGAACGACCAGCAATCCGAGCGTGACGTTGGACCGCTGATAAGCAGCCGCCTGTAGTCCATGTTCGCTCAGAAGCTGCTCTAGCGCGCGATCGCTCGTGGTTTTCTTAAGCTCCGCAACGATCGTCACCAAGCCCATGTCGAATGCCACGTCGGCTCTTCCATGGCCGATGGCCCGCGCTTCTGGCCTCACGCCGCCTCCGCCCGAGCCAACCTGGACCGTGGCCAAGTAGTCTTTCTGCAAGTCTGCCTCATTGGCTTCTGCTGAGAATAGGTAGTCCGAAAGCGATCGCTGACCCGGCTCCACGTTTTCAAGCTCGTACTGCCAGGCCAGTGTGCGAAACAAGATGCTGTTGAACAGCGCCCGCGCATAAGGATTCGTCGCGTAGTCTGCATTGGATTGAACGGCGCTCGTCATCTCGTCAAGCTTTTGTCGCACCATAAGCGGCGTGGAATTGAGTATGACCGCCACGACTCCAGCAACAACCTCTTCAAGCGCTGACGACTTCCCCGCTGGGGTGACTAGGCCCGAGTCTAAGACGGCGGCGACCAGGTCAGTGGGCGCCGCCCCGGTAGGGTTTCGAACGAAACTGGCCTCCCTGGCCGCTGCGGCTTGCTGGTGCAGCGCCCGTGCATCCAAGACCATGTCGCTGCTGTCTGCGTGTTTCTCAATCCAGCGTTCGAGCAACAGCAGTCGTGTCTGCTCCTGTTGGACTGCATCGGAGATCGCTGGCCGAAGAATGGCTTCGAGACCGCCGTCTGTCGTGCGCAGCAACGTCGAGCGGCTTGCCGAGTAGCAGACGAGAAGCTGCCGCTCGATGACCGTCGCAGCCTCAAGCCATACGGTTTCGCCAAGGCTGGTTTCCAATCGCTCAAGCCTGAACGCAAGCATCGACCAAGCCATCGCTTCGCCTGCGCGGTCCATGAGCCAAGTGTTCGCGAGGCGCGGATCACTAGGAACGACGTGGACAGAGCATTCGAATGCGGCTTGCGTGATCGCGCCGACCTCGTCGGCCACTGGACCTGATCGGCGACCGCTTTGGAATTCCAAGAGCATGGTCAAGCTCAGCCGGTAAAGTTCCGCGTCAGCTCGCTTCTCCGAGGATTTGCTAGCCGTCGCAAACAGATCCCGAGCCTTTGTAAACGCTTCGACAGCTGACTCGCGCTCTCGGTCTTCCAGGCCCTTCTTGAGCTCAATCAGACCCAGTTCCATGGCAGCCTCGTCGCGGCAAGCGGCGATGTCGAAAAAGTCCATCAGCTTCGCCTGGAGTTCCGGAACCGCCAGATGCGCATTCACAAGGCCAGCTATGGCAACGACATGTCTTAGGTAGTCGCCGTCGTCGTCAGGCGACGTCTCAAGAAGGCAGGCGACCAACCGGTATCCGAGACTTGCCCTCAATCGCGACAGAAGGCACGCCCCCAAGAGAGTCTGGCTGCGCAAGCTCCAATGCACACCCCGATTAGATGACTGAGCGATCATTACGCCGCAGAAGGCGTCGGCGAACGAGGCAGGAAATACGGGTCCGGAGACGACCTCGCGGACGATCTCGGCCATCACCGCGGGACTGGAGGTGCGCTCGACGAGCTTCAGCGCTGCCGTCATGTCTCGCGGTTCCCCCGATCGGCACAGACCCACAAACACATCGGGGGCGAACCCGTGGTCAGCAAGCGCATCGATGGTGCGCTCGATCTCACTATCGGAGCAACCGATCAGCGTGACCGCGCGGCCTTCATCGGCTGCGGCGATCAGGCGGTCTGAAAGGCCATCCATCGTCACACCTCAAAACAGAGGATTCTCTCCCTCAGCGTGGCGGCGCCGCTCGCTGGGGACGCTGCTGAGAAGCTCTTGTCTGTTGACAGCGCCGACGATGATCTGGACATCAGGGAACTCGTTGGCGGCCGCCACCACGCTCTCGACCATGGCAGCGAAGTCCTGGTGCGACATCTCTTGCGCCGCCGGGGAATCGAGGATGATCAGCCCGGGATGCCTGCCGTGACCACGTCGCTTGGCAACCTCAAGGACGGCCAGCGCCGCGGCAATCCGCACGCGGAGGTTTTCTCCCGGGTTGAGCTTGGAGAAGGACGTCGGCTGCCCGCCTTGCTCGATCTTCAGCTGTCCGGCACCGTTCAGGGCCATCCCCTGCAAGTTCTGAACCCCGAACGCATTTGAGAACTTCATGAGCGCAGCTGATACCTGCGTGAGGATTTCGGTCTGGAGATCCTCGAAAAGCGACTTCGTCACCTTCTCTGCAGCCTTGAGAACCGCTTCTTCGCGTCGGATCGGCTCGAGATCGATAGATGGGCCGCTGGCAAGCTCCAGCTCCTCGATACGAGCTTTCAGTTTCGCGATGCTCAGATGCAGATCATCCGCGGCACTGCCCTTCGCCAGCTTCGTTTGAATCTCTTCGATCTGCTTGCCGATGGCGGTCACGGTCGCGGACGCCGCCGCTGAGGTTTCGATGGCCTCGCTCGCTGCTTTCTCGGCCGCCTTCTGTGCCGTGAGCGTGTCGTCGGCTTCGGCCTCTAGTTCGGCGATCAATTCGTCTGCCGATCCGGGCGCTACCTCTTCCTGCCCGCAGAGACCGCATGTCGCTGCGGCGCTTGCCCGAAACCTTCCGACCTCGAATTCGCGAGCACACGAGGGGCAGCACGTCGGCTTCAACCTTTTGAACACGAGGCGCGCCTCGGCATCGTCTTTTGCCTGAAGCAGCCTTCGTCGGGCCTCCGTCCGCGCATCCTTCGCATCTTTGTGCTGCGTTTGGCGCTCACCAACGAGTGCAGTCGCGGCTTCTGCTTCGCGCCGTTTCTCTATCAAAGCCTTGTCGAGCTCAGGCAAGGTGGCCCTGAGCGAGGTCAAGTCTGGCTCGCCTTCCAGTTTGACCTCTAGTGCCTTGATCTCGCCCTCGAGTTCTTTGATCCGAGTTGTGACCCGGTCACTCTTTCCAGAGGTCTCCTTCGCGAGGCGTGCGGAAACGGCTTTCAAGCTGGTGGACGCACAGGTGTAGGTGGTGATCCAGGGCAGGCCGATAAATAGCTGAATTAGGCGCAGATGGACCGCGTCCTGTGCGGTGTCGCCAAAGAGAGTGTCGCCGGGGCCCGCGATGAAAAGAGCGGCGCACATCGCCGGCCAGCCGTGTTCAGCGGCCTCGCCCTGTTTGGCGCGGTAGGCCCTGACGCGGGAAAAGCCGAGCTCGTCCATGAAAAGCGAATCGACCGCCTTTCCAAAGGCATCGTCGGCGATGCCTTGCTTGATCACCACTTCTGTGGCGGTATCGAGTCGCGAAAGAGTGGCAACAGCAGCGGTGGGCGACGTTTCGCCTGCGTGCTTCGTCAAGCGAATTCGATGGGCTCTCTCGTCAATGAGAAACACGATCTCGAACTCGCTCAGCCATCCCCACACGTCTGGCTTTAGCCCACTTCCCGGGAACTCGCCACGGAAAGCGCCGCGTACCAAGCGAAGAAGCGACGATTTCCCCTTGCTGTTTCCGTCCGTCAGGAGGCCCCAGATCCCGTGACCAAGGCCATCCCACAGGAATTCGAAAGGTTCTTTCTCACTGTGCTTGGTGCCACGAAACAACACACGTTTTAGCGTGAGGGTTCGCTTACGGGGTAGGGTGGAGTCCTCTTCGACGCCATGGGCGGCAAGAATTCTTGCGACCTCTTCGCGCCGGACGCTTGCTTTTGCGGCGATCTCGTCGATCCAGTTCGTTGCGTTGCCGGCACTCACAGCTGTCCCTTCGCATTAGTCTTCTCGAAGCGTTTCCTCACCTGATCGGCGATCGATGGGATCACGACACTTAGTTTTGTTCCAACATACTCTTCGAACTTGTACTGTTCGGCTTTGAGTGCGTGCCCGGACTTCAGTCCACTGACCTCCATCGCGAGACGCGCTCGCTCGAGATACCAGGCTAGGCCCGGTTGCTTCTCTACAGCCTCCTGCACGAACGAAGAGGCTTTAAGTCCGATGAGGTAGTCGTGTTGAGAGCCGAGGTTGGCCAGCGTCCTTTCGACGGGACGGATCAACTCGTAAAAGCTCAAGATCGCAAGTGAGTTGTCGAGATCAAAGTAGGCGCCGCGTTGCCAGCGAATCATCTTCACCAACCTGACGCTTGGCTCCTCCTCCGCGAAGATCATTTCGACTTGCTGCAGGACGCCGGGTTGCCCTGCGTCATGCAAATCCAGGAGCCGGTCTGCCAGATAGTCGGGGTAGCAAACGTAGAACACCAACGCTTGGGCCCGCTTCTGGCCATGAAAGACCCGATCGAATCCGTCGGCGCTGCTACCTTCCGCGACAGGCGCGCTTCCTTCCAAGAGGATGCACAGCAGACGGAAAGCGTCACGGAAGACCGCACCTGTTGTGGAGGCTGCTGCTTCTTGGGGCTTCATGTCTTCAGACATTGCTAGGGAAACACTGCGAGATCTCACCTGTTGAATCGTTCCGGACGCCGATACATAGGGCAGGCGGAAAGGAAATCGCCTCCATCTCGTGGAACGGGCAAAGCCTGCAGATTTCTTGATTCATCACAGAAGGATGTCGATACCGCAGGCGGCTTTGGAAAGTGATATTTGTAACAATACCATGCCCCAGGGCGGCACCCTGTTTCGGCGGCGCAGTGAAGCACGAGATTTACCGGCGACCAAAGCTTGAGGTTCGTGATATTCCTCGGAATCCATCGGATCACAGCGGGTGCCGGCGGCCAACTGCGGCGTCGGCCTCGCAGTCAAAGATTGACCGCTTCTGACGCGGGCGACCCTTAGTTCGTCGCATCTGAGTGACTGCCCCCCATTGGCCGATTCAAGCGGTCGTTGCTAGTCCTCGTAACGTGCCCTCACTCTGCTGCACTATGCCCTACTCAACGTATCGAAGACATTCCGCTCAAATAGCGAAAGCCCCCTTATGTATCGATGCACCGTGCTCTCGGAGCGATGGCCCGTCTGCCGCTGAATAGCCCAAGTCGGAACACCAGCCTTGGCTGCAGCGGTGACCAGTCCCGAACGGAGGCTGTGTGCCGAGAAGCCGCTTGGGTCAAGGTCGCAGTCATGCATGCGCCGCCGTATCACTCCCCCGATCGCTGCTCCACTCAACCCACCCCTTAGCTGTCCGTACCTATTCACCCCACGAAACAGAGGCTGCGACGTCACCTCATCCGCACTCGCCTCGCGGAGCAGCGGAATCCAAGCCTTCAGCAACTTGACCGGGCACATCCGCCCCGGTCCCGGCGGCAACGCTACCACCCTGCCCTTGCCCTGCTGATCCGTCTTCGAGCGCACCAACGTCACCGTCACCCCCTGCGTGTCGAACGCCAGGTTCTCGAGCCTGAGCCTCGCCAGTTCCGATCTGCGAAACCCTCCCGCGAAGCCTACCACTAGCAAGGCGCGGTCCCGCAGGTCTCGCACCGGGTCCAAATGCCTCTGCGGCTTGGTGAGGAGGCGCAGCATCTCGATGCTGATGGGCTTGGCCTGCTTCTGTGCCGATCCGTGGACCCGACGTATCCCACGCATCGTGGTCTGCACCAACTCCGACCGCGTGGGCGAAGGCTTGCCTAGCATCGTGTGTGCGCTGGCAATCGCAGCCAGGCGCCGGTTCAACGTGCTCGCCTTGACCTTGCCGGCGAAGGCCGCCAGGTACCGCGCCACCATCGCTGGCGTGGCGGGCACCCTGCCGCCCCAGTCCCGGAAATGCCTGAGGTCGGCGGCATAGGCCCGCCGCGTACTGTCGGCCACGGCGCTGGCGACATAGTGATCGAACTGCGCATGGGCCATCCGAGGCTTGACCGCCCTGGTGGGCCTGCGCGCGACGGAGGCTCCAGCGGATGAATTGATGCGAACCTTCTTCATAATGTTGCTCGCTTTCTTTGAAGCAGAGGGAGTTTGTTCTTGGGAATGAGCAACGCCCGCATGGGCGGGCGCTGGTTGGCGTTGAGTGCCATGGCAAATGCCCATGGCCATTTGGAGGGGGTCTACTGGAAATGGGTGCGTGATCGCGGCGTGCTCACCACCAGCGTCAGATACGCCGTCTGGTCCTCACCGGTGGGCCGGCTGCGCAACCGAATGGTCAGGTGCAAGGCCCCTGCCCCCAATGCCTCGTTCAAGCTGCGCACCAGACCGCGCACCATGCGCACCGTGAGTTGATACTCGGATGGTGCCCACAGCACGAGGACGGCGCCCAGCGCGTCTTCCAGCCACACGCCCCTATGCTGGATCTCTTCCAGGACCTCCACCATGGCGGCATCCAGCTGGGTCGGCTTGTCCAGCGGTTGCGTGAAAAGCTCCAGCCGCACCTGGCCGAAGTCCAAGGTTTCGACGACATCGCTGTGGTCCCAAGCCGCTTCCATGATCGACAGGCCCGCCAACACCGAGCGCTGCAGCCCGACGTAGAACCACTGCAGCGGTGCCAGTTCGACCGGATCGTCCGGATCCGAGATGTCGACGTGTGCGTCAATCGATTCGCACAGGATGCCGAGGAGCGAGTCGCGGTCCGGCGGCGGACGCTGGTGCGCCCCGACCACCACGCCGATGACATGCGCCTCCTGCGCCCAGAGGCGCCAGACCAGCAGCATCGCTGTTTCGATCTCCACTGAGGTGAGATCGAGTCCAAAGGCCAGGCAGAGGATCCGCGTGTCCGCCAGCTCCACCTGGTTGACGGCCGCATCGGCCGCCTGGCCGGCGTCCACTTCGAGGACGCAAGGTGGCTGGTCCAGCAGATCGGCCAGCGGCGTGTGCTGCGGCGCATCGATGTGGGTATGAAAGCGTTGGACAAAGTGCCGGCCCAGGGCGCCGATGCCGATCAAGCGGACAGCAGCGGTTGGCCCGCTGTCGGCGGGCGTGTGTAGAAAATTCATGGGAGTTACCGGAGACGCCGCGCGCACGTGGGGCGGCGGCAATGAAATGAAGACGGCAAAGGCAAAAGCGCCGCACCAGCCTCTCGGCCAGCACGGCGCCTTCGCAAAGGGCAGCGTCAGTGACGCGGGGTCGCTACTGCATCGGCCTCAGCACGCGCTGTCCAGGCCATCGGCCGCGAAGTTCTTGGCGTCGGTGCGTGTCACGTCGCGCAGGCACACCGGCGTCTTGCTGCTGATCGCCTTGTCCAGCAACGCATAGTCCATGCGCCGCATCATGGTGGCCTGCATCCAGACGATGTTGCCCTTGCCGGTATGCAGGCACACGGCCTCCTCGCCGCAGGGCTCGTACTTGGTGATGAGCGACATGAGGCTTTCGGGACCAGTGCTTGGGACAGGATTCGAAGGTGGCGGAGCAGTGGCTACGGCCGTCGTCGCGGGTGTGGCGCCCGAGCCTGCAGCCGCGGCCGCCTCCTCCTTCTTCGTCTGCGCCACCAACGCGGCCCAGTTCTCCTTCTCCGCGCCTGGCAGGCAATCGACAGCCTCGCCCTTCTGGTTGCGGAACGTCGAGTAGCCCTTGACGCTAAAGATCAGCGGGTCCTGTGTCTTCTGCACGCCCACCAAGCACACGGCCTGGCCGCTGCGCTGAGAAGCCAGCAGGGACTCAGCACCGCGCTCGTCCACCTTCTGCGCATCGAGCTCATAGCGAACAATGGTTTTTCCATCCTCTACGTCGCGCGCCTGCATGCAATAGAGCTTGTTCTTGCTGCAGTGATAAGGGTCGTTGTGGCCTGTCGAGAAGTCCAGAATCACCACCGCCTTGCGCCAGTTGCCGCTGGCCGAGAGCCGATCGATTTCGGCCTGCTTGGCCAATTGCACCTTGTCCTGCTCGGCTTGGCGCTTGAGCTGAACGTCGGTCAGCGCAGCAATACGAAGGTATTGGAGGGAGCCGGTCACATCGACGTTGGTGCGAACGACGAAATCCCGACCGCCCTCCTCCTTCTGGATGCGGTACGCCACGGACTTGCGTATTGGGTCGCTCGTCAGTGGCCCCTGGTTCCACTGTTGAAACACGGCGACATCCGTTTGCTGCTGGGCCAACTCCTTGCGAGGATCCGGCCCACCGAACGCAGCAGAGAGCGCGCCCAAGTTGCCCATCAAGTTGATCATCGGACTTTGGATCGCGTTCATGTACTTGAACATGCTTGGAACTCGATCCTGCGGCGCCTGCACCCGGTAGGTGACCTTACAACTGCGTGTCTTGAGCTTGTCGTCGTAGGCGGCGACTTCGGGCGCATCGAGGCTGATGGTCGCGAGGTCCTTGCTTTTGACCTGAAGGTCCTTGAGGCGATCGTCGTGCGCTTGGTGAAGCATCTCGAGCAGCGAACTCGTGACCTCTGCGTCATTGCAGGGCGGGGCCTCGGGGGCGCAGCCTGCAAGCAACACTGCCACGGCGAGCGTCGCGGTTGTCGCGATCAGCTTTCGGATAGCAAGTGAGGGAATCTCGTAAGACATGGGTTGGTTCTCCTACTTCCTCGTTGGTAATTGGGTGTGATTTGTGTGGAGTATATGCATCGTTTCAAGATGCATTTGATCCGTGGATTCGAATGCATCAAGCATTGACGATTCACGGGATGACAACTGCCGACGGCAACAAAGAGACAGCGCGTCGCCCCGACCGATCGAGCAAAGCCCAGAAAACGGTGAGCGCGCCCCGTGAAGCCAATGCCGTATCGATCGCGTTGGGCCAATCGCTGAAGGCCTTGCGCATAGCCCGTGACCTCTCGCAGGAGCAACTCGCGGGTGAAGCCGAGGTTGATCGCACGTTGCTCAGCCGCATTGAGCGGGGCGTTTCGAACCCTTCGCTCCTGACGCTTTCGGTCATCTGCTACTGCTTGAAGATCACCCTTTCCGAACTGCTCGAGCCGGTCAAGAAGAACGTCAAACCAAGCTGGGCTGATCCGAAAGCGCCAGTAAGGCGGAGGAATGGGGCTACGCCGCCTCGCGTCGCCAGAAAGTCCCGACTGCGCTAGATCAAGGCCATTGCGACGCGACGCTCAGTACTCCTCGGGGAGCAGCAGGGTCGTAACGCTGCGATCTGCTTCGGTGATCAGCCAGATGCGGTTGTCGTGGTCATCAGCTTCCTGTGATGGCTGTACTGGTGCCGCCCCCTTTTCGACCACCGATTGCAGCGGCAATCGGTAGACCGAGAGAACACGCAAGCCGTGCTCAAGCGCGTCTTCATTGGTGACTACGTCTTCGGGATCGATCTCGCCCCAGTCTCCAGTGACATGCTTGGCCAGCAGCACGAACGGGTTGCTGTTGGTGGCGTGTATGAGCGCCAGGGCGCCCGGTGTTGCGACAACGCGGCCCAACGCAAAGCGTGGTGTGCTGCCAGGCTTGAGAAAGGTGCTCAGAAGGTCTTTCACTTGAAATCTCCAATCGGAAAGAAGCGCCCATGCGGCGGCCGCACCTGGCCCCAGGGGCAAGGTGCAGCAGTCGAAAAAAGCGCGGGGAGGAAACAAAAACGGCCGCCAAGGCCAGCGGCAAATGCGCTGGCTTGGCGGCCATCAAGGGCTACAGGCGGTGGTGCGCCTGCACACGGGCAGCGTCTTGCCTAGCTTTGCGCCGGCAGGCGTGCGCCCGTAAGCAAATTATAGCATAAATGTGACTAAATGTAACATTTATGCGTCAAAAGGTCTCCATCAACCGATCGTGGCCTCGGGAGGATGGAGATTTTGTCTAGTGCCGGGCCACAGGGGCCCCCGGTGCTTGGCCGTGCCGTTTGTACGCCCTTGCACATCATTGCACCTCCGCAATTTAGGGCACTGCTAGGGCACGGGCGCCAGAAATGACAAAGGGGTTAGCAACTACTACGCTGCTAACCCCCGTCAATACTGGTCGGTGTGAAAGGATTCGAACCTTCGACCCCTTGCACCCCATGCAAGTGCGCTACCAGGCTGCGCCACACACCGAAGCTCTCAATTATAGCCGGCTGAAATCACCGTCCGACGGTCAGCA